>Ga0194131_10003091_pt1 | contig 26575 bp, 24 predicted proteins | sample TA2KigO120mmetaG_FD_148631 | JGI IMG/M metagenome (GOLD analysis project Ga0194131, IMG submission 148631) | Freshwater microbial communities from Lake Tanganyika, Tanzania - TA2015053 Kigoma Offshore 120m | ecosystem: Environmental > Aquatic > Freshwater > Lake | place: Tanzania: Lake... | reverse complement strand
ATCTTCGCCTTGAATGCCGCATCAAACTTCCGTCTTGTCTTCGCCATCGCTCCCTCCGTCACAATGACGGATCAGAACGCGGCTCCACTCAAGCCCCTGGTCCCAAAACCGGGGTCCACTTCTGCCTGCGCTTGTTGAAGCTCGGCGCCCGCATCGTCGAGACCGCCCATCGCGTGCGCATCGCCTTCGCCGCCGTTTGCCCGGATGCCGCTCTCATCCGCTTGCTCGCCGGCGCGCTTCGACCCGCCGCTCCATGACCGACGGGGCCGATGCCCCGAAAACACCCGTTCCCGCAATCCCAAACCAATAACCCGACACCCGACAAACCAACCCGCGATGAAAAAGACGCAACGACCACGCATGCCGCGTGATCGCCTTGCCTCCCTGCCCATCACATCATGGCCTCTCGTGAATAAACCGGGCTAGACGATGCCCTTGGCCTTCAGCCGCGCGATCTCCGCCTCGTCGCGGCCGAGCAGGCGCAGCACTTCGCCCGTATGCTCGCCCAGCGCCGGGGCATGCCGGCGGATCCGGCAGGGCGTGCCCTCGAACTTGATGGGAAAGCCGGTCATGCGCACCACGTCATGGCCGGGATGCGGCACCGCCAGCACCATTTCCTGGGCCTGCACCTGTGGATCGGCGAACATCTCCGCCAGGTTCAGCACCCGCCCGCACGGCACGCCCGCCTTGTTCAGGATCCCGATCCAATCCTCGCGCGATTTCCGGCCAATTGCCTCGTCCACCAGGGCGTTCAGCGAGGCGCGGTTGGCCAGCCGCGCGGCGTTGTCGGCATAGAGCGGGTCGTCCAACAGGTGTTTCAGGCCGATCGCGCCCAGGAAGCGTTCGACGATCTCGTCATAGCTGGGCGCCACCGCGATCTCGCCGTCGGCGGCGCGGAACAGCCCATAGGGCGCGACGACGTGATGCGCGTTGCCGGTGCGCGCCGGCAGCTTGCCGGTAGCCAGATGCGCGGCGCCGATATAGCTCAACAGGCTGATCATGCCGGTCAGCAGGCTGGTCTCCAGCCGCTGCCCGCCGCCGCCCTTCGTCCGGTTCGCCAGTGCCGCCGCCACGCCCAGCGCCGCGTAAAGGCCGGCCACCAGGTCGCTGATCGGGTTGGCCGCACGCAGTGGCGGGCCGTCGGCGAAGCCATTGACGCTCATGAAGCCGCTCATCGCCTGCGCGATGAAGTCGAAGGCCGGCCGCTCGGCATAGGGGCCGGTGCTGCCATAGCCGTTGACCGAGGCGACAACGAGCCCGGGGTTGAGCGCCTTGAGCCGCGCCTCGTCGAAGCCCATTTTCGCCAGCACGCCAGGCCGGTAGTTTTCCACCAGCACGTCGCTGCGGGCGATCAGATCGGCCAGCACCGCCTTGCCCTCGGCCTGGTAGAGGTCAAGCGCCAGCGACTTCTTGTTGCGGTTGTGGCCGGCATAATACCAGGAGATGCCGTTCCTGATGGCGCCCTGGGCGCGGATCGGATCGCCCTCGCCCGGCGGCTCGATCTTGATCACTTCGGCGCCGAGATCGGCCAGCAGCATGGTGCAGAACGGCCCCGCCACCACGCGGGTCAGATCGACGACACGGAAACCGCTGAGCGGCAAGGGTACACTCCCGATTGACAGCGACGCCTCGACGGACGTGCGCCGATCCTGCATCCTTGGCGCATGCAGGACAATGCCGCCCGCGGGCATCTCTATCTGGTCGATGGCGCCGGCTATCTGTTCCGTGCCTACCACGCTCTGCCGCCGTTGAGCCGGCCCGACGGCACGCCGGTCAACGCCGTCTATGGCTTCTGCACCATGCTGGAAAAGCTGTTGGACGATCTGTCCGGCGGCGACGCGCCGAGCCACCTGGCGGTCGTGTTCGACGCCGCGCGCGAGACCTTCCGCAACGCCATCTACCCCGCATACAAGGCGCACCGGCCGGAGCCGCCCGAGGACCTGGTGCCGCAATTCGCGCTGGTGCGCGATGCGTCCCGCGCCTTCAACCTGTCAACCATCGAACTGCGCGGCTTCGAGGCCGACGACGTGATCGCGACCTATGCCAAGCAGGCGCGCGCCGCCGGCCTTGCGGTGACCATCGTCTCTTCCGACAAGGACCTGATGCAGCTGGTGGGCGAGGGCGTGGACATGCTGGACCCGATCCGCCAGCGCCGCATCGGCCCGGCGGAAGTGCGCGAAAAGTTCGGCGTCGGGCCCGAGCGCGTGGTCGACGTGCAGTCGCTGGCGGGCGACTCGGCCGACAACGTCCCGGGCGTTCCCGGCATCGGCGTGAAAACCGCCGCGGAATTGATCGAAACCTATGGCGATCTCGACAGCCTGTTGGCGAAGGCCGACCAGATCAAACAGCCCAAGCGCCGGCAAAGCCTGCTCGAGCATGCCGCGGCGGCGCGGCTCAGCCGCGAATTGGTGCGCCTGCGGCAGGACGCGCCGGTGCCGCTGCCGGTCGCGGAGCTGACGGTGCGGCCGCGCGATCTCAAGCAGCTGTCAGGCTTCCTCGAGGAACAGGGCTTCAAGAGCCTGATCGCCAAGCTGCACGGCAGGCAGAGCGCCGGTGCACCCGGCGCCGGGAATGGACAACAGGCGCCGGCCGAGGCGCCGATCGACCGGCGCGACTATCAGACCGTGACCAGCCTGCAGGCGCTCGACGCCTGGATCGCCCAGGCCCGTGCCGCCGGCACGGTCTGCGTCGATACCGAGACCACCAGCCTCGATGCCATGCGGGCCGAACTGGTTGGCGTGTCGCTCTCGGTCGAGCCGCGCCGGGCTTGTTACATCCCCGTCGGCCACCGTTCCAGCGTCGCCGGCAGCCTGGCCTTCGGCGCCGGCAATCTGGGGCCGCAATTGCCCCTGCCCGAGCTGCTGGCGCGTCTGAAGCCGCTGCTGGCCGACCCAACGGTCCTCAAGGTCGGGCAGAACCTGAAATACGACGCGCTGGTGCTGTCGCGCCATGGCATCGAAATCGGCCCGCTCGACGACACCATGCTGATCTCCTATGTGCTGGAAGGCGGCCTGCACGGCCATGGCATGGACGAGCTGTCGGAACGGCATCTGGGCGTGAAGCCGATCGCCTTCAAGGAAGTGGCCGGCAGCGGCCAGACGGCCGTCACCTTCGACCTGGTGCCGATCGACAAGGCGACCGAATACTCGGCCGAGGATGCCGACATCACCTTGCGCCTGCACCGCCTGTTGAAGCCGCGGCTGTTGGCGGAACGGCTGGTCACCGTCTATGAGACGCTGGAACGACCGCTGGTGCCGGTGCTGGTCGAAATGGAGCGACACGGCGTCAAGGTGGACCGCAGCGAGCTGGGCCGCCTGTCGGCCGACTTTGCGGTGCGGATCGGCGAGATCGAGCAGGACGTGCACCGGCTGGCGGGCGAGCGGTTCAATGTCGGTTCGCCCAAGCAGCTGGGCGAAATCCTGTTCGACAAGCTGTCGCTGCCGGGCGGCAAGAAGGGCAAGACCGGTGCCTATGCGACCGGTGCCGAGGTGCTGGAGGAATTGGCGGCGGCCGGTCACGAACTGCCGGCACGCGTGCTCGACTGGCGGCAATTGGCGAAACTGAAGAGCACCTATACCGACGCGCTGCAACTGGCGATCAATCCCCAGACGGGGCGCGTGCACACCTCCTTCGCCATGGCCGCCACCTCAACCGGCCGCATCGCCTCGGCCGATCCCAATTTGCAGAACATCCCGGTGCGCACCGAGGAAGGCCGCCGCATCCGCAAGGCCTTCGTCGCCGAGCCGGGCCATGTCCTCTTGAGCGCCGACTATTCGCAGATCGAATTGCGCGTGCTGGCGCACATCGCCGACATCGCCGCGCTGAAGGAGGCGTTCCGCCAGGGCATCGACATCCATACCCTTACCGCCTCGCAGGTATTCGGCGTGCCGGTCGAAGGCATCGACCCGCTGCTGCGCCGGCGCGCCAAGGCGATCAATTTCGGCATCATCTACGGCATCAGCGCCTTCGGCTTGGCCAACAACCTTGGCATTTCGCAGGGCGAGGCGCGCGCCTATATCGACGCCTATTTCGAGCGCTATCCGGGCATCCGCGCCTACATGGAGCGGGCGCGCGTCTTTTGTCGGCAGCATGGCTATGTGCTGACGGCCTTTGGCCGGCGCTGCCACATGCCGGGCATCAACGACAAGAACCCGGCCCGCCGCGGCTTCCAGGAACGCGCCGCGATCAATGCGCCCATCCAGGGCACCGCCGCCGACATCATCCGGCGCGCCATGGTGCGCATACCGCCGGCCCTGGCGGAGGCCCGGCTGGCCGCGCGCATGCTGTTGCAGGTGCACGACGAATTGCTGTTCGAGGTGCCGCTCGCCCAACTCGACGCCACCGCCAGGCTGGTCAAGCAGGTCATGGAGGGCGCGGCCCATCTCAGCTTGCCGCTCGTCGTCGACATCGGCAGCGGCGCCGATTGGGAGGCGGCGCACTGAGCCGATGGCAGCCCGCTTCACGCGACGGCTCGAACAGCATCTCGTCCGCTACCTCGCCGTCGGTCTCGGCAACACCGCGCTTGGCCTGGCCGTCATCTACGGCTGCAAATGGGCGCTCGGCTGGCCGGACATCGCCGCCAACTTGGCCGGCTATGCGGTGGGCCTGGTGGTCAGCTATGTCCTCAACGCCCGTTGGACTTTCCGCTATGCCGGCTCGTGGTGGCGCGGCTTCACGCGCTTCCTGGCCGTCGTGGCTTTGGCCTATGTCGCCAATCTCGTCACCGTCTTGGCGCTGATCGGCTTCGGCTGGAACAGTTATCTGGCGCAAGCCGCGGGCATCCTGCCCTATACCGCGGTCGGTTTTCTGGGCAATCGGCTGGCGCTGGGCCGCCGTCCGCTTCCGCGCCCATAGGCCGTTTGTTATGGTTCGCGGACGCAAGCGTCCGGGGAATCGGGGGAAGGCAATGACGATGTTCCGCATGATGGCCGTGGTCTTGGCTGCCGCAGCACTGGTTGGGTGCAGCGCGATGCAGATGTACCAGAACGAAGGCGCCACCAAGCTGACGGGCCGGCCCCTCAAGGATTTCATCGAAGCCACGACGCTGGAGGTGAAGAACCCGCAAGGCCAGGATCTGCAGGCCTATCTCGGCGTCGGCGGACCGGCTTGGGCCAAGCTGGGCGAGACCAAGGATACCGGCGCCTGGACGATGTCGGCCGATTCGAACTGGATTTGCGTCACCTGGAAGCAGCTGCGCGAGGGCAAGGAGAACTGCTACGCCGTGCTGCGCAAGGGCGAGGCGGTGCGGCTCTACAATGCCGCCGGCGAGCCGATCTATGTCGGCACCTTCAAGAAGGGCGACGTGCACCGGCTGGCCGGCTGAAGGCCGGCGGCGGCGCATCTGGCGGGGGACGCGGGGCATGGTCGGCGAGGGCTTGGCCTATGTCAGCGCGGTCGTGCGCGATCCCGCCGCGGTGGCGGATTTGCTGGCGCGCGCCGGCGGATTGGCCACCGTGGCGGCGGGCGACGATCTGCACCTGGTGGCGGTGGGCGGCGTCGGCATCGCGTTGGCGCCGCCGGGGCATGCCCTGGTCGGCCAGGCCACGGCCACGGGCGTGCACCATGTGGCGCTGAAGGCGCGCGATCTGGACGCGGCGGCGGCGGCGGCCAGCGCCGCGGGCCTGCGGCCCGAACCGGCGGTCGCCGGCCTGGGCGGACGGCGTTGTCGCCTGCCGACCGATCCTGGTCACGGCGTCGAGACCTGGCTGGCCGAACCGCCGAGGCTGCCGGCCTCGAACGGCCTGTTGAAAGGCATCGACCACATCGGCATCGCTTCGGCCGACAACGAAGCCGCGGAGGAAACGTTCTGCCGGCGGCTCGGCTATCCGGTCGAGAGCCGGCAGATCGACCAGGAATTCCGCGTGCCGCTGGAGGTGTTCAGCTCGGACAAGTACGGCGTGGTGCACAAGAGCCTGCAGCCGGAATTGGTGGGCGGCCTGCGCTGTGTGTTCGTCGCGCTGGGCGGCGGCGATCTGGAGTTCCTGCAGGATCTCAATCCCGGGGCCGAGCAGGGCGCGGGCGGCACCGGTAGCGATTCGACCAAGAACGACAAGGGTGCGATAGCCCGGTTCGTCGCCCGGCGTGGTGCCGGCCCGCACCACTTGGCGTTTCGCGTGGCCAACACCACCGAGGCCCTCCTGGCCTTCGAGCGGGCTGGCGCCCGCATCATGGATCGGCACGGCCGGCCGGGCGGCCGGCGCTCACAGATCGGCTTCGTTTTCCCGCAGAGCCTGGGCGGGCTGTTGATTCACATGGTCGAGCGCAAGCCGGTCTGACCGGCGCGCCGGCGGCCTTGCCTAAACGCTGCCGCGGCGCCGTTCCGGCGGCGCGTGACGCGCTTCGTCGGCCAGCTTGGCCAAACCCAGCGCCGCTTCGCGCGCTTCCGTCAGGCGGTTGAGCCGGGCCGCCTGTTGCAGCCGCTCGGCGCCTTCCGCCAAGGCCGCGGCCCCGGTCTGCCGGGCAACCGCCCGCAGATCGCGCGCCGCCGCTTCCAGCCACCGCACATCGGCGGTGGCCGCCTCACGCTCCAGCCGTTCGGTGCGAAACGCCAGCTCGCGCCAGCGCGCCTCGATCAGCCGCCTGGCGCCGTCGTTGCCCAGGCGCCAGGTGGCGGGGTCGGACGCGTTGACGGCCGCCGACGGGCGGCCCGCCGCGGCCGGCGCAGGCAGCGATTGGACAGGCATCGGCGCGCGCGGTTCGGCCGGCTGCGGCCTGCCCGAGGCCTGCTGGAACCGCTGCACGATGCCGATCAGCGCCGAGACCTCGACCGGCTTCGCCAGATAGTCGTCCATGCCGGCGGCCAACAGCCGCTCGCGCTCGCCGGTCATGGCGTTGGCGGTCACCGCGACGATCGGCACGCGGCCTGCCGGACCGGGTAGCCGGCGGATCGCGGCCGTGGCGGAAATCCCGTCCATCTCCGGCATGTGCACATCCATCAGCACCAGGTCGTAGGGGAACTGCTCGACCGCCTGCACCGCCTCTTGCCCGTTGCCGACGCTGTCGACCCGGTGCCCTTCGCGCTCCAGGATGGCGGCGGCCAGCCGCTGGTTGATGGCGTTGTCCTCAGCCACCAGGATCCGCAGGCCGGTGCGCGGCGGCCCGCCTTGCGCCGCCGCCAAGGCGCCGCGATAGGGCGGCGGCGGCGGCTCGGCACGCCGGCCGGCGGCAATGGCAATACGCTGCAGCAGGGTCAAGCGCCGCACCGGCTTCAGCAGATAGGCGCTGAAGCCGATCTCGCGCACCCGGCGCGCATCGCCCAATTGCTCGGCCGAACTCACCATGATGAGCGGCACGAAGCGGAAGCGTGGATCGCGCTTGACCCGCCGGCCCAGTTCCTCGCCGTTGATGCCAGGCATCAGCTTGTCGATCAGTACCACGTCGAACAGCCGGCCGGCCCGGTGCGCCGCAGCCAGCGCCGCCAAGCCCTCCTCGGCGCCATCGGCCAGCGTGACCGTGGCGCCGCGGCTCTCGATCTGATGGCGGGAAACGCGGCGCGCGGTCTCGTTGTCGTCGGTCACCAGCACCGACAGTCCGGCGATATCGCCCTCTTCCGCCGCCGCGCCGACCGGCCGCACGTTGAACGGCAACTTCACGTAGAACCGGCTGCCCTTGCCCAGCTCGCTCGCCACGCCGATCTCGCCGCCCAGCAATTCCGCCAGGTTGCGGCAGATGGCGAGGCCCAGGCCCGTGCCGCCATAGCGACGGGCGATCGAGGCATCGGCCTGGGCGAACCGCTGGAACAGTTTCGGAATGGCCTCGGCGGCAAGCCCGATGCCGGTATCGGCCACCAGGAAGCGCAACTGCGCAGCCGCCTCGTCGCGCCCTTCCAGCGACACCTCAATGCTGACCGTGCCGCGCTCGGTGAACTTGACGGCATTCGCCACCAGGTTCAGCAGGATTTGCCGCAGCCGATCGGGATCGCCCTGCAACGCGGTCGGCACGTCGGGGTCGATCGTGGCCACCAATTCGAGCTGACCCGCATGCGCGCGCGGTGCCAGCAGTTCGGCCACGCTCTCGACCACTTGCGTCAGGTCGAAATCAACCACTTCCAGTTCCAGCCGGTCGGCTGCCAGCTTGGAATAGTCGAGGATGTCATTGATGATGCCGAGCAGCGCCTCCGCATTGTCCCGCACCGTTTGGGCAAAGGTGCGCTGGGTTTCGTCCAGGCCGCTGTCCAGCAACAGACCGGTCATGCCGATCACGGCATTCATCGGCGTACGGATCTCGTGGCTCATGGTGGCCAGGAAATCGGACTTGAGCTGGTTTGCCCGTTCGGCCTGTTCCTTGGCACCCATGAGTTCGGAGGTGCGCCGCTCGACCTCCGCTTCCAGATCGCCGTTCAGCCGGCGCAGCTCGCGATTGGCCTCCGCCAGCTCGTCCTGCATGCGCTGGCGATCCAGCGCGCCGCCCACCACATGATCGATCGGGAAGACCAGCCGCTCCTGCTCGACGTCAAACGGGATCGGTCGACCCTCCGGGCCCAGCCGGTTGATGAGCTGCACCACGCCGACGACCCGGCGCGCGTAGCTGAATAGCGGAAAGCAGAACAACGATACCGGCTGATAGCCATAGCGCTCGAACACTTCGGTGCGCAGCCGGTAGGGGCGCCCGGGTTCGGGCCGCCGGGCATCGTCCAGCCGCACGATGCGGCCCGAGGCGGCGACGTGGCCGGCCAGCGAACTGTGATCGACCGGCACCCGGATGGCGTCGGCCGTTATCGCCACGCGTTCGTTCTGGTAGCAGACCGGCTCCAGCCACTCCTGCCCGTCGGGTCCGCGACGCAGATCGTAGACAGTGCCGGCCTCGGCCCCGGTCAGCAGGCGGCTCTTGGTCAGCACCCGTTCGAGCAAGCCTTGCGTCGTTCGCGGCGGCTCGTTCTCGACGAAGGTCATGAAATCGATGATCGGGTCCATGCTCGCCCTTCAAGCCGATTCGAATATAAGCACATTCAGCGTCGTTGGGGACCGACCGGGCAGCCTACCGGGGCGCAGCGCTGGCCGCGCACCTCATTTTGGGGGTTTGCGGGCGGCGAAATCGTGGTCAGCCTGGCCAATCGTGGTTAGCATCCGGTGTCAGGAGGGCGCGCCATGCCGCAAACGCTGCCGATCATCGACGTTGGCGACTGCCTGGCCGGCCGCCCGGGCGCACTGGGCCATGTCGCCCGGGCGGTGCATGACGCGCTGACCACGATCGGCTTCTTCCTGCTGACCGGGCACGACGTGCCGCCGGCGCTGATGCAGCGCACCTTCGCCGAGGCGGCCCGCCTGCACGCCCTGCCAATGGCCCGCAAGCTGGCCTTGCGCATGAACGAACACAACAACGGCTACATGGCGATGTCGCGATACGCGGTGTGGACCTCCTCGGTCAATCGCAACGACAAGCCCGACCTGAACGAAGCCTTCTTCATCAAGCGCGAGCGGGGACCGGAGGATCCGCTGCGGCGCTCGGGCCGGTTGGGCCTGGGCGCCAATGTCTGGCCGGACGAGGCCGAACTGCCAGGATTCCGCCGGAACGCGCTGGACTACATCCAGGCCGTGGACCGGCTGGCCTGCCGTTTCCTGCCGGCGCTCGCGGTGGCGCTCGACTTGCCGGCCGACTATTTCGCCGCGGCGTTCGCCGAAAGCCAGTTCAGTTTCCGCCTGTCACACTATCCCCCGGCGACCGCGGCGCCCAACCAGTTCGGCATCGCGCCGCACACCGATGCCAACTTCCTGACGTTCCTGGCGTTGAGCGAGGTGCCGGGGCTGCAGATACGGATGCCGGACGGGCTTTGGCTGGACGTGCCCTACCTGCCCGGCGCCTTCGCCGTCAATTCCGGTGACACCTTGCAGCACTGGACCAACGGCCGCTTCCTCTCGACCCCGCACCGCGTCCTGCCGCCGGTTGGCCGGCATCGCTATGCGATCCCGTTTTTCCTGGGACCGCATGTCGATACCTTGATCGCCTGCTTGCCCGGTTGCGAGGATGCCAGCCGGCCGGCACCGCCGCCGATCCGCTACGGCGAATGGCTGCGCGAATGGTATGCCGCCAATTACGACCCCAAGGCGCAGGCCGACGCCGCGGAATAGTCGGCGCGTCAGCCAGGTGTCTTGCCGGCCGGCAGGTTGGCGGCGAGCCGCTTGAGCGCGCACGCTGCCGCCGCGCTTGATGAATTCGCCCTGCTGCCCGCTTTCGGCGGCCTTCGGCATTGCCCGATCGGTCGCGGCGTCGGCGCTGTCGACGAACCGCCGCACGCAGAGCCCGGCCGCCAATCGGGACGACGGCGACACCGGCGGCGCAGGCCCGAAGCGCCGGGTGCTTGGTCGCCCGGAAGGCCCGCCGACGCCCGCAAATGCTTGCGGCATCTGTCATGGTGCGCTCTCGCCGTAATGGCGGGCGCCCGTGGCGGGATTTTCCCGCCTGGCGGCCGCGGCCGGCTGCGCCCTGTCTAGAGGAAGCCCTTCAGCACATCCAAAGTTTCGTCGGGCGCCTCGATCGGCATGATATGGCCAATGCTAGGCAGCACGGCGACCCGGGCGCCAGCGATCATCGCCGCCAGTTCGCGCCCCGCCTTCAGCGGGGTCATCACGTCCCGTTCGCCCAGCACCAGCTGGGTCGGGCACCTGACCGCGGCGGCGGCGCCGGCGCCGGCCTTCCAGTCGTTGCACGCCTTCAGGTCGGTATACAGCACGTCGCGGGCGCTTGCCTCCAAGATCCGCAGGCCGCCTTTCATCATCCACAGGCCCGGCACCCGGTGCACCCCCGCCTGCGCCCGGCGGCCGAAGCCCCAGGAATTGATCAGGTCCATGGCCAGGTGCTCGCCCGCCTGGGCGCTCGCCAGCAATTCGTCGTTGACCGGGATGGCCGCCGCCGCACCCAACAGCGCCAGCGCGCTTACGCGCTCGGGATGCCGGGCAGCGCAAGCCAGCGTCACCAGCGCGCCCATCGAGTGTCCGCAGAGCGCGGCCTGCTTCGCCTCCACCGCGTCGAGCACCGCGATCAGCCAATCGGCCATGGCCTCGATCGAGCCGAGCAGCGGCCCCTCGGTCCGGCCGTGGCCTGGCAGGTCGAGCGCCAGCACGTTGCGCCCGTGCCAGGCGAAATAGCGCGTCTGCAGCACCCAAACCGTGCCGTCAAAGCTGGCGCCATGCACCATCAGGATGGTGGGCTGCTTGGGATCGAACCCCCGCCCGCCGGTGGCCGCGTGCACCTTGCGGCCGTTGACCTGCATATCCATGGCGCTATTTCCGTTGCGAGGCGCGCAGCGCGCCGGACAGATCGTCGGTCAGGTCCGCCGGATCCTCCAGACCAACCGACAGACGGATCAACTCCTCGCCGATGCCGGCCGACTTGAGCGATTCCGCGTCCATCTGCTGGTGGGTGGTGCTGGCGGGGTGGATCACCAAGCTCTTGGCATCGCCCACATTGGCCAGATGCGAAAACACGGCCAACGCCTCGATGAACTTGCGCCCCGCCTCGCGGCCGCCCTTGATGCCGAAGCTGAAGATGGCACCCGCGCCCTTGGGCAGCAGCACGGCGGCCAGATTGTGGTCCGGGTGGTCCGGCAGATCGGGGTATTTCACCCATTCCACCGCCGGGTGGCCTTTCAGGAAACGGGCGACGAGGCGGGCGTTTTCCACATGCCGGCCCATCCGCACACTCAAGGTCTCCACGCCTTGCAGGATATAGAAAGCCGTGGCCGGCGCTATGCAGGCGCCGAAATCGCGCATGCCTTCCGCGCGGGCCCGCATGATGTAGGCGGCGGGGCCGAACTCTTGCGCGAAGTCCAGGCCGTGATAGCCCGCATAGGGCTCGGTCAGGGTCGGAAACCTGCCCGAACCTTCCCAATCGAACCCGCCGCCGTCGACCAGCACGCCACCGATGGCGATGCCGTGGCCGCCCAGGAACTTGGTGGCGGAGTGCATGACGAGGTCGGCGCCATGTTCGATCGGCCGACAGAGCGCCGGGGTGGCGAAGGTGTTGTCGACCATCAGCGGCAGGCCATGGCCATGGGCGATCCTGGCGAGTTCCGGGATGTTGGCCACCTCAAGACCCGGATTGCCCAGCGTCTCGGTGAAAACGAGCCGGGTCTCGGGTCGGATCGCCCGGGCGAACGCCGCCGGGTCGCGCGCATCGACGAAGCTGGTGGTGATGCCGAAACGCGGCAGCGTATGCGTCATCAGGTTGTAGCTGCCGCCATAGATCGAACTGGAGGATACGATATGGCCGCCGGCACCCATCAGCGTGACGATGCCCAGATGCAGCGCCGCCTGGCCGCTGGCGGTCGCCACCGCGCCCACCCCGCCTTCCAGCGCCGCCACGCGTTCCTCCAGCACGGCGACGGTGGGGTTGGAGATGCGCGAATAGATGTGCCCGGCCCGTTCCAGGTTGAACAGCGCCGCGGCGTGATCGGTATCGCGGAACACATAGGAGGTGGTCTGGTAGATCGGCACCGCGCGACTGCCGTGCAAGGGGTCGGGGCGCTGACCGGCATGCAGCGACAGCGTATCGAAATGCAGGTATTTCGGGTCGGCGGCCATGGCAGGATTCGTCTCCGCGTTGTCCGGCATGGTAGGCGCCGGCGCCTGGATGTCCAGAAGCCTCAGCTCCGGAACAGTTTGGCCGCACCCGACTTGATTGCCTGGCGCTTGGCGATCTCCGCCTTGACCCGGGCGATCTCCGCCTCCAGTTCGCCGATCCGCTCGTTGAGCTGGGCAACCGACAGGTCGTCCAGCTTGGCCGGTTCGGGCCGCTTGCGCGGCAGCAGTTCTTCTGGGTCGATCGCCATCCCGTCCCCCATCGCTTGCGCTGGGTCGCGCAACATTATAGAGGGGGCGCCTTCCCACAAGCCGTTGGAGACGAGGTCATGGCCCTGCCGTCGGAGATGACCGCCATCGAGATTGCCAAACCCGGCGGGCCGGAGGTGCTGCGGCCGGCGCGTCGACCGGTGCCGCTGCCGGCGGCGGGCGAGGTCTTGATCAAGGTGGTGGGCGCCGGCCTCAACCGGGCCGACTGCATGCAGCGGGCGGGCAACTATCCGGCGCCGCCGGGCGCCTCGGACATTCCGGGCCTGGAATGCGCCGGAGAGGTGGTGGCCGTGGGCCCGGGGGCCGGCCGCTGGCACCTGGGCGAGCGGGTCTGCGCGCTGGTCACCGGCGGCGGCTATGCCGAATATTGCCTGGCGCCGGCCGCCAACTGCCTGCCGGCGCCGGCTGCCCTTACGCTTGCCCAGGCGGGCGGCGTGCCGGAGACGTTCTTCACGGTCTGGACCAACGTGTTCCAACAGGGCGGTCTGCGCGCGGGCGAGAGCTGCCTGGTGCATGGCGGGGCCAGCGGCATCGGCACGGTGGCGATCCAGCTTGCCCGGCAGTTCGGCGCGCGCGTCTTCGCCACCGCCGGCACCGCCGAGAAATGCCAGACCTGCCTGGATCTTGGCGTCGAGCAGGCGATCAACTACCGGACCCAGGATTTCGTCGAGCTGACCAAGGCGGCGACCGGTGGGCGGGGCGTGGACCTGATCCTGTGCATGGTCGGCGGCGACTACCTGGCGCGCAACCTTAAGGCCCTGGCCCAGGACGGCCGGCTTGTGCATATCGCCGCGCAGCGCGGCGGCAAGGCCGAAGCGGATCTCTGGCAGATCATCCGCAAGAAGCTGACCGTCACCGGCTCGGCACTGCGTCCGCGCACGGTGGCGCAGAAGGCGCTGATCGCCGCCGAGCTGGAAGCCAAGGTCTGGCCGCTGCTGCAGGCGGGCAAGCTCAGCCCGGTCTACGACCGGAGTTTCCCCTTAACCGCGGCCGCGGCAGCGCATGCCCGCATGGAGGCCGACGCCCATACCGGCAAGATCCTGTTGACCGTCTGATATGGCGGCGGCGGCCCAAAAGGGCCTATATCTCGCCCAAACGCCGCGGGCCGCGCCCCCGGCAAGGAGCAGGCAATGATCGACCGACCCCTGATGCCCAAGGCAACCGCCGTGTGGCTGGTGGAGAATACCGGGCTGACCTTCGAGCAGATCGGCGACTTCTGTGGTTTGCACCATCTGGAGGTCAAGGGCATCGCCGACGGCGAGGTGGCGCAAGGCATCAAGGGATTGGATCCGGTGGCGACCGGCCAGCTCAGCCGCGAGGACATCCAGCGCTGCGAGCAGAACCCCAAGGCGCGGCTGACGCTGACCAAGCCGCCGGTCGATTTGGCCCGGCGCAGCCGCGGCGGCCGCTACACGCCGGTGTCCAAACGCCAAGACCGGCCGAACGCTATCTCCTGGCTCTTGCGCAACCATCCCGAACTCAGCGATGCCCAGCTCTCCAAGCTGGTCGGCACCACCAAATCCACCATCCAGTCGATCCGCGACCGCAGCCACTGGAACATGCAGAACATCAAGCCGCAAGACCCGGTGACGCTCGGCCTGTGCTCGCAAATCGACTTGGACGAGGCAGTGACCGACGCGCAGACCAAGCTGCGGCGCGCCAAGGAGCGCGAGGAGCGCCTGGCGATGCTGGCGCGCAACGCGCAGTTCGCGGCCGACGAGGCGGCCGGCCTGCCCTCCACCCAGCCGCTGCCGCAAACGGCCGAGGCGGGCGACGCGCAAACTCCGGGCGAGGCGCAAGCTCCGGGCGAGGCGGCGCCGGGAGAAGCGGAGAACACGCCCCCCGCCTGAGCGGTCGCTACGCCGTCTTGGCCTTGTCGCGCAGCAGGAACTTCTGAATCTTGCCGGTCGAGGTCTTCGGCACCTCGGTGAACACCACCGCGCGCGGGCATTTGAAATGCGCCAGGTTGTCGCGGCAGAACTGGACGATCTCGGCTTCGCTGGCGCTGGCGCCGGGCTTCAGTTCGACGAAGGCGACCGGGGTTTCGCCCCATTTCTCGTCCGGCTTGGCCACCACCGCCGCGAAGGCGACCGCAGGATGCCGGTAGAGCACACCTTCGACCTCGATTGAGGAAATATTCTCGCCGCCCGAGATGATGATGTCCTTGGATCGGTCCTTCAGCTCGATATAGCCGTCGGCGTGCCAGACGCCGAGATCGCCCGAATGGAACCAGCCGCCGGCAAAGGCCTCGCGCGTCGCCTTGGCGTTCTTGAGATAGCCTTTCATGACGATGTTGCCGCGCATGAACACTTCGCCCATGGTCTCGCCGTCGCGGGGCACCGGCTTCAGCGTCTTGGCGTCGGCCACCATCAGGCCGTCCTGCACCTCGTAGGGCACGCCCTGGCGCGCCTTCAGGCGGGCTTGCTGTTCGATGTCCAGACCGTCCCATTCCTCGTGCCAGGCGGAAACGACGCATGGGCCGTAGGTCTCGGTCAGGCCATAGACATGCGTCACCTTGAAGCCCTGGCGCTGCATGGCGGCCAAGACCGAGGCGGGCGGCGGCGCCGCGGCGGTCATCACCTGCACCTGGTGATTGAAACGGGTGCGCTCGGTCTCGCTGGCGTTGCAGATCATCTGCATGACGATGGGCGCGCCCGATAGGTGGGTGGCCTGGTGTTCGGCGATCGCCTGATAGATGTGCCGGCTGTCGACCCGGCGCAGGCAGACATTGGTGCCGGCCAGCGCCGTGATCGTCCAGGGAAAGCACCAGCCGTTGCAGTGGAACATCGGCAGCGTCCAGAGATAGACGGGATGCTGGCCCATGCCCCAGGAAATGGCATTGCCGAGCGCATTCAAGTAGGCGCCGCGATGGTGATAGACGACACCCTTGGGATTGCCCGTGGTGCCGGATGTGTAGTTGAGCGAGATGGCCTCCCACTCGTCGGCGAGTGCCGGACCGACATACCCGGCATCGCCGCCGGCGATGAACGCCTCGTATTCGATCTCGCCCAGAAGCTTGCCGCCGGCGGCCGGCATGTCGTCGATGTCGATCACCACCGGCCGCGTCTTCACCAGCTTCAGCGCCGCCTCGATGATCGGCGACAACTCGCGATCGGTCAGCAGCACCTTGGCCTCGCCGTGATCCAGGATGAAGGCGATGGCCGGACCGTCCAACCGGGTGTTGAGCGTGTTCAGCACCGCCCCCGTCATCGGCACGCCGAAATGTGCCTCGAACATGGCCGGCGTGTTGGGCGACATGATGGCGACCGTATCGCCCCGCTTGATGCCGCGCTTGGCCAGCGCCGAGGCCAGCCGCCGTGCGCGTTCGTGCACCTGCGCCCAGCTCAGCCGTCGCTCGCCATGGATCACCGCCAGCCGATCGGGAAAGGTCAGGGCGGTACGCGGCAGGAACGACAGCGGCGTCAAGGCCTGGAAATTGGCGGCATTCTTGTCGAGATCGGTCTCGTAGGCTTGGCGCGACATGGGCGGCCTCCGCGGCGGGCGCTTTCGGCCAAGCTAGCGGCGCGATGGGGGTGGGACAAGCCGTCCGGGCCCGGGCAGCCCCTTGCCGCCGCCCTGCCGGCTGCCAAACCGCCTGTCGAACGTTACACTGTGGGCAATGATGGCGTAAGCGGTCGCCCGCTGGCTCGACGCCGAGGAGTTACCATGTCCTCCACCGCCACGAACTCGTTCGGCTACTTCCTGGCAACCTTGAGCGCGCGGCAGCGTGGGGCGCAAGGCGGGCAGCGCGACCCCGCCGCCGTCATCTTGCGGGCCTGCAAGGAAGCCCACGGCTTTGTGGAGTTGCAGCGTGTGGCGCAGCTGGATCTTACAACGCTGCTGGATCAGCTGGGAAAGCTCGAAAGCGCGGGATTGCTTGTAAGTCGCGGCGAGGGCGAGGCTAGGCAGTAGCGGATCTCAGGTCCGAAATCTCCGAGGCTTAGCGAGGCCGGCGCTGAACCGGCGTAAGGCAATCTTCACCGCGTTGCGGCCAAGCCGGCCCTTGAACCGGCGCGACGGCGCCCGACATTGGAAGCATAACCAGGCGCAGCAGCGAACGGACAGCGATGTCGAACTGGGAATACACGCCAAGCGGCACCACCGACGCACGGCCAACCCAGCCGGTAGAGGGCACGCCGGCCGTGTTCTTCGCCTTGCGCGACCCCTGGTTCTACGTCAAGGCCATGGGGTTTGGGTTGCTGCTGTTCTCGCCACTGGCCTTTCTAATGCCGGAGGCTTTCCTTATCTTTGCCGCGGCCTCGGCGCTGTCCGCCTATGCCAATGCGCGTGCCTTCCGGTTCGAGCTCAGCGCCGAGGAATTGCGGCTGCGACAGACCTGGTTTTCCGGCATGCGGCGTCTGCCGCTGACCGACATCGAGGAAGCGAGCGCGCTGGCCGTCAAGGACGGCACCGGCGTGCTGATGCTGCGGCTCGCGCGGGGCGGCCTGCTGGTGCCGGGCTTGCGCGAGGTGGACGAGGCGGTGACGGCGATCCGGCGCCTGCGGGACGAGCAGCGCCGGAACCTCTGGCAGCAGCGGGCTGCCTGATCGAGCTTACTACCGGCCGAATGGCGTGCCGGTCAGCAGCGTCGCCAAGTGAGCCAGCATCAACACGACACCCAGCAGCCCGACAAACTGCACCAAGCCCATCGGCAGCAACGGCAAGCGCCCCGGCTCATAGGGCCGGCGCGCACGCCATGTGGCGAACCCGAACAGCACGCAGCAGAAGCCCAACGCGACCAGCGTTTCGGCAAGATCCAACGGCGCGTCAGGCGGCTTTGGCCAGCGCCTGCTTGATCGCGCGGTGGTAGTGGGTCAGCGCCGGTTCGTTGCGGCCGTAGGTCAGATGCGGCTGGGCGCCGGAATAGAAGCCTAGTTGCATCTTTTCACCCAGCGGAAAGTCCTCGGACTGCACCACGTCCATCAGCAGCTTCATGTTGCGGTCCCAATGGCGCTTGGCGCTGTCGGTCAGCGCTGGCTCGGGCGTGTAGAGCGAGACGTACATGCGCGATGCGTCCGGGCTGTCGCCGACCGGATAGATGCGCCAAGTTTCCAGATGGTCGCCCTGCATGATGAACACGGTGTTGGGAAACAGCACATAGACGATGGCCGACCACTTCACCAGATCCCATTCGGCTTCCGGCTGTTGTCGCAGGCTCTCGAAGTTCGATCTCGGATAGATGGTGCGCAGATTGTGGCCGAACCCGTCGAACGCGCCGCGATTGCCCAGGATGATCGGGCCGACCGTGGTCGAATGCAGGAACGGCAGGTGGTAGCTCTCCAGGAAGGTGTCGACCACCAGCTTCCAGTTCATCCTCTGCTGCAGCACCCGGGTTTCGTAGTGGTGATAGCCGCCCAGTGCGAAACTGGCGAGATCGTCCTGCAAGCCGGCCAGGCCGCGGTCGATGTCGAAGGCCGCGTCGGGGGCGCCGGCCGCCCACAGCATGCCGTGTCGCTCCACCACCGGCAGCGGCCGCAAGCCATGGCTTGCCGCATCCATGGCGGCGAAGCTGGGCGCATCGGGGCGCGAGGTGAGGCGCCCTTTGCGGTCATACGTCCAGCCGTGATACGGGCAGACGAACAGTTTGCCGCCCTTGCCGCAGCCTTTCGCCACCGGCGCGCCGCGATGGCGGCAGACGTTGAGGAAGCCGTTCACCCGGCCGTCGTCGTCGCGCACCAGCAGCATCGGCACGCCGCTGAAATCGTCGGTCAGATAGCAACCGGGCTGCGGCAGATCGCAACTCAGGCCCATGAACAGGGGGGAGCGGCGAAAGAAGCGCTCGCGTTCCTTGGCGAATTGCTGGCGGCAGGTGTAATCGCTGACCGGGTTGCGGTAGACGTCGTCGTTGAGGTGCGTTGTCTTGCCGGCCAGGTAGCTCAGTATCCTGCGGGTCAGCGCGATCTGCGTCGCCTGTTGCACGCTCGCCTCCTCGGTTCACGCATAAGGCACCGCCACGCGGCCAACCTTCTCGCGGGCGATGACCATTTTCTGGATCTGCTCGGTGCCGTCGCCGATCTGCAGGCCCATCACGTCACGCAGGCGCTGCTGGTGCGGCAGGTCCGTCGAATAGCCGGCATGGCCATGCGTCAGCAGACAGCGGTGGATGGTCTCGAACGACAGCTTCGGCACCCACCACTTGCACATCGCCGCTTCGGCGGTGTGCGGCAGGCCGCGGTCGCGCAGCCAGAGCGTGCGATAGCAGAGCAGCCGCGCCGCCGACAGCAGGGTTTCGGCTTCCGCCAGCGGCTCGGTGACGCCCTGATACTTGGCCAACGGGTTGCCGAAGGCCTGCCGCTCGGTGACATAGCGCCACGTCTCGGCCAGCGAGGCCGCCGCCGGCGCCAGGCATTGCAGACCGATCAGCGTGCGCGAATAGTCGAAGCCCTGCATCACCACGCGGAAGCCGGCGCCCTCCTCGCCGATGCGCCGCTCCGCCGGCACCTTGACGCCATCGAAGAACACGCTGCCACGGCCGACCGCGCGCGTGCCGACATCCTGGAAGCGGTTGCGGCTGACGCCCGGCTGGTCGAGCGGCACCAGGAAGGCCGTGACGCCGCGCGCGCCTGACGCCGGCTCGCCGGTGCGCGCGAACAGGATGATGTCGCTGGCCTGCTCGATCAGCGAGATCGAGGTCTTCTCGCCGCTCAGCACATAGCCGTCGTTGGTCCGCTTGGCCTTGAGCTGCAGGTTGGCCGCGTCCGAGCCGCCGCGCGGCTCGGTCAGGCCAAACGCCACCAGCCGCTCGCCCCGGCAGATCGCCGGCACCACCTCGCGTGCCATCTGCCCGGACGCATGGTGCACCAGGATGGAACCGTTAAGCGAGCCCAGCAACTGCACATAGGCGGCGGAATGATCGGCGCCGGCGATGGCCTCGACGATGACGCCATTGGTCACGCCGTCGACCCCCTGGCCGCCCAGTTCCTCCGGCAGGTCGGCGCCGATCAGGCCCAGCTCGCCCATGCCGCGCAGCAGTTCGGGCTCGATGCGCCCGGCCCGCTCGCGCGCGGCATAGCCGGGCGCCACCCGTTCGGCGACGAAGCGGCTGGCCAGTTCGCGCACCTGCTCCTGCTGCTCGTTGAAGGCGAAGTCCACGGGGGGCGGCTCCCTATTTCATGTGCTTGTGGAATTCCGGCGGCCGCTTGGCCCGCAACGCGTTGCCGCCTTCTTTCGATTCCTCGGTGTCGTAGTAAAGCCTGAGCGCCTCCATGCCCAAGGCGCCGATGCCGCGGATATTCTCACTGTCGGCGTTAAACGAGCGCTTGGCGATGGCGATCGCGGTCGGGCTGCGCTCGACCAGTTCGGCGCACCACCTGTCGACTTCGGCGTCGAGTTGATCGTCCGGCACCACGGCGTTGCAGAGGCCCATCTCCAAGGCCTCCTTGGCCGAATAGCGCTTGCACATGTACCAGATCTCGCGCGCCTTCTTTTCCCCCACCACGCGCGCGAGATAGGCCGTGCCAAAACCCGGATCGACCGAGCCCATCCGCGGCCCCACCTGGCCGAAGATGGCGTTGTCCGAGGCGATGGTCAGATCGCAGAGCGTCGCCAGCACGTTGCCGCCGCCGATGGAATAGCCGCGCACCTTGGCGATCACCGGCTTCGGCACGTCGCGGATCACCGAATGCAGCTCGCCGACCGGCATGCCGGTGGTGCCGCGCGCCTCCATGCCGGCGCCGTACTGGCCGTGCTTATCGGACTGGTCGCCGCCGGTGCAAAAGGCGCGGTTGCCGGCGCCGGTCAGGACGATGGCGCCGATCTCGCCGTCCCAGCCGGCCTTGAGAAAGGCCTGGATCAGCTCGACGCAGGTCTTCGGCCGGAAGGCGTTCATCACTTTCGGCCGATTGATGGTGATGGTGGCCACCCGGTTCTTTTCCTCGTAGATCAGGTCCTCGAACTGCATGCCCGTGTCGTCCCTATCGCAGAATCTTCTGCAGCCGCATCGCCAAGCCCATATCGCCCGACACCTTCAGCTTGCCGAGCATGAAGGCCGTCATCGGGTCGAGTTCGCCCTCGCCGATGGCGACGAAGTCGTCGAGCGCGATCGACAGCGTGCAATCCGCCTCGCCGTCCTGGTTGCCGATCTCGTTCGGCGTCCGGCTGGCGTCGAGCAGGATCACGCCGTCCGCGCCGAAGTCGAATTTGACCTTGGCGCCCAGGCCGCAATCCTCGCCCACGCGACGGCGCAGCCGCTCCGTAACCCCGGCCAGATCCATACTCGCTCCTGCTTGACGTTAACGTAAACGTCAACTACGGCTAAAGTCAATCAACCCGCCTTTGCCGGTATAACACTGCCCAGTCCGGTGGGAGAGACCGATGATCGACCTGTACGCGATGACCAGCCCCAATGTGCAGAAGATCTTCCTGATGCTGGAAGAGGTCGGATTGCCCTACAACGCGAAGCTGGTGGACGTGTGGAAGGGCGAGCAATTCCGCCCCGAATTCACCCGGCTCAACCCCAACGCCAAGGTGCCGCTGATCGTCGATCATGACGGGCCCGGCGGGCAGCGGACCACGGTCTTCGAATCGGGCGCCATCCTGATCTACCTGGCGGAGAAGGCCGGGATCCTGCTGCCGACCGCGCCGGCCGAACGCTATCCGGTGCTGCAATGGCTGATGGTGCAATTGACCGGTGTCGGCCCGATGTTCGGCCAATACAACCACTTCAAGCGTTTCGCGCCGGCCGGCACAGACTATTCGCTGTCGCGCTATACCACGGAGGTGCGCCGGCTCTACGACCTGCTGGACCGCCGGCTCGGCGAAGCGCCCTATCTCGGAGGGCCGGACTACACCATCGCCGACATCGCCACCGTGCCGTGGATACGCGCCATGTCCCGCATCTTCGCCAAGGAAGCGGGCTTTCAGCGCGCCCACAATCCCGAACTGCCGCGGCTGTGGGCCTGGGTTGACCGCATCCTGGAGCGGCCGGCAGCGGTCCGCGCCTTCGCCCGCATCGACGGCATCCAGTCGACCGTCGGCAGCGCCACGCCCGACGATCTCGACCGCATCTTCCAGCGCGGCCGTTACGCGCGCGCCTAACGGGTTCGCCCCCATGCCGTATCGTTCGGTCTTCCGCCCCGGCCTGTTCGCAGGCGAAACCATCGTCGTCACCGGCGGCGGCAGCGGCATCGGCCGCTGCACGGCGCACGAACTGGCCAGCCTGGGCGCGCGCGTGGTGCTGACCGGACGCAGGCCGGAAAAGCTGGCCGCCGTGGCGCAGGAAATCGCCGAGGATGGCGGCCAGGCAGACACCGAGGCCTTCGACATCCGCGAGGAGGCAGCGGTGGCCGCCGGCATCGCCGCCATCGTCGCCCGCCACGGCCGCATCGATGGCCTGGTCAACAATGCCGGCGGACAGTTTCCGGCACCGTTGGAGAAGATCAGCCAGAAAGGCTGGGAAACCGTGGTGCGCACCAACCTGACCGGCGGCTTCCTGGTGGCGCGCGAGGTCTATTTGCGCTCGATGAAGAACGACGGCGGCGGCGCCATCGTCAACATCATCGCCGACATGTGGCGCTCGATGGTGCTGATGGGCCATTCGGGCGCGGCGCGGGCCGGGATGATGAGCCTGACCGAGACCATGGCGATCGAATGGGCACCGGCCGGCGTGCGCGCCAACGCGGTGGCGCCCGGCTGGATCGCCAGTTCCGGCTTCGACACCTATGCGCCGGAGATGCAGGCGCACCTGCGCTCGCTGCCGCGCCACATCCCGGTGCAACGACTGGGCCGCGAGGCGGAGTGCGCCGCGGCGATCTGCTTCCTGTTGTCGCCGGCGGCGGCCTTCGTCAACGGCAGCTGCATCCGCGTCGATGGCGGCGTGCCCAACGCGCCCGTCGAACGGCCGTTGCGCGCGCACGACAAGTCGCAGCCCTTCCTAGGCTTTCACCGCGAGCAGCTGCCGAAGGCGCTCGGCTAGCCCACAGGAGGCACGCCATGCTGTTCACGCCCGAGCACGAGGCCCTGCGGCAGACCGTGCGCACGCTGGTCGAGCGCGAGATCAATCCGTATGTCGACGACTGGGAGGCCGCCGAGCTCTTCCCGGCGCACGAGGTGTTCAAGAAACTGGGGCAAGCCGGGCTCTTGGGCGTGCACAAGCCGGTCGAACATGGCGGCATGGGGCTCGACTATTCCTATGCCACGGCGATGACCGAGGAACTGGGGCTGATCCGTTGCGGCGCGGTGCCGATGGCGATCGGCGTGCAGACCGACATGGCGACGCCAGCGCTGGCCCGCTACGGCTCGCAGGAGCTGAAGCGCGAGTTCCTGGCCCCCGCCATCGCCGGCGATGCGGTGGCCTGCATCGGGGTGTCGGAGCCGGGCGCCGGATCGGACGTGGCTTCCATCAAGACGACGGCGCGCAAGAACGGCGGCGACTACGTGATCGACGGCGGCAAGCTGTGGACCACGAACGGCGTGCAGGCCGACTGGATGTGCCTGCTGGCCAATACCGGCGAGGGGCCGGTGCATCGCAACAAGACGCTGATCTGCCTGCCGCTCAAGACCAAGGGCGTCAGCGTCGCGCGCAAGCTGAAGAAGATCGGCATGTTCGCCTCCGACACCGCGCAGATCCATTTCGATGGCGTGCGCGTGCCGCAGCGCTACCGCGTCGGCGAGGAAGGCCAGGGCTTCGTCTACCAGATGCAGCAGTTCCAGGAGGAACGGCTGTGGGGCGCCACTTCGGGCCTTAAGGCGATGGAAGCGGTGATCGAGGAGACCATCGAGTACACGCGCGAGCGCAAGGCGTTCGGCCAGTCGATCCTGGACAATCAAGTGGTGCATTTCCGCATGGCGGAGTTGCAGACCGAGGTGGAGGCGCTGCGCTCGCTGATCTATCGCGCGGTGGAGGATTATGTCGGCGGCGCCGACGTGACGCGGCTTGCCTCGATGGCCAAGCTCAAGGGTGGCCGGCTGATGCGCGAAGTGGCGGATGCCTGCCTGCAATATTGGGGCGGCATGGGCTATGTCTGGGAGAACCGCGTGTCGCGCTTCTATCGAGACGGCCGGCTGATGTCGATCGGCGGCGGCGCGGACGAGGTGATGCTGCAGATCATCTGCAAGCTCATGGGCACCCTGCCCAGCCGGCGCAACCGCTGACGCCATGGCCTTCGACAGCCTGCTGATCGCCAATCGCGGCGAGATCGCGGCCCGCATCATCCGCACCGCGCGCGCGCTCGGCCTGCGCACCATCGCCGTGCATTCGAGCGCCGATTCCCAGGCGCCGCATGTGCGGGCGGCCGATTGCGCGGTCCTGATCGGCCCGCCGCCCGTCGCCGACAGCTACCTCAACATTGCCGCGATCCTCGATGCGGCCAGACGGACCGGCGCCGGGGCCGTGCATCCGGGCTATGGCTTCCTGTCGGAGAACGCCGAGTTCGCGGCGGCTTGTGCTGACGCGGGGCTCGTCTTCGTCGGCCCGCCGGCCGCGGCCATCCGTCAGATGGGCAACAAGCGGCAGGCCAAGCTGCTGATGCAGGGCGCGGGCGTGCCGACGGTGCCGGGCTATTGCGGTGAAGCGCAGGACGAGGCTTCGCTGCTGGCGGCGCTCGCCCGGATCGGCCGGCCGGTCATGGTGAAGGCGGCGGCCGGCGGCGGCGGTCGGGGCATGCGCCTGGTCAACCCGGGCGACGACGCCGCCGCCCTGCTGCGCCTGGCGCGCGGCGAGGCGATGAACGCCTTCGGTTCGGACGAGCTGATCCTGGAGCAGGCGGTCGCCGGCGCGCGCCATGTCGAGGTGCAGGTGTTCGCCGACCGCCACGGCAATTGCATCCATCTGGGCGAACGCGACTGTTCCTTGCAGCGTCGCCACCAGAAAGTGATCGAGGAAGCGCCCTCGCCCGCCGTGACCGCCACGCTGCGCGAGGCCATGGGCCGCGCCGCGGTGACCGCCGCCAAGGCGGTCGGCTATGTCGGCGCCGGCACCGTGGAGTTCCTGCTGGCGACGAACGGCGAGTTCTACTTCCTGGAGATGAATACCCGGCTGCAAGTGGAGCATCCGGTGACCGAGCTCGTGACCGGCCTCGATCTCGTCGCCTGGCAGTTGGCAGTGGCGGCGGGCGGCGCCCTGCCGCTGACTCAAGACCAAGTGCGGTTCACCGGCCACGCCATCGAGGCGCGGCTCTACGCCGAGGATCCGCATGCCGGCTTCCTGCCGCAGGCGGGGCGGCTGGCGCTGTGGCGGCCGGCGAACGGCGTGCGGGTCGATGCTGGCGTCGAAAGCGGCCAGGAGGTCAGCCCCTATTACGACCCCTTGCTGGCGAAGCTGATCGCGCATGGGCCCAGCCGCGAGGTGGCCCGGCGCAAGCTGCTGCGCGCCTTGAGTGAGACGGCAGCCTTGGGCTTGCCGACCAATCGCCGTTTCCTGATCGACCTGCTGGCCGACCAGGGCTTCGCCAGCGGTCATGTCTCGACCGACTATCTCGGCCACCGGTTCGCTGAAGCGGCGCGGCCCGCCCCGGATCCGCCGACGCTCGCGCTGGCCGCCGTTCTGCTCTACCAGGCGAGCGCCGGCAACGACGGCTGGCGCAGCAGCATGCGGGCAGAGGCCCCGTTGACGCTGCGCCAGGGTGAGGATCGATGCCAGCTGCACCTGTGCCCGCTGGGCGAAGGCCGCTTTGCCGTCGACGGCGTGGGGCTTGCGATCCTCGAGAAGACCGCCGATCGCGTGCGCTTCGCGCATGACGGGGTGCAGCGGCAGGCGGCCTATGTCCTGTTCGATGGCGAATTGCACCTGTCGCTCGATAGCGCCGATTTCGTCTTCGCCGAGGAGGTGGCGCGGGCAAGTGCCGCGGCCGGCCGCGGCGATGGCCGGATGCTGGCGCCGATGGCCGGCAAGGTGGTCGAGCTGCGCGGCCAGGCAGGCCAGCCCGTCAGACAGGGCGACATCGTCATCGTCATGGAGGCGATGAAGATGCAGCACGAGATCCGGGCAAAGACCGACGGCGCGATCGAGCGCTTCGCGGTCGCGGCCGGCGAGCAGGTGCAGAACCGGCAGCTGCTGGCCGTGCTGAAACAGGGCTAGGCCATGCGCAACGAAACGGGTGCGCGGCACCCCTTCCCTTCTACCGGGCCGAGCACGAGGCCTTCCGCGCGCAGGCCCGCCGCTTGGTCGAACGCGCGATCGAACCCCACGCGGCCCGGTGGGACGAGGCCGAGGCCTTTCCGGTCGCGCTCCGCCGCAAGGCCGGCGGGGTGATGGCGATCGGCGGCGGCGCGGTCGAGATCATGAAGCACCGGGCGGCCCGCCCGTTCGGCTGGTAGCCGGCCGGAAGCGCGGCAGCGGTTGGCCGTTCGCGCCGTCCTGCCAGATCAGCTCGAGCGCCATGCCAATGACGAGCGCGGTCGGCGGCACCTCGACCACGTTGCTGATCAGGCGCACCCCCGGCAGGGCCGGAAACTCCACCAGCGCGATGTTGTAGGGCAAGTGCGCCTTGACCGCCGGGTGCGAGGCATGATGCACGACCGTATAGCTGTAGAGCCGGGCCGGCAGCGGTGCCTGGCGCCAGACACGCCGCGCCGACTGGCAGCCGGGGCAGATCGGCAGCGGCGGATGGCAGGGCCGGCCGCATTCGCCGCACGCCTGGAACAGCAAACGGCGTTGCCGGCAATGCGCCCAGAACTCCGCCTGTTCATGAGCGGTTTCCAGGAACGGCAGCTCGGCCGGCAGGTATGGCATGCCTACCCTGGATTATTCGTGACGCGGGCCGTATCGGTGCGGCGGGTGTAGCATAGCTCACTGATTTCGTTCAGGATTTGGTGGTCTAATCCGGTCCTTCACGAGAGCAGGGAGGCGCCAC
>Ga0194131_10003090_pt1 | contig 26584 bp, 19 predicted proteins | sample TA2KigO120mmetaG_FD_148631 | JGI IMG/M metagenome (GOLD analysis project Ga0194131, IMG submission 148631) | Freshwater microbial communities from Lake Tanganyika, Tanzania - TA2015053 Kigoma Offshore 120m | ecosystem: Environmental > Aquatic > Freshwater > Lake | place: Tanzania: Lake... | reverse complement strand
CCGTCTGGTTGTGGGATGTGATCTCAGTGTCGGGCGGGATGCGCGGGCTGCAGGTGCTGATCGCGCCCGATGACTATATCCGCGTCACCGGGGCGCGTATCGGCGCCATCGCCCGCGAGAAGCCGGCCTGAGGATCAGAAAACGATCTTGGCCGCGATCTGCAGGATCCGCGGGTCGCTTGTGTTGCTCGGCGCGCGGAAGTTCGCAACCGGCGTGAACACCCGGGTCGTGGCGTTGTAGTTGAACGGCGTCAACTGCAGGGCGCTGAAGTTCGCGCGGTTGAACGCGTTGAACGCCTCGCCCATCAGCTTCAGCTTGACCCGTTCGCCAAACGGGACGTCCTTCGAGACACGCAGGTCGACGCTCGCGAAACCGGGACCCTCGAGCGTGTTCCGTCCGAATCCCGGCGAGCGGTCGCTCTGGCGGTTGCCGTCATTGTTGAGATCCAGGTTGGACCGCGCGGTGAACCAGCGTCCGCTCTGGCCCGAGATGATCGTCGAAAGCTGCCAGCCGCCGAGGATGTATTTGGCCGCGGCGTTGTCACCTTTGAAGTAGTTGAGATCCCACACGGCGGATGCGACCACGCGGTGCGGAATGTGCGCGTCGCCCACGGCCCGGTCGAGATTTGGATTCAGCGTGTCGAACGGGACCTTGGCGTCGTCGCCCGTCGCCACCACCACCGAGGTCTGGTCGGGCAGCGTGTCGATCACCTTGCTGAAGGTGTAGCTGCCCATGAGCTGGAAGTTCCGCGCGTAACGGCGTGTCACCTGAATGAACCCGCCGTGGTAGATCGAATCGCTGCCGGAGTCGAACAGGCTGATGCGGCCGAAGGCACGGTTGGGACGCGTGGCAGGGCGCCGGCCGAAGTTCACTGTGCCGCCGGTGGAGAAGGTCGCGTTGACGGTCTCATAAGGGAAGTGGTTGATGTCGCGGGTGCGGCTCAAGTGCACGCCGCGCGCGCCGATGTAGCCGAGCGTGAGCGCCGTGGCAGGCAACACCTGCGCTTCGTAGTTGAAGTTCCACTGGTGCGTTTGCGGCTGGACGTAGTCCGGAGCGATGGCATAGATGTCCGGCGTGCGAGCGAGTTGCGGCGGCGCGCTCAGCACGGCGGGAAACGTGGGGATCAGGGGCGCTTGGACGGGTACCGATGCGTTCAGCGTGTAGGTTTGCACCTGGATGCCGTTCTGGCTGTGCGAAGTGCCGATCAGGATCGAAGCGGTCCGCCCGTAAAAGGTGCCGAAGCCGCCGCGCACCACCTGCTTTCCGGTGGCGCCGAGCTGGTAGGCGAATCCGAAGCGGCCGGCGAGATTGTTTTTGTCGCGATTGATCCGGGAGGTGTCCGGGCCGAGCGCGGCCAATCCCTGATCGGGATTGCGGACGTTGTTCTGCTTGTACGCGAAGAAGTCGTACCGGAGGCCGTAGGTCAGCGTCAAGCCGTTGGTGGCGCGGAACTGGTCCTGCGCGTAGAAGCCGTATTCATTGGCGTTGGGCGTGGTGGCGGGTCCATTCGTGTTGGCCCCGGCGAAGCCCTGCGTGAAGGCGGCCGCGCGGCGGTTGGCAAAGTCGGCGAGCGAGTCGAACGAGTAGGAACCGGAAAAGTTGCCAGGGAAGAAGTTGGTGATCCGCTCGAAGTTCAGGTCCATTCCGAACTTCAGCGCATGTTTGCCGTGGTTTCGCGACACGGCGTGGATGAACTGGTACTTCTTCGAGTTCGTGAACCGCGGCGAAAAGTTGTTCCGGCCAATGGAAAGCATCGTGGACCCTGCCTGGCGGATGAAGGCTTCGGGCGATGCCGAGTTCGCCTCCCCGGGAGCGTTGTCGCGCAGGAAGATGAAGCGGGTGTCGATCACCATCGACGCGCCGCGGACCGCGGTGTGATTGATGGCGATGTTGTCGGTGATGTTCTTGCTGTCGCCGGTGTGTTCGGAGGCCGATTGCGCACCGGCGCTCTCGAAGTTCCGGCCCGTGAACCGGTGCAGGTTGTACCGGACGTTGATGTTCTGCGTTGCCGACAACAGGTAGTCCACCTTCCAGGTGTGGATGTTGTTCACCAGTCCCGTGGTGTAGGGCGTCTGGAGGCGGCGTAGTTCTTCAACCGCGCGCTGCGAAGCGGCGTCGCTTGGGATCACCACGGTCACCGGGAAGAACACGGGATTGGGCAGGGTATTGCGTTGGGCGTCGAAGTTGTAAAAGAAGAACGCCTTGTCGCGCTTGACCGGACCTCCCAGGTTCCCGCCGAACTGGTTGAAGTGATAGGGCTGCTTCACGCGTCCCGCGGCGTTGTTGAAGAACGTATTCGCGTTCATCGCTTTGTCGCGGAAGAACCAGAAGGCGGTGCCGTGCCACTCGTTGGTGCCGGACTTGGTGACGACATTGATCACGCCGCCTCCGGCGCGTCCGATCTCCGGCGCGTATCCGCTGGTGTTGACCTGGAACTCCTGGACGGCGTCCTGCGAGAACGTGTAGGGGTTGCGGGTGCCCGCCCGTCCGGAGGACTGGCCGAAGAACAGATTGTTCGAGTCGCCACCGTCGATGAGGAGCGAGTTCGAGGTCCCGCGCTGGCCTGCAAAGGACAGGTCGCCACCGCGCGGATCGCGCACCACTCCCGGCGTCAGCACGGTGAAGTCGAGGAAGTTCCGGCCATTGATCGGGAGGTCCGATACGGCCTTCTGGTTCACCACGCTCGATGTCTGCGCGCGCGTGCCTTCAACCAGCGGGATCTCCGCGCTGACCGTCACGGCTTCCGAAGTCTGGCCCACTTCGAGCGCGATCTGGAGCGTCTGCACCGCACCCACGTTCAACTGGATTCCGGTCTGCTTCACTTGCTTGAATCCGGGCGCTGCGGCCACGATTTCATAGGCGCCAACGGGCAACCTCACGAAGTTGAAAAACCCTGCTTCGCTGGTCTGCGATTCGCGGGTCAGACCAGTGAGCGTATTGGTTACCGTGATCTTCGCGTTCGGGACCGCGGACCCGCTGGGATCGAGCACCGATCCGTTCAGAGTCGCGCCACCGGCTTCCGATTGCGCCAGAGCGGCGGATGCCGCCAAAACCAAGAGCGAGAGAATGTGAGCGAGCATGCTCACAGTCTAGCGCCTGCTCAGTCGAATTGTCGCCGGAACTCCGCGAATTGCGCCTTCAGCCCATCGATCTCGGCCTCCAGCCGCGCCACGCGCTCAGCCAGTCCATCCGTCCGCACGAGCTGCGGGACCGCCGCCTGGGCGGCCGCTGACTCATACGCCGCCATGTCCACCTCACCCGCCAGCAGGTGCATCCAACGCGGTTCCCGCATCCCGATCAGCTTGGGCAACTGGACCGCCATCCCGCGCTCGCCCAGCCGCGACAGAACACCCTCCACCGATTCCAAATCGTCGAACTCATACATCCGCTCCGTGCGGGTCTTGAGCTCGTTCAGCGTCTGCGGCCCGCGCAGCAGGAGCACACACAGCAAAGCCAGCTCGCGATTGTTGACGTTGAGGATCTCCGATGTGCGGTGGCCGTACTTTGGCACGCGGTTCTCGCCGCCGCTCAGCACCGTAATCAGATTCCGCCGCCGCAGGGAATCGAGCGTGGACCGGATCACGTCGTCGCCATAGCTCGTCATCGGGTCGCGATTCGTCTTCTGGTTGCACGCGTTGGTGAGCGCGTTCAGCGACATCGGATAATACTCCGGCGTCGCCATGTCCTTCTCGATCAAAGATCCCAGGACCCGGGCCTCTTCCGGCGTCAACTCGAGTGGCATGTCAATGCTTTCCCTTCTTGCGCTCTTCCATCACGACGGAGAATTGCAGCTTCTTTTCCACTCCGTCCACCTTGTCCAGCCGCACTGTCACGCGGTCCCCGGCGGCGAACTGGCGGCGCGTCCGGGCGCCCACGATCCGGCGCGAATTCTCATGATATCCGCAGCGGTCGCCTGGAAGGGTGTCGATCGGCACCAGCCCCTCGACGAAGAACTCTTCGAGCTCTACGAAGAAGCCGTACTTGGTCACGCTCAGGATCACACCGGGGAACTCGTCGCCCACGCGGCCCGCCATGAACTTGACCTTCTTCCACTCAACCAGCTCGCGCTCGGCTTCGGCCGCGGTGCGTTCGGTGACCGATGACTGCTCCGCGTGCCGGGCCAGTTCTCCCGGCGTATAGGGCGGCGGCGCACCGTCGAATATGGCCGCGAGCGCTCGGTGCACGAGCAGATCGGGATACCGGCGGATCGGTGACGTGAAGTGGCAATAGCAGTCCGAGGCAAGCGCGAAGTGTCCCACGTTCTCGGCGCTATAGCGCGCTTGCCGGAGTGATCGCAGCATCAAGTAGCTCAGGATCCGCTCGGAGGGGCTGCCCTCGATCTTCGAGATCAGCCGCTGGTAGTGGCGCGGAGTCACGCGGAAGTCCGCCGGCGTCCTGCGTCTGCCCTTGGAGGCGATGCCCAGCGTCACGCCGAATTGCGCGGCCAGTTCCTCGAATTCGATGACCTTCTTCGGATCCGGCTCTTCGTGGATCCGGTAGACCATCCCGGGTCCGGCGCCGGTGATGTGGCGCGCCACCGCCTCATTCGCCGCCAGCATGAACTCCTCGATGATCCGGTGCGCGATGTTGCGTGGCGCACGGCGGAGCCCCGTCATCTCGCCGGTCTCGTCGAACTCGATCAGCGGCTCGGGCATGTCGAAATCGATCGATCCCCGCCGCGTGCGCTTGCGGTTGAGGATCAGCGCCAGTTCCCGCATCAGCTCAAAACGCGTGACCAGCGGCGCATAGCGGTGCCGCAAAGACGTGTCGCCTTCGAGGATCGCGTGGACGCTCGTGTAGGTCATCCGCTCGGCGCTGTGGATCACTCCGCGGCAGAACTCCTGGGAAACGATGTCCCCGCCGTGGTCGATCTCCAGCAACGCGCTGAGCACCAGACGGTCGGCCTTCGGCTTCAGCGAGCAGATTTCGGTGGAAAGCTCGAGGGGCAGCATCGGGACCGCCCGGTCCGGGAAATAGACGCTCGTTCCGCGCAGCGCCGCCTCGCGGTCGATCGGCGATCCGGGGCGCACGTAGTGGGACACGTCGGCGATGTGGACCTGGAGAGCGAAGTTTCCGTTGGGCAGGCGCTCAACCCAAACGGCGTCGTCGAAGTCGCGGGCGGTCTCGCCGTCGATGGTGACGATGTCCAACCCACGGAAGTCGCGCCGGCCCGCCGCATCCACGGTCAGCGGAATCGATTGCGCCTGGTCGAGCGCCTCGGGCGGAAATCGGTGCGGGATGCGGAACTTGCGGATCGTGATCTCGACGTCGACACCGAAGTCGTCCGGATGGCCAAGGATCTCGACCACGCGGCCAACAGGCGCGCTGCCGTGCTTGGGGAACTCGATGACCTCCGCGTGGACGATCATCCCTTCGAGTTCTTCGGGCGATGAGACCTCGACGGGGCGGGCGGCGATCCGGTAGGGTCCCGCGGCGCCCTTGGGTGTGGCGAGTCCATCGGGGATCCGGATCCACTGCTGGATTCGGGCATCGTGCGGCTCCACCCACATGCCTTTGCGCTTGAGCCGGAATGTCCCGACTACCGCGGTGTTGGCGTGTTCGAGAATCCGCGCGATCTCGCCTTCCGCGCGTCCGTCGCGTCCGAACCGGACAATCTTCACCGCGGCGTGATCACCGTGCATCGCCTTGGCGGCGGCATCCGGAGGGAGGAAGATGTCCCCTTCGAGTCCGGCAACCGGATGATCCGGAATCAGGAACCCGAAACCGTCACGGTGCACCCGGACCCGTCCGGTGATCAACTTGGGCGCCGCTCTGGCCATGTGTGCGGGCTACTCGATGAAGCCGTGCGTCCGCAGTCCCTTTCGCGGTTCCTGCTCGTCAAAGTGGATGAAGGCCACGCGCTGGATGCCGTTCTCCAGTGCCACGCCATACGGCGGATCCTTGAACTTGAACACCGCCCGCAGCGCTTCCTGGTCGAGCGTCACGTCCGCGCTCAGCCCGGTGTCCTTGAGGAACTGCCCGGCGAACTGCTGGACACGGGTCGGGATGGCGACCACTTTGACGTCCTTCCACTTGTACCCGGTCATTTGCTTCGCGGCCTGGAAGCAGTGCATGCATTCCGGGTCAAAAAAGTACAAGAACACGCGGCCCTGGTTCAACGGGTAAGCCTTGCCATCGACCACCACCGACGCCGGCGCGCGCAGCCCGCTGTGCTGGAATACGGTGACGCCGTAGCAGACGCCGGTGAACACCGAGATCGCCCCGAGCACCACGGCTGCGCCGCGCAGTCCGTGTGACCGCTGCGCCCATAGTCCGGCAAGGCCAGCCATCACCAGCATCGCGGCGTCGCCCAGGAAAAAGCCAGGACCCACAGCCCGCTTCACCCACGGGAAGCAACTGCAGTCCTTCCCCACCAACTGGTTGTAGTTGATGGCCACGTACACCATGAACACCACCAGCAGCACGCACGTGAGCATTGCGCCCCAGCGCCGGTATCGCGGGATCAGGATCGCGATCCCCGCGAAGATCTCCGAGACCGCAAGCGCGATGGTGCCCGGAATGGTCAGCCACCCCGGAACCAGAAACTGCCCGAGCGACTGGGCCCAGGTGAGCGGGTCGGTCGCCTTCCAAATTCCGGCGGCGAGGAACAGAATCGAGATACAAGCCGCACAGATCCAGCCAATCGCGGACTTCCAAACAGCCGTTTCAAAGGCTGTGGACGCCGGATGTGACATACTGTCGTCCATGCTCCTTATTCTAGCGGTACTGGGTGTGGCGGTTTTCCTCCATCCAGTAGCCTCTGGGCAGCCAGCGGACTTGGTTCTGGATAACGCCAACATCCACACGGTGGATCCGGACCATCCGAAAGCGATGCGCGTTGCGATCCGGAACGGGCGGATCGCAGACCTGGACAACGATGCCTCAAAGCTCATTGGTCCGTCCACCAAGGTGATCGATCTGCGGGGCCAGACGGTGGTTCCCGGCTTCATCGACGCGCACGGACACATGCGTGGGCTCGGCGAGAGCTTGGAGTCGCTCGACCTCCGCGATGCAGCCTCAGCCGCCGCCGTTGCGGCTCAGGTGAAGGCCGCCGCCAGCGCCAAAAGGCCCGGCGAGTGGATCACGGGCCGTGGTTGGGATCAAACGCGCTGGGAGGGTGGCGAGTTTCCCCCAGCCACCGTGCTTACGGATGCCGCGCCGCGGAATCCGGTGTATCTCACCCGTGTTGACGGCCATGCCGCCTGGGTGAACGCGGACGCTATGGCCCGTGCCGACATCAACCCGGCCACGAAGGATCCAGATGGCGGGCGGATCATCCGTGGACCCGATGGCAAGCCGGCCGGAGTGCTGATTGACCGCGCCATGGGGCTGGTCCGCTCGAAGATTCTCTCAGCCGCGCCCGAAAAAGTACGTGCACAACTGAGCCGCGCCGCCATTGAGTGTTCGCGGCTGGGGCTCACCAGTGTCCATGACGCTGGTGTCGACGAGCAAGACTTGGCGGCGTACAAGCAGCTCATCGGCTCCGGAAAGTGGCCCGTGCGGATCTACGCGATGATCCGCGGTGAGGGTGAGCTGTGGCGCCGCTATCTCGCCCAGGGCCCTCAGGTAGGGCCCTGGCTGACGGTCCGGAGCATCAAGCTGATGGCCGACGGCGCGCTCGGCTCGCGTGGCGCCGCGTTGAAGGAGCCGTACTCGGATGAGCCGGGCAATCGCGGGCTGTTGATCCTCGGCCGCGAGGCTGTCGAGCGCGTGGCGCGGCAGGCCGCTGCCGCCGGGATGCAAGTGAATACCCATGCGATCGGTGACCGCGCGAATCGCGAAGTGCTCGATGCCTATGCCGCCGTGCTGGGAGGCGTCAACAACCGGCGTTTCCGTATCGAGCACGCACAGATCGTGACGCCCGCCGATATTCCCTTGTTTGCCCGGTATTCGATCCTCGCGTCGATGCAGGCCACGCACGCCACCAGCGACATGCGCTGGGCGGAGAAGCGCGTGGGCGAGCGGGCCGCGGGTGCTTATGCGTGGAACCGGTTCCTCGAAGCCGGGGTCAGGATCGCCAACGGGTCGGATTTTCCCGTCGAGGACCCGAATCCGCTCTGGGGCTTCTACGCGGCCGTCACGCGCCAGGATCACTCCGGCTGGCCGGCCCAGGGTTGGCAGCCCGCGCAACGGATGAGCCGCGCCGCGGCGTTGCGGAGCTTCACAATCGACGCCGCCTACGCGGCGTTTGAAGAGGACTCCAAGGGGAGCATCCAAAAGGGCAAGCTGGCGGACCTTGTGGTCCTGTCCCAAGACATCATGGCCGTGCCGGCTGAGCAGATCCTCAAGACGAAGGTGACGATGACGCTCGTGGGCGGCGAGGCCGTGTTTCAGGGGAAAACCGCCCGCGTGCTGTACGACGGCGCTGTCGAGATCGGCCGGTCGCAATGGAACATGATTCCGGTCAGCGCATGGGACCGTCCGGCCATGTTGCGCGGCCAGTTCAACGTTACGCGGGGATCGTCGAAGCTGCGAATCCTGGTGATGACCGCGGAGGATGTGATCCGTTTCCGCGACGGCAAGCCATTCCGGATCCTGGCGGCGGCCGGACCGGACCGGGGCGGCGGATTCGAGCACCGGCTGAGCCGTCCCGGAGATTACCGCGTGTTGATCGACAACCGGACCAACGGAACGTCCAACGTCCTGGTGGACCTCAAGGTCACCGCGGAACCCTTGGAGGGAGCCACATTCGAGCCGTTCGAATTGAGCCGGGCGACGCGCTGGACCGTATTGGGGATGAGCCTGGGGTTCTTCCTGATCACGGCGGGGTGGTCCGGGTTGAGGATCCACCGGGCATGGCGGAAGAGGTTCGATGCGTTGCGTGGTTGGGGCTCCGGCGAATGAGAATTCTGGTAGCGGGCGGAACGGGCACCGCGGGCCAGCACATTGTCCGGATGCTCGAGGCCAGGGGTGGACACCGCATCGAAGTCCTGAACCGTGAGAGCGGCGATGCCACGGATCCGGCTGTGGCCGACCGCTGTTGCCAGGGACAGGACGCGGTCGTTTCGGCGCTCGGCCAAAGCGTGTATCTCGACAGGGCGCGTCCGTCGCCGTTTTCGGACATTGACGTGGCCGCGCACCGCAATCTGATCACCGCCTGCCAGCGGCATGGAACCCGGAGGTTCGTGTACATCTCGGTGCTGTACGCGGCCCGGCATCCGGATGACCCGTACCTGGCGGCTCACTCTGCTGTTGAAGCGATGCTTCGCCAATCGGGGATCCCTTACGGAATCGTGCGGCCCACCGGGTTCTTCAAGTCGTACCTGCCGTTCCTGGATCTCGCGTTCAAGGGCACCGGCATTGTCTTGGGATCAGGAGCCGCGAAGTCGAATCCGGTTCACGAGGCGGATGTGGCGGAGGCTTGCGTCAAGGCACTATTTGAGGAACGCAACGTGGAGATCGATGCGGGTGGTCCCGCAATCCACACGCGCCGCCAGATCGCGGAATTGGCGTTTGAGGCAATCGGCAAGAAGCCGCTCATCTTTCACGCTCCGCTGGGCCTGGTGCGGATGGGCGCCCGGCTGGCGCGGCTTTTCGACTCGCGGAAGAGTGAGCTGTTCCGCTTCGCGTGCACGGTAAGCGAACATGATTTCGTTGGTCCGGCGATCGGCACCAGGAGCCTGCTGGACTATTTCCGGGAGGCTGCGAAGGGCAGGGTGGACCGGCGCTACTCGATCGCGAGCCGGTACAAGTAGTCGCGCGCCTTGAGGTAGGTCTCCGGATTGTAGCCGGTGACCGGCGTGTGGGCCTTGGCGCAGAATCCGGCAGCGGTGTCTCCACCCATCGCTTGTGCCAGAACGTTCTTGAGGTCCTTCGCGGCGGGCTTTGACTCGATCGACTTCGCCAGCGCGATGTCTTCCGACGCATTGCGCCGTAATAGCGTGCGGACGCTGGGATTCGCGGAGACGTAACGTTCGCTCTTGCCGCACACGTAGCCGCGCAGGACGCTGAACGAGGTATCGGCGCTTACGGCGGTCAAAGGTGCGACGGCCCCTGAAGTCATGGTCACCAGTGGAATCGCCGCGGGCTGGATCCGGAGCTCTAGCGGCGAGATAATCCAGTCCGCACCCACGTTGAGCTGTGCTTCGACGCGAATCCGGCGGATTGGTGACACCGAAGGGATGAACAGATCCACGACGTAGACGTCCGCCTTCCGGGCCGGAATCTGCGCGGGGTCCCCGATCGTTGTGGTCAGCGGGAGCTTCACCTCTTCAAGCTTGTCCGGAATCCAGCGCTCGCCTTCCTGGTTGTAGACCACGCGGTAGACGTGCTGCTGGACGGCGTTCTCCGGATTCGCCCCGAAGTAGAGGTGATAGGGCTTGCCCAGCGGCGCGGTGATCACCAGATGGTACGTCGCGTGGCCGTTGCGGGGGACCGCGGGCGAGAGAATCTCACGCGGCCTGCCCGCCGCGTCAGGCGGGATGATTGCGCCGTCCGGACCCACGCGGCGGAACTCGGATAGCCATTGGACTTCGGGGTAGGGCTGAGTCTGCGCCCCCAGGGAAGCGCAGACCAGCGCCAGGTATGGAAGCCGGAGTCCCGTCACACCAGATCGAACTTCTCGGGATGCAGCAGCGGATCGCTCTTCAGCAGCACCGTCCGCCCCAGCACCTCTTCGATCTCGTGGATGTAGTTGGCGCCCTGCGCCTTGAGCGCCTTGGCGACATCGGGGTGGGCTCGGAGGACGACGCTGTTGCCCTCAACGGCGCGGGCAATCTTGTGCGCCTCGGTCAGGATCTCGCCGATCACCGTCTGCACACTCTTGACGTACCCGGATCCCTCGCAGGTTGGGCAGGAAGTGCACAGCGCCTTCTCCAGACTCTGCTTGACGCGGCGGCGGGTGATGGCCACGAGTCCGAAGTCGTTAAACTGCAGGATCTTGTACGGAGCGCGGTCCAACCGCATAGCCTCTTCGAGCGCCTGCATCACCTTCTGCCGGTTCTTGCGCTCGTCCATGTCGATGAAGTCGACCACGATGATTCCGCCCAGGTCGCGCAGGCGCACCTGCCGGACGATCTCCTTGATCGCTTCAAGGTTGGTCTTGACGATGGTGTCCTCGAGGCGGTTCGACTTGCCGACGAACTTGCCGGTGTTGATGTCGATCGCCACCAGCGCCTCGGTCTGGTTGATCACGATGTATCCGCCGGACTTGAGCCAGACCTTCGGCCGCAGCGCCTTCTCCATCTCCGAGGTGATGTTGAAGAAGTCGAAAATGGGCGTGTCCCGCTGGAAGAGCTTCACGCGCGGAACCAGCGCCGGCTGGAAGCGCTCGAGGAAGCCCACGATCTTCTCGTACAGGTCCTCGTTGTCGACAATGATCGACTTGAAGTTGTCGTTCACCTGGTCGCGCAGGGTGCGGGTGACCAGATCCAGATCGTGATGAAGCAGGCACGGAGCATTGCGCTTCTCGGCCCGCTTGCGGATGTCGAGCCAATGGTCGTGGAGGTACTTCATGTCCGCCGCGATCTCGGCCTCGGTGCGGCCCTCTCCGGCGGTACGGACGATGAATCCGCCGCTTAAGCCCTGGCTCTGGGCGAGGACGATCTTTTTCAACCGCTGGCGCTCTTCGTCGGTGGAGATCTTGCGCGACACACCCGAGCGGTCCTCGGTGGGCATGTACACGACGTAGCGGCCCGGCATGGCGATGTGGGACGTGATCCGGGCGCCTTTTTGGCCCAGCGGCTCTTTGCGCACCTGGACAATGATCTCCTGGCCCTCCTTCAAGAGGTCGCTGATGGAGGGCACCGGCGGGCGGTCCCGGTCCTTGTCTTTGTCACGCGCTTCGGGCCTGGATTCCGGTCTCTGCTCCGGACGTGGCGCCTCCTGCCGGAGTTCGGCGCGCTCCGGGCGGCCATCGCGGCCACGGCGGCGGAACTTGCGTCCGCGGGGGTGCGGATAGCGTGCTGCGGGCTGCTCGCGCGCTTCGGCGATCCGCTCTTCGCCGGAAGCTTCTTCGATTGGTTCATCCGGCTGGTCATTGGTTCCGGCGCCTGGATCCTCGATCTCCACCGCGGGCTCTTCTTCAGATTCGTCGAGCGGCGGATTCCAGTCATCAGCAGCGGCCTCAGCGGCCTCCTGAGCGGCATCAGCCACTTCATCTTCCGTGATGGCCCTGCTCACGGCGTCATCGCCGGGCTCGGGGGCCGCCAGCTCTTCGGGCTCTTCAACGGCGGGTTCCGCCTCGGCAGCGGTATATTTGGCGATCGACTCACCGGGCAGTACCAGCGGCTCAAGCTCCGGTTCCGGATCGGGTTCGGGTTCCGGATCGGTGGCGGAATCATCTTCGGCGGACGCTACGTCCTGTCTGTTCTCCTCGCCCTCGGGCAGAGAGGTGAACTTGGACTCCGGCATACCGCGTCCCCGCCGCCTGCGCCGTCTGCGTCCGCGGCGGTCACGGTCGTTCTCCCGGTCGCCCTGCTCGCGGGCCGGCGGCGCCTGCGTGGGGCTGCCGCCTGGAGCGGCGTCCGCACTGGCGGCGGGCTGGGCAGCGGCCTCGGGTTCCGGCAGCGCGGCGGGGGTTGGCTGGGCAGCGGCCAGTGGCGGCTTCCGCTTCCCCTTGTCATCGATCCGGTCGAACTCCTCGTCGGACTCCTCAAAGAAGTCGGAAACGTAGAGGAACGCATCCCGTTCCAGCCCGACATGCACGAACGCGGACTGCATTCCAGGGAGGACACGCGTGACCCGGCCCTTGTGAATGCTTCCCGCTAATGAATACTCGTTAGACCGTTGAAAATATACCTCAACGAGCTGATCGTCTTCCACGACGGCGAGTTTGGTTTCGTGGCGATTTGCCGAAATCACCAACTCTTTGATCATCGAAAATCTCCGGTTCCGAAGCTGCCGCAACGGAGAGGAGACCGGCCCGGCGTCGTCCGGACGCGGCAACGGCCATCAAACTGTCCTTGGGCGCTTCTGTCATGAAATGAAATGCCTACTCTACGATTCGCTTGAGCCGGACGTTATTCACCAACCCCAGCATCAGGAACGTGGACAATGTGCTCGATCCGCCATAGCTCATTAGCGGAAGGGGGATCCCGGTAATCGGCATCTGGCCCACCACCATCCCGGCGTTCACCAGGATGTGGAAGAGCAGCAGCGCCGCCACCCCCATGCAGATAAACGTCCCCGAACGGTCGAGGGCAGTCTGGGCGTTCTGGACGATCTGCATGAGCAACAGGAAATAAAACACGAAAATCACGACAACGCCTGAAAAGCCGTGCTCCTCGCTGAAGGTGGCTAAGATGAAATCGGTGTGGGGTACTGGAAGGAACTGAAGACGGGTCTGATACCCCTTCGCTGGTCCGCGGCCGAGCAACCGGCCCGAACCTACCGCGATTTTGGACTGAATCACCTGATACCCGGAGCCGTGCGGATCCGATTCCGGATCGATGAAGCTGTCCACCCGCGCCCTCTGGTACGGCTTGAGGACGAAATGGTAGGCGAACACCGGAACCACAACCGCCAGGACACCGAAAATCGCGATGTGCCGCCACCGGAGTCCGGCAAGCAGAATGCCAACGCCCGCCACCGGAAGGTACGTTAACGCGGTTCCCAAATCCGGCTGGCGCATCACAAGGAGCATCGGCACTGCCACCAAACCCGCAAGCTTGAGCAATTCGCGGCCATGCAGCGTGTCGCTTTTCGTGGCTGTCAAATATCTGGCTACTAGTAATATTATCACCAGCTTGCCGAACTCCGACACCTGAAAATGAAATCCGAACGCGAGAGGAATCCACCTTCGCGACCCGAACACCTTGGCGCCAGCCGACAGCACCACCACCAGGAGGATAATCGTGACCCAATACAGGAGCATCGACTTGCCCATTTGGGAGTGGTAGTCGATGCTGGCGATCACCCAGAAACCCACCAGGCCCGCGGCGACGAACAGAGTCTGGCGCCACCAGGCGCTCCCCCAGCGGGTCTCTTGGGTTGCGCTGTAGATCTGCAGGATGCCGATGGCGCTGATCGCCAGGGCCAGTCCGAGCATGACCCAATCGAGATTCCTCAAACGGCGCAGGCTCAAATTCATCGCGCCGTGTCCCGTGCGCGAGCCACAAGCGGAGGCGCCGGCCGCCGGGACTTCTTGTCGAAGTACGCCTTCACGACATCGCGGACGATCGGCGCCGCGCGGTCCCCGTGCTCTCCGTGCTCATAGAGCGCCGCCACCACGATCTCCGGGTTGTTCCGCGGGGCGAACCCCACAAACCAGGCGTTGTCCGACAGCGCGATGCCGAGCTTTCTTGAGCGGATCAGGTCGTTTGAGGCCAACTGCGCGGTTCCGGTCTTTCCGCACAGCTCGACCCCGGGAATCACCGCGCCGCGCGCCGTTCCACCCTGGTTGACCACTCCGAACATTCCGTTGACCACGCGGGCTACGTTGTCCGGTTTCCAGTTTGCCTTCCGCGGCGGGTCGAGCGCGGGAGGCGGGTCGAGCAGCAGGTGTGGCCGGTGCCACTCTCCGCCGCGGGCGAGCCCCCCAATGGCGTGCGCGAGCTGGAGGGGTGTCACGGTAAGCGCTCCCTGCCCGATGACCACCGAAAGCGTCTCCCCCGAAAGCCAACGCTGACGTTGCGTCCGCATCTTCCACTTGCGCGACGGGACAGTGCCCTCGGATTCGGCTGGCAGATCGATTCCGGTCTTTTTTCCCAGCCCGGCCAGATCGGCGTATTCCGCGACCCGGTCGATGGTGATCTTGGCGCCGATGTTCTGCTGGAAATAGATATTGCAGGAGTGGATCAACGCCCGGTTCAGGTTCATGTATCCGTGGCCGCTGCGGATGTTGCACTTAAAGTAGCGGTCGTAGAACTGCGCGCCTCCGGTGCACACGGCATGCGAGCCTTCTTCCACAATACCGTCCTCAAGGCCGGCCATCGCCATCAGGGGCTTGAAGGTTGATCCCGGTGCGAGAACGGCTTGGATGGCGCGGTTCATCATCGGGAAGTCGGCGCTGTCGCGGATATCAGCCCAGTCCTTGGCGCGGATCCGGCCGACGAACCGGTTCGGATCATAGGCCGGACGGCTTACCATCGCGAGCACTTCACCGGTCCGGGCATCGAGGGCGACCACCGCGCCGCGCCGGTCCTGCATGGAGAGCTCCGCGACTGCCTGGAGGTCGAGATCGAGGGTCAGCCGGATGTCCTTGCCTGCCGCGGCTCCTTTGTGGTCGATGACTTTGAGGATTTTATTGCGGTTGTTGACCAGCACGCGCCGCTGGCCGTCGATTCCCATCAGCAGGTCGTTATACTGGCGCTCAATGCCCGTCTTGCCCACGATGTCGCCCTGCTTGTACCGCGCGAAATCAGCCGAATCGAGTTCGGACTCGCTGATCTCGCCCGTGTAGCCGATCACGTGCGCCAGCATTCCGCTCCGCGGATAAATCCGGCGGAAGGTCTGGATGACTTCGAGCTCCTGGTAGTTGTCATGGCCGCTGTGGGCTTCGATGAAGGCGAGCTCGGCCGAGGTCAGCTCGCCTTTGACATTGATGGCCTCGTACTTGGCGCGCGTGCGGTCGTAGCGGCGGAGCCGCTCGTTCAGATCTTCGCAGTCCAGATCGATCGCCTTGCAGACGGTTTGGAGATGGTCCGTCTTCAGGTTGTCGCGCGACAGGTAGAGTGAGAACGACGAGTGGTTGTCGACGATCACTCGCCCGTCGCGGTCAAGAATCCTGCCCCGGGGAGCGGGCAGGGGCTGGGAGCGGACGTAGTTTTTTTCCGCCAGTTCGTCGTAGTAGTCGGGGTCGCGGATCTGGAGCGCCCAGAATCCGGCGAGCAGGTACAAGAACACAGCCAGTACCACCCAGCGGAACAACGTGATCCGGTTGGTGAGGGCCTTCGGATCCTCTTTCAGGACCCAGCGGATTTCCGGTTCTTTGTCTTTTTCAAGGTCGGCCGGGATGGTCGGATCCGGCATCTGCGCCTGCCTTATCTCTACAGTTTATCCAACAACTGGAACAGAGGAACTGCGACGGCGGCATTGAGGATCGCAAACAGGAGCGCCTCACCGGGCTCGAAGCTGAACTGCTGGCCGAGGAGCGAACTGGCCAGGGTCCAGTAGAGGAGCTGGTGGACGAGGTAGAACGCGAAGGCGAATATCGCCCGGACCATGTTGTTGTCCGAGTCCATCCGCAGGCTCACCGACGCGGTCCAATAGCCTGTGAGCGTCTTGACGATCCCGAACAGCCCGAGGGGATTCTGAGACAAGGCGTCCTGCAGGAGCCCCACGCCCATGCCGATGAACAGGGCCGAGACCGGCTCCCGCCGCATCAGCCCGAAGTAGACCGTCACCAGCAGTGGCGGATCCAGGTAGGACAGGTATTCCGTAAAGAGAGGCGCTTTGACCTGGAAAGCCACCGCGACGATGGGCGCGATGATCAGGGCGAGCGGCCGCAGCCGGTACTTGCGCGCGCCAGCGTTCGGCGGCAGGTGAGCCGGAAGAAGCGACATCACTCGGGCTGCTGGCCCCGCGGCTCGGCTGGCCGTGACTCTGGATCCGGCTTGGGCGCGGGCGGTGGCGGTTCGATGTTGAAGTTCGGGACCCCGCCAGCTCCGTAGGGATGTCCCTGAACGATGCCGATGCGCCGGTAGCGGTCCACAACCTGGTCGGCGTCGGTTTCCACCACGCCTCCGCGAATCACGCGAGAGGCGCCGGAGCTCGTGTTTTGCTCAGCCGGGGGAGGCTGCATCAGGTGCGGCTGCTGGGCCTGGACGGTTTGAGAATCGGGCAGTGGCTGGTGGACCCCGTCGAGAACGATGAGCACCTCTTCCAGTCCCTTCTGGAGTCCACTGGGGACCAGGTGAACTTCCTGGAAGAACATTTTGCCTTCGCGCGTGGACTTGACCTGTCCGACCGGGATTCCTTTCGGGAAGATGAGATCATCACCGGAAGTGAAGAACCACTCGCCGACTTCCAGTTTTTCCTGGTTCTGAATGTAGTCCACCAGGCACGTGCTGTGGCCCTGGCCCTTGAGCGTGCCGGGGATCCGGTGCTTCTGCGAGATCACGCCTGCCTTGAAATTGGTGTCGATGAGCAGAACCACCTGGGAGAAGCTCGGATATGCCGCGCCGACGCGGCCCACGATCCCGTCTGAGGTGACCACCGGCATGTTCTTCTTGACGCCATCGTTGGCGCCACGATCGACGAACACGACCTTCGAGTTGTCCGGGCCCCGGCCGGTGACGTGCGCGGCCACGGTCTTCGACGGAGTGCGTGCCTGGAAAAGCGCCAGTACCCGTGCGCGGTCAGCGGTGGACAGGTCGTTGCGCAGGAACTGATTCTCCATTTGCAGTTTACTCACCCGGTCCTGGAGTTTTCGGTTCTCCTCGCGCGCCTTCACCAGTGAGGCGTATTCGGAGATCAGGCCGAACGTGTTGGCGTGCAGGACGTCGAGAAGCCGCGCTAGTGGCATCACGCCGGTGACGGCCCACACGCGGATGGAGCGGACTTCCTGCCGGCTCTTCACCTGATAGGCGAGCAGAAACAGTTGCGCCGCCAAGGCGATCGCCAGGATGGTTACGTTGCGGTAACGATTCACCAGGAGTTCCATCACCCGCTCCGTGGAAAGGAGTCACGAGCCTTAGATGCTATCGATTTGAATACGGCGCAAGAGATCGAAGTCGGTCAGCATCTTTCCGGTTCCGAGCGCGACGCTCGCCAGTGGGTCTTCCGCGATCGAGACCGGCAATCCCGTCTCGAAACGGATACGCTTGTCAAGATTCTTGAGCAGAGCGCCACCCCCCGTTAGCACGATACCACGGTCGCTGATGTCTGCGCTCAGTTCGGGCGGGGTGCGCTCAAGGGCCACGCGAACCGCGTTGACGATCGCCGCTACGCATTCGGCGATGGCCTCCCGGATTTCGCTGTCGTCGACCGTGATTGTTTTGGGCACGCCTTCGATCAGATTCCGGCCCTTGATCTCCATGGTCAGCGGCTTGTCCAGCGGATACGCCGATCCAATCTGCATCTTGATCTGCTCGCTGGTCCGTTCGCCAATCAGGAGGTTGTACTTCCGCTTCAGGTACTGGATGATCGCCTCGTCGATCTCGTTCCCGGCCACCCGCACCGACCGCGAGTACACGATACCGGACAGGGAGATCACGGCGACGTCGGTGGTGCCACCCCCGATGTCGACCACCATGTTACCCGAGGGCTCGGTGATCGGGAGTCCGGCGCCGATCGCCGCCACCATCGCCTGCTCGACCAGATGAACTTCGCTCGCCTTTGCCCGGTAAGCGGAATCGATCACCGCCCGCTTCTCGACTTGCGTGATCTCGCTCGGCACACCGATCACAATCCGCGGGTGGACAAGCATTTTCCGTCCATGCGCCCTTTGGATGAAGTAGTTGAGCATCTTCTCGGTGACCCGGAAGTCGGCGATCACGCCGTCCTTCATGGGCCGGATCGCGACGATGTTCCCCGGGGTCCGGCCGAGCATTTCCTTGGCTTCCCGGCCCACGGCCTCGACGTCACCCGATTTCTTGTTGATGGCAACGATCGAGGGTTCGTTGACGACGATTCCGTGCCCTTTGGAATAGACAAGAGTATTGGCTGTGCCCAGGTCGATCGCCAAATCGGAGGAAAAAAAGCTGAAAAGTGAACGGAAGTTCATCTTGGAGGCGCTAAGGCTGTTCACAGGCTACCATATTCGGGGTTAGCCCGCGCAACCGGAGTGTACTACCGGTCGAGTGTTTCGAGGAAAAACTCCTGCATTTTCTTGAGAGTAGGTTCGAACCACGGAGGGCTGTTAAAGAAGCCGTGAGCAGCGCCCGGAGCTGTGAACAGCTCCGCCTTGACCCCTTTTGCGGTGAGCAAGTCGAGCATTCGCTTCGACTGGGCGAACGGCACTGTCGCGTCCGCATCACCGTGTAGGAACAGAAATTTAGCGGACTTTTTCGCCACATGGGTGATCGGTGACGCAAATTTCCATAGGTCCGGATTGGCCGTATAGGACGCGCCCAGGAACTGGGCGACTGAGTTGTTCGCGTTGCCGCCTACCTGAGGGCCGAAGCTGGCCAGGTCGACCGCGGGGTTGAAGGCGGCGACGGCTGCGACGTGGCTGGATACTCCCGGATTGCCACCGTCGCCCTCGAACTCCTTCTGAGACGTGGTCCCGAGCAGCGCTGCCAGGTGTCCACCCGCGGAGCCTCCGGCCGCTCCGATCCGGTTGGGGTCGATCAGGTATTTCGCGGCGTTGGCGCGGACCCACCGGACAGCCGCCTTCGAGTCGTGGATCGCGGCGGGCCACCTGGCCTCACCCGACAGACGGTACTCGATACAGGCTCCCACGTATCCGGCCGCAGCAGCCATGTGCGCGGCCTGGCGCGAAAAAGCCTGCTTGTTTCCGCCGCGCCATCCTCCGCCGTGCACGTAGACTACGGCTGGGCGGGGCCGCGCGGCGGGCGCCTTGGGCAGGTACAGGTCCAGGCGCATCTCACGGGCGCCATAGCGGGCGTAGACGATGTCCTTTTGGACCTCCACGGTGTCCGGGATGCGAAGCGGCGGATTCTGCTGTGCGGCGGCAAGGCCCGCCAGCGCGAGGATCAGGATCGTGGGTTTCACCGGGACGCTCCCTTCTTCCGGCCGCCTGCCGCCCGTGGCACATCCGGGACGCCCTCTCCGTTGTAGCGGCTGAGGATCATCCACGGATCGTTGGTCCGGGCGCGCCATTCGTGGACCGTCTTGCGCAACGATGCGAGAGTCGCGGCATGAGCAGCGGATCCGGCAAGATTGTTCACCTCGTTCGGATCCTTGGTGATGTCGTACAGCTCCTCGCCTTTACGGTGGAGATAGGCGGCAGCGGTGCGCTGGCCGATCTTGCCGTTCTCCCCGGCGCGGAGCACGCTTTGCCAGGTGGCCGAGGCCCACAGGTCGGAGGCGTGCGGAAATTCGAGCTCGGGAAACAGGTTGCGCATGTACTTGTACTGCCGGTTCCGGATGCCACGGACCGGATAGTACATGGTGATCTCGTGAAACGTGTGCGAGAAGAAGACGCTGTCCCGGCCGGAGGGATTCTCCTGTTCGAGGATCGGCATGATGCTGCGCCCGTGGAGTTCGTAGCCGGGGCCCTGAGCGCCTGCGTAGTCAAGGAATGTGGGGAGCAGGTCCGTCCAGTTGACCATGGCGTTGTTGACCAGTCCGCGCTTGGATTGTCCGGGGGCGCGGACGATCATCGGCAGATGGATCCCGGCGTCGTAGCAGTTGGTCTTCGCGTTCGGGAACGGCATGCCGTTGTCGGAGATGAAGACCACGAGCGTGTTGTCGAGCTGGCCGGTTTCGCGCAGGACCTCCATCATCATGCCAACGTTCTGGTCGAGCCGGTTGGCCGCCTCGTAATATTCGGCGACCTCCGCGCGCGTCTCCGTATTGCCGGGCAGGAATTCCGGCATTTTGATCTTGGCCGGATCGAACCGGTTGGGTTGTATGCGGGGATAGGCGCGGTTGGCGAATCCTTGCGCGGCGCGGTGAGGGTCGGTGAATCCGCAATGAATGTGGAAGGGCCTGGATGGATCCGATTGAATGAACTTCTTCACCGCATCGGCCATCTCCGCGCCGTTCCGGCCGCCGAGGTTGGCGGCGTTCAAATCCCAGGTGAACCCGCCGAGCGGGTTGACGTGCAGCTTGCCGACGATGGCGTTTCGATAGCCGGCCGCCTTGAGCAGTTCAGGGGTCGATTTGATCCGCGGCAGGTAGTGAAGGTTGTGTTCGGCGTGAGCGTGGCCGTAGTGGCCGTTGGAATGATTCTGGAGGCCGCTGAGGATCACGCTGCGGCTGGCGGAGCACGATGCCGTGGTGCAAAACGCGTTGGTGAACCGGACGCCCTCCGCGGCCAGGCGGTCGAGGTGCGGCGTCTTGGCGTTTGAGTCGCCGTAGGCCCCGGTGTGGAGACCGAGATCGTCGGCGATCATCAACAGGATGTTTCTTGGCCGGGACTGCGCGAGAGCGGGCGCAGCCGCGGCGGCCAGCATCTGGCGGCGGGTCAACATTCTCGATGAATCTTACCAGAACAGCGAGCTGGCCAGTGCCTGGCCGAAGTAGGCGAGTCCCGCCATTTCGAGTGTGACCAACAATCCGCGCGCTTTTTTCCCGAGGAATTCGTAGCGAATAAGGAGTGCGGTGATCGTCGCGGCGAGGACAACCGTGAGGTTAAAGGTCCCGGGATAGGTCTGGTGGTAGCCCCACAGGAAGACATAGAACACGAGTGGCCAGTTGCTGGTGTCCTCGCACTTGAACCGCGCGATCACCTGCCACAGCACGAGCATCAGGACCACGAAAGTCGTGACGTTCGCCGAGCCGTATCGCAAGGATGATGCCCCTAGAAGGACCATAGAATGCTGGTGTACAACGTGTGTGCGTTGTAGCCCTGCGAGGCAGTGGGACCGCCCGCAGGGACACCGAAGTCCTCACTGAAATGATAATACTGATAACCCCCGTTCCACCGTACCCGCGAATGGAGGCGCACCGAGACACGGGCGAGAGGGGATTGATAGAGCATCGGATAGGTCTGCACGGATTGGAGGATGGGAAGCGCTGTGCCGGGCCGGGAAGTGGAAACGGCGGTTGCACGGGACCGGCCGTCACCTGTGTCCTGGGCGCGCGTCCATCCGAAAGTGAGGTCGGCGCGCTTGGCGATACTGAAGTTCACGTGGCCGAAGATGCTGTGAATGTTGCTGACGTAGACGGACTGGTCCCCCGTTATGAGGTTGAAGCTTGCGAAGTAGGCGAGCCCGGTGAGGGCGTCAGCGTGCAGGTGGTTGTAGCCGGCATCGGCCGAAAGTCCGGACTTGCCAGCCCAGCTTACGTCCACAGATTGGGACCGGTTGCGGGAGCTGTGCGTGAACAAGGATCCTGAGTTGAAGTTGTAGTTGGCACGCGAGGCTGCCGACACGGTGACCGACTTCGCCTTGTACTGAACTCGTCCGCCGGCAATGTGGTAGTCCTTTTGGGAGGTGGGAAGGAAGGGCCGGTCCTGCCGTCCGATCTCGGTGTCGAGGACGACCGAGAGCGGCCGCATGGGTGTCAGCCGGACGCCGAATGTCCCCGCGTTCAGTCGGTTGGACTGGCTGTAGCGGAACTGTTCAATGTCGGCGCCGAAACGTTCGCCTTCGATCGATTGCGTCCGGCGCGATGAGATCCTAAACCCGGCGAAGGCACTGAGCCAGCGGGCCGCGCGGTAGGAGGCATCCGAACTGTTGGTGAAGGTCCTGACACTGAGCGTGTTGAACCGGAAGATGCCTGAGAGCAGAGAGCCGTTGTTCACCTCGCGGTAGGAGGAATCGCCGCTCATGCGGATCTGGTGGAACGAGGCGTGGTTGGTCAGGATCAGTTTCTGCGTGGGGAACAGGCTGAACGTGAGTCCGCCGGTGGTCAATGGGCGCCGGGCGTCGCCGGCGATCACGATCTGCCGGTTACGGTTGTTGCCGAGCCGGTCGGTGCCGAGGGCAGTCTCGTCGAAGAGGAAGTTGCGCTTGCCGCCGGCGTAGGAGAATCTCGCGTTGACCGCGTACCAACTCTTCTTTTCGTTGAGCAGGTTGACGCGCCAGAAGGGAGTGTCGCCCTCGTACGGCTCGGTGATGCGGAGCGAGGTGAGCGTGGTCCTGTCGTTGGGATTGGCGCCCGGACTGGCCTGCGAGAGCCCGGTGGCCGTGTCTTCGTTGTAGCGCTGCCAGCCGCGCAGGACGATGAGCTTGAATCCGGCGGCGTTGGCTTCGAAACCCGCGCGGTATTCCGACTGCCGCCGGCCGATGTTGCCGAAGTGCGCAAACTCGTCGCCCCGCGAATCAAAGAACTGGCCGGTGGACAGCGCCGGTCCGTCCTGAGAGTTGCGGCTGTAGCCAGCCAGGAACTTGATGGGCGCGCCGGGGAGGAATACGAAGTCGTGGTCCTGCCACTGGCGGCGGGTGTTCAGCACGTGGCCGGGCAGCAGTCCTCCGGTGAGCCCCGGGTTGACGTAGTCGTTGATGCGCCAGAGCATGTCGTAGCGGTACCACCGGTTGTGCTGCACGCGGAGAGAGGAAAACTGGTAGGGATCGTTCCCGAGTCCCTGGGTGGAAAGGGAGATCTCGTCGAACCACTTTCCGTGGCCTTCTTTGGAGTGGATCGCCAGACGGGATCCGAACAGGCGGACCCCGCTCCGGAAGTTGACATCGCTGCGGTAGCGCAGTTCGTTGCCGCTAGTGGAAAGGCCGCGGGCGCCGGCTTCGAACGAGTTGGTGAAGTTGTAGCCGCCGGAGTCCTTGCCGCGCACGGTTCCGACGGAGCCTGGGCTGGGAGCCACGGTGGGTTGGGCGGAAGCCGCCGCGGCGATGAGAATGAGGAGGGCCGGAGATCGTCTCATGGCCGGTTCACCTCAAGAACCGCTGGTCGGAATTTGATCCGTGGATCCGGATGTGGCAGGCGGTGCAGTTTTGATAGCGGGGATCGGCCACATTGTGCGAGGAGGACTGGATGGTGACCCCATCCCCCTGGCGGCCGAAGCTGCCCGTGCCGTTATGGCATTCCAGGCACAGGGTCATCACCACCGGACGCTTGAGCATCCTGGGGTTGGTGGACCCGTGCGGGCTGTGGCAGGACTCGCAACCATCCACGCGCAGTGCGGGGTGCTCGAAGGCGAATGGTCCGCGCTTGTCGGTGTGGCAGCGAAGGCAGGGCTGTTCGCCGTCGGCTGATGTGGCCACCATGCGCGGATGGATTCCCGTGCGCCAGCTCGTGGCCGGAGCGCCGTGTGGATTATGGCAATCGGTGCACTGGATGGCGCCTTCGTTTACCCGGTGCTTGAAGGGCATCGCGAACTGGGACCGGACGTTGTTGTGGCATCCGTAGCACAGGTCCTTTTGGGCTTTGGCCAGGAGCAGTTTCGGAGTCTGCGGCTTGTGGATCGAGTGGCAGGTGGAACAGACCACTTCCGACTGAGTGTGCGGGGACCTGCGGATTTCGCTGCGGGACAAGTCCTTGGAGTGGCAGGCGAGACAGGTGTCGAGCACGCGTGCCGGGCTCATCAGGGAGAAGGCACGGGGAATCGTGGTGCGGCCGCCGCGGGCATCGACGTGGCCCTTTCCGGGCCCATGGCAGCCCTCGCAGCCCGTGCGCTCGGGCGGTTCCTTTCCGGAGGCGACGCTCTTATAATGCGCGTTGCGGTAGAAGTTCAGGACGACGTCTGGATGGCAGGTCCGGCAAACGTTGCCGCCTACGTAGCCGTCCTTGGGCGCCTGATTTTGCTGCGCGGCTGCCACTGCGGACAGGGCGAGCGTGAGACTCCAAGCGAGAACCCGTGTCACCTTCCCAATATAGAAGATCGGGCCGTTAATAAACGGTGTAAAACCGTGATCCGCCGCTGGCTATTGGAACAGGTAGCTGATACCAACCATGGGCGTTATGTCGTGCAGCCAGCCGCCGAGCTTGGCACCGGGGGCGGGCAGGATGACGTCCTTTGGGAAGGGGCTCAGGTAGTCGCGGACTTCGGCCCGCAGAGTCATCTTCGAGCCGAGCCTCACCTTGACGCCGCCGCCGAAGGTGATCACGGGCTGCCATTGGAGAGTCCGGGTGAGGATTGCGACATTGCTGAGCGGCTGGATCGCGCGTTCAGTGCCGGTTCCGCGGAACACCTTCATGCCGCCTCCCACAGCGAGGAATGGCCGGATGGGTTCCTCGATCGAGTTGGCGTGGAGAAGGAAGTCGTAGTGGAACGCGTGGGAGTGGCCTGAGAAGGAGTAGGAGTTTGAGCCGGACCGCACCTGCATCGGATTGCTCTGGTAGAGGTAGCGGATTTCGCCGCCAACCCGGCCGGTGGAGTTGTGGCCAAGCCAGCCTCCGGCAGAGAAGCCGCGCTGAAAACCGGCGCTTCCGGTGCCGCGCGGACCGGTGACGGATTTGTCGCGGTAGAAGCCGCCACCTGCCAGTCCGCCGACTTCCCACTGCTGGGCGAGGGCGGATCCGGCCGCGGTTAAGACGATCGATAGGATATGGATTGATGCACGCATGGTTTGTTGTTCTCCTGTGTTATTCGACCACCCGCACCGGCAGTGAGGCACTGGAGGCGCCTTGCCGGATCGTGAGCTGTTGTTGGGCGCCGAGCGGTACCGACCGGGGCACCCGGGCATTGATCTGGTAGATCCCGACCTCGCCGGGGCTGAGTCCCGCGAAGTGGACCTCGACCGGATGGCCGCCGATTTCCACCTCGGGCTGGGTCAGCGCGATGGCCGGCGGGTTGGGGCCGGGAATTCCAGCTTCCACTTGCGGGAAGGTCTTTCCCATGCCGGTCAGGTAGATGGTGATGTCATCGCCGCGGTGGATCGGGTTGGACGGCGTAACGACATCGTTGTTCCGGGCCCGTACCACGGTTGGAATCCCTTCGCGCTCGCCGGTTCCGCGGAACACGGCGGGGGCAGTGGAGCGGACCGTGAGGTTGAAGTTGTCGCTCGTTCCTCCGGGTGTGCGGAGGACCATGGTTGTGCTTCCCTCGACGTTGAAGGGAATCTGGGCGTTAATCTGGCCGGGCGACACGAACAGGACCGGTGTCGGAACGCCGTTGACCGTCAGGCAGCTCTCGCCGAGTGCGGTGGGCAGCGGCAGCTCGCGCGAAGCCATGTTGACCGGGCTTAGATTGGTGCCGGAGATCGCCACCAGTCCGCCGGTGGCCACCGCAGTGGTTCCGTCGGCTGCGTTGGCGACGCGTTGAATCGCGGGAATGGAGACCGCGGCATCGTAGTTCCAGGGCAGGACGGTGAATCCTGAGACCGTGAGCGCCACCACAGCGGTCCGCGTGGCCAGCGGCGCGATGGTTCTTGTGAACGGGAGGAACTGGCTTCCCTGGGTTGGGGCCTCTGCGATACGGGTTGCGCGGAGACCCTGGCCCATCGGCAGGTCCATGCGCTCGATGACTCCGGCGGGCAGGATCGTGGGTGGAGCAACCGCGGGCTGGGCCGGGGTCTGCGGGTTGGGCGGCAGTGGCGAGATGATGGGCGATGTCTGCACTACCGTGGTGGTGGCTGGCGGAATCTCGGCCGTCAAGCGGTATCCCGACTGATCGATGAAGGCGAATCCCGACGTTCTCACGTTCGCCCCTCCGTCGAGTGTCCGTACGGGCACGAGCGAGGCGTTCAACAGGAAACTGTCGGCGACGAATTGGTCAAATGAGGAAGCCGCATAGGCGCCGGATAGTTTGTCGGCGATTTTTCTCGAAACAGTGAAAGTGTCGGCGTTGGCATCGTACAGCATGACGCTTCCGTTGCCCTGTACCGCCATCACTTTGCTTCCGTTTGGCGAGGCAACAAGGGCCGTGGTTTCGTTCAATAGATTGTTGAACACACCGAGCGAAGGCAGTTGGGTGGCTGTGCGTGTTGCCAGGTCCACGCGGTCAATGACCATGGTGCCGCCAAAACGAGAGGCCGCCAGAATGGCTTTCCCGGATGCTGCCACCGAGCGGGGGTAGTGGCCCCGGGGGACCAGCACAGGCGCCTGCTGCTCGAGTGTTTCGAGATCGTAGACGCCGATGATCTGCGCGTTTTCGTGGCCGACCAGCAGGTAGCGCCGGTCGAAGGTGACCGCCATCTGCGTTGGCGTGTTGGCGGTCCTGAGGCGCGCCACCTGGGAG
>Ga0194131_10003080_pt1 | contig 26640 bp, 25 predicted proteins | sample TA2KigO120mmetaG_FD_148631 | JGI IMG/M metagenome (GOLD analysis project Ga0194131, IMG submission 148631) | Freshwater microbial communities from Lake Tanganyika, Tanzania - TA2015053 Kigoma Offshore 120m | ecosystem: Environmental > Aquatic > Freshwater > Lake | place: Tanzania: Lake... | reverse complement strand
GGACCCGACGCCGGACCCGACACCCGACCCGACGCCGACGCCGGACCCGACACCCGACCCGACGCCGACGCCGTAGCCCGAGCCGCGATTCCAGCGCCCCGGGACTACTTGATGCCGAGGCCCAGCACCGAGAGTCCGCCGGGGAGGTCGTGCGTGCGCAGCCAGCGGCGCTCGAGCGCCGCGACGCTGCCGAGGATCGCGCCGGCGATCCCGCGTCCCGTATCCAGGTCGCTCGCGGTCACCTCGCGCTCGACGGCGGCCTTGAGCAGCGCGGGCGGCACGAGGAACGTGTAGGCGCCCGTGACGCGCAGCGGACGGAGCCCGGCGTCCGCGAGCAGCGCGCGCAGGTCGGCGCGCGCGAAGCGGCGTGCGGTGTGCGTGATGCGGTCGTGTGCGCGGCGCAGCCGACGCACGCCGGGCTCGAGCAGGCAGACGACGCCGCCCGGTCGGACGACGCGCGCCAGCTCGCGCACCGCGAGACGCGGGTCCGCGATCTGCTCGTGGTAGAGCACGGTCACGCAGAGGGCGGCGTCGAAGCTCGCGTCGGCGAAGGGCAGGTGCTCGAGCGTCGCGGCGGCGAGCCGGGCCGAGTGCCCCTGCGCGCGGTGCAGATCGAGCGCCAGCGGCTCGACATCGGCGGCGAAGAGGCGTCCGTGGCGCGCGAGCCAGCTGCCCGTGGCGCCCGGTCCGCAGCCGGCGTCGAGCAGCCGCGCGCCCCGGGGCAGGAGCGGCGCCAGCGTCTGCTCGAGCAGCGCGCGCGTCGCGGCGTACCACCAGTGTGCGGCCTCCACCGCCGCGATGCGCTCGTACTCGTCGCGCCGCATGACCGGGCTGCGTCGCCCGCTCAGGCGTCGCGACGCCCGAGCACGACGAGGTTCATCCAGAGCAGCGCCACGTCCAGCAGCGAGCGCGCGACGCGGCCGACGCGGAAGAACTGCGAGCGGCCGTACGGGCGTGCGAAGTGGTGCACGCCGACCTCGGTGAACCTGGCGCCGGCGCGGTCGAGCTTGCGGAGCAGCTCGACGCAGATGACGCCGCTCGAATGCCGGAGCGCGATCCGATCGAGCGCGCTCGCGCGAATCAGGCGGAAGTCGCAATCGGTGTCACGCACCGGCAGGCGGAACGCGAGGCGCACCGCGTGGTGGTACGTGCGGCCGACGATCGCGCGGACCCAGTGGTCGTTGCGGCCGAGCTTCCACCCCTGCACGACGTCGACGTCGTCCGACACATGCGCGAGCAGCTGCTCGATCTCGGACGGGTCGTACTGCCCGTCGCCGTCGGTGTAGAAGACCCACTCGCCGCGGGCGGCGGCGAAGCCGGAGCGCAGCGCCGCGCCGTAGCCTCGGTTCTCGCCGTGGTCGACGACGCGCAGCACCGGCAGCTCGTCCGCCAGGGCGCGCAGCACGGCCAGCGAGTCGTCGGTGGAGCCGTCGTTCACCACGATGATCTCGTGCGCGATGCCCAGGTTGCTGAGTGTCGCATCGACGCGATGCACCAGGTCGGCGATCGTCGGCGCGTCGTTGAAGCAGGGGAAGAACGCGGACAGCGACGCGACCTGGGCGACGCCCGGGATGGCCGGGGCGAGCGCGGGCGATGCGGCCATCACCCGAGCGCCTCGCACAGTCGATCGACCTCCGCGTCGCGCAGCTCGGGAAAGCACGGCAGTGTCAGGCACTGGGCGGCCCACGCCTCGGCACGCGGGCACGCGGCACGTGCGAACCGGCGATACGCGGGCTGCTGCGTTACCGCCAGCGGGTAGTGGACGCCGGTCGCGGCGGGGAGCCGCGCCGCGAAGGACGCGCGATCGGGCGTGCGCAGCACGCACAGGTGGTGCACGTGGCGCGGGTGATCGGCGTGCCAGGCGAGCCCGGGGGCGGCGTCGCGGTAGCGTCGCGCGATCGCGCGCCGCCGCTCGTTCCACGCGGGCAGGTGCGCCAGTCCGACGCGCAGCACCGCAGCCTCGACCTCCGACATCCGCGAGTTCGTAGCGACCCTCTCGTGGACGTACAACTCGCGCATGCCGTGGTGGCGCAGCAGGCGGATCTCGCTCGCCAGCGCCGCGTCGTCGGTGAGCACGGCACCACCGTCGCCGATGCCGCCGAGGTTCTTGGTCGGATAGAAGCTCGTCGCGACGGCACGGCTCGTGCCCCGCTCGAGCGCTCCGTGTGCCTGTGCGGCGTCCTCGATGACGACCAGCCCGAGTGCGCGCAGCGGCTCGACGTCGCACGGGCGTCCGTACAGGTGGACGGGGATCACCGCGCGGGTGGCCGCGGTGCAGGCGGCGCGTGCCGCCTCCGGGTCGATCGCGGCGGTCGCCACGTCGACGTCGACCGGCACCGGTACGGCACCCGTGGTGCAGACGGCGGCGACCGTCGGCACGGCGGTGAACGCCGGAACCAGCACCTCGTCGCCCGGGCCGATGCCGGACGCGCGCAGCGCGAAGATCAGCGCGTCGGTGCCCGAGGCGACGCCGACGGCGTGCGCGTAGCCCGACCACGCGGCGAGCTCGGACTCGAGCGCGTCGAGCTCGGCGCCGAGGAGCCAGCGTCCCGAGCGCAGCGCGCGGGCGATCGCCGCGTCGAGCTCGGTCGCGTGCGCGGCGTACCGGCGCGCGAGATCGATCAACGGGATCATCGGTACCACTCCCGGTGCGCGCGGAAGAAGTCCACGGTGCGCCGCATGCCGGCTGCGAACGCCGTGCGCGGCTGCCAGCCGAGCACCCGCTGCGCGGCCCCGAAGTCGCTCACGAAGTCGCCGATGTCGATCGCGGCGCGCTCGCTCGGCCACGGCACGAGCTCGACGCGGCCGCTGCCGGCGACGCGCACCATCTCCTCGGCGGTCTCGCGCAACGACAGCGTCTCGTGGTGTCCCACGTTGAACACGTGGCCCACCGCGCCGTCGGCGAGTGCTGCGCGCAGCAGCGCCTCGACGGCGTCGTCCACGTAGAGGAAGTCGCGCACCTGCGCGCCGTCGCCGTAGACCGTGATCGCCTGGTCGTCGAGCACGCGACGCAGGAACACGCCGAGCACGCCCTGGCGGCTGGGCGAGATGCGGATGCGGGGCCCGTAGACGTTGGTCAGCCGCAGCGAGCACGCGCGCAGCCCGTACGCGCGTGCATAGAGCAGGTGGAACTGCTCGCCCGCGTACTGCGAGATGCCGTTCACGTCGACGGCCTGGACCGGATGCTCCTCGTCGACCGGCAGGTAGCGCGGGCGACCGTAGAGCTGTCGCGTCGACGAGTACACCACGACCGCGCGGCTGCCGACCGCGCGCAGCGTCTCGAGAAACGAGAGGTGCGCGCGCGCGTTCAGGTCGAAATCGTTCAGCGGGTCTTCCATCGAGTCGAGGTGGCTGATCTGACCCGCGAGATTGAAGACGTAGTCGGCGTCGCGCAGCAGCGGTCCGACCTGCGCCGCGTCGGCGATGTCGGCGATCACGAGGTCGATCGGGGCGGCGGCGCCGGCGACGTTGTGCGGGTTGCCGCCGTGCGAGGGGATCAGCGCGTCGACGACGCTGACCCTCGCCCCTGCCGCACTGAGCGCGAGCGCCAGGTTCGAGCCGATGAAGCCGAGCCCGCCGGTGACGAGGCAGCGCCGGCCGGCGAAGCGGGCGGCGCACGCCGCGAGCTCCGCGTCCGTCACGGCATCTGCTCCGCGCGCAGCACGCGCATCCCGAAGGTGGCGAGCCCGAACGCGAACGTCCCGAGAACGACCGTGGCCACGCTGCGCGGCAGGCGCGCGAGGACGATGCCGCATGCAACGAACACCGGGAAGCATGCCGCTGTGTAGCGTGGCACGCCGAGGATGCCGAGGCCGAGCGAGGGCAGCAGCGCGAGCGCTGCGAGCACGAGCCAGCCCGCGGGCATCCGGCGCCACGCGAACGCCAGCATCGCGATCGCGAAGGCGAGCGGTGCGAGGTCGAGCTTCGGCGGAACGTCGCGGCCGGCGAGGAGAGATGCCAGCGTGACCTCGTGCCAGGCGGTCTTCGCGTTTGCGAAGACGAGCGGATCGCCCGTCCGCGCCCAGAGGAACGCGAGCCACGCCGTCACGCACCCCGCGGCGGGCAACATCACGCGTGTGGCGCGGCGCAGCGACGGCGCAGCCGGGGCCCCTGCGAGCAGCACGGCGGCGCCGAGGCTCGCCGCGAGCACGGCACCGTTCGGCCGGACGATCGCGGCGATCGCCGCGAGTACTGCTGCCGCGGTGTCGCGTCCGTGCTCGATCGCGAGGAATGCCCACACGCAGCACGCGAGGAAGATCGCGTCCGGGTAGACGAGGGTGAGTGCCGCCGAACCGGGAAATAGCGCGAGCGACCAGGAGGCGAGCGCCGCCTCGCGCCGCGTGCCGTGCGCCGCGGTGATCGCCCACACACCGGTGAGCGCGAGCAGCAGCAGCGCATGGTTGACGACCACCCCGGTCACGGCCGCAGGGAGACCGAGCCGCCCGCCGGCGTGCAGCATGCCCGGGAAGAGCGGAAAGAAAGGCCACGGAGTCTCGCCGCGCGACGAGACGAAGCCGTAGCCGTCGCGGGCGATCTGCGCGTACCAGGCGCCGTCCCAGACGGTGAGCGCGCCGAGCAGCGTCTTGCCGCGATGCCGTGCCGCGTCGAGCGCGACCAGCAGCAGGACGCTTCGGCTCACGAGCCACGGCGCGAAGACTGCGACCGACCACGCCGCGGCCTCCGGCAGCGCGTCCGCACGACGCACCAGCGTCACCATCGACCCGATCCGCCGCGCATGGCGACACGCTATAGCGCGGCCTCCTGCCGCGGGCGAACGCCGAGCACGAGTCGGTCGTCGCGGCACGCGTCGCTCCGGGGCGTCGCCGCTGGGCGGCCCGGCGGCCGCAGGTCCCACGTTCCCGGCGGTGCGAATCTGGTCACGAAGTGTTCCCATCGCCGCCATCTAGAGGTGCCGGCCCGTCGAGTCGTCAGTGCCCTTGGCGGCGCTCTCGCTGGGGGCATGAGCGTTACTTGTGCCGATCGGCGTGCTTGCCGCCACCCGAAGCGAGCCCCTGGCCGTCGATGTGCCCGACGAGGGCCACGATCGCGGGCTCGTCGACCTCGCGCCGGATTCGCCGCTGGCCCTCGCCATCGACGTGCTACGCGCGCAGACGGCGGTCGGACACCGCGGGTGAGTGGGGAGGACGCGATGGAGGAGGGACTCGTCGAACGACCAGCGGCACCGCTGCGGGAGCGGCGGGACCTGCTCGCGCGCATCCTGAACCTCGGTCTCGTCGGCGCGCTCGCCGCGGCGTGCGGCACGTTCGCGGCGTACGCCGCCCGGTTCCTGTATCCCGCGCGACCGGCGCGTCGCGCCTGGACCTACGTCGCGCGGCTCGACCAGATCGCCGCGGGCAAGTCGCTGCGCTGGACCGCGCCGACCGGCCAGACGATCAACGTCACGCGCCTCGGTGCCGGCGCCAGCGCGGCCGATTTCATCGCGCTGTCGAGCGTGTGCCCGCACCTCGGCTGCCAGGTGCACTGGGAGGCGCACCACGACCGCTACTTCTGCCCGTGTCACAACGGCACGTTCGGCCCCGAAGGCCAGCCGACCGGCGGGCCACCCAAGGAGGGCAACACGCCGCTGCCGCGGTACCCGCTCGAGGTACGCGGTCAGCTGGTGTTCATCGAGGTGCCGACCGACGCGCTGGTGGCGCGCCCCGGTCGCACGCGGACGGTCTGAGATGAGCCGCATCGCCGGCTGGCTCCAGGAGCGGGTACCGGTCTCGGGTGCCGACCTGCGCGAGCTCACCAACGAGCCGGTGCCGAACCATCTCAAGCGGTGGTGGTTCGCGCTCGGCGGCACGCCCGCGTACCTGTTCGTCGTCCAGATCGTGACCGGCATCCTGCTCGCCGTCTACTAGCAGCCGTCGTCGACCAACGCCTACGAGTCCGTGCGCTACATCACCGAGGAGGCGGCGTACGGCTGGTTCATCCGCGGCGTCCACAAGTGGGGCGCGACGCTGATGATCGCCGCGGTGATCCTGCACCAGATGCGCGTCTTCTTCACCGGCGCCTCCCGTGAGCCGCGCGAGATCAACTGGATGGTCGGCATGTGCCTGCTGCTGTGCACGCTGGTGCTCGGCTTCACGGGCTACCGCCTGGTCTTCGAGCAGCTGAGCTGCTGGGGGGCCACGGTCGGTGCCAACATCGCGGCGAGCGTGCCGGTCGTCGGCGAGCCGATGAAGCAGATACTGCTCGGTGGCGAGACCTACAACGAGCACACGCTGCCGCGCTTCTTCGTGCAGCACGGGGCGGTGCTGCCCGTGCTGCTGGTGCTGCTGCTCGTGATCCACATCGCGATCATCCGCATCCAGGGCGTGACCGAGTTCCCCTTCGAGGGCGACAGCGAGGAGACGGCACGCGGCCACTTCAACTTCGTCCCGGATCACCTGATGACCGAGCTGACGCTCGGGCTTGTCCTCATGGTGCTGCTGTCGGTGCTCGCGACGGCGCTCCCGGCGCATCTCGGGCCGCCGGCCGACCCGCTCTCGACGCCCGAGGTGATCAAGCCCGAGTGGTTCTTCTACGTCGCCTTTCGCTGGCTGAAGCTCTTCTCGGGCACGGTCGCGGTCCTGTCGACCGGCTTCGTCGTGTTCGTGATGTTCGTCTGGCCGTTCATCGACGCGTGGATCCGGCGCCACACCCGCTTCAGCGAGGCGAGCGCGTGGATCAGCATGTTCGGCGTGCTCGCGATCGTGGCGCTCACGATCCGGGAAGCCGCGGTGGAGCACTGACATGACGCTGAACCAGAAGCGCTGGGTTCTGATCGGGGCATCGCTGATCTTTCTCCTCTCCCTGGTCTACGTGCAGCGACGCGAGGTCGTGCGTCGGGCCGAGGAGGTCGGCCTCCGGAGCCCGCACATCGCGGTGCCCGCGACGTCGAAGGACTGCGTCGACTGTCATCGCGAGCAGAACCCCGGCATCGTCGTGCAGTGGGAAGGCAGCAAGCACGCGCAGAGCGGCGTCGCCTGCGTCGAGTGCCACCGGGCGGCCAGGGAGGACGCCGACGTGTCGCAGGAGTTCGAGCGCAGCCACCACGCGGCGGCGGGCAACATCCTCGCCTCGCTCGACAACTTCCTCGCCGAGACGGTCGAGGGGGCGCGCCGGCCGTTCGACCCACACTCGCCGACCCCGGGCATGGCGGAGACGCAGGTGAACGGGCTCGCCGCCGCGTCCTCGGGCTGCCAGCAGTGCCACGGCAGCAAGGTCGCGCTGCGCTCGGCCGCGGGGACGTCGATCACGGTGGATCAGCTCGAGCCGAATGCGGAGGGCATCCCGACCGACCAGGCCGTCGTCGCGAGCATCCTGCGCGACGACAAGGGCCGGACGCTCCTCGACCAGGAAACCTGGCCGAACACCGGCATCGGGCGTCTCAACCTCGCCGGCGTCGCGCGGCTCGTGCTCCGCCTGCCACAGCCGGCACGACTTCTCGCCGCGGCGCGCGCGCCAGCCCGAGAACTGCGGCAAGTGTCACCTCGGTCCCGACCATCCGCAGAAGGAGGTCTACGAGGAGTCGAAGCACGGCGTCGCCTTCCGCGATCTGCACGACCACATGAACCTGTCAGCGGAGAGGTGGGTCCTCGGAGAGGACTACGCGGCAGCGCCGACGTGCGTGACCTGCCACATGTCCGCCAACACGCGCAACGGCCGCAAGATCACGCACGACCCCGGAATCCGCATCTCGTGGACCAACCGTCCGCCGGTCAGCCTGCTGATGGACACCGACGCGAGCGGCAAGATCGTCACCGCGACCGATCCCGCCGTGCGGCGCGAGAAGACGGTCGACACCTGGGAGCAGAAGCGCACGCGGATGAAGGAGGTGTGCTCGTACTGCCACACCGCCGACTACGTGAACGCGTTCTACGTGCAGTACGACAACCTCGTCCTGCTCTACAACGAGAAGTTCGCCAAGCCCGGCCAGGAGATCATGAAGACGCTCGCCGCCGAGAAGCTCCTCACGCCCACGCAGTACGACGAGGAGATCGAGTGGACGTGGTTCTACCTGTGGCACCACGAGGGGCGGCGCTCCCGCATGGGTGCGTCGATGATGGCGCCCGACTACACGCAGTGGCACGGCATGTTCGAGGTCGCCGAGCGCTCTGACATGGAGCTGATTCCGCAGGCGTGCGAGATCACCAAGTACGCGACCGCGTACGGGCAGGGCGAGGCCGCGGCGCGCGCGAACGCCGTGATCGACGGGATCCTGCTGCGCCCCGAGCACGCCTGGTTCGAGAAGGGCGCCGGGGAGGAGCAGATGCAGGCGATCCGTCGCTCGATGGCCGAGCGCTACGGCAGCTCGGGCGCGAGCGCCGCGGGGCACGGGGACGGCGAGACCGAGCGCAAGGCTCCCTGACGGATCGCGAGGGACTCCCGAAGATCCGTCTGCAGGTCTACGACCGCTTCCGGGAAGAGCGGAGCAGCGGGTGGGCGAAGCAGCCTCCACGGGCAAGCCCGCGCGAGAGACGGGCACCTCGTGCACATCGTTTGTGCGCACGCGTCGCCATCGTGCAGAACTTCGCGCCCAATCCGGCACTGTCGAGCGAGATCCGGTGGCACGCCCCTTGCGGAGCAGTACTTCCGTGCCGTGCGCCGTCGCCGGCAGGAGTTTTTCGTTGTCCCGGCTCACGCAGAAGGTACCGCCGTCTCCCGCCGCTCGCGACCTGCGCGTGCTGATCGTCGACCGCACCGCCGCTCGCTCGCACGCGCTGCGGGAGGCGCTCGAGCGCGAGGGCTACGTCGCGCTCGTCCCGCCGCCCGGTCGGTGCGACCTGCTGCGCTGCGTCCGCGAGCTCGAGCCCGACGTGATCATCGTCGACATGGACTCGCCCGATCGCGACATCGTCGAGGACTCGCGCCGCGTGTTCCTCGAGGATCCGCGGCCGATCGTGATGTTCGTCGACGAGAGCGACAGCGCGTCGATCCGCGCCGCCGTCGACGCGGGCGTGGCGTCGTACGTCGTGAAGGGCGCGAGCCCCGAGCGCGTGCGGCCCGTCGTGGAGGTCGCGCTCGCCCGGTTCCGGGCCTTCCAGAGCCTCAAGTCCGAGCTCGACGACGCACGGAACTCGCTCGCCGAGCGGAAGCTCGTCGAGCGCGCGAAGGGCATTCTCATGGAACGGCGCAGCTGCAGCGAGGACGAGGCGTACCGCATGCTGCGTCGGATGGCGATGAGCCGCGGCCAGCGGCTCATCGAAGTCGCACGCAACGTCATCGAGATGGCAACGCTGCTCTAAGGCTGCTCTGAGGGGGAAGACAGGCCATGCTCACGATCCGATCCGCCGGCTGGGAGGCGCCCCAAGAGGATCTCGAGAAGAGTTCGCTGCGGCTCGGCTTCGTCCCGCTGCTCGACGCGGCTCCGCTCGTGGTCGCCAAGGAGCGCGGCTTCTTCCGGCGCCACGGCCTCGACGTGGAGCTGTCGCGCGAGCGGTCGTGGGCGAACGTGCGCGACAACCTCGAAGCCGGGCGTCTCGACGCAGCCCAGATGCTCGCGCCGATGACGCTCGCCGCCACACTCGGCGCGGGCGCGCGCGCGGTTCCCATGGTGACGGCGCTCTCTCTCGGGCTGAACGGCAACGCGATCACGGTGTCGAGGAGCCTGCTCGGCCGCATGCAGGAGATCGATCCGCCGGCGATGCGGCGGTCACCGGTGCCGGCACGCGCGCTGAAGGCCGTGCTCGACGAGGACCGTCGCCGGGGCAGACCGCCGCTCGCGTTCGCGGTCGTCTACCCCTTCTCGGCCCACAACTACGAGCTGCGCTACTGGCTCGCGACCGGCGGCGTGGACCCCGATCGCGACCTCGAGATCCGTACCGTGCCGCCGAGCGCGATGGTGGAAGCGCTCGCCGACGGAACGATCGACGGCTACTGCGTCGGCGAGCCGTGGGGTGCCTATGCGGCGCACGGCGCCTGCGGACACACGATCGTCCGCACGTACGACGTGTGGAACAACGCGCCCGAGAAGGTTCTCGGTGTGACGCGCGCCTGGGCCGAGCGACACCCGTGCACGCACCGCGCCCTGGTGCGCGCTCTGATCGAGGCCGCTCGCTGGATCGACCGGCCGGAGAACCGTCTCGAGACGTTGCACGTGATCGCCGGCGAGAGCTTCGTCGACGCTCCGGTCGAGGTCCTCGAGCGTGCGCTCGCCCGTGCGCCGTCCGCGGACGGTGACGCTACGGTCGCTGCGGGGACCTTCTACCGCGGCGCCGCGACGTTTCCGTGGCGCTCGCACGCCGTCTGGTTCCTCACCCAGATGCTGCGCTGGGGACAGATCGATGCGCCGGTCGACTTCGCCGCGGTGAGCGCCGCGGTCTATCGCTGCGAGATCTATCGCGAGGCGGCGGAGCCGCTGGGAGTACCCGTGCCGCTGGTCGACTCGAAGGACGAGGGTGTACACGACGCTCCATGGCTGCTGGGCGAGGCGACGTCCCCGATCGCGATGGGTCCGGACGCGTTCCTCGACCGGCGGACGTTCGACCCGAACGAGCCGCTGCGCTACCTCGCCGCGTTCGCGGCAACGCGCGCGATCGCGCCGCTGAGGACGCCCCGGTGAGCTCCCCGCGGATGGCTCCGAACGCGCGCCCGTCGCTGCCCGGATGCCGGGCAGGTGCCGACGAAAGCGGCGTCACCGGCGCGGGGAGCCGAGCGCGATCGTAGCGAACTCGGGCCCTTTTCGATCGTCGGGCTGCTGGCACGTGACTTGAAGGAGCGGATCTCGACCGTCGCACGCAATGCTTGCGACGAGCGTGCGCAGGCCCAACGAAGGGCCGTTCGACGGACGCGCGGTGACGCGCGGACGGACCGGGACAACGACGTCTCATCGTGTCGTGGCTCCTTGCCACAGAAGGGACGGAGAGCATGTCTCGGACGAGAACCGGGCGCCGCATCAGGACGGCCTCACGGCCAGGAGATGCAGGTGCTGGCAAAGGGCCGTCGCGCCGCGCGTTCCTGCGCGGATCGCTGAGCGCCGCCGGTCTCCTGCTCGCCGGGGTGCCGCGCGGCTGGGTCGGCGGCGCCTGGGCCGGCGACGGACCGGAAACGCCGCAGGTCCGCATCGGCATCATCGCGCTCACCGATTGCTCGTCGATCGTGATGGCGCACGAGCTCGGCCTGTTCAAGAAGCACGGCATCGAGTCGACGGTCTCGAAGGAAGCGTCCTGGGCGGTGATCCGCGACCGCCTGTCGCTCGGCGAGAACCAGGCGACGCACATGCTCTACGGGATGCCGTACGCGTCGACGCTCGGCCTCCTCGGCTCGCCCAAGCGGCCGATGGTGATTCCCTTCTGCCTGAGCCGCAACGGGCAGGCGATCACGCTGGACAAGGGGCTGCTCGAGAAGGGCGTCAAGACGGCCCAGGACCTCAAGCCGGTCGCGGACGAAGCGAAGAAGAACGGCGAGCCGCTGACGTTCGCGATGACCTTCCCGCCCGGCACCCACGCGATGTGGATCCGCTACTGGCTCGGCGCCGGCGGCATCGACCCCGACAAGGACGTGACGCTGCTCACGATCCCGCCGCCGCAGATGGTCGCGAACATGAAGGTCGGCAAGATGAACGGCTTCTGCGTCGGCGAGCCGTGGAACGCCCGGGCCGTCGCCGACGGCATCGGCTACACCGCGATCACGACGCAGCAGATCTGGCCCGACCACCCGGAGAAGGTATTCGGCCTGACCGCGGAGTTCGCCGAGAAGAACCCGAAGACGGTGAAGGCGCTGCTCCGCGCGCTCACCGAGTCGAGCCAGTACATCGACAAGATGGAGAACCGGCCGCACGTCGCGGAGGTCGTGTCGCGGCCGCAGTACATCAACGTCGCCCCGGAGATCATCCTCGGCCGCCTGCAGGGCGACTACGTCTACGGCGACGGACGCACCGGCCACGAGGACCTCTACATGCGCTTCCACGACCGGCAGGCGAACTTCCCCTGGAAGTCGCACGGCCTGTGGTGGCTGTCGCAGTTCCGGCGCTGGGGGATGATCGGCGAGGGCGTCGACTACGCGTCGGTCGCGGCCAGCGTGAACCGCACCGACCTCTACCGCGAAGTCGCCCGGGAGATGTCGGTCTCGCTGCCGGAAGCGGACGTGAAGAAGGAGAAGCTCTTCGACGGCGTCGAGTTCGATCCCGCGGATCCCGAGGGCTACGCGCGCAGCTTTGCGATCGGCAGCGTCGCCTGAAGGTGGAGGAGGGGAGACGATGAAGGAGTCGAAGATCGCGTCGCTGCTGCTGCCGCTCGGTGGCGTGGCGCTCTGCCTCTTGCTGTGGACGGGCGTCAGCCGCACCGTGGCGCCCGACCTGCCGTCGCCGCTCAGGACGTGGGAGGAATCGAAGGACTACGTGCTGCGGCCGTTCTTCAAGGAAGGCGAGATGAACCAGGGCATCGGTCGCTTCGCGTTCCTGAGCCTGGTCCGCGTCGCGAAGGGCTTCCTGCTCGCGGTCGTGATCGGCACGCCGCTCGGCTTTCTGCTCGGCCTGTCGCGGACGTTCCAGCGCACGTTCGATCCGCTGATCCAGATCCTGCGGCCGATCTCGCCGCTCGCCTGGCTGCCGCTCGGGCTGATCATCTTCCAGCGCTCGGAGCCCGCCGCCCTGTTCACCATCGCGCTGTGCGCGATGTGGCCCACGGTGATCAACACCGCCGTCGGCGTGCGCAGCATCAATCCGGAATACCTGGCCGTCGGTCGCGTGCTGCGCCTCTCGCGCACGCGCATGCTGCGCAAGATCATCATTCCCGCAAGCCTGCCGTACGTGTTCACCGGCTTCCGCCTGTCGCTCGGCATCGCCTGGCTGGTGATCGTCGCGTCGGAGATGCTCACCGGTGCCCCTGGAATCGGCGGCTTCCTCTGGCAGGAGTACAACAGCCTCGTCTACTCGCACATCCTGCTGTCGATCGTGACGATCGGGCTCATCGGTTTCGCGCTCGACCGCCTGATGGGCGTCGCGGAGCGCCGCTTCCAGAGCGCCTGATGCGCTACGAGAGGAGATGACGATGGCATTCCTTTCCCTGCGCGGTGTGCGCAAGAGCTATCCGATCGCGAGCGGCGAGCGCGTGGTGCTCGACGGCCTCGATCTCGAGGTGAACGAGGGCGAGTTCGTGGTGATCGTCGGGCCGTCGGGATCGGGCAAGACGACGCTGGTGTCGCTGATCGCGGGCCTCGTCCGCCCCGACGCCGGCGAGATCCGGCTCGACGGCGCGCCGGTGACCGAGCCCGGCCCCGATCGCGGCGTCGTCTTCCAGAGCTACTCGCTGCTCGCCTGGATGACGGTGCTCGAGAACGTGCTGCTCGCGGTCGAGAGCGTCGCGCCGGAGCTGTCGCGCGACGAGCAGCGCAAGAGGGCCGAGCGGCTCGTGCGTCTGGTGAACCTCGGCGAGGCGATGGACAAGCGGCCGCACCAGCTGTCGGGCGGCATGCGGCAGCGGGTCGCGGTCGCGCGCGGGCTCGCCATGGAGCCGCGCGTGCTGCTGCTCGACGAGCCGTTCAGCGCGCTCGACGCGCTCACCCGCGCGAGCCTGCAGCAGGAGCTGGTGCGCATCTGGATGCGCGAGCGCCGCACGATCGTGATGATCACCAACGACGCCGAGGAGGCGATCCTGCTCGCCGACCGCATCCTGCCGCTGACCGCGGGGCCCGGCGCGCGGATCGGCGAGCCGATCGAGGTGCGGATGCCGCACCCGCGCTCGTCGCGGGCGGTCAATCGCGAGCCTGCCTATCACGAGGCGCGCCGCAGCTTGCTGTCGTTCCTGGTGGCGCAGCGCCGCCCGGCACTCGATGCCATGCTCGCGCAGGTGCCGGCATGAAGGAGCGCTTTCTCGAGCTGACGCAGCTCGGCAAGAGCTATCCCGCGCCCGGCGGACGTCCGGCGGTGATCGTTCGCGACGTCGACCTGCGGGTCCGCGAGGGCGAGTTCGTGTGCATCATCGGCCACTCCGGCTGCGGCAAGTCGACCGTGCTGGCGATGGTCATGGGCCTGTCGGACCCGACCGCAGGGGCCGTCCTCCTCGACGGCAAGGAGGTCGTCGGGCCGGGTCTCGACCGCGGCGTCGTGTTCCAGTCGCCGGCCCTGCTGCCGTGGCTCAGCGCACGCGACAACGTCCTGCTCGCGGTCGAGCAGGTGATGCAGGACGCGAGCCGCGCCGAGCGCCTCGCGCACACCGACCGCGCGCTGGAGCAGGTCGGGCTGCTTGGGATCGCGGAGCAGCGCCCGGCCGAGCTGTCGGCCGGCATGCGCCAGCGCCTGGGCATTGCACGCGCTCTCGCCCTCTCGCCCAAGGTGCTGCTGCTCGACGAGCCGTTCAGCCTGCTCGACACGCTGACGCGCATGGAGCTCCAGGACGAGCTGATGCGTCTCTGGGAGGCGGAGCGCAAGACCGTGCTCATGGTCACGCACGACGTCGACGAGACGCTGTTCCTCGCCGACCGCGTCGTCATGATGACCAACGGGCCTGCCGCGACCATCGGCGACATCTTCTCCGTGCCCCTGCCGCGGCCGCGCGTGCGCGAGACGCTCGCCGACCACCCGGAGTACGTGCGGTCGCGCGAGCGGCTGCTCGGCTTCCTGGAGGCCGCGGAGAGCGGGGCCGTGCGGCCGGACTCGCAGCCGGCCGACGCATCGGCGCACGACGTGGTCGAGCGCGCCGCGCCTCTGCCGGAAGTGGCAGAGGCAAGCCTTCACCCCGCCCGGTAGCGGGCGGGCAACCGACGGGGCGCCACGTCGCGCCCGAGTAGAATCCACCATGTCCTGTCGTCGCCCTGAGGGCCGTGTCGCCCGGACGTCAAGATTAGAAATCATTTGCGCATCGTTCCTGGCGGTGGCCGTGGCCATCGCGTGTGCTCGCGACGCGCGCGCGCAGAACATGGGGGCCGCCCCGGCCCCGCCCGGGACGGTTGCGGCGGCGCCGCGGATCGAGACCGACGGCCCCTGGGACAGCAAGGTCCGTCTCGAGGTCTACGACCGGTTCCGCGCCGAGTTCGTGGACTGGTTCGAGCCGAAGCCGGACTCGCCGACGCCCAACAACAACTACACCTTCGTCGGCAACGTCTTCCAGCTGGGCGTGCGCGTGACGCGCGCACCGTACGAGATGTTCGTCCAGCTGCAGAACTCGACGCTCGGCAACGTGCCGGCGGATGCGGTCGGCATCGGCGCCGCGTACTACGCGAACACCATGCGCAGCACGCAGAACGGCGTGATCCTGCGCAACGCCTGGGCGCAGACCAAGAGCCTGTTTGGCGTCGACGGTCTGTTCGTCAAGGCCGGCCGGCAGCTCTACCTGGACGGCCTCGACGCGCCCGCGAAGCAGCCCAACCTCAAGTGGGTCCAGGCGGCCCGCGTCGCGCAGCGTCTCATCGGGCCGTTCGACTACACGCACGTTGGGCGCAGCTTCGACGGCGGCCAGATCGGCTACGCCAACGACTTGATCAAGCTCACGGGCTTCGGCTTCCGCCCGACCTACGGCGGCTTCGAGGTCGACGCGAACCGCGAGCTCGACATCGACGTCGGCGGTCTCGTGCTGAGCCTTCCGGACTCGCCGCAGCTCGGCAACTCCATCGGGCGCCTGTTCTGGTTCGTGTACCACGACTACCGGGACGTCGTGTACGTCGACAACCGGCCGCTGCCGGTACGTCAGGCGGCCAAGGGGGAGTCCTCGACGCTCCACACCATCGGTGCCAACGCGATCCACGTCGAGGAGCTCGGTCCCGGCTTCGCGGACGGCATGGCCTACGGCTTCGGGCAGTTCGGCAACTATCAGGACCTGAACCACAGCGCCTGGGCGTACGGCGTCGAGGGCGGCTATCAGATCCCCGGGGTTTGGTCGCGGCCGTGGCTGCGGCTCGGAATCAACAGCGCGTCGGGCGACCCGGATCCGGACGACGACCGCCACCAGACGTTCTTCCAGATGCTGCCGACCGCGTGGCTGTACGCGCAGTTCCCGTTCTACAACATGATGAACAATCAGGACGTGTTCGTGCAGGCGCTGCTCGACCCGCACCCGAAGCTGACCGTGCGCACCGACTTCCACTGGCTGAGCGTCAACAGCACCCGCGACCTCGCGTACTTCGGCGCCGGCGCGACCAAGAACGACTTCTTCGGCTTCGGCGGCGTCCCGGCCAAGGGCCAGCGTGAGCTCGCCTACGTCGCGCACGTGAACTTCGAGGTGCGGCCGCTGCCGTACTTCAAGATCAACGCCTTCTACGCGCACGCGTGGGGCCAGGGCGTGATCGACCAGAACTTCGCTGGAAAAGGCGGCAACTACGGCTTCCTGGAGGGCATCCTGTCGTTCTGAACGGCCGCGGCGGCGGCTTCCGCAAGGCCCGACGGGCCGCACGCGGGCTGCCGCATCCTCGGGCACCTGCCTGTCCCGTATGCCCGGTGTTTTCGCAGCCACGGCGGACAGCGGGGTGCAGGGGCGGAAACCCGTGCGGATCCGGTGGAGTGGGGGCGGCCGCGGCTGGCCGCGGGTTTGCTGCACGACGGTACGCGGCGGTCGACGGAGATCGCCCGAGAAGACAGATTCGACCACCGGACCGCGGCGGGACCGGTGGCGGGACAACGGCGTCCCCGGCACGACGACACGCCCTCGTCGTGCCAGGGGCGCCGTTTTTTTTCGGGAGTGGCGATGAGCGAGCAAGACGAAGGCGACCGGCGGCGCACGGTGGTGGACGAAGGCGAACCGCGGCGCACGGTTGTCGTGGTCGGCGACGGCATGGTCGGGCACCGCTTCTGCGAGCTGCTCACCGAGCGCGACAGCGGCGAGCGCTTCCGGATCGTTTGCTTCGGCGAGGAGCCGCGCCCGGCGTACGACCGCGTCCACCTGAGCGACTTCTTCGCCGGCAAGACCGCCGACGACCTGCAGCTCGAGTCGCGCGAGTGGTACGAGGCGCAGGGCATCGCGCTGCACCTCGCCGAGCGCGTGACGGAGATCGATCGCGCCGCGCGTAGCGTCGTCACCAGCACGGGGCGTCGCGAGCGCTACGACGAGCTCGTGCTCGCCACCGGCTCGGCGCCGTTCGTGCCGCCGCTCGCCGGCGTCACCCGGCCGGGCGTGTTCGTCTACCGCACGATCGAGGACCTCGAGGCGATTCGCGCCTGGGGCGCCGGTTGCCGGCGCGCCGCGGTGATCGGTGGCGGCTTGCTCGGACTCGAGGCCGCGAAGGCGGTCCTCGACATGGGGATCGAGACGCACGTCGTCGAGGCGGCACCACGCCTCATGCCGCGCCAGGTGGACGGCGGCGGCGGCGACGTGCTCCGGCGGGCGATCGAGTGCCTCGGGGTGCACGTGCACGTGGGCGCCCAGACCGAAGCGATCGACGGCACACCGGCGGCGACCGGTGTGGACGGCGCGTCGGCTCCGGTCGCGGCGCTGCGCTTGCGCGACGGCAGTGCGATCGCGGTCGACATGATCGTCGTCTCGGCCGGCATCAAGCCGCGCGACGAGCTGGCGCGCGCGGCCGGGCTCGCGGTCGGCGAGCGCGGCGGGATCGTCGTCGATCCTGCGCTCGCGACCAGCGATCCGCGGATCCACGCGATCGGCGAGTGCGCGCTGGTCGGTGGCATGGTCTACGGCCTGGTCGGGCCGGGCTACGAGATGGCGGAGACGCTCGCCGCGCGCTTCTGCGGCGAGGAGCGCCGCTTCATGGGCGCCGATCTCTCGACCAAGCTCAAGCTGCTCGGCGTCGATGTCGCGAGCTTCGGCGGCTGCTTCGCCGACGAGTCCGCCGGCGTGAGCGTGCACCGCGTGGTGTACGAGGACCGCGCGCGCGGCGTCTACCAGAAGCTGATCCTGAGCGAGGACCGGCAGCGGCTGCTGGGCGGCATCCTGGTCGGCGACGCGAGCCCATACGCGTCGCTGCTGGCGCTGTCGAAGAGCGGCATGCCGGTGCCCGAGCGCTCGCACGAGCTGCTGTTCGGCTCGGCGAGCGGCCTCGGCGCAGCCGGCATGGCGGGAGGGCTCGCCGACGACGCCCAGGTCTGCTCGTGCAACAACGTGAGCAAGGGGCGCATCTGCGCCGCGATCGCGGAGCAGGAGCTGACCACGGTCGGCGGAATCAAGGCGTGCACCAGGGCCGGCACGGGCTGCGGCGGCTGCGTGCCGCTGGTGGCGCAGATCCTCGACGCCGAGCTGGCGCGCGCCGGACGCGAGCCCGACCGCGATCTGTGCGAGCACTTCGCGTTCACCCGCCAGGAGCTGTTCCAGATCGTCAAGCTCAAGCGCATCCGCAGCTTCGCGGCGCTGCTCGACAGTCACGGGAAGGGCGCGGGCTGCGAGATCTGCCGTCCCGCGGTGGCCTCGATCCTCGCCAGCAGCTGGAACGACTTCGTCCTGCAGCACGAGTCGATCCAGGACACCAACGACCGCTTCCTCGCCAACATCCAGCGCGGCGGCACGTACTCGGTGATCCCGCGCATCCCGGGCGGCGAGATCACGCCCGACAAGCTGATGGTGATCGCGGAGGTGGCGAAGCGCTTCGACCTCTACTGCAAGATCACCGGCGGCCAGCGCATCGACCTGCTCGGCGCGCGCGTCGAGCAGCTGCCGGAGATCTGGGAGGCGCTGGTCGACGCCGGCTTCGAGAGCGGGCACGCCTACGGCAAGGCGATGCGCACCGTGAAGAGCTGCGTCGGCTCGACCTGGTGCCGCTTCGGCGTGCAGGACTCGACCGCGCTCGCGATCCGCATCGAGGAGCGGTATCGCGGCATTCGCGCACCGCACAAGCTCAAGTCCGCCGTCTCGGGCTGCATCCGCGAGTGCGCCGAGGCGCAGAGCAAGGATTTCGGCGTCATCGCCACCGAGAGCGGCTGGAACCTCTACCTGGGCGGCAACGGCGGCGCGCAGCCGCGCCACGCCGACCTGGTCGCGTCCGATCTCGACGAGGATGCGCTGATCCGGCTGATCGACCGCTTCCTCATGTACTACATCCACACGGCGAACCCGCTCGAGCGCACCGCACGCTGGATCGAGCGCATGGACGGCGGCATCGAGTACTTGAAGACGGTGATCGTCGACGACGCGCTGGGGCTGTGCGCCGACCTCGAGGAAGACATGCAGCGGCTCGTCGACGCGTACTCGTGCGAGTGGGCGGAGGTCGTGCGCGACCCGGAGCGACGCGCTGCGTTCCGCCACCTCGCGAGCGGCGACGCGGCGGATCCGCAGCTCGGCTTCGTGCGCGAGCGTGGCCAGCGACGGCCGGTCGACTGGCCCGCCGCGCGCCCCGAGCCGCTGCCCGCACTGCCCGACGCCGCGAGTGCGTGGGTGCGGGTCGCGCGGGTCGCCGACGTGCCGCGCGACGGTGGCATCACCTACGACCACGACGGGTACCAGGTGGCGGTGTACAACTTCGCCAGCCGCGGCAGCTGGTACGCGACGCAGGCAACGTGCCCGCACCGGCGCGACGCGGTGCTCGCGCGCGGTCTCCTCGGCACGCAGGGCGAGGAGCCCAAGGTCGCCTGCCCGATGCACAAGAAGACCTTCTCGCTCGCGACCGGAGCCGGGCTCGCCGATCCGCAGTACGCGGTGCGGGTGTTCCCGGTCGAGGTGCGCGGCGACGAGGTGTGGTTGGCGTTGCCGCCGGCCGACGCGCTGCGTGCCGCGCCGCCGTGCGCGGCCACCGGCAGTGGCGCGCCGGCACCGGGGCCGGCGGTGCCGGTATGAGCCGCCCGCTCCGCGACACGGCTGTCGCGACCGCGGCCCTGCTGGTCGCGATCTACCTCGGCTCGGGCCGTGCCGCGCACCTCGACCCGGCGCTGCTCGGCTACCTCGGCGCCACCGTCGCGGCGTTCGCCGGTGCCACGTATCGCGCGAGCGCGTTCTGGCGCCGCCGGCCGTCGGCGTTCTACGCGCGCGCGCTCGGCAACACGCTGCGCCGCGCGCTGCGGCAGCCGTCGGAGCTGCGCGCGCTGGTGCGAGCGGCGGCGGCGGATCTCGTCGTGCAGAGCTTCGTCGCACGGCGCTCGCGCGTGCGCTGGATCGGCCACCTGCTGCTGTCGCTCGGCACGCTCGCGAGCTTCGCGATCACCGTGCCGCTGGTGTTCGGCTGGCTCCACTTCACGGCCGCCGGACCCGACCGCTACCGCGCGGTGGTGCTCGGCATTCCGACGGCGAGCTTTGCGGTCGACGGCGTCGCCGGCTGGCTCGCGTTCCACGGGCTCGCCCTCGCGGGCGTCGCGGTGCTGGCCGGTGCGCTCGTGCTTCTCGCGCGGCGCTTCCGCCAGCGTGCCCAGCCGGGCAGCACGGCCGGCTTTCACGTCGCTCCGCTCGTGCTGCTGCTGGTCGTCGCCGCGACCGGCCTCGCGCTGCCGGCGACCCGGCACGCCCCGCTGCTCTTCGACCTCGCGGCCGTCGCGCACGAGGTTGCGGTGATCGTGCTGCTGGCGGCGATTCCGTTCTCGAAGCTGCACCACGTGCTGATCCGGCCGCTGCAGCTCGGCGCACGAGCCGTGAAGCGCTCGGACGACCGCGTCGCGTGCACCGGGTGCGGCGGGCCGCTCGCCCCGCGCGCGCAGCGCGACGCCGTGCGCGTTCTGCTCGAGGCGCGCGGTCTTGCGGTGGACGCGCTCGACTGCTGCCCGCCGTGCCGCCGGCGACGTCTCGCGACCGCGCAGGCGGCACTGGTCGGAGCACGGTTCCACGCGCCCGTTCTCGGGACGCAGGTGACACCGGATCCGGCACGGAGGGCCGCCTGATGGCGAAGCCGACCGCATCGCTCGAGGAGCTCGTCGACCGCCACGGCCCGCACCTCTCGTACGAGCCGCCCGGCGGCTTCGCGGCGCGGGCACATGCGGACCGCAAGGTGAAGACGCACTGCTGCTTCTGCGGACAGCAGTGCGGTGTGCAGCTGCTGGTGCAGAACGAGCGCGTGGTCGGCGTCGAGCCCTGGGAGGAGTTTCCGTTCAACGGCGGCAAGCTCTGCCCGAAGGGCGTCAAGCGCTACCTGCAGAACAACCATCCCGACCGCCTGCTGCAGCCGATGGTGCGTACCGGCAACGGCTTCGGCCGCATTCCCTGGGACGAGGCGCTCGACCTCGTGGTCGAGCGCGTGCGCCGCCTGCAGGAGCGACACGGGCCGGATTCGGTCGCGATCCTCTCCGGCGCGTCGCTCACCAACGAGAAGGCGTACCTGATGGGCAAGTTCGCGCGCCTCGCGGTCGGCACGCGGCACATCGACTACAACGGGCGCCTCTGCATGGTCGCGGCCGGCGCCGCCAACCTCAAGGCGTTCGGCATCGACCGCGCGGCGAACCCGTGGGCCGACATCCCCGCGACGGATCTCGTGCTGGTGCTCGGCTCGAACGTCTCGGAGTGCAGCCCGATCACGACGGACTACATCTGGCGGGCGCGCGACCGTGGCGCGAAGCTGGTGGTCGTCGACCCGCGGCTGACGCCGATCGCGCGCACCGCGGATCTCTACCTGCCGGTGCGGCCGGGGCGCGACTCGGCGCTGCTCAACGCCATTCTCAACGTCGTGATTCGCCGCGGCGGCGTCGACCACGCCTTCGTCGCCGCGCACACCAGCGGCTTCGACGAGGTGCTGCGCACGGTCGAGCGCTACACCCCCGAAGCGGTCGCACGCGAGGTCGGCATTCCGGCCGCGCGCATCGTCGAAGCCGCCGAGATGTGGGTGCAGGCGCCGCGGACGTTCCTGCTGCACGCGCGCGGCATCGAGCACCACACCAAGGGCGTCGACAACGTCCTCGCGTGCATCAACCTCGTGCTCGCGACCGGCAAGATCGGCAAGCCGGGCTGCGGCTACGCGACGATCACCGGACAGGGCAACGGGCAGGGTGGGCGCGAGCATGGCCAGCGCTGCAACCAGCTGCCCGGTGCGCGCGACATCGAGAACCCGGCGCACCGCGCGCACGTCGCCGCGATGTGGGGCGTCGAACCGGACGTGCTGCCCGGCAAGGGGTACACCGCACCGCAGATCGTCGAGGCGATCCACCGTGGCGAGATCCGCGGTCTCGTGTCGCTGTGCTTCAACCCGCTGGTTTCTCTGCCCGACGCGACGTTCACGCGCGAGGCGCTCGAGCGCCTCGAGTTCTTCACGGCGATCGACTTCTTCCTGTCGGAGACGGCGCGCCACGCGGACCTCGTCCTGCCGGGCTCGCTGCAGGAGGAGGACGAGGGCACGGTGACCAGCGCCGAAGGGCGCGTGATCCGCATCCGCAAGGCGGTCGAGCCACCCGGCGAGGCACGGGCCGACTGGCGCATCGTTTGCGACCTGGCACGCCGCTTCGGGCAGGGCGAGCGCTTCGCGTTCGCGGGCCCGGAGGAGATCTTCGCGGAGCTGTCGCGCCTGTCGGCGGGCGGCGTCGCCGACTACTCCGGCATCACGTGGGACAAGATCGAGCGCCAGATGGGCGTCTTCTGGCCGTGTCCGGCGCCGGACCATCCGGGCACGCCGCGTCTCTTCGAGGGCGGGAGGTTCGCGCACGCCGACGGCCGCGCTCGCTTCCATGCGGTCGAGTACCGCCCGCCCGCCGAGACCACCGACGACGCCTATCCGATCATCCTCACCACCGGCCGCGTCGTGTCGCAGTTCCTGTCCGGCACGCAGACGCGGCGCATCGGTCCGCTGGTCGAGCAGTACCCGGAGCCGCGCGTCGAGCTGCACCCGAAGCTCGCGGCGAAGCTGGGCGTCGCCGACGGCGAGCGCGTGCGCGTGTCGAGCCGGCGCGGCGCGCTCGAGCTGACGGCGCAGGTCGTCGCGACGATCCGCCCGGACACGGTGTTCATCCCCTACCACTGGCCGGGCGCGTGGTCGGCCAACCTGCTGACGCTGCGTGCCTACGACCCCGTCGCCGGTATCCCCGAGTTCAAGGTCGCGGCGGTGCGCATCGAAAAGCTGGAGATCTCTCATGCAGCAGCTCTTCATTGACGGCAACCGCTGCATCGGCTGCCGAGCCTGCGTCGAGGCGTGCAGCGAGTGTCCCGGACACGGCGGCTTCTCGATGATCCACCTCGACGACCTCGAGCGTGCGACCACCGTGCAGACTTCGCCGACGGTCTGCATGCACTGCGACGACCCGGCGTGCGCCAGCGTCTGCCCGGCCGATGCGATCAAGACCGACGCCGCCGGCGTCGTGCTGTCCGCCTCGGTCGAGCGCTGCATCGGCTGCGGCAGCTGCGCGCTCGCCTGCCCGTTCGGCGTGCCGAAGATCGACGCCCGGCGCGAGCTGATGATGAAGTGCGATCTCTGCTACGACCGGACGTCCGAGGGCCTGGCGCCGATGTGCGCCACGGTCTGTCCGTCGGGCGCGCTGTTCTACGGCACCCGTGAAGAGGTCCAGGACCGCCGTCTGGCGCGGCCGCTCGACGTGTTCGCGTTCGGCGACCGCGTCGTCTCGACGCGCAACGCGGTGATGGCGCCGGTGCCGGTCGCGCGCGTCGAGGTCGGCGTGTGGCAGGTGCCGGCGCGCTCGCGCGCCGAGCTGCAGCTCGAGGAGGCGCTGTGCGACTGAAGCCGGAGACCAGCGCAGGCGCACCCCGGGTGCCGGAGACCAGCGCAGGCGCACCCCGGGTGCCGGAGACCAGCGCAGGCGCACCCCGGGTGCCGGAGACCAGCGCTGCCTTCCCCATCGCGGCAGCCGAGGAGGAGCGTCTCGACCGGCGGCGCTTCCTGTGTGCCGCCGGATCGGCGGCGGTGCTGGCGCTCGGCGGTGAGTGGGCGGCGCGGCGTGCGGTGACGCGCGGCGAGCCGCCGCTCGAGGTCGCGCTCGAGGGCCAAGCGCTCGTGCCCGGCGAGGCGCGCACGCTGACGGCGGCCGATGGCCGCGAGGCGCTGCTGGTGCGCATCGACGAGCAGGCGACGGTGGCCTTCGATCGGCGCTGCCCGCACCTCGGCTGCCCGGTCCTGTGGTCGGCCGAGCGCGCCCGCTTCGAGTGCCCGTGCCACCACGCCGCGTTCGACGCCCGTACCGGCGCGGTCCTGTTCGGGCCGCCGCGGCGCGGGCTGACGGCGGCGCGCGTCCGGCTGACTCGACGCTGATCCGCCGTCGCGACGTCCGCCGACGCCACGTCCGCCGTCGCCACGTCCGCTCGCGTCGCGTCCGCTGTCCGGTCTAGGGTGCGGCCGGGAGGCAATCGCGTGACGCAAGAGGCCCTCGCCGACATCGAGGCGATCAAGCAGCTCAAGGCGCGCTACTTTCGCCTGCTCGACACCAAGTGCTGGGAGGAGTGGGGCGACGTCTTCACCGAGGACGCGTCCCTCGACACCACCGACGACGCGCCGCATGCCCAGGCGCAGGGCCGGGCCGCGATCGTCGCCCTGGTGAGCGGTGCGGTCGGTCGGGCGGTCACGGTGCACCACGGGCACATGCCGGAGATCGAGCTCACCGGGCCGACCACGGCGCGCGGCGTCTGGGCGATGGAGGACCATCTCGAGTTCCCGGGCGACCCGCCGGCGCTCGTCGTGCACGGTCGCGGCCACTACCACGAGGAGTACGAGCGCTCGCCCGACGGCACCTGGCGCATCCGGTCGCTCCGCCTCGTCCGTCTGCTGCTGCAGCACGGCGGCCGCCGCGTCCTGCCGCGGGGATAGAAGTCTCGCCGCCGGGGCGCGCAACGGGCTTGACGTGGCGCTCGAATGCGTAGAAGGGCAACGCACGACAGGGCGGGCCGCGGACGGCGGCCGGGAGGACGAGCATGTCGACCGAAGAGCGCTACGCACGCGAGCGGGGTCCGATCGAGTGGGACGTGAAGCAGGACTTCGCGACCACCTTCCGCTGGGAGTACGAGGACGGTCGCGACAAGCTGCTGAGCCTCTACGCCAAGGGCAAGAAGCTCCAGTGGGACGCGAACGAGCGCATCGACTGGGCGGCGGACCTCGATCCCGAGAACCCGGCCGGCCTGCCCGACGAGATCATCCCGATCCACGGCTCCGGGCCGTGGAACCGCCTCGGCGGGGGCGAGAAGGCGAACCTGCGTCGCCACTTCCAGTCCTGGCAGCTGTCGCAGTTCCTGCACGGCGAGCAGGGCGCGCTCATCTGCACCGCGAAGATCGTGCAGCAGGTGCCGGGCATGGACGCGAAGTTCTACGCGGCGACCCAGGTGATGGACGAGGCGCGCCACGTGGAAGCCTACTCGCGCCTGCTGCACGAGAAGTACGAACTCGTGTACCCGATCAACCCGCACCTGAAGGCGCTGATCGACGACACGCTGTCGGACTCGCGCTGGGACTTCACCTACCTCGGCATGCAGGTGCTCATCGAGGGCGTCGCGCTGGCCGCCTTCGGCCTGATCCGCGACCACGCGCAGAACCACCTCGCCGCGTCGGTGACCGCGTACGTGATGCAGGACGAGGCGCGCCACGTCGCGTTCGGCCGCCTCGCGCTGCGCGCCTACTACCCGCAGCTCACGCAGAAGGAGCGCGACGAGCGCGAGGAGTTCGCGGTGGAGGGCTGCTACCTGCTGCGCGACCGCTTCCTCGGCGAGGAGGTCTGGGAGACGCTCGGCCTGCCGGTGGACGAGTGCACGCGCCACGTCGACCGGTCGGAGATGATGAGGATCTACCGCTCGAGCCTGTTCTCGCGCATCGTGCCGACGATGAAGGACATCGGTCTCTGGGGCCCGCGCATCCAGAAGGCCTACGCCGACATGGGGATCATCGGCTTCGCCGACAACGACGTCGAGGCGCTGTCGGCGCACGACGAGGAGGTGAGCGTACGCTTCGACCGCGAGCGCGAGATCGCGCGTACGGCGGCGGTCGGCGACGGCGCCTCGCCCGACGATCTCGTCGCGGCCGGGCCGCAGTGACGCGCGACCTGGCACCGTCCGCGCCGCGTCCGCGGCACGTCAAGATGAAGGATCTCGAGCGAGCGACCGGCGTCTCGCGCGAGACGATCCGCTACTACATCCGCGAGGGGCTGCTGCCGGAGCCGGAGCGCCCCGGGCGGAACGTGGCCTGGTACGACGCGTCGTTCGTCGAGCACATCCTGCTCATCAAGCGGCTGCAGGGCGAGCGCTTCCTGCCGCTGTCGGTGATCAAGGGCATCGTCGGCGATCCGCGCGAGCTGACGGAGATGGAGGAGCGGGCGCTGCACGCGCTCGACGGCCACATCGCGCCGGCGGTGGAGCGTGCCGGCGCCGCGCCGCGCCGCACCCGCCCGAGACCCTCGCGCGCGTCGCGCGGCGCGTCGGCCTCGGGGGGAAGGAGATCCGCGAGCTCGCCGACGCGGGTGCGGTCGAGATCGTGGTGCGCGACGGCAAGCCCGCGCTCGAGGGCACGTCGGTCGCGATCGTCGAGAGCTGGGCGCGCTTGCGCGAGGCCAGCTTCACCGAGGATCTGGGATTCACGGCGCGCGAGGCGGCACTCTGCGTCGAGACGCTCACCGGCCTCGCGCGCGAGGAGCTGCGCCGCTTCGGCGCGCGCGTCCCGGCGAAGGTCGACGCCGAGACGACGCGGCGGCTTGCGCGCGAGGGCATCGACCGCGCGAACGAGTTGATGAGCCTGCTGCGCGAGGCGATCCTGCTGCGCCTGCTGGCGGCGGGGAGCCAGAGCGGGGACGGCGCGGATACCGGCGACGCGGGGTGAGGAGCGGGCCTGCGCGTCCGTGGCGGCGATGCTCGCCCGACGACCGGGTTGCCGCGCTGGGTGGCGCTGGCAACGAGCCGGGCTCGGACCGCGTGGCTCCGGCAACGAGCCGGGCTCGGACCGCGT
>Ga0194131_10003078_pt1 | contig 26649 bp, 43 predicted proteins | sample TA2KigO120mmetaG_FD_148631 | JGI IMG/M metagenome (GOLD analysis project Ga0194131, IMG submission 148631) | Freshwater microbial communities from Lake Tanganyika, Tanzania - TA2015053 Kigoma Offshore 120m | ecosystem: Environmental > Aquatic > Freshwater > Lake | place: Tanzania: Lake... | reverse complement strand
AAAAAAGGGAGGCCCCGTGGACCTCCCCTAAAAGCATTGCGCTTTTCTTAAAAGCATTGCGCTTTTAATCGTCTTCTGCCAGCTTCTTGAAGAATTCTAAACTGTCATCAGACGATTCTTCCCAAGGTTGTGACTCTATTCCCTTTGGGGCAACAGCAGATGAAGAACGTGCTCTAGGAGGAGGAATTTCTTCATCATGCTCTTCTGCTGTTGTGGACACAGCAGCAGAACCGAGTACTCTATTTAACTTAGCTTTTAAAATTTCGTAAGGCTTAAATTCCTTTAGATCAATAAACTCCTTTAGTGAAAATACACAGCCATAAATTTTTTCAAGTTCGCTATCGTTTTTTGAAAGAGGTGTAATTGATTCAAAAGAAGAAAGTTCATAATTGTTATAACCCTCAACTTTACGAATCTTTAGCTTGAAATTAGCACCTTCCCATAGATCAAATGGATTAAATGGAGTTTCGTCCTTGAATTCCTCGGGCGGATGCATCGCATAGCTAATCTTGTCATATATTTTCTTACCGTAACGATATAAAAATACCTTGCCTTCATTGCTACGATTTGCAGGATCGCTGACAATATAAATGTTAGAAATAAAACCTAACTTGCGCTTTTGTTTTCGAGCTTGTTCTTTACCAGCTTCGTCGCCACGATTCCATAGTACAGAATTCATTTCGCCAACCGGATCCGGCTTGCCGATAGTAGTTAAAGAGTTTTCGATATACCAACCACCCGGGCCATTAAATCCATGAGTAAAGAGTTTAACCCATGGAAGGTCTTCTCCGTTAGGCGAAGGAAGAAATCGAATAACTGCAAAGCCATTACCAGCTTTATCAAGTGTTGGTTGCCAAAATCTATTGTCCGAAGTCTTACCGCCACTATTACCAACCTTATTAGCCTCTTCCTTAAGCTTATCAAATAAAGATTTGCGTGTTTTCTTTAAATCTGCGAATGTATTGCTCATTTTGTATACTCCATGTGTATTGCGTTTGTGTACGTATGTATTTTGCTCTTACTCAGCTTTAATACATTATGTATGATACTTTACTTATCATATATTGTCAACATGTTTTAAGCACTCCTTTAAAATATTTTTGTATTCTTCTACATTAAACCTCATAAATTTTTTGTATTTCATCATTCGTAGAGATTGACCCTCCCATACAAAGTCATCCATTTTAGTATTCCAATAACAAATAAACTTAAGAATATCATCCATGATAATCACTGTTTCAAGAGTTATTTTATCTTGAATCAATAATTTAAGCAAGACAGGATGATTTTTATTTTTGATAAGTAGCAACTCGTTTATGTTTATATGTTTCTCATTAGCATAATCTATTAAAAATAATACGTCATTCTTAAACGTATAGTTAAGAGACTCTACTTTTTTTCTGTATTGTATATAATTACGTTCTGCTTCTTCTCCAATAAGATTTCCTATCCATTCTGAATTTTTTACAAAGTTGCTTACAAAGTAAGCAACAAGTTCGTCGTGTTTATACTTTCTTGAAAGTTTTCGAAAGAAAAATATATCTTTTCGTCTTAAAAAAGAATCGAGTTTATATTTTGTCTTGCCATTATATTTAAAATAATCGTAACTTGTTGTGAAGTGTTGTTTCACAGCAATGTATATTTTGTAGGCTTCAAAGCCTTCTGTTACGTCATAGTACATATAATTTCATTACAAAAATAAATGAATCGTCACTTACACTGGTAGATTATTACTCTTTTCCTTAAGAAGATTTAATCTATTTGCTTCTTCATATATCATGCTTTTAATTTTAGGCGTGATTAATTTAGAAACTGCTTCTATTTCTATATTATGTTTTGTGCAATAATGCACAATCGCATTAATATATGATATATCACTTTCACTTACAATTTTTTCTATATGTGACGAAAATGTTTTTAAATCTATCATTACTCTTTCCATTTGTAAAATATATGATCATCAATTCTTACAGTTTTATCTTTTTGTTTAGCCCACGAAGGTTTGACACGAACGCTATGATAAAATGTGGCACCATGAGTTACATCTAAAGGAGGATTTGTTAACAACAAGTGAGATATTTTGTGTATTTCAACAAATGTTTTTACATCATTAATCATGTCACTTTTACTATCACAAAACCAACTAAATTGACATTCATTTTTAATTATTTTTCCATTGGGCGTTTTCTTTGCTTGAAAAACAACTTCACAAATAGTAGATGGAAATCTACTATCCTTTACTCTGTTTAATGTTACAAAACCAACCGCCAATTGACCTAAGTAAGATTGACCACGAGCTTCATGATATATGTTTTGAGATAAACAATGTAAATCATATGGATTAATTTCTACTGTTTCTACTGTTTTAACTACTGAAGTCTGTTTTGTTTTATAAACGTGCATGGAAAAAATAACATTTATTGCTAACAGTACAATTAAAAGGCCTATAAAAATTATGAGTTTCTTATTCATCATAATCTATTACTATACATTATGTTGTAAATGATATCAATAAAAAAAGGAGAATTATTTACAATTCTCCTTTTTTCGAAAGATTTTGCTAGTGCTACCACTCGGCTTTCATAATCTTGTAAAGACCCCAAACAAATACGGCAAACAAGACAACTTCTAAGACTGAAAACCATGGAGTGAATAAAGCCACGCCCGCAGCAGCAGCAACAATCGCACCTTCGTGCGATGATACTTCACTTAGTCGAGCCTTAACCCAATCAACACTAAATACAGTTTTGAGCCAATCAAACATAGTATTTCTCCTTTTTTTTATCAGAACATTAAAATATTAATACAAATGCCCTGTTTTTAACAGCTTCACATACATTTATGTATTTATTTTAATGGTTTATATATTTATATAAGAACAGTTTTTAATTAAATATTTTTTTTAAAAGTTTTTTCGTTCAATATCTTCTTCAATGCATTTTAACCCCCATTGTATTTCAATAATATGAAGCAATTCATCAAACGGATTTGATAATTTATGCCAAGAACCAATTGGAATATTTATGTAGCTATTTTTATATAATTCTTTTTTTATTATTCTATCTTCATCGTCTTGATCATCTGTACATACGCCGTATGGTGCACCATCAAAATATGATTTTATATCTTTAGGTATTTCTTCATACATCACACCTCTTCCAGATATAACATGCCAATATTCATTTCGATAATTGTGTTTTTGCATACTTAATGAAGCGCCTGGATTAACAACTAATTTTTTTACTTTTAATGTAGGCATTTCATACAATACTCTATAATATCCCCATTGCCTAATTTTATTTTCATAACTCTTTGCTAATAACTGTTCCTCTTTTAGTGACCGTTCGCTTTTATGTAAAATGTTCTGAGCATAATTATTAAGAATCCAAGAAGAAGAGTTTATTTTATGATTACCACCAACATCAAATACAAATTTTAAATTATCATCTTGTATATCTTGTTCAACTGTATTATTTATATTTCTGTCACCACCATTTGCAAAAATCAATTTTGCATTTGGAAATGCTTCTCTTACAATCTTGATTGCATTTCTTGCAGAATTATCATCATCGTTAAACTCAATGACATAATCTACTATTTTTAGTGCTTTAATAATTTTGTACCGTTCAAGTAGTGGCATAAATGGCAAACCTCTTTTACGAGTTAACCACGCATCAGAGTTTAAGCCTACAACAAGTTTATCGCCCAGCGCCTTTGCTGCATTAAAATACTCAATGTGACCAGAGTGAAGTGGATCAAATCCACCAGTTACAATAACAATTTTATTGCTATACACATATCGATAGTGGGCCCACTTTTTTGCAAAAAATCGATCTGGCCAACTTAGTAAATCTTCATTCATGGTTTCACTCCATTATTTTTTTATTATTTTTTTAAGTGCGAACTTCAAGTTGACGAATGATATCTTTATCCAAGCCGTAAGTCCAGGCATTTGCTTCAAGCGCAGTTTTCATATTTGGAGGAACTGGAATAGCAAATTCACGACCAGTACCACAAAGAACCTTAAGAAACTTCTCTTTACCTACACCAGGTAAAAAAACTTCAATAAGAACACCAATCATTGGGTCTTCATCTTTATCAATAATATGAGCATCAAGATCATTAAGAATCTTTGACCAACCAACAATTTCACAAGCGGCTCGGCGCTGCTCGATATTTTTCCAAGTTAAGGCCATTTTCGGAGATAGATCGGCTTTATTTTCAATCCACTCCTTTGGAATGGATATACCATGCCATGAATAGATCGAGAAGCCATCACGATATTTAATAGCAGGACCTATCTCATTATGCAACCGATTTTGTTCGTCAATCTTAATGATTTCTGGCCTGTCCTGAAAAACAACTGTGTCTTTATAAACATTCAGCCAACCACAATGTTGCGCTAAGTCAATCAAGCCATCAAGCTTATGACAAATTTTAATTTTGCAAACGTCACGAAAGTACTCATAAAAACTAAGCCAGTTTGCATCATGATTGCCAAAAAGCATACCCGATAAGATTTCATCTCTCTTATACTCAGGAAACAACTTCTTAATCAGCCGAATAGCATCTACAGGACTTTTAGTCTTATAAAAATTAATAGGCTTTTGAAGGCCCGCCGATTCATAAGCTTGACAAACGGCAAGTTTGGCCTTTTCGAAATTAAGAGGTTCGGTAGAAAGGCCTATTTTAGACCACCGTTCACGATAAATTGGAAGTAGGTCTTGCTGTTCTTTAGTAAGCTCTTTAATCTTCATCTTAAACTTTCTTTAAATAACCTCACAATACACAACCTTCATTATATTATTTTTTTTATTTTCTTTTTAATAAGCGGATGTTGTATATTTTTTAAGCTCCTTTAAATCTTCATTTGAAACTTTCTCTACAAAATCCACCGCCTTCTGATTAATTCTAATCAACAACATCTTTCGTTTGTCTGTTGTTGTTTCCATTTCTTCATAAATAAAATTTTTAGGATCGACACTAAATATACAACCGTCATATTTGGATTTGTGTTTTGGATTTGGCGCGGGCACAGTGACGAAAAATAATTTATTAACCGAGCGACACTTTGATAACTGTTTTGGACTAATGGTAAGCGCATTAAATTTAATCCAAATAACTTGAGTTTTAACTTCAACACTTTCATTATTGACAGTTAAATCTTTATTTCTATCGTATAGATTGGTAGAAAGTTCAACTTTGCCACCTTGTTTTGTTAAATAATTACTTACAATCCTTTCACCTATTGCACCAAGGTTACTCTTATTTTGTTCAATTTTATTAGAATAATTCATCTTAGTCCGCAGCCCTACGAAAGCCCTCGGGAATATATTCCCGTTGACGTTTAATAATGTAATTGCCAGGCGGCGTCATGATTGATTCATGAGTATCAAATGAACGTTGATGGACAATTTCAGTGGGCTTTTTAACTAAAAGAAAAATCTCATAAAGGTCACGATTTTTGGTTTCGCTCTTTTTATAAGCTTCGACATGATCCATAACCATAACATGATTATGGCCAGTTTCACTATGAGCAATAATCAAAAGATTGTTTTCTGGAATTATAGGTTCAAGACCATCAGGAAAAGAATCTACGCGCATGATGACAAAGTCACCTTGAGCCGCAAATTTATTGAAAGTTTTCATAGTTAAATTTCCTTTTTACATGGAACGATTATAAAACTTATGATACTCTTATTTTAAAAAATAGTCAACCATTATTTTCATATTTTTTTTATTTTAAATTCTAGATATTATATTTTCACAATAAAATTAGAATCAAAAAATTCGTTCTCGTGTAATTTTTTATGAGTTAATTTACTGCAATAAGTTGATATCAACTTCTGATGCCCAAATAAATATCCCATAGGATTACTTCTTACTTGAGTGCCATTTATTTCATACTTAAAAGTATCGTGAGTATGCCCATGAAACCAGTATTTAATATTTGGTTGCATGAAAGATGTTAAATCAGAACTATAAGATCCATTTATATAATAATCATTTTCGCTATTATAACGAGAATGATTACTTAATTTAGTCGGAGCATGATGAGAAATCATCACAATATTTTTAAATTCTGAAATTACAGAATTATAATATTGTAAAGTTTTCTTATGCTGTTTTAAAATGAACTTGGGAGTAATGTAAGATTTATTTTTTATAGAAAAAGAATAACGGTAGTCGTTTAATCCATCTCTTACTGCCATCATTGTTCTAGGATCTTCTTTATTAAAATCCGTCCACAAAGTTGCCCCAATAAAGGTAATTTGATTGAGAGTAATATGTTCTTTTTCCAAAAAAATAATTTTATTGCTTACAGATTTTAGAAATTTTCTATAAGCAATTAAACTTTCCTCAACGGTACCATATCTATAATATTCATGATTTCCTGCTATCACTAAAATATGATTCGTGGTTTTAGCAAGATCATCTAACATTTCGGCCACTTGCGCTTGATAGATATTATCTAGCAATAGTTGTTCAATTACTACAATATCACCAGCTAAAATAGCAATATCTGATTTGGGAAACGTATAAGGATACGGTCCAAATTCAGTATGAATATCGCTCATTAAAAATAATTTTGTCATTTTTTATTTTTCTTTATTATGTTTGGCACATAATAATTTTCATTATTTCTCATTTGAAATTATGATTTCAACGAAATCACCGTCGCCGTTTCCAGCGACGGTGTAACTTTTCTACTCATCAGGTACTATGATGAGTAGTTATTTTTTATGCAGCTTGTGCAAAATCAATTGCTGTTTTAAGGGCCATAGCCTTTCGGTTTCGATTAGCACCAAACCAAGCTGAAGTTAAGCGAGTATCTTGGGATCTACCAAGGATGTGGTCTGTCATATAAGTGACAGTATTAAAAGCCTGCCACCATGTACCCTTACCAAATTCAGCACCTGGTTGAGTGTTCATGACTTCAAGCGCATGAGTGGCATTCCGAGAAATATCGTCCTTGGTTTCCTTATTCTTATTCTTGTTCGCATTAATAGAAGTCTGAGGAAACACAGCGCTGAAAAAATCCACCACATTGTTCTTATTGAAGCGCCGCGACGCTAGCAATTCAGCAGCTTCCTTATACTTATCAAGCATTGTTTTAGCAACGCCTAGAGTGTTCATGACAATGTTCGGATCAAATGTGGTACGATGATGGACACGGACCATAACATCCGAAACGGTGTTTAGGGCAAATGACATGGTGTTATTACACACCACTCGGACCGGTGTCATTCGAATATCTATAGGCAATCCATATTTGTGAGGATTGGAAAACAAAAGATATTGATCAACACGATCAGACTTGAAAAGTTCAAAGGCGTCTTTGACCTTTGCCAAAGCCCAAACGCGGCGACCATTTTCAAGAGAGCCGGCTGTATGCATTTCCATATCACCGTGCTTAATGAAGTCATTAAAAAACGAAAACGCTTCACTATTTTGCAAGGGATTCCAGTCTTCGCCAACAGTGTCTAGATAAGCACCGTCAGAAGAACGAACTAAGCCCTTTTTACCCGGGACCAGGCGAGAGAGGGAAGGAGGATGCGAATAAAAAAGATTGGTCTTATCTACTGACCAATTAAGCCCAGCTTTAACAAGCATTTCATCTGGTGTAAGATTTTCAGAAACCTTTACACCCAAACCATGCCAAGGAACTTCCCCAGCATAAGCCATTGTTTCAACTTTATGTGCCATGATAAAAACTTCCTATTTGTTAACGATTAAGTGCCAAGAATTGCTCTAAGAAACACTCCGCCTACGATGAGCGCGGCGATGCCTAGAACAAAAACAAAGGCTTCACTGGCAACAGTGAATATGTTAGCAAGCTTCATAATCTATCCTTTACTAGTTAGAGATACGCCAGTCGCCGTTCGCGTCGCGACACGCGGTGCCGTATCCTGATTGAGACCTACCACCAACCGTGATAGTCTGCTGGTACTCACGGCAGGGCTGGCCAACATCATTATAAATGGTGCGAGTTGGCGTTATGGTACCATAGTTACCAGAATCCGGGTTCTGCCATGTCGATTGCTGTCCCGACCGGTTTTGTTCTAACGCATAATTGGCGGTTTGATTGGCATACAGTTTATCGGCCTTATCTAAGGACAAGCCGATTTCATTGCCGATGACGGCACCAAGAAGAGTGCCTACAGCAACCGCAACAAGTTTGCCACGACCATCACCAATTTGCGAACCACCCAAAGCGCCAATTGCAGCACCACCAAGTGTGCCAAGAGACTGTTTTGGACCCTGCTGCTGGCATGCGGCTAGTCCAAGACTTAGCGCGGCCACACCAACTAGGGCAAACTTTGTATAGTGCATTTCCTTTAGATTTTACTCCTTGTTTTAACCATATCATAGTTCATTTTGTCTTCAGTTTCGTTAACCCATTTAACAATTACAAAATGGATGGTACTCTTATTTTAAAAAATAGTCAACCATTATTTTTTATATTTTTTTATATTTTTTTTATCAATAAAATCAATCACTTAACAATTCCCGAGTCGTAAGTCATTGATTTTATTAAGTAATTTATTTTTATCAATAAAATCAATCACTTAGTTAATTTTTGAAAAAACTGCAATTTTTGATTACATTTTTTAATAAATAATAAGCGATTTATTGATTTTGTTTTTTTTATTTACAAATTTAAAAAGACGAAATTTCCCGATCGGGAAATTTCCCCGACGTTTGGGCCAATTGTGCCCTGCTATTTCCCGATCGGGAAATTCATGGAGTGCAGGGCGTGGCGGCCGCCGGTCAAAATGAAATATAATTATTATTTAAATTGTATTTGAACGATGCATTACATGAAAATTCGTAAACAAAAAAAGGTTAGAACTGCCAAAGATTTGTTTATTAAAAACAGTCCTTACAAGCCTCGTATTGTAAATAGTAAAAGGATTTATAATCGTAAGTCTAAATATAAAAATTTAAGTAATGTACTTACTGACTATTAATTATTCCTTTGGATATATTTTTTCTACAGGAAAATCGTAAAACTCTAAAGTATCAGGTTCTTCTTCATTATATTTTTCTTGTTTTTGCTTTTTATTAAATTTTCCAATCTGAGTTAAGCCTTCTTCAGACCTTTTTTTGGCTTTCTCCAGCGCCTTAAAAATTTCCTCTGTCCATGGAAATCTAACAAGCAAATCTCCATCTTTGTCCACAATCCACATTGTAATGTATTTTTTATCTTTTATCGTAGAAGTTGAATATGATTTAAAGATAAATTGATATTGTGGTGTTTCGTATCGTGGTCTTCCTATGAACTGATCATTAATCGTGAACGACGCATAGATTATAATGAGTATTATTGGTATAACTATATATTTTAACATTACAGACTTAATGAGTAAAGGCATAAAGCAAACTATTCCTGCAAACGACCATAGCAATAACATTGTTAAAGAATTATATTCCATAAACATATTTAAAACATTTCTATTACTGGAGCTTTATTATCAGTAGCAATTAATTCATCACTGTCTCTAAATTCAACAGAGCCGTCTTCTTTAATATCAAAAGCAAACACATTCTTTTCTTGTCTGGCCATTTCAAGTGTTACAGTCTTTGTTGATAAAATTTCATATGGATTTACTCGTATAAACTCTACGGTGATTTCTTCAGGTGTATTTTTGTTCTGTGTACTCATTGGATTAGGACTACCCATTATATCTAGAGAATAAAATTGCACCGTTACTATAAAAGATCGAGGAGATTTTGAGCGAATACTTAAAACTTCTCGATTAATAAGAATCTCTTCTTGTTTATTATCATCTTTTATTAATGTATCATTTCTTTTTCCACGATCATCACGATCAAGATTGACTAGATTAAATTCTTTATTACGAAAACTAACAATACCTCCTCTATCATCTTTTATCCATAAATCTATATCATTTTCACTATCTTTGTTCCAATTCATAACAATAAGATATTCTGCCTTAGGATCAAATATTTCTTTTTCGGCCAATGGATTTATGCTGATAAATGCAATTAAAAATAAAAATACAAATCCAAGAAGAAGATTAAATAACAAATCAACAAATCCGATTGTATTTTTGAAATTTTGATGATTAGTCATAATATTATTTTAAATTATTTGACCGTTGTTCATAAATTACCATTTGTATTTTTGTAAGTGTTGAACAGACAAGACCAACAAGAGTGGTTACAAGCGCGGTGCTCATACCTATTGCCATAAAGTGTATAGCTTCTTGAATGTTCGTCTTACTATCAAGATTCAAAGAAGAAAATGCTGTGCCTAACATAATTAAAAAGCCAGCAACAGTGCCAATCATTCCTAAAGTTGTCATTGTTTCAGAACCGAACCATACATAATTAGATAGTTTTTCAATAATTTTATAATTTCTTGGTTTAAAACTCAAGTAACCAATTGTGCCAGAACATATGATAAAAAGTACAATGATAATTATTGATATTTTTGTTTGATCAGTATGATACATCATTTCAAACCAACCAAATTTATGCATTAAAACAGAAGCAAATACTGTTAAAGCAATTTGGACAAACCAAGCTAAACTAGTTATGTTGCTCATGTCATTATCTTTATTTTTTTAAAAGTTAAATTTAGGTGCTCCGGACGGAGTCTTCGAATCGTCCTTCGGATCAACCGGATTTGATGGATTTGATTGTTTTGGCTCTGGTGTCTCTGGCGGTAATTTTTGAATTTTAGTATCTGGTAATACTCCAGAACTTAGCACGCACGAAATACCATTATTAATCATTTCTAAAACGACAAAATTTGTACCGTTATTAAATATCATTAATATTACTTGTGGAGTTTCTTGTAAATTTTCTGGAAATTTTTGTGGATTTATTGAACCTAATATATCATAATTCATGAATTTTTCATTCGTTAAATCAGAAAGAATTTCTTCAGTATTGCCACAAGCAATTTTTCTATCATAAAAATGTACTGAAGAATTTTCATGATTACTTATTAATGAAGCTTTTGCATATGTATGTGATACAAAAATTAATCCTGTAGTCATTAACAAAAATAGTAATATGTAAAAAACAGATGATATTGAATATTGATTACATATCTTTTTCATGACACCGTTGCATCCTTTCTTCTATTTAAGAAAAACTGATCCATCATATATTTATAAGGATCACTAAAAAAAACTTGAGTTTTATGTGCATCTTCAATACACATTAAAATTATATTTGTTTCTATTTTAACGCCAAACATCTCTTCTATCATAAAAGAATATGCGGCCATTTGCAAGAAATAATCATGAATGTTTTCACGTTTTTTAAAACTGCGAGAAGTCTTATAATCTATAAGTGTTAATTTATCAAATACTTTTGCGACAAGGTCACATGTGCCTGCTAGTCGATATTGATGACTATATAATGTGCACTCAGTAGCATATACAATTTGTACACTTTTTTGTAAAATTTCACAAAATTGATGATACATTCCTACAATATCAGGCATTTTACCAAGAGTAATATTTGGATTGTTTGGATCAAGCATATACTGTTCTAGCATGTTATGAATAGTAGTGCCACGTGTCGCGCCGCGTTTAGTTATGTATGCGGCTTGTTTTTCACCAATACGCTTTTTCCATTTTTCTAGATGGCTTCTATCCGAAGCCTTTCCAATGGCCGTTGTAACTGATTCATACCAAATTTCTGTCGAATCATTTATATTCGGCACCTTATACCAACGGCCATCTTCCCGAGTAATAGATTCTAATTTCTTAGTGGGAAAACGATTTTCAAATGTAAATGCCTTGTTCAAGTTTAGCAATGATATAATCCTTCACTAATTCAGACCGCACGATATCATCTTCATCAAATGATACAAATTTAAAGTATTTTAAGTTCTGTAACACTTTCATAAAGTTAAGTAGTCCCTCTCTATCCTTGTCCTTAATCAAATCACTCTGTCTAAAATCTCCGCATAAAATAATTTTACAATTATCACCAACTCTTGTTATTACTGAATCTAATTCGTGAAATGTCATATTTTGACACTCATCAACAATAAGAATACAATTATTAAGAGTAATGCCACGAATAAAAGAGGTTGATAAAAAATCAATAACACCTTTATTTTTGAGATAATCATATACATTATTATTATTACGCTCAAAAAGCTCATTGAAAATATTGTAATACGGAAGCTCATATGCTCTTTGTTTTTCCTTTTGATTGCCAGGAAGAAATCCAATATCTCTTGTTGGTACTATGGATCTAATTATTATAAGCTTTTGTTTATTTGTATCGCCTCTAAGTATTTCATTTATGGCCAAATAAGATGATATAAACGTTTTACCCGTTCCAGCCATACCGTATAAAAGTAAATGTTTATCTTTTTTATATTCAACAAATGTTTTAGCCTGATTTTTAGTTTTTGGTTCTATGCATTTCAAATTCAAAAATAATTCAATGTCTTTTTGAGATTGATTAGTCCTTCGCCTTTCCTTTCTTCTTTGTCTTTTTTCTTGCTTCGTAAATGTTCTATAATCATCAAAGTCTTTATCAACTAATATTAATTTTGAGTTTATGTTCATTTTTTTATCTTTATTACCCCATATGTTGTGGTTTATTTTAGATGAACATAATATTAAAAACTTACCTTTCTTTTCTAGTTTTTTATGTTGATGTTATTTTACTTCGAAGTGTCTGCTGCTCTTCTTTTTCTCCATTTTTCTATAGCAGTGCGTTTCTTTATATCCTTAATGGATTTGCTACCATACGTTTTAGCAAGTTCGCTTGTCTGATTACTCTCGGCTATTTTAGACATAACTTCTTTGAAGCCATCATCGCTTTTCATGGATTTTTGGCCCATGACAGACGCTACTACTTGAAATATGCCAGGAATTTGACGAATATATTTATTTTTTGAAAGAAAAACTTCTTTTTCTTGAATAGACATCATTTCTTCCCAACTAATATTTTTAATTTCATCATAGAAAATATATGTCGGCATCATTATTCTCTTTTATTTATAGTTTTCATTTTTCATCATTATTCTTGTATAATGTAGTTAACTACATTATATTTTTGGTTGCCTTCATCAAAGCTAACATCTTTTATACCAGGTTTACTATTTTTATTTACGCGCCTAGTGCTATTGAAGAAAGCGTTGGATTCAGTATTCAAAGCTTCTTCTGCTGCTTTTCGAAGTTTAATAGCCTCTTCGATAGTATCAATATACATTCTACCAGCTGAGTCGCGCAAACATATGTTTTTTCCATTATGCATTATTTGCGCACGATATTTTTGGTTGCGTTTATAAAAGCTAACACCTTTATGACCAGTTTTATTATTTTTATTTGCATCTCTATTTTGTCCATTTTGTTGATTTGTACAAACTCTTAAGTTATCGAGTCTATTATTAAGTCCATCACCATCTATATGATCTATATATTGATCTTGTCGTAAACTATAGCCATTCATCTCAAGAATAATTCGATGCGCAAAATAAAGCTTTCCTTGAATTCCAATTCTCCTATATTGTAGACCATTATAAGTATGTATACGTCCTGCTTCGGTACCTGCTTTAATTTGATTATTACGTTGATTTATCTTCCAATACAACTTTCCAGCCTCTGGATCATAGTAAAACAATTTCTTCAATACTTCTTTTGATGGCATTGGGTTTGCTAATAAAGGCATTTTATTTCTCCGTTTTTATCAAATCTTATACCAATTAGGTGCATCTCTTTTTTTCCATTGCGCAAAAGAAGATTTAACCATTTTGTAATAGTTTCGATATGATTCCACCGCATTTCCTTGAATGATACATTCTGGATAATTTTTCATTGCAATCGCATATGGAGTAAATCCAATATTTGAAATGTTTTTAGGAAGATTTTTTAGCATAACACCAATGTTGTTCTTAAAAAAAGATGCATGTTGTTTACCATATCTATAAGTATATTCATCAGAAATGGCTTTATAATGATCATAATGCCACATATAATTGGATGCAGACCGCATAGTCCACAATGTACATGGATGATGCGAATGCACTACTTTCATTAAACTTTGTTCTCTTTCATCTGATAATTCTGGAGCACCATCAAGCAAACGATGCGCAGTTGATAACATTTGAGCAGACTCTGTCACCATTTTTACAACATGTTTATCACAAAGCATGTTAGCTGCTGCAACAGGATTTTCATCTAATATAAAAATATTCATTGTTCCACATTACAAAAAGTTTAATAAAACAGAAAAAGTTATTCACCATTATACGTGTTATACGTATTTGATCCACTATAAATTTCATATTGGCCTTTATTGTTTTTAATCATACGAATAATTTTAGCTTCAGTAAGTCTATCAACTGTATTATTGACTGCATCTCTAATTATAATATTACGCATTGATCGATAACCAGTATACGCACTTATACCAACAAGAGTAATTAAACCTAAAATTATAGTTAAATCAGTCATATTAAAATTACCACGCCTTGCAACTCCAATATCTTGCCTTTGTTTTTGGCTTGGGCACACTTGGGTCATCACAGCCATGTCGCGCACGAAAAGACTTACGACGATCTTTAATATGTTTTTTAATTGTCATATTTTTATCACCAAAATTGACTTTAACAACATTACCCTGTTTATTTTTGACAAATACTTTAGACTTCTTAACATCACCAGGCATCGGTTTATTTAAGACAACTTCTTTTCCTTGATATTTTGCTTCAATTAACCACTCTTTAAAACTTAACATTTGGATATCCTTGAATACAATTCATTAAAATCTATAAATGAGCAATTGTCTGCAACCGGCTTGTATACACCATTATTTAGTATATCACGTGGATAACAAAAAGTAAAGTTTATATTAGGATTGTTTTCTATAATCCACCCAATATATTTCATTCTATTTCTTGTATCTCTAAGCGTTACTTTAGTTTCATCTTTATAACAAGAAGTATTATTATAAATGTTATCAAGAGCCATATTTTTATTTATAATAAGAAAATCAAAGCCAAAAATGTATAATTGAGTAAAATCACGTTTAATAGCTTCTAAAATAGCATTAGTCCCAGCGTTTGATCTAGGTCTTACCGCATCCCAGTCCTCTGACATTGAGTTGCCCCAATGAACTTCAACGGGTTCCCATTTTTCATCTTCTGGAGGATCTATAAATCGTTCCAAAGGAAACGTAGAAGTTTTAATTTCTTCTGTAATTGCTTTGTCTATAGCAACAAGATAGTCTGGTAAAATAAAATCACTATCAATAAAGTCTCTGTAAAGAGCATTGCAGCCAAAAACAATACCTTTATTTTTTAAATCAATTAAATTTATACCTATACGAGACGTACCATTACCTATTATGTGCGCTATCTTTTTTACGTTTGTCATTATACTTATCATATGAATCGTATGAATCTAAACTCAAATTTACTTCTTTTGATGCCCTGCGGAACTTGTTTTTACTACGTCTTTTTTTCATAGAATTAAAATCATAATCATCGTAATTATCTGAATCAGGATACTGTTTTTCCCTACGAAATGTTTTACTCATAACTATAGTTTCTCCTTTAATTTCCATGAAGACGCAAGCGATGGCCATGCCTCTTCTAGTAATTTACGTGTAATACCTTTATATGGCATTTTTTTGTCTTTAATTGCAAGTACTAATATAGCATCATCTGGATCAAGAGATTCTAAAAATTGAATGAATTGTATTTCTCTTTGAAGTTTTTTCATTGTTGGATATGGACCATTTTTAAGAAAAACACCAAACTTTCTCAAGTTAGCATATAAAGTTGCTTGGTGATCAGCCGCTTTCGGCTGAGGCTTATATGCAGGAGCACCTTCGGGCAAATCAAATACAATATTTGGATTAAAACATATATCAATAATGTTTTCAAGAACAATATTATGGTCTCTTCGAAGAGCAATAATTTTCTCCTCCTTTGTTTTTAATTTCGATATTCTATTTAGAATTTCTGCGATTCCTTCTTTCATATTAAAATTCCTATTCTATGTTGACTTTATTAAGTTTTGAAAAAAAATATTTATTCATAAGTTGTTAAGCTCGAATCGCCTAGTCTCCATTTAGAGTTTGTGCGATCACTCAAAGGACCTTCAACTATGTATGTTTTAGTACAGACTTTCAAATCTGGAACTAACATTTCTTTAGGATTGCTAGAAGAATCAAAAAACAAACAACGATTATTAGGCTGTGCTGCGTATTGCCCGTTGTCTAGTTCTATAAAATTAAAGCTTTTATGCTCTTGAGGCACTTCTGCATAAGTAGTGTCTATAATATTAAAATCGGGTGCAGCATGATCAACTGTAAACAAATATCTACCTGAGTATATTTGTTTGTCTTTGGAGAGAAATTGGCAGCTAATATTACGTAAGAAGGTCTTTTGAAGGACGGTAAAATCATAAGCAAAACAGTCCCAAATTTGCAGTGTATCTAAAGGCAAAAAGGATTCTGGTAAATTATTTGTTCTACTAACAAAAGCATGTAATGGAAGCTTGTCATACAAGGCACCATAACGTGGAAGATATGCTTCTATTCTAAAAGCTTGACTACGTATGCTTTTTAGTGTAATCCAAATACAATATTCATATTCACCATAACCTCGCTCGAAATCATATAAAAATTCTTTTCGAACATAACTCTGAATTGGTGGCAAATTGGCGATTAAAAAACTCATTTTTTTTATTCTTTCTTTATTTTAAATTGTATTAAAATTCATGTATTGATTCCATTAAATTTTTAAGTTTCTTTTGAATAAAATAGTTAAGTAAATTACTACGATTATTGATAATCGCATTATCATACAAGTCTAATGTTTGTTCTTTAATATTATTTGGAATAAAATCAAAATCAACGAGTTGTTGATTTCTCTTATATCCTCTTAGCATATCATCAGTACAAAATGTTTCTGGTTCTTTTCCATTCCACGTTTCTAATTTTTTTGTTGTGATGGGCTTTTGTCTTTTGTCAGAAACAAATACATCATCGTCAGACAAGAAATTAGGCACGCCGTCGCCAACATCACCTTTCATAATGTGTTCTTGAATAAAACGCGCGGGATTTGAACATATAATAAATTTTCTCTGAAGGGGACTATATTGTTCTACATTAGCATATTTCTGTAATTGTACAAAGTCCTTATCAGAGGATAAGATAAGAATAGGCATACTGTTACCAGCATTGATGCCAAGCTCTCCATAACGATGGCATATTGATGCGATGATATCATCTGCTTCAGCATGAGGTATTTGAAGAACTTTATACGGAAAATACGTGCGTAACTCTTCACGAATATTATTAAGAATATTAAAAATTAAGTTCCAATCTAGCTTCGAAGTTTCACGATTTTTTCTTCTATTATATTTGTAGTAAGGAAATATATCACGACGCCAATAATTTTTATCGTCACAACAAATGACAAGTTCGCCATATTTTTGGCCAAACTTTATACGATACATACGCATTGAATTAAGTATCGTGTGACGAATAATACCTTCATCGATAACAATAGAATTGTTATTAATTTGTACCATTAAATTAGAAATGCAAATCTGATTAAAATCAACAAGTATCATATCTATTCTCAAATTTTAATTATAATGCATTAATCATATTCAAATGTCAATAAATTTTTATGCTATATTATCATCAGGAGATGTAGTATCATTTTCTTCTATTTTTCTTAACTCAGAAATAAAATGATCGATTGGCCCTTTAAGAGGATGGGTCATGTCAAGACTTTGATACAAAGTTGATTTAAGGCTTTCAACAGTAAATGTGAAATTTTTGATAAAATTAACATCATCTATTTTAAATCCATGTAATGCAAGCTTATTGATAAGCTGCGTAGAATAATGCGCTACAAGATGATTGATGTAAGTTTTTTTGTTTTGAATAAAGTATTCGAGTAATTGTTCTCTAGTTTGTGGATGAATATTTCCATTCACAGGAAACTGTAATACGTTATTTGATTCAAATTTTTTCATTTGATTACCTTAAGCAAAATAATATCTTTATTGATCCTGCCATTTGGAGCACATTCTTTACTATTTATTTCATTCATAAGTTTTCTCAAAATAATTTTTCCACCAGAAAGAATGGTTGCAAGCGTTTTTTCTGGCTTTCGTACAGTCTTACTTATTGAATTGTCTTTATCCCAACCCGTCAATGTGGTGCCTTTAAATGAAAATCCAGTTGATCCAAGGGCATCATATCGAATGAGTTTACGATATTTTACATTAAAAGCCCACAATTGATTGGCGCCTAATATATCTGCTGGATTTACACTAACAATTTTATACTCCTTGGACTCTTTGAGATATTTAAGATGCGATAACTGCTTTTCAATAGAAATAGGCTTCTTTTTTCGAGCCTTACGAACTGTTTTTTGATTTTTACTCCATGTGCCACTATCATGCACAATATTTTCAAGAAATTCGATATAGTTATTAAGTTGAGCCGGAGTAAGATTTGAATAAGCTTCAACTAACTGACTATCAGTCTTTTTCCGCGTATCGTTCATTTCTTGTAAAATTAATTGATAATAGCGATGAATAGCGATAGCGTGCTGAGGTTTTACATTGTTTGTCTGTAACCATGTATACATATTAAATTTAGAAATATTTTTATAATTATTTAAATAGAATGTATCCAATTCAGTTTCCATTTCACTTATATATTCGTTAGTTTTTTCACGAATTCTATCTTGAATGGAAACTACATTTTCGTTATCTTTTATTGTAACTTCTTTATTAATCGACTTGCCGAGTTTTACATATTCGTCAAGTTTTTCATTCATTTTTTCCAATACTTTTTCAGGCAGTTTGCATCCCATGAAAATCATGCGCGCATTATAACACGTCACACAATCTATCTTATAAGAGTTAATCTTTTTTAGAAATGCAACTTCTTTTTTATCTCTATTTTCAGGATAATTATCAAAAAGAAGATTGGATGCTGTCTTTTTACCGTATGTATAATTATACCAATTGTACGCTTTATCAAGTTGAATACTTGATGCAACTTCGTCAGTCCATGTCGGCTCAAATCCTAGGTATTTTTCCTCAAGAGAAGCCGAAACTTTCCTTCTCACAATAAACTCCTATCTCTATCTGTAATTAAAGAATTAATCATACTCTTATTTTAAAAAATAGTCAATCATTATTTTTATATTTTTTTTATTAACAAAATCAATCACTTACGATCATTTGAAATTAATGTTTTAAGAAATACTTCCCATTCAGGAATTCTACTATCCCACGAATAAAAATTATCTGAATATATCTTTTGAAATTTAAGTTTTGACATATGATTGTCTTCCCAATAATTGTCTATAACAACATCTAATATTCGTGCAAAGCGATTTGCATGAATATTAACATCTTCATGAAATTGATACATTACAGCAAAATTGGCGCAAGTTTCTGCAAGTGCAGCATGATTAGGACAAATAACACAACACTTAGCGCTCATTGCTTCCATCATTGAAATACACGAAGTTTCTGGCCAAATATTTGGATATGCAAAAATATGAGCATTTTTCAAAGCTTCTCTAATTTTATCATTAGATACCACTCCGTGATATGTAATGCCGGGATGATCATTGCAACGATCAAATACTTTTTGATATGGCTCATCTCGATGTGGCCAGCCATAAATTTTGAACGAAGAATAAACATCTAAATGGATTTTGTCTTTATGTTTTTCATAAAGAGCTTCAAATGCTGGAACAAGAAGCTCTAAGCCACGATGTGGAGTAGTATGATAAATTAAACGTAAAGGACCTTCACGATTTTTTTCATGATCTTCAATAGGATCAATTGCATTATGTAATACCATACTTTCTTTGTAAGGAATAGAATGAACGAGATGATACGTTTGAAATTGATAATTAGAAACAAAAACAAGTTTACTAAATCTTTTTCTCTTTTCTTCTTCGCGAAGATGTTGCACTTCAGGATCATTCCAAGTATCGTGCAACACAAGAATGTTTTTCTTTTCTTCACTTATATTGCGCACGCGAGAATGGATAATATTAAAATGTTTTAATATATTAGGATCGATACGCTTTAGAAGATTCTCGCGTATCATTTCAGTTCCGCCTAACGCGCCAATTACATTTCCATTTTCGTCTATATTATCTTTAAATTTATCATCTTCATTCAAACCAGTAATAACAAATTTCATTAAATTTATTCCTCTGTCTGTGTGTTTTCATTGCCTTGAGGAGAATGAGAACGAATAAGTAAATATCCTCCAAATTCTCCCCATAAATCTTTGGCGTTAATGCGAATGAATTTTTTATTTTTTTCATTTTCATTTGGATTTTCAATAGTAAGTACAACATTTTTTCGAGCCTTCCAAGCGCGTTGCTGATTAATCAAGCGCAGGGCACTGTTTGCTCGATACTCTTTTTTATGAGCTTTTTTTGACCAAAGAGACATACTTTTATGTTCGCCCTTTGATTCTAAATGTTTACGTTGTTTCTTTTTTGACATCTTTTACCCTCAAATAATCTTTCATTAATATTTTTTTATTTTTAAAAAGTGAATTATAAGTGCAGCAAATCCAAAACTTCCTAAAAATGAAAGAAATAACAAAATTGCTGCAATTAAAAATTTATCATCACGACCATCAGCAAACGCATCGGTCATATAAATCATAGAAAAATTTATAAGTGCTGTTGAAAATAAAATTCCACCAATCGCAAGACAAACTGATACAAAGTATTTGTAAAATGTTTTTAATTTAATTTTCATATTAATTGAATATAATTCTCTAATTTGATCTATATTGTATAAAGTAATCCACCAGCTTCAACATATGTTCTCATTTGAAGTTTGTATCCTGTTGTTTGACCCATTGCATCAAATCTATATCTGAATTGTATTAGTCTATATTTTTTATCATTATAATCAGATGATTTTTTATATATGATTATGGTAGGATCTTCTAAATTCTCTAAGTAAAGAGCATCAAATGAAGTATTAGTAACTGCTGATATAAATCTTGGACCAAAATCTTGTTGTTTAAATCCACCACCTTTTGTAAAACTTACTAGTTCTAATCCACTTTCATTTCGTGTTGCTTTTGTTTTACAATATTCTGCTAATCTTTTTTTAAAGTTTTTATCCTGAAGTTTTGTTTTTAATTTTGGTGTTACATGTTCCTTAAACATTTTTTTCACCGTCTTTTTCAAAGCACGAACCTCTGCGGAATTCCCAGCAGTTGTTCTATCTCTGTATCTTTTATCCAAGAGAGTTTGTTCTGAACCACCAATTGCTTTCAAGAACTTATCTTCATAACTTTTTGTTTCAATGCCTAATGGTTCAAATATCTTTCCAAATTGTTTAAACTCAAGACCAACTGCTTGAGCAAATTGACCTACATCATACTTTAATGAAATTTGAGTGGATGTTCTAGGCCTTCTAACTCCCGCAGCGGTATATAAATCCAATCTAATATCAACTTTTGTTCCTTTTTGATCTTTAGTTCCTTCACTAGCGATAACAATTTTATCCTCCTGCAAATTAAACTCAGTAAAAATAGCTTTCTTTCTGATATTACTGTCAGAATTTACTTTTGCAACGGAAGAGAGAAATAAATCATTAATTCCAGGCCAAGTTTTATCATTAGAAATGTATCTTGCACTTGGTTCTGGAATAGCTGCTGTAACCTCAATTTTATCAGTAATTTGAGACTTTATTTTTGATTTTCTATCAGTATCTTTTACACTAAAACTTGCTTTAAAATCAAAATCATTACCTCCGATTTTAACCATTTTAGTCAAAACTTTTTTTACGTCACCGACTGTTACCTGAGGTAAATTACCTAACGAAATTGGAGCTCCTTTTGTCATTCTTTTTAAATCAGCAGCTTCCAATCTTTTTTTAAATCTAGCAGCTATGGCAGCCGCTAAAATAATTTCCGATACATCTCCCATATTTGGTGTATTTGATTCTTTAGCCATTGTGTATAGTAATGCCTTACAAGATTTTAGCTGATGTTGATTTCATCAGAATATTTATATCTTTTATTTATGTTACTCTCCAATCATTAAAAAATTATAATTACACATTATTACGCCTCATTCTAGATATGTCTATAGCATCTTTCTTACTGCGAATAGGAACAGCATTGCTCTTATGCATTTGTGCAATTCCTATGATTTCTGTTCCTGTATATATCATAGGCTCTTTTTTACTCATTGAAGAGTTATAGGAATTTGCTATTAAAGAACGGTCTGGGATGGAAGATTTGAACTTCCGACAACCTGCTTCCGGAGCAGATGCTCTACCAGACTGAGCTAATCCCAGATATTTGGTAGGCGCCAAAGGATTCGAACCTTTTCGAGAACGGTTATCTGCCGCTGAAAGGTTTATAAGACCTCCCTGTGTGCCAACACCGACGCCCATTTGATCATCACCGACGCTCGTTTGAGCACCACCGGTGCCCATTTGAGCACCACCTATGCTCATGTTTTTGGTGATCCCGATACGATTCGAACGTATGACATTCAGATTAGAAATCTGATGCTCTAATCCAACTGAGCTACGGGACCTTATACCAATTTTTTTCAAAAACTTTTCGTGTTGTCTTTCTGCTTCAAGCAATCTTTTCGTTTTTGGTCTATTTCTTTTCATCTTTTTTTCGTTATATTCAATTTCAATCTGTTGTAGGGATGCCGCTATTGGTGATCGACATGAGCGTGCTCGAGGTCTTCCACCAAGGCTTCAAGATATTCATGACAATTAACCCACTCATACAAAATACCAAGTTCAACATTATCTATTGCTTCGCTGAACCTAGGATTCTTTATCATTCTTTCGTATTCTAAATTAACTGGTCTCATTTGTCAATAACATAATTAAATATTTTTATCATCTTTTTTACATAAGTCGGCCGCTGATCCATATACAATCCGACCATCAACCATGGTAAGCAAATTGCGACCTTTGACTTTACGTTCATCAAACGGTGAGTTTTTCGACTTACTAACAAACTTTTTAGCATCGATGGTCCAGCAAGCGTTTGGATCAAATACGATTAAATCAGCTGGCGCACCTCGCTTAAGACGCCCCTGTGGCAGCTTCATCAGATTGGCTGGTCGCTGAGTCATTAGCGCAATCAGAGCCATAATGCTTATCTTGCCTGCATGATAAAGTTCAAGCGATATAGGCAACATTGTCTCAAGGCCAACTACGCCATTGGCTGCACGCTCCATTGGCACTCTTTTAGATTCCTGATCGTGTGGTGCGTGATCAGTGGCGATTGCATCAATCGTACCATCTATTAGACCTTCAATTACCGCAAGTCGATTCGCTTCGCTACGAAGTGGCGGTGACATCTTGGCGAATGTACGGTAGTCACCTACCGCACTGTCATTCAACGCAAAATGATGCGGTGTAGCTTCACAAGTGACAGATAGGCCGCGGCGCTTCGCTTGACGTACAGCATCGATTGCTTGTGCGGTTGAGATATGGGCAACATGATAGCGTCCACCAGTCAATTCTACCAGTCGAATATCTCGCTCGACGATTACAAGTTCCGAAACATCGGGTATGCCCGGTAGGCCAAGTCGCGTTGCTACTTCGCCTTCGGCCATGCAGCCGCAGCCCGTAAGCGACATGTCCTCCGCGTGCTGGCTCACCATCATGTCGAAGGCACGCGAATAGGTGAGCGCGCGGCGCATGACGAGGCTGTCGGCCACGGGGCGACCGTCATCGGTGAAGGCTATCGCGCCGGCCTCTGCCAGCATACCCATTTCAGTTATTTCTTTACCAGCAAGATCACGAGTTATCGCGGCAAAAGGATAAACCTTGACATGGCCAGTCTCACGAGCCCGACGATGAATAAATTCAATCAATGCAACATTATCAATCGTCGGATTTGTATTAGGCATACAAGCGACGGTAGTGACACCACCAACCGCCGCCGAGTTGCAACATTATCAATCGTCGGATTTGTATTAGGCATACAAGCGACGGTAGTGACACCACCAACCGCCGCCGAGTAGCTACCACTTGCAATAGTTTCTTTGTGTTCATGTCCAGGCTCACGAAGATGGACATGCATATCAATTAATCCTGGGCAAAGTATATGACCACCGCAATTAATTATATCAATGTCGCCTTCGTTTAAACTCCATCTCCAAAGCCGTGGACCAAAATCAACAATTGTTTTACCAGATGTCACGAGTGCGCCAAAAGTGTCTAGACCACTTTCTGGATCGATTATACGTGCATTTACAAAGGCGGTGCGACGCGGTGCTGAGCGGTCGGGTGTTGGTATCATCAACATGGACCTATTTGATCAGCAGTTTTTGTTGGCAACACTTTAGAATTGTCATTTAATACATTTGACTCAAACGATGAAAAGGCTGATCGATTGCGTGCCAATGCATAAATACATGCTTGACGTACAGCGACACCAAGTTCGACTTGATCAAGAATTACACTTCGTGTAATATCATCAGCTATGGTTGAATCGATTTCGACACCTCGGTTCATTGGACCCGGGTGCATGATCAGCGCGTCGGGCTTGGCGAAGGCAAGCTTTTCTTTATCGAGGCCATAAAGGTGGAAATACTCGCGCGTTGAGGGCACGAAGGTGCCTTGCATTCGTTCCTGCTGAAGTCGAAGCATCATGACGACATCTACGTCCTTCAGACCCTTACGCATGTCGTGGAACACCTCGACGCCGAAGGTCTCGACCGCGGTCGGCAGGAGCGTCGGCGGCGCGATCAGGCGCACGCGCGCGCCGAGCTTGTTGAACAGGTGAATGTTCGAGCGCGCGACCCGGCTGTGCAGGATGTCGCCGCAGATCGCAATCGTAAGACCGTTAATTTGGCCTCGCCTTTTTTGAATTGTAAGAGCATCGATCAGCGCCTGTGTCGGATGTTCATGACCACCGTCGCCCGCATTGATCACCGCGCAGTTAACATGACGTGCAAGTAAATTGACTGCGCCGGCTTCCGGGTGTCTGACCACTAATACGTCCGGGTGCATAGCATTCAAAGTCATCGCAGTATCGATGAGCGTTTCACCCTTCTTGATCGCGCTGGTCGCGACCGAAATGTTGACCGTGTCGGCGCCGAGCCGCTTGCCCGCCAACTCGAATGACGTGCGCGTGCGCGTCGAGGTCTCGAAAAAGAGGAGGATCAGGCTATATCCTTTAAGTGTACGCCGCGTCATGACGCGGCTCATGCGGCGGCTGAGAGTAAAAGATGGAGATTTGCTTGTTGGTATCGATCTAATTTGCCGATTAAGCCGCGCAATTTCGCGCTCATGGACCATAGCATGATAATTTGATAAATTGAGCAGATGATTAATCTGCGGTGCAGTCAGCGTCTCGATACTGAGAAGATGCTGATGCGGAAATATCAAAAAATCATTATGAGAATTATCAACTAATTCATATTTTGTCATGTGCTTTTCTAAATTAGCCCGCGCTTATTTTTAAACACTGTATCCAAATTTAAGAGCCTTTTTTGCATAATCCTGAAAAGAATCACCATGATGAACTTTCCAACAATTCATAATTTGCCATAAGTGGATCATCTCATGACAAAGGACATCCTCAAATTGTTTCTTTGATTCAAATTTATCAGTAAGACCAAGAATAATTTTTCCATTTTCGTCCTCGATACAAAAACCGACCTCTGTATCAAGAGGATCAATTTCTAATTCTAAATCGTCGATATCAAGAATGCCACGAAATAACTGGCTACTAATTTTAGCAAATGAAGTTTTTGTTTTGCTGACGGTAGTCGTATAGCTATTCATTACTCGGCTCCATTTTTAGACTGGTCCACATTGTCTAATGTGGGCAAGGCATCATTATCAATCCAATTTTTTAGTGCTCGAATAGCCCACGGTGCGACAACAGATTGATCAGATTTGATCAAACTGAAGTCACCATTGTGACAATCGTCAACCACTCTTTTTGAAATATTTTGACCCTCTTTAATAACATCATACATAACGGTCGCGAGGGCCATTTTTGGTACTACCCTAGCAACCTTCTTTATGGCATCCTCTGACGAAACGCCATACCATAACGCATGCCACGCCAAATTAGAACGCAACAAACGAATTAGTTCTTCCTCAACGGGTGTAAGGAAGTTAATCCGTTGCGATTGCGATGACCATTGCATCGGTTCGTGGAAAGGCGAGCAGCAATCTTCAGCGTTTTGTGATTTATTTTCGATCATAGTTGGTAACAATGTGCGCTCCTGTTGTCAGGCGCCGAGGGCGTCAAGATAGCCTTCAATGAAGGCTACGACGGGCAGCGGTCTCGGGCGGGCGTAGACCTCCTTGATAGTGATTCCGTAGGCCTCAGCGGCCGATGGGATGGCGCCCATAAATCGGTCCTTATTGTACTGCTGTTCCTGGGCGACAACGCGACCCCGCAGGTAGTGGGCTTCCAGGTCGCGATCCTTGAGATCCATAATCCGCATTTTGTGCGCTCCTGTTATTGAGTGTCCATTCATTCTAAAACAAAGTATACTCTTTATTTTTTATTTTGTAAAGAATTATTTTTATCAATAAAATCAATCACTTAGCAATTCCCAAGTCGTAAGTCATTGATTTTATTAAGTAATTTATTTTTATCAATAAAATCAATCACTTAGCGAAATCC
>Ga0194131_10003076_pt1 | contig 26668 bp, 24 predicted proteins | sample TA2KigO120mmetaG_FD_148631 | JGI IMG/M metagenome (GOLD analysis project Ga0194131, IMG submission 148631) | Freshwater microbial communities from Lake Tanganyika, Tanzania - TA2015053 Kigoma Offshore 120m | ecosystem: Environmental > Aquatic > Freshwater > Lake | place: Tanzania: Lake... | reverse complement strand
GGCCGTGTCGCGCGGCGTCACGGCGATGCTCGGGCTTCCACATCGTGCACCCCTCGGATACGATTCGGGTGCCCGACAATGAATCACAACAGATTCGTCCGATTCAACAACTTTCAGGATCGGCTCTTACATGGCAGTGCCGGCACTGAAGCGACGCACGAAGGTCCTGCAATCTTTCAGAGTCCGTAGACGATGGCCGGCCCGGTGCACATGAACGACGACGAGTGGGTCAAGTTGCTTGAGCAACTCTCGAGCACGTTCGCGCGCAAGGACACGAAGGGCGCTGAAGTCGTTCTTCGCCGGGTCATCGAAGCGAAACCATGTACGGTGAAGTTTCGCTTGGCTCATGGAGACGTTTTGGCCGAGCTCGATCGGCTCGATGAAGCGGAGACGGCATTGCGGGCGGCGATCTGCATTGGGCCCGACACAGTCGAGGCATGGCGACGATATGGTGTACTTCTACTAAGGAGAACGCGCGCGGAGGAGGCCAAGACTGGCCTATTGTCCGCCCTATCGCTTGAACCCAACGACGTCGCTTCGCTTGCCGGTCTCGGCCGCGCCTGCGTGGCGCTGGGGAATTGGCAGATTGCCGAGGCATGTCTGCACCGGGCAATCGCGCTGAATCCTGCCAACGGCGATGTCTACGTCTCACTTGCGCACGTTCTGCAAGGCGCGGGTCGAGCGGAAGATCTGGGGCTGGTGATCCACATTGCGCTCATTCTCGGTGGCAAATTTCGACTGAAAGAGTATCGCGAACTCGCGCAGTTTCTCACCTCGGCCGGCTGCTTTGCCGCCGCGGTCGAGCTCTTGAACAGATATGTGGCGCAGAACCCGGAGATGTACGAGGGCCACATGGCACTGGCCGTCGCACGCGCGAACCTTGCAGCGCAAGAGGGCCGCGTTCGGCCCGAGGCTGCCGTACTTCCGGAATGTCCCGCCTTTGTGCCGATGTCGATGACGTACCAGGATGGGCGGACATTGCTCCGGCACACGCCGCCATTCCGCATTTTCGCGCAGCTGACCACGATGTCATTCGCGGGCTTCATAGGCTGCAATGTCTTCGCCGCGACGATCAAGCAGCAGTTTAGCAAGGGGCATCTTACCATCTATCATCGGGCCGATCGTCCGTTCAAAGAGGACATCCTCGCACTCAATCCTTATATCGATGTCGTATTGCGGCCGCGCGAGGAGGAACTTCTGGCTATCGACTACTTCGAGCAGAGCTACTCCGTATATCGGCGACCCCAGGCCAATCCGGTCCACCGGTGGTACTCCGATCGCCGGGACTGGGTCGATTTCATGATCACCACGCCGATGATGTCGGACATCCGCCTCGCCGGGTTCGACCATGTGGCAAAACTGAAAGTTCCTCAGTCGCGCATTTCGGAGCTATCCGATCGACTGATCGCGCTCGGCCTCGATCCGCAGCGGTGGTTCTGCACTCTTCACTATCGCGAGCCGAGTTGGCGTTATGTCCTGCCGAACTGGATCCGCGACACGGATCCGAAACATTTCGAACAGGTCGTGCACAGGATCATCTGCGATCTCGACGGTCAGGTCGTGCGGTTGGGACACAAGGGCATGGCGCCTTTCACGCCGGTTCCCGGCTTTGTCGACCTGAGTCAGGAAACGACGATGCTGCAGGCCTTTGCGGTCAGCCGGTCGCGTTTCATGCTGAACGGTGGTTCGGGCCCGTTCATGCTCGCCTGCGCTTTCGGCGTTCCCATTCTCGCCGTCAACGCTCCGGACATCTGGGCTGGCTGGGGCAAAGGGCATTACGTTCTGCTTCAGCACCTCATTACTCCTAACGGCTACCGCGTCACGCCGCGACGCGCGCTACGCAACGAGCTGATGTCGACCCAGGCGATTACGTATCTCGTCCGAGAGTGTGGCTATCGAGTCGTGCAGAATTCCGTGGACGAGATCGTGGCTGGTGCGCGCGTCATCAGCGACGAGAATAGGGCGGTGCATGGCTGGCGCGAGCCGGTCGACGAGCGGATTCCGACGCCGCCCAATCGTTTTGTCTGGCCGCCCCCGATCGGCATGCCTTGGAAGGTCCTCGAGTTCCCCGAGCACGTGCCGCCCGGCCCCACGATCGATTGAGCCGATGCGGGCAAGTCTGTGCTGATTGGGGGATCGGCTGTGAAGCCGGTGGGATCGTGCGGCAGCCGATCCACTTCCGACATGGATGGTGCGTGCTGACGCCTTACATGGACGAAGCCGGGGTCGAAAGCCTCTGCGCGGCAATCTCCAGCTCAGTCAGCACGGCTTCGAGCAGATTGATCTCAATATCCAAATTGGGATTGTTTCGCCGCGCCACAATCCGCTTCTTGTACGAACCTGAGTTGATGGCAAACGCTGAGGACTCGTGTGCCGTGAGTTCGCGCAATTGCACGTTTGGCAGGCGGTCCCTCAGTGCGTGATGCGCCAGCAGCAGGCTCATCTGATCATGGGTCCACTGGACGCCCTGATCGGCCAGCCGTTCCATGCAGACGGCAGCAAGCCACGCGAAAAGGCGCCCTGCCGGCGTCGGCTTCAGGTAGACAAAGTTGGCGCAACATACTTCCCACGGAAAGGGCTTGTCGAAGTCGCAATACAGAGCGACGTCGCAGTCAGCCAGATCGCGCTGTATTACGTCGATCGGCGCAGCAATGCACGCATCCATGTCGAGGATCAACAGCGGCCGGCGCCACGAATCGAGAAGGTCCGGCGCAATGAGGTACCGCGCGATCGCACTATGCCCCCGCTGCCGTTCAGACGAAGTCCTGGAACTGCTCGCCTCGAAGTCCAGACCGCGGTAGCGCGACCGGAACGCCGTCAGCATCTCCACGGCCGCCGGACTGGGATTGACCAAGTGGACGTGTACGGCGCAACCCGGCCCGAACTCAGCAATCGACCGAAAGAGCCTGTCGCCGAAAATCTGCAGGTAGACATCGTTGCAGGACACGACGAACACAAGCCTCGAGTCATGCTGTCGATACCTTGCATCGGCGAGGAACAATGGGTCGACTTGGGTCCGCGCGCCGTTTCGCTCGGCTTCCTCGATGAATTTGTAGCCTCTGACACCATGGCCGCCGACCATTTCGCCTGAACCGTTCTTGGCGGCGGCTACCCTAAACAGCCGCGCCGCCTTGTCTAAATTACCTTTAGCAAAATGCGCTGCCCCCTCGATCCACTCTCGGAGGCCGGAAATGCCCCGGACGACGGGCGAAGACTCGACGTGCTCGAGCGCTTCAGTGAAGCGGTGGGCCCGGCACAGGCTATCCAACAGCAGCAGATGATAGCTCGCCTCGGCAGGCGCTAGGACGAGCAATCGTCGCGATAGCACCTCCGCACGTTCAAAATCGAACCGCCGGAGCGCGAGTTGGACGCGACCGTGCAGCGCGTTCTGTTGCAGAACTGCCTCGGCCCCGCTCTTGTCGATGGCAGCGAGTAAGGCCTCCGCCTCCTCGTCGCGTGCTAGTTTCTGGTATCTGCGCGCAAGCTGATACTTGAACCACAGCTGGCTCTGCACAGGCGACAGCTGGGCAGCGCGACGCAGGACCGGGGCCAAGCCATGCTTTGAATGGCTGCGCAGCAATGCATTCGCTAGGTGAAAAAATACTGGAGCGGAGTCCGGCATTTCGGCAGCCGCCATCCTGAGCGGCAGGACGGCCTGGGCATGGAATCCTCCGTGCAGGAGGCCACGACCCAGCGCAAACAACGCCTGGCCATAATCCGGACTCAGAGCAACGCAGCGCTTGAGCGTCTCTATTGCTTCCGAGTGTTTTCCACTTCCCGCCAATAGCCTCGCTAGGCGGTAGTGCTCGTCAGCGCGCTGCGGTGGTTGCGCGAAGCGTTGTTGGAGCAGCGTAGAGGTGGCGGCGGCATCGCCACTACCGGTCGCGACGCACATAGGCTCGATCCGCGACTGGGTGCCATCTGAAGTCCCCACCATGAGCGGACTCCACCAAACAACAGATTTACGCGGACGGCGCTGCGCCCATCCAATTTGCCTTCAGTCGAGCGCCGAGCTGTCAGGGTAGTCCGGCCTACACCGAATGCGCAACCCGAGCCACGATCAGTATCTGAACAGGCCGCGCCGGGCCGACTCGCTCTCGCTCGTGACAAATTTGTCGCAGCGCGACATATTTCGCCATCGATTCATACGGGTGTGCGCGAATCCTCCTATGTCAGCCAATGGGTGTTTAAGCTTGAGCGCGCGTCCTCGTGGCTGTGCTGTCCGAGGCGTCCGGCAACTGGGCAGAGCAGTGAGGCCCCGGTTTCGGGATGAACACTTTGCGATGACTTTTCGCTGGACCTCAAGGACCATCTGATGACCGAGCCGGCCACATTCGCGCGGACGCACCGGAAGCTGAGCGCTACGGCGACTGGGGGCCTCACTCACAGGCTGATCGAGGTGTTGCGCGCGAATGACCGACGCCCGTTCGCGATCTTGCAGTCGGCCGATGGCAGCGAGATTTCGCTCGATTTTCGAACAGCCATGCATCGCGGCGGCCAATGGGCCGTGGTTTTCGACAGGCTCGGTGTACCGCGGCATGGGCGAGTAGCGATTGCGCTGCGTCACTCGCACCATCTTTATACTTGCCTGATCGGCTGCTTGATGAGCTTGCGCGTGCCGGCGGTTTTCGCATTGCCCTCGCCAAAGCTGGCGATGGAGGCATTTGGCCACATGGTCAGTCAGCTCCTGGGGGCAGTGAAACCGGATCTGTTCATCACTGAGTCGGACATCATGCCGGCTCTGGGAGCGGTCTCCTGCCGTGTCCTACTGGCCGATGAGGCCGCGCGAAACCTGCCACAGCTCTCCCGTTACGATATTCTTCTCCCGCAGCGCCCCGATCCGGATCGGACCGTCCTTCTGCAGTTTAGTTCAGGCACGACCGGCCTCAAGAAGGGCGTTGAAATCACGGATGGTGGGTTGCTGTGGCAGGTCGACAACTATGCGCACGCCATCCACCTCACGACCGACGACGTTATCGTGAGTTGGTTACCACTGTACCACGACATGGGGCTGATCGCCTGCTTCATGATGCCGTTGCTGCGGGGGACAACGGTGGTCAGCTTGTCGCCGTTCGACTGGATCGCACGTCCGTCTTCGTTTCTTCATGCTGCTACGCGCCATAGGGCAACGCTGGCATGGTTGCCCAATTTCGCCTACGCGCACATGGCGCGGAGCATCCCTGACCGTGAGCTTGGCGGTGTCGACTTGTCGAGTTTGCGTGGACTCGTCAACTGCTCGGAATCCATTTTGCACCGAAGCGAGCAGGGGTTTTTGGACAGGTTTCGCCGCTATGGCTTTCGTGGGGCGGCGCTGGCGTCATCTTATGCGATGGCGGAGAACACGTTTGCCGTTACCTCCGGCGGTTTTGACGGTGCGCCGCGTGTCGACCACGTCGATCGGGTCGTCTTGTCGCGTGAGGGCAGAGCGATCACCGGCGACAGCCCGATCGTATCATCGGGCCGACCGTTGCCTGAGACTGATGTCGTGACCGTCGATGCAGAAGGAAATGTCCTGCCTGACCGTAGCGTCGGCGAGATCTGGGTCGCCAGCCCTGCACTGATGAAGGGCTATCTCGGCAACCCGAAAGGGACCGCAGAAGCGCTTGTTGACGGCTGGCTCCGGACCGACGATCTCGGCTATCTCGCCGATGGCCAGCTCTACGTGGTCGGGCGCAAGAAGGACATCATCATCGTCGCAGGCCGAAATCTCTTTCCCGAAGACGTGGAGGAGGCCGTCAACGGCGTGACGGATGTGGTCCCCGGCCGCTGTGTCGCCTTTGCGGTCGAGAACGACGACTTGGGCACCAACGAGCTCGTCGTGATCGCGGAGTCGCGTAACTCTGAGCCGGGGGCGCGCCGCGATCTCGCCATCCGAATCCGAAGTGCAGTCGCCGGAGCCCTGGATTGCCCGGTCGCGGATGTGCGTGTCGTCGACCACATGTGGCTCGACAAGTCGACCTCTGGGAAGATATCGCGTTCCCGAAATCGGCAACGGTACCTCGACGCTCTAGCGCCCGCGAGGCTGGTATCGTCTCACGGAGTAGACGACGATGCTGACCGTGTGCGGCGGTGTGTCAGCACTTGTGTACCTGGAGTCGAATTGACCGACGATATGCCGCTCCTGACTGGTGGAATCATCGACTCGCTGTCGCTCGCGGTACTGCTGGTAGGGCTCGAAGAGTCGTTTGAGATATCTCTGCCGACGCCGGCCGACGTCGGGTTCCACCGCTTCGATTCGATCTGCTCGATCCGCGCCCTGATCGACGATGTGATTGCAGAACGATGCGTCACTCCGCTCAAGGCAACGGCATCCATCATGGCGACCAAGGTTGCCGACTTTCTCGCTGGACCGATGGACTTCGATCTGCTGATCCTTGGCTCGAGCACCGCTGCGACTCTCTCGGCGCGGACGGCGCGATCGCTTGGTCATCGGGCTTACAACTTCTTCGTGTCGAGCTGCACCGCGGTCGAGGCGTCGTGCATTCTATCGTTCGTACTCTCCCGACAGCGTGCGCCGCTCAGGCGACTGGTCCTCGGAGTCGATGTCGAACGTCTGGCGTCTGGCCCTGACTATCGATTGCTGGACGTGCCGGAGTTGACGGCATTTCTCGGCAACGTCGTAGTTACGCCACCCTCGGCGTCGCTTGCACCCCAGCACCAGAGGGGTGTCAGGATGCTGACGCTCGCAGACTGGAAGAACCCCTACGGCGAAGGCATAGACAGAGAAACCGGCGATCCAGTGTACTTCCATTCGGATCGCCGACCGCTAATCGGCGCTGCACGTGTAGATGAGCGGCGATATTCAGACGGCCTGTCCGAGGCGATCCTGCGGGTGACGCGGCGGCCGCCGGAGTTGGCGCGGCCGCAGGTGCGCAAGTTGTTTCAGATTGTACAGGAGTGTCGCCGCAATGGAATCCGCCTTGATGTCGTGATCACGCCGGTGTACCGGCGCCTCTATGACGAATTGATCGCGCGAACTCCCTACGGGACCTATTTCGATCAATTCGACAAGTTGGTCACCGCGATCGGACGCCAGGGGATGACGCTGTGGGATTTTCGTGACGTCACCAGCTTCGGCGGCGATCCGGAGGACTTCCTCGATGCCACCCACTGTGGTCCGACCAACGGCGATCTGATTATTCGTCGCATTCTCGGCACGCCGTGAGCATTGCCGCCGCGGCAGCGCTACGCGCGCTGTCGTGCTATGATGATCGAGGGTCATTGAAAGGCGCCCTCACGCTGACCGACATCGCCGCCTTCATCGAAGGCCTGCCCAAGGTCGAGCTGCATCTGCACATCGAAGGCACGCTCGAGCCGGAGATGCTGCTGGCGCTCGAGGCTCGCCACGGCATGAGCTTGCCCTATGCTTCCGTCGAGGCGGCGCGCGCGGCCTACCGCTTCACGCAGCTGCAGGATTTTCTCGATCTCTACTACCAGGGCACGTCGGTGCTGAGGACCGAGCAGGATTTCTACGACCTGGCCTGGGCCTACCTGTCGCGCGCCCACGCGCAGAACGTGATCCATACCGAGATCTTCTTCGACCCGCAGGCCCATACGGCGCGGGGTGTGCCGTTTGCGACCGTGATCGCCGGCATCCGTCGCGCGCTCGACGAAGCGGCGGCACGGCACGGCCTGACCTCGCGGTTGATCCTGTGCTTCCTGCGCCATCTCGACGAGACCGACGCGCAGCGCACCCTGGACATGGCGCTGCCCTACCGGAGCTGGATTGCCGGCGTCGGTCTCGATTCCTCCGAGGCGGGCCACCCGCCTTCCAAGTTCGCACGCGTGTTCGCGCGCGCGCGAAGCCATGGCTTGCGCGCCGTGGCCCATGTGGGCGAGGAGGGGCCGGCGCCCTACATCTGGGAGGCGCTCGACCTGCTCAAGGTCGAACGCATCGATCATGGCAATCGCGCGATCGATGATCCGTCGCTGGTCGATCGCCTGCACGGCGCGCGCATGCCTCTGACCATGTGCCCCTTGTCGAATCTCAAGCTATGCGTGATCAAGGATCTGCGCGATCATCCGTTGCGCCGGTTGCTTCAGCAGGGCCTGGCGGTCACGGTCAATTCCGATGATCCCGCCTATTTCGGCGGCTACATGACCGAGAATTTCACCGCGGTTCAGTCGGCGCTCGGGCTGACGGCCGCCGAGCTGATCCAGCTCACACGCAACGCCATTGACGGAAGTTTCGCCGGCGAGTCGGAGCGCGCGGCCATGACTGCGCGCCTGGCGGCTTTCGCCCGGACGATCTATTGACGCACTACGGTCGTCGTACACGGCTCTACCGAGGTCGCCAGCCAGGCCTGATGGTCGCGCGCCTGCGGGAGCGCGGCGCCACGCTCGACCGCGAGGTCAAGCAGCGCGACCAGGGCCGCATCGCCAACATGGCCGATGCGTTCGGCAACGGCTTCGACCTGATCGAGTTTTCCGGCAGCGGCTACGACGGCGTGTCGCGCTTCGAGCGCGGGCTCACGCGGGCCTAGATCAGGATGTTCAGATAGCTGCCGCGCCGGGCGCGGCGGTCCATGTTGCCGTTTTCCAGCAGGCGTTCCAGCCGATCGATCTGGCCCTCGACATCCGGGTCTGCGGTGGCGGTGGCGATGGGGCGGGCGCGCACCGGTCCGGTCTCGGCCGGCTCGTTGCTCGGCGCCACGCCGCGCTGGGGCACGGCGATCGGCGCGCGGGCAGAACTGCCTGCAAAAGCGTTCAATCGCCCGGAAGGTGGGTTGACGGCCATTTGGTGAAATCCCCCGCACGCGCATAGCCATTATGCCACGTAACGGGCAATTTCCAACCGGAGAGGCTCGGCCGCGCGCGGCTAAGCCGCGCGCCAGACCACCGGGAAGGCCTCGGAATCCATGGGCGCGCCCTCGCGCGGGGCGCCCGATTTGGGTGGCGGCGGCGACATGAACCCGTCGCGCAGCACATAAACCGCGTCGTCGCCGGTCCAGCGCGCCGAAAAGCCGCGCCGGCGCAGCGCCGTGCGATTGGGCGGCGCGCCATGCAGGGTCAGGCCCTGGAAGGCGATGCAATCGCCTGGCTCGAGCTCCCAACCCAGAATCGTGTACTGGCCGCGGTTGCCGTCGATATCGGGCACGGGCTCGAAATTCTTGTCGCGCGCGGGATGGTCCTTGCCGTCGGCAAAACGCTGGGGCGTGTACCATTTGTTCCAGCGGTGCGAGCCCGCGACATATTCCGGGCAGGTCTGGCGCGGCACCGGGTCGAGCGGAATCCACATGCTGATGACGTGACGGCCGTCGACGAAGTAGTAGGGCTGGTCGTTGTGCCAGGGCGTCGGCTCCTCGGTGCCGGGCTCCTTCACCAGCACATGCTCGTGGAACAGATTGACTTTGCGCGCACCCATCAGCGCGCCGGCGATTTCGGCGGCCGGCGAGTTGAACATGAAGTCGCGGTACTCGGGGATGCGCGCCCAGTTGCAGTAGTCGCCGAAGAACAGGCCCGGCTTGCCCTCGGCCGTGTAGCGCTTGGCGTAGGGACCAGGCTCTCTCATGTTGGTCTCGACGCCGGCCGCCAGCCGCTCGCGCCACGCGGCATCGATGACCTGACGCAGGCAGACGACACCGTCGCGGTCGTAGGCGGCGATTTCATCGCGGGTCGGCAGCTTGGTCATGGCGGGCGTCTCCGTTGTTTTGTGCTTGTATATACATGTATAGAATGGTATGGCTCGGCCGGTCAAGGTCGAGGCAGGAGCGGGGCCGGTTGTCGGCTGCTACGATCCGCCCGACCAGGGACAAAATCAACGACAGGGGGTCTTCATGAACAGACGCACGGCTATTCAGTTCATGCTGGCGGGCGCTTCCGCGCTGGCGCTCGGCGGTCATCGGGCGGCATTGGCGCAGCAGGGCCCGGTCAAGATCGGCTTCCACGCGCCGCTGACCGGCTTCGCCGCGGCTGACGGCAAGTCGGCCCAGCTCGGCGCCGAGCTTGCCGTGGCCCAGGCCAATGCGGCGGGCGGCATCGGCGGCCGAAAGATCGAGCTCGACATCATCGATGACCAGGGCAAGCCCGAGCAGGGCGTGCCGGTCGCCAACCGCTACATCGGCGAGAAGCATCCGGTCGTCGTGTCCGGCAGCTACTCCGGTCCGACGCGCGCCGCGGCACCGGTCTTCCATGGCGCCAGCGTGCCCTACATCTCTGCCTATGCGATCCACCCGGACATCACGCGCTCGGGCAACTACGTCTTCCGCACCTCCTTCATGGGCGAGGTGCAGGGCCGCGCCGGCGCCAAGCTGGTCGGCGAGATGTTGAACAAGAAGAAGGTCGTGGTCATCACGGTTAACAACGACTTCGGCCAGGCGCTGGCCGCGGGCTTCAAGGAGGCGGCGCCGAAGTTCGGCATCAATATCATGAAGGAATACTTCTTCGGCATGCCCGACCGGCAGTTCGGTCCGCTGGTCGCCTCGGTCAAGGCCGACAATCCCGAGGCGATCTACGCCAGCGGCTACTTCTTCAACGCCGGCCCGCTGGTCGCGCAGCTGCGCGGCGCCGGCGTCAACGTGCCGATCATCGGCCAGGAAGGCTATGACGGGCAGAAGTTCATCGAGATCGCCGGACCGGCGGCCGAGGGCGTGATCATCACCACCTCGCTCGATCGCGACTCCAAGGTGCCGGAGACGGTCAAGTTCATCACCGAGTTCGAGAAGGCCAATCCCGGCGCCAAGGTCGACATGGTCGCGGCCTCGACGCATACCGCAACGCGCGTCGCCATCGAAGCGCTCAAGAAGGCCGGCTTGACCGACCGCGCCAAGATCCGCGAAGCAATCGCGGCGACCGACATGGACGCGTCGACCGGCCATATCTCGTTCAACAAGCTGGGCGAAGTGAAGAAGGCGGTGCAGAACCAGATCGTCAAGGACGGCCGCTGGCGCCATCACTCCGTGATCGACGATCCGGTGCTGCTGGCGCCGCCTGAGAGCTGAAACCGGTTGCCTGATGTTCTTGTAGGGGCACGGTCCTGAGGCAGTCGAAGGACCGTGCCCCTACGCAATGCAGGGCGCCGATGCTCCAGCTCGAGCTGACCATCCAGGGCCTGATCAACGGCAGTATGTACGCGCTGATGGCCGTGGGCCTGACGCTGGTCTACGGCCTGCTGCGCATCCTGCACGTGGCCCATGCTGGGCTCTACACGCTGGGTGCCTATATCGCCGTGCTGATCGCCAACGCGTCGGGCAGCCTGCTGCTCGGCGCCGCGGTCGCCATCCCGGCGGTCGGCCTCGCCGGCATGGCCGTCTATCGCCTGCTCTACGAGCCGATCCTCGATCGTCCGCCCTATGTCGCGCTGATTGCGTCGATCGGCCTGTTCATCGTCATGGAGGAGGCCTATCGGCTGGTCTTCGGTCCCTATGGCGAGACCTTCAGCACGCCCTATCTCGCGGGCCGCCTCGCCATCGGTCCGATCGGCGCCAAGGGTGCCGAGGTGCTGATGGTGATTGCCGCCTTCGGACTGCTCACGCTGCTGGCGCTGCTCGCGCGACGCACGCGCTTCGGCGTCGCGTGGCGCGCCACCGTGAGCGATCCGGCGATGGCCCGCTCCTTCGGCGTCGACACGATCAAGGTGCGCTACGTCAATTTCTTCGTCGCTTCCGGCCTCGCCGCGAGTGCCGCGATCCTGGTCGCCGTGCTCAACAACCTGGTCGAGCCGACCATGGGCAGCGTGCCGAGCTACAAGACGCTGGCAATCATCGTGCTGGGTGGCCTCGGCAATGTCGCCGGCACGCTCGCTGCCTCGCTGGCGCTCGGCGTGATCGAAGCCTTCGGCACGATCTATATCGGGCACCTGCTCGACCGCGACGCGATTGCATTTCTCTTCCTTGTTCTCGTGCTGATGATCAGGCCGCAAGGCCTGTTTGCAGCGAAGTAGGGCGTCATGGGCAGTTACGAGCTCAGCCTGGTTACGCTTGCGGCGATCTACGCCATGCTGGCGTTGAGCCTCAACCTGATCACCGGCTTCTGCGGCCAGATCAGCCTGGGCCATGCCGCCTTCTTCGGCGCCGGCGCCTACGCGGCTGCCTTGCTGTCAAAATCGGGCGGGCCTTTCGTGGCGGCGCTCGGCGCGGGCATGCTCGTCGCCGCGCTGTTCGGTCTCGTGGTCGGGCTCGCCTCGTTGCGCGTGCGCCACGACTTTCTTGCGATCACCACGATGGGCGTCGGCTTTCTCTTCCTCGGCTTCGTGCGCAAGCAGAAGGCGCTCGGCGCCGAGCTGGGCATTTCCGGTATTCCCGACCATGGCCTCGGCGCCTGGGGCCTCGCGCTGCTCGCCGTCGCGCTGACGGTCGCTACGGCGATCCTTTCGCTGCACATCCGGCGCGCCTGGGCCGGCCGGGCCTTTGCCGCCATTGCCGACGACGAGGACACGGCGCGCACCATGGGCATCGACGTCGTGCGCTACAAGCTCGTCGCCTTTGTCATGGGCACGGCGATCGCCGGTCTTGCCGGCGGCGTGTTCGCCCACTTCACCCGCTTCATCATTCCCGATGCCTTCGGCTTCACCGTGTCGATCAGCATTCTCGCCATGGTCATCGTCGGCGGCATCGGCTCGACCTGGGGTGTGCTGGTCGGTGCGGTTATGCTGACGCTGCTGCCCGAGCTGTTCCGCTTCATCAACGACTACAAGCTGCTCATCTATGGCAGCCTGCTGCTCCTGGTCATGCGCTTCGCACCCGGCGGCCTCGCCGGCGCCTTGGCGCCGCTGTTCCGGCGGGCCGGCACAGCAGCCGGTGGCGCACGATGAGCTTGCTCGAGATCGACGCCGTCACCGTTCGCTTCGGTGGCATTCTCGCCCTCGAACAGGTGAGCTTCGCTCTCGAGGCCGGCGAGCTGCTGGGCCTGATCGGCCCGAACGGCGCCGGCAAGACGACCATGCTCCGCGCGATCACCGGCGTCGTGGCGCCGACCGTGGGCCGTATCCGCCTCGACGGCCGGGACATCACCGGCCTGTCGACCGACCGTCGCGTGCGGCTGGGCTTGGCGCTCACCCACCAGATCGTGCGGCCATTGCGCGCCATGACCGCGCTCGACAATGTCGTATGCGCTGCCGGCCACGCCAAGACCGCGAGCTTTCTCCGGGCGCTTGCGACCCGCCACAGCCTCGCCGAGGAGCGGCGCGCGCGCGAGTTCCTGGCGCTGGTCGGAATCGCTGAGTTCGCCGACGCCATGCCGTCGGCCATGCCGCTCGGCGCGCTCAAGCGTCTGGAGGTCGCGCGCGCGCTGGCGCTTTCGCCGCGCGTGCTGCTGCTCGACGAGCCGCTCGCCGGCCTCAACCATGTCGAGGCGGCGCGCCTCGCCGATACCATCGTCGGGCTCAACCGGTCGGGCCTGTCGATCGTGCTGATCGAGCACAATTTGGGCGAGGTCCTGCGCATTTGCCAGCGCCTGGTCGTGCTCGACAACGGCAGCAGGATCGCGGCGGGCGATCCGCAGACCGTGATTGCCGACGCCACAGTGCGCGCCGCCTATCTCGGTCAGGAAGCGGGCCATGCTGCGGCTTGAGGCGATGAGCTGCGGCTATGGCGGCATGCGCGCCGTCGAGGCGCTCGATCTCGAGGTCGGCGCCGGCGAGATCGTGGCGCTTGTCGGCGCCAACGGTGCCGGCAAGAGCTCGACCCTGATGGCGATCGCCGGACATGTCGAATTGCAGGGCGGGCGCATCCTGTTCGACGGCGATGACATCTCGTCCGCGGCGCCGATGGCCCGCGTCGCTTCCGGCATCGCGCTGGCGCCTGAGGGCCGCCGCCTGTTCCGCGACTTGAGCGTGCGCGAAAACCTGGTCGTCGGCGGCTATGTGCGCGACGCCGGGCGGCAGGCGCGCAACATCGAGACCGTACTCGCCTTGTTTCCCCGCCTGGCCGAGCGATTCGAACGCCCGGCCGGCACGCTGTCCGGCGGCGAGCAGCAGATGGTCGCGATCGGCCGCGCCTTGATGTCGGAACCGCGCCTGATGCTGATCGACGAAGTCTCACTCGGCCTCATGCCGAAGATGGTCGATGTCTGCTACGGCGCGATCCGTGCGCTGCGCGCGCGAGGACTGGGCGTGCTGCTGGTCGAGCAGAGCACCGAGCGCGCCTTTGCCGCTGCCGATCGTGTCTGCGTGCTCGAATCCGGCCGCGCCGTCTGGCGCGGCAGCGCAGCCGAAGCGCGCGGCAACAGCGCCGTGATCGATGCCTATCTCGGCGTCGGTCGCGCGACGGCGGATGCCGCGTCATGAGCACCCAGCTGACCGAGCCGCAGCCGCACTACCGTCGCGTCAAGAGCCACGTCATCGAGCGCATCGCGCACGGTGAATGGGAGCCCGGCGCACGCGTGCCCTCGGAGGGCGAGCTGACGCGCCAGTTCGGCGTGTCGCGCATGACGGCCAACCGCGCGCTGCGCGAGCTGGCGGCCGAAGGCTATATCGTGCGCCTGCAGGGCGTCGGCTCCTTCGTGGCCGCGCGCAAGGCCGAGTCGACCCTGTTCGACATCCGCAACATCGCCGACGAGATCGCGCGGCGCGGACAGCGCCATACGGGCGAGGTGGTCAAGCTCGTCGAGGAGCGCGATGCCGAGACGGCACGCCGGCTCGGCCTGGCAGCCGACGCGCGCTACTTCCGTTCGGTCATCGTTCACCGCGCCGACGGCGTGCCCGTCCAGCTCGAGGATCGCGCCGTCAACCCGGCCGTGGCGCCCGACTACCTGGCACAGGACTTCACGCGCATCACGCCCAACAAGCATCTGATGCGGCAGGCGCCGTTCCAGAGTTTCGAGCATGTCATCGAGGCCGAACGCGCCGACGCTGAGGCGGCGAAGCTGCTGGCGCTCAAGCCGGGCGAACCCTGCCTCGTGCTGCGCCGGCGCACCTGGGCGCGCGGCGTGGTTGCCTCGGTCGCACGGCTCGTTCATCCCGGTACCCGCTATCGACTGGCGGGCCAAGCCGGCGACATGCCGCCCGGTCCCGCCCTGCCGCCGCTCTGATCCGATCCAACAAGGAAGTCCCAATGGCCCTCAATCAGCGTCTCGACAACTCCCGCAAGATCCGCGCGCCGCGCGGCACCGAGATCAGCGCCAAGAGCTGGCTGACCGAGGCGCCCTTGCGCATGCTGATGAACAATCTCGACGGCGAGGTGGCCGAGCGGCCGGAGGAGCTCGTCGTCTATGGCGGCATCGGCCGCGCCGCGCGCGATTGGCAGTGCTTCGACCGGATCGTCGCCGCGCTGCGCAGCTTGGGCGAGGATGAGACCCTGCTGGTGCAATCGGGCAAGCCGGTCGGCGTGTTCAAGACTCATGCCGATGCGCCGCGCGTGCTGATCGCCAACTCCAATCTCGTGCCGCACTGGGGCACCTGGGAGCATTTCCACGAGCTCGATCGCAAGGGCCTGATGATGTACGGCCAGATGACCGCCGGCTCGTGGATCTACATCGGCAGCCAGGGCATCGTGCAGGGCACCTACGAGACCTTCGTGGAGGTCGGAAGGCGCCACTATGGCGGCGACCTCAAGGGGAGATGGATCCTGACCGGCGGTCTCGGCGGCATGGGCGGCGCTCAGCCGCTCGCCGCGACCATGGCCGGCGCCTCGCTGCTATCGGTGGAATGCCAGCCGAGCCGGATCGAGAAACGGCTGCAGACGAAGTACCTCGATCGCCAGTCGACCGATCTCGATGAGGCGCTGGCGATCATTCGCCAGTCCTGCACCGACAAGAAACCGGTCTCGGTCGGCCTGCTCGGCAATGCCGCCGAGATTTTTCCCGAGCTGGTGCGGCGCGGCATCAAGCCCGACGTCGTGACCGACCAGACCAGCGCACATGATCCGCTCAACGGCTATCTGCCGGCGGGCTGGACGCTCGACCAGGCAAGCCGCATGCGCGAAAGCGATCCGAGGGCGGTCGAGCGCGCCGCCAAGGAATCCATGGCGGTCCATGTGCGCGCCATGCTCGACTTCCATCGCGTGGGCGTGCCGACGCTCGACTACGGCAACAACATCCGCCAGATGGCCTTCGAGATGGGCGTCAAGAACGCCTTCGATTTCCCGGGCTTCGTGCCGGCCTATATCCGGCCACTGTTCTGCCGCGGCATCGGTCCGTTCCGCTGGGCCGCGCTGTCGGGCGAGGCGGAGGACATCTATCGCACCGATCAGCGCGTCAAGGAGCTGATCCCGGACAATCCGCACCTGCACAACTGGCTCGACATGGCGCGGAGCCGCATCAAGTTCCAGGGCCTGCCCGCGCGCATCTGCTGGGTCGGACTCGGCGATCGCGCCAAGCTCGGCCTCGCCTTCAACGAGATGGTGCGCAAGGGCGAGCTGAAGGCGCCGATCGTGATCGGCCGCGACCATCTCGACTCGGGCTCGGTCGCCAGCCCCAACCGCGAGACCGAATCGATGAAGGACGGCTCGGATGCCGTATCCGATTGGCCGCTGCTCAACGCGCTGCTGAACTGCGCCAGCGGCGCCACCTGGGTATCGCTGCACCATGGCGGCGGCGTCGGCATCGGCTACTCGCAGCACGCCGGCATGGTCATCGTGTGCGACGGCACCGCGGCGGCCGACCGGCGGCTCGCGCGCGTGCTGACCAACGATCCGGCCTCCGGCGTCATGCGCCACGCCGATGCGGGCTATGACATCGCCATCGAATGCGCGCGCGAGCATGGGCTCAACCTGCCCATGCTTGGAAATTGACGCTGCCATGAGCCTGACGCTGAAACCCGGAAACTGGTCGCTCGCCGAGCTGCGTCGCATTGCGCGCAGCCATGTGCCGCTCGCGCTCGATCAAACGGCCGTGCCGGCGATCAGGACATCGGCCGACACCGTCTCACGCGTGCTGGCCGGCGGCGGCACGGTCTACGGCATCAACACGGGCTTCGGCATCCTCGCCAAGACGCGGATCGACGCGGGTCAGCTCAAGGAGCTGCAGCGGCGGCTGATCCTGTCGCATTCGGCGGGCACCGGCGAGTTGCTCGACGACGCGACGGTGCGTCTCATCCTGGCGCTCAAGATCGGCGGCCTTGCTCGCGGCCATTCGGGCGTGCGGCTCGAGCTGATCGAGGCGCTGCTCAAGCTCTACAACGCAGAGGTCTATCCGGCGATCCCGGCCAAGGGCTCGGTCGGCGCTTCGGGCGATCTGGCGCCGCTCGCCCATATGAGCCTGCCGCTGATCGGCGAAGGCGAGGTCAGGATCGACGGAAAGCTGGTCTCCGCAGCGGAAGGCTTGAAGCGCGCCCGGCTCCAGCCGCTGACGCTGGCGCCCAAGGAGGGGCTGGCCCTGATCAACGGCACGCAGGTGTCGACCGCATTGGCACTGAGGGGCCTGTTCGCCGCCGAAGATGTCTTCCTCGCGGCGATGTGCGCAGGCGCCCTATCGGTCGATGCCGCGGCCGGCAGCGACACGCCTTTCGATCCACGCATCCATGCCGTGCGTGGTCAGAAGGGGCAGATCGACACGGCGGCTGCCTATTGGCGCCTCATGCGCGGCAGCGCCATCCGCGCAAGCCATGTCGAGGGCGACGACCGCGTGCAGGATCCCTATTGCCTGCGCTGCCAGCCACAGGTGATGGGTGCATGCCTCGACCACATGCGCTTTGCGTCGGGCATCATGCTGACCGAGGCCAACGCGGTATCCGACAATCCGCTGGTATTTGCCGCCGAGGGCGACATCCTCTCAGGCGGCAACTTCCACGGCGAGCCCGTCGCCATGGCGGCCGACACGCTCGCCATCGCAATCGCCGAGATTGGCGCTATCTCCGAGCGGCGCGTGGCGCTATTGGTCGATCCGCATCTGAGCGGCCTGCCCGCCTTTCTGGTGACTGAGCCCGGCATCAATTCCGGCTTCATGATCGCTCAGGTGACCGCCGCCGCCCTCGCCTCCGAAAACAAGTCGCTTGCCCACCCGGCATCGGTCGACAGCATGCCGACCTCGGCCAACCAGGAAGATCACGTCTCGATGGCCACCTTCGCCGCGCGGCGCACGCTCGACATGGCCGACAACACGGCTGGCGTGGTGGCGATCGAACTGCTTGCGGCGGCTCAGGGTGTCGACATGCGCAAGCCGCTCGAGACCTCGCCAGCGCTCAGAAAAGTGCTGGCGCAGGTGCGCGAGGCGGCGCCTTTCTTCGAGCGCGATCGCCCCTTCGCCCCGGCGATCGCCGCGGTCAAGGCGTTGATTGGCAGCGGCACGTTCAACTCCCTGGCCGGTGCCGGCCTCCTGCCGAGCGGCTGACCGATGAGCGCTCCCGAAACCGTCAACCTCGCGCTTTGGGCGAAATCCATGTCGCCCGCCTTGAATGGCGTCGGCGCCTGGGCGGCCGAAATCGGCGAGGAGCTCGGCCGCGCGCGCGACCGGGGCTGCGACATGCTCGTGCTGCCCGAATGGGCGGCCGCGCAATGGCTGAGCTTCGCGCCGGCGAGCCTCGCCGGCACGGACGAGATTGCCTGGCTGGCCGATCAACATGCCCACGCTCTCGATGCCGTAACGCCGTCTGTCGAGCGCACTGGTGTGGCGCTCTGCGCCGGCACCATGCCCGTCCAGTTGAAGAAACGCGGCAAGCCTGAATACCGCAATCGCGCGGTCCTGCTGACGCCCGACGGAAGCCGCTTCGAGCAGGACAAGCTGTCGTTGACGCCGACCGAGCGCGACGCCGAAGGCTGGTGGCTCGAGCCGGGCGACAGCGTTCAGATCGTGCCGTGGCGCGGCTTGCGCCTGGCGCAGATCGTCTGCCTCGACATCGAGCAGCCGGCCTTGGCCCAGCTCCTGGCGCCGCACGACCTCGACCTGATCATCGTGCCGACCATGACGGCGCGGCCGTCGGGCTACAACCGCGTGCTCAACTGCGCACGGTCGCGCGCGGTCGAGCTCATGCTGCCGGTCGCCATGGCGGGCACCGTCGGCACGCGTCGCGCGCCCTCCGGAACCGAGCCCAATTTCGGCGGCGCGGCTGTGGTGCTGCCCTGCGAGCCATCCCTCGGCTATGACGGCCGCCACGCCGAATTGGCGCCGGTGGCGGAGATCGGCGGAACGGGCGCGGTGCTGATCGCGCGCGATGTACCGGTCGGAGCCTGCCGAAGACTGCGCGCTGCCGGCGCCGAGGTATGGAACGGGCCGTGGACGGCCGGCCATGTGCGCATCGACGAGGCGCGCTGAGAGCCTATGGAGCCCCTGGCCCAGTTTCCGGTTGCAGAGCGCCGTGCCATACGCGGAGTGTTCGCCGACATCGACGACACGCTGACCAATGAGGGCCGGCTGGGTGCCGCCGCCTATGGCGCGCTCGAGCGCCTGCGCGCCGCCGGTTTCCTCGTCGTGCCGATCACCGGGCGTCCGGCCGGCTGGTGCGACCTGATCGCGCGCCAGTGGCCGGTCGACGGCGTGGTCGGCGAGAACGGCGCCTTTTACTTTCGCTACGACGAACGGCAGCGCAAGCTGGTCAAGCGCTTCATCGACGAGGCGGAAACGCGCGCCGCCAACCGGCGACGGCTCCAATCATTGGGTGAGCGCATCCTGGCCCAGGTTCCGGGTGCCGCGCTTTCCGCCGATCAGCTCTACCGCGAATCTGATCTCGCGATCGACTTCTGCGAGGATGTTCCACCGCTCCCGCGCGCGGCGGTCGACCGCATCGTTGAGCTGTTCGAGCAGGCGGGCGCCACGGCAAAGATCAGCTCGATCCATGTCAACGGCTGGTTCGGCAGCTACGACAAGCTGACCATGACCAAGATCATGATGCATGAGTGTTTCGGCATCGATCTTGATGCTGACCGGGCACAATTCGCATTCGTCGGCGACTCGCCGAACGACCAGCCGATGTTCGGCTTTTTCCCCCAGGCAGTCGGGGTCGCCAATCTGCGCCATTTCATGGATCGGCTGACGGAATTGCCGCGCTGGATCACGGCGGCTGCGGGCGGCGCGGGGTTCGCTGAACTGGCGGATGCATTGCTCGACGCGCGGGCGAGGTCAGGCATCGGTTGACAGATGCCGGTTGTCGAGAATCGGATCCCTCGACGTCCCGACAACTGACAACTGATCACTGACTTTGGGTGACCACCTCGACGTTGCCCGCGATCTCACCGCCCGCCTCGATCTCGATCTGGCCGTAGCGGATCGTGCCGTGCACCTTGCCGGTCGACAGGATGCGCAGGCGCTTCTTGGCGGTCAGCTTGCCTTCGAACCGGCCGCTGATCTCCGCGCTTTCGATTTCGGCGGTGCCGTTGAAGAAACCGCTCTCGGCAATCTCGACCACCTTGCTCTCGATCGATGCCTCGACGCGGCCCTCGACCACGAGCTTTTCGCAGCTCGTGATCTCGCCCTTGAGATGGATGTTGCGGCCGACGATCAGCTTGCTGCCTTCGGTGTCGGTGGCCCGGTCCGGCGCCCGCGTGGCGCCCGGAATGGACGCCATCCGGCGGGCGGCGTCAGTCTGCAAAGCGGAAGCGGGGTGATTGATGCTCATGAGAACTCCCTATGATGCAGCGCAGCCGGCGCGCCGCAGGCTAGATGGCAACCATGGCAAATTTGCGCCGCGAAAGCTAGCTGACTATCCGTGACATTTGTGGCGGCGACAAAGCCAGTCGTCGCTACGGACGGTTGGCACCCGGCAGCGTGTCATAGGGCATGACCATCGGCCTGATGCGGAACGGCGTCTGCTCGTCCGGAGAGACGGTCACGATGACGCCGCGAGTCTCCGGCGAGCCGAACACTTCGAGGCGCGTAAAATTTCGCAGCACTGGACCACGATGCCTGATCGGATCGGCACGCAAGGGACGGTCGACCCGAAACGTGTGATTGTCGCCATGCACGAGCAGGATCGGCCGCCGAAAGGCCTGGGCGTGGCGCGCAAAAGCGCCGAGCGTGTCGACGAACCCGATGCGACGATCGCCGGTCGCTTCGAACAGCGGATCGGCGTGCATGAACAGCACGACCGCTCCGGCATTGGTCTGTGCGGCACGGGCAAAGACCCGGTCGATCCAGGCAAGGTTGGCCGCGTTGCGTTGCATGTACTCGCCGCGGTCGGGCAGGTGATGATTGAAGTTGTTGCCGGAGCCGACAACGTGGAGCGTGGCGAATTGCACGCCGGCGCGATCCCACATGGCATTCTCGACATAGGGGGCGTGATGAGGCTGCATCTCCGGGAGATCGCCCTGGCGCGTCAACGCAATCGGGTTGCGGCCGAGGCTGCTCGCCCCGGGGAAGAAGATTTGCCGCAGGCGCTCCAACCGTTCGATTGGGTTGTACCGCCCGGCCAGGATGCGGTGGCAGTCCGTCCATTCATTGTCGCCGGGTGTGTAGATCAGCGGCGGCTCGAAGCGCCGGAACAGGTCTTGGACGTAGAAGAACATCGAATCGGCGCACGTGCTGCTGCCGCTCTTGATGTCACCGATATGCACGACGAAGGCGGGACTGAGGCGATTTGCCTCCTCGACGACCTGATTGAAGCGGCCCTCGTCTCCGGGCAGTCCATAGGGTGCGTCGCCGAAGGCAATGAAGGTGAGACTCTCCGACGACCGCGCAGAGCCTGGCAGCAGGATCAGGACGACGATGGCGAAAATCAATCGAAGGTGACGCATGCCTTACGCTGGCAGCAGCGGCTGCCCTTGCCAAATTCCGGTCCATAAGTGATGGTCTCGCCCACGGTCGTGCGACGAACCTTGCCGACCGGAGCGCGCGCGGATGCGGAGTTATGACCGTGAACATTCTTGTCGTCCAGCATGATCTGGGCGCTCCCGCCGGACTGATCGGCGAGCGAATCGAGGCGGCCGGCGGGCGGTTGGCGCCGGTCCGGCCGCATCTCGGCGAGGCATTGCCCACCAATCCCAACGGACATGACGGGGTGCTCGTGCTGGGCGGTCCAATGAGCGCCGCCGACGATGCGCGACACCCGCACTACGCCGTCCTCCTGCCCTTGATGCGCGCCTTCGCCGCGGCGCAGAAGCCGGTCATGGGCATCTGTCTCGGCTCCCAGCTCGTGGCACGCGCGTGGGGTGCCGCTGTCTATCCCAACCGCGAACCCGAGTTCGGCTTTCGCCCGCTCGTCGGCACGCCGGATGCGTGCGACGACCATCTGCTGCGCGGCCTCGATCTGCCGCCGCTCATGCAACTGCACTTCGACACCTTCGACCTGCCGGACGAAGCGACGCTGCTGGCGACCGGCGCCACGTGCCGGCATCAGGCCATGCGTATCGGCCGCCACGTCTACGGCTTCCAGTTCCACCTCGAGGTGACACCGGCGATGGTGCGCGAATGGGCGCGGCTCGACATTGCGCGTGACGCCGCGGGCGGCCGGGATCCGGTGGCGCTCGCCGAGCGTCAGCTTGCCGACCACATGGATGCGGCCGTGCGCTTCACGCAGCAGGTCGCTGACCGCTGGATGCAACTCGTCACCGAACGGCGCGAAGCTGCGGCTTAGCGCTGCGGCCTGACGCTGCACCCAGGCGGTCAACGCCGACGCAAGGCAATGCGGGGGGATCCGATGCCTGTCAGGAACATCCTGTTCATCTCGGCCGATCAATGGCGCTGGGAATGCCTGTCGGCGCTCGGCCACCGCGTGGTGCGCACGCCCAATCTCGATGCGCTTGCCGCCGACGGCGTGCTGTTCCGCAATCACTACGCCCAGGCCTCGCCCTGCGGGCCCAGCCGCACATCGATGCTCACGGGCATGTATCTGCAGAACCATCGGTCATGCCGCAACGGCACGCCGCTCGACGCGCGCTTCACCAATCTGGCGCTCGAGCTGCGCCGCGCCGGCTACGATCCGAACCTGATCGGCTACACCGACACCAGCGCCGATCCGCGCCTGCACCATCCCGACGATCCGGCGCTCAAGACCTATGAAGGGATCATGACCGGGTTCCGGAACCTGCTGAACTTGCCGGACGATCCGGTGGCATGGATCGCCTGGCTACGCCGGCTCGGCTACGACGTGCCGCCGCGTGGCAAGGAGGGCTCCATGCGTCCGGTACCCGATTATCCGGAGGCGGATCGGCGCGGGCCGACCTATGCCCCGGCAATCTACAAGGCCGAGCACAGCGACACCGCTTTCCGAACCGATGCCGCGCTCGACTTTCTCGACGCGCGGGCGGCCGAGCCTTGGTGCCTGCATTTGGTCTATTTGCGGCCGCACCCGCCCTTCGTCGCGCCCGAGCCCTACAACAAGCTCTACCATCCCGATGAAGTGCCGGGATTTACCCGCGCCGCGAACGCGGCGGAGGAGGGCGCGCAGCATCCCTATCTGGCCTGGCACCTGTCGCGCGAGCGCAAGGCGCAGGAGCTGAGCGACCCGCATCTCCGCCAACTTCGGGCCACCTATTACGGCCTGATCACCGAAGTCGATCATCATGTCGGCCGGCTGATTGCATGGCTCAAGCGCAACGGACAGTACGACGAGACGCTGATCGTCTTCACCTGCGACCACGGCGAGATGCTCGGCGATCACTGGTATCTCGGCAAGGAAGGCTACTTCGACCAAGCCTTCCATATCCCGCTGATTGCGCGTATGCCGCCGTCTGACCGCGAGGGCGCACGCCAGTCAGCGCGCGGCCGCGTCGTCGATGCCTTCACGGAGTCGGTCGATCTCATGCCGACGATTCTGGAAGCGGTCGGACGGCCGGTGCCGGTGCAGTGTGACGGCGCCTCGCTCATGCCGTGGCTGATCGGCGAGACGCCCGCGGACTGGCGCCACGAAGTACACTGGGAATTCGATTTCCGCGACGTGGTCGACGCGGCACCCGAGCGCGCCCTCGGCATTCGGCTCGACCAGTGCTGCCTCAACGTGATCCGCGATCACAAGGCGAAGTACATCCACTTCGCCGGCCTGCCGCCGCTCTTCTTCGATCTGGAACGCGACCCGGACGAACTGGTCAACCGCGCCAACGATCCGTCCGAAGCGCGCCGGATGCTCGACTACGCCCAGAAGCTGCTGACTTGGCGCATGGTCAACGACGAGCGCACGCTCAGCGGCATCATGCTGACCGACAAGGGCGCGATCGAGCGGCCGCCCGCGCGGCGATAGCCGGAGCCACACCTAGTAGCGCCGGCTCAGCCACGGAGACGGCGGCACCGGAGCGTCGATGCGCTGGCGTAGCCAAGCCGTCACCGCCCGCAGTTTGCGTCTCGCCGCCCGTCTGAGCGCCCGGAACAGGGCCACGCTCGCCCGGGCACGGGCGCGCCGCGCCGCCGCCGTGATGGCCGCGACCTCGTCGACAGACGGCATCTCATTGATTCGTAAAGCATGCAGGGGGTAACCGAGGGTCATGAGGTTCTCCTTTCGAATTCCATGGCCCTGACTTAATTTATTCTCTGGGAAGTTGAATGAGCGATTTATTCACATCATTGATGAATTAACGGAAAGAGCCATGATCGATCGATCCGGCGATATGGGCGTTTTCGTCGCGGCAATCGAAGCGGGCGGCTTCTCGGCAGCGGCGCGCCGGCTCGGCCTGACCCCGTCCGCCGTCAGCAAGCACGTGGCGCGTCTGGAAGAACGGCTGGGTGCGCGGCTGGTCAATCGCACGACGCGGCGCATCAGCCTGACCGCGGAAGGCGAGGCTTATCTGCGCCGTGCACAGCGCATTCTCGCCGACATCGACGAGGCCGAGCAGGCTGTGTCCCAAGCGCGCGGCACGCCGCAAGGCGAACTGCGCATCAACACCGGCATCGCCTTCGGCCAGCATCAACTCGTGCCGATGCTGCCCGACTTCCTCGACCGCTATCCGCAGGTGCGAGTCAAGCTCAGCTTCAACGACCGCGTCGTCGACCTCGTCGAAGAGGGCGACGATGTCGGCATCCGGATCGCGCATCTCGAAGATTCCCGCCTGGTCGCTCGGCGGTTGGCGCCCAACCGGCGCATCATCTGCGCGGCGCCCTCGTACATCGAGCGTCACGGCAGGCCGGAGACGCCGGCCGATCTGGCCCGCCACAGTTGCCTCGTGCCGAACTTCTCGTCGACGCTGTCGAGTTGGGAGTTCGAGGGGCCGGAGGGACCCGCGACGCTCGATATCAAAGGCGCCGTCGAATCGAACAACACGGAGGCCTTGCGCCAGCTGGCACTCGCCGGTGTCGGCATCGTCCGCTTCGCCGAGTTCATGGTCGGCGCCGATGTGCGCGCCGGCCGCCTGGTGGCGCTGCTGCAGGATTTCGACCGCGGCGAAAGCCCGCCGATCTCCGTGGTCTATCCGCACCGCAAGCATCTGTCGCCCAAGGTGCGCGCCTTCGTCGACTTCCTCGTCGAGAAATGCACGCCGCCGCCCTGGCAGTGCGACGGCAGCCAGGCACCGTGAGCGGCATCGACGCGCCTCTGGCGCCGGCGGTGCGCAGGCGCCGCGCCTTCATCATCCTGGCCAGCCTCGGCATCGGCTATGTGGCGAGCCAGTTCTACCGCTCGTTCATGGCGGTGATCACGCCCGAGCTGATGCGCGAGCTCGATCTGTCGGCCGAGATCACCGGCGCCTTGAGCGGCACGTTCTTCTTCGTGTTCGCGCTGGCCCAAATACCGGTCGGCATGGCGCTCGACCGCTTTGGCGGCCGGCTGGTCAATGCGGCTCTGCTGACCGTGGCGGTGGCAGGCGCGCTGCTCTTCGCGCTCGCCGATGGTGCGGCCGGCCTGATGGCGGCGCGCGCGCTGATGGGCATCGGCGTCGCGGGCTCGCTGATCGGCGCCTATGTCGTGCTCGGCCGCTGGTATGCACCCGACCGATTTGCCACGGTCGGTTCGGTGCTCGTGTCCGTCGGCATGGTGGGCACGGTGCTCGCGACCTCGCCGTTCGCCGCGCTGGTCGGGTGGATCGGCTGGCGCGGCTCTTTCGTGATCGCGGCCGCCGTCACGGCCGGGCTCGCGCTGCTCGTCCTCGCCGTCGTGCGCGATGCGCCGCCCGGCCATGGCTTTCACGCGCGCCGCCGCGAAAGCCTGGGCGAGGCGCTCTCCGGTCTCGGCGAGGTCCTGCGCAACCCAAATCTGCCCTACCTGTTTGTCCTCCAGCTCTTTCTGTACTCCTCGATGATGACGATCATGGGTTTGTGGGGCGGACCCTATCTCAATGACGTGCATGGCCTGGCGCCCGGTCCGCGCGGCGACGTCCTTTTTGCCATGGCGACCGCCATTCTCGTTGGCAACCTCTGCTACGGTCCGGCCGATCGTTTCTTCGACACCCGCAAGGGCATCGTGCTGAGCGGCGGGTGGTGCACGGTGGCGCTGTTCGCCGTGCTGGCCGCGGTGCCCGGCCTGGCGCTCTGGCAGGCCGCCAGCCTCTTGACGGCGATCGGCATCGTGTCGGCCTTCATGTCGACGCTGCACGCCCATGGCCGGGCGATCTTCCCCGATCGCCTGGTCGGTCGCGGTATGACCGTGCTCAACATGGCCGTGGTATTAGGCACCGCGATCGCGCAGACCGTGTCGGGCTGGATCATCGGCGCCTTTGCCGATGGCACGGGGCCGGTGCCGGAGATCGCCTATCGGCTGATGTTCGGCTATCTCGGCGCGGCGCTGGCCTGTGCGCTCATCGTCTATTCGCGCGTGCCGGACGTGCGGCCGAGCCAGGATCAGGCCGGCCGGCGCGGCTAGGACTGCAGTCTAGTCTGAACTTTGCCCCATTTTCGAGCTAAGCAATTGAAAGTGCGGGGATTTTGGCTTTGACGGTAGTCATGTAATTTGTTTGAGGGGCTTGACAGGCTGGTTGTGCCGTGATTCAAGCTGCACATGTAC
>Ga0194131_10003073_pt1 | contig 26677 bp, 23 predicted proteins | sample TA2KigO120mmetaG_FD_148631 | JGI IMG/M metagenome (GOLD analysis project Ga0194131, IMG submission 148631) | Freshwater microbial communities from Lake Tanganyika, Tanzania - TA2015053 Kigoma Offshore 120m | ecosystem: Environmental > Aquatic > Freshwater > Lake | place: Tanzania: Lake... | reverse complement strand
CCAACAATGCCGCCGAGCAAGCGCTGCGGCACGCGGTCATCTGGCGGAAGCTCTCGTTCGGCACGCAATCAGCGTCCGGCAGTCAGTTCGTCGAGCGACTGCTGACTGTCATCGAAACCTGCCGCCGCCAATCCTGCAACGTCTTCGACTGGCTTGTCGAGGCAGTCCAAGCCCACCACAATCAACAAAGGGCAATATCTCTATTGCCCGCGCCGTGAACCAATACAGCGACAGCCAAAGGTCCTGTCCCCTTTCATTTAGGGCCTCTTGGCACTGGCAATGGATCGGTCTTGCCTTCACAATCGCATTGATTTCTGTTTCTTCCGGTATGTTCTCATGCCACGAACTTTCCGCATCGGCATCATCGGCTCCACCGGGCGCGGCGATTATGGTCATGGGCTCGATACGGCCTTCGCCGGCCTGACCGATGTCGAGCTTGCAGCTGTCGCAGATGATAACGCGACCGGCTTGCAGCGCGCCGGACAGCGGCTCAAGATCAAGCGACTCTACCGCGACTTCCGCGACATGTTCGCCAGGGAGAGACTTGACATCGTCTGCATCGGGCCGACGTGGGTGACGGACCGCGTGGCGATGGTGGAGGCGGCAGCGCGCGCGGGATGCCATATCTATTGCGAGAAGCCGATGGCCGGCGACCTCGTATCCGCGGACGCCATGCTGGCCGCTTGCCGCAAGGCGAACGTCAAGATCGCCATCGCGCATCAGTGGCGGGCCATGCCGCCAATCCGCAGGGCGTTCGAGAACATCGCGGCTGGCAAGTACGGCCAGGTGCTCCGCATGCGCGCCCGTGCCAAGGACGATCGGCGTGGTGGCGGCGAAGAACTAATCGTTCACGGCACCCACTGGTTCGACCTGATGATGGCCTTCGCCGGCCGGCCACGCTGGGTTTCCGGGCACATTGCCGTCAAGGGCCGCGACGCGACGGCCAAAGACGCCACGCAGGGTACGCAGCCGGTCGGACCCATCGCCGGCGACTCCATCTCGGCCATGTTCGGCTTCGACCGCGGCGCTCGGGGCTACTTCGATAGCACCGCCAACCTGTTTCGCCAGGGGGTAGGATTCGCCGATCTGTATGGCGTGCAGATCGAGTGCGAGCGCGTGCTGCTACAGGTCCGCCAGCCGGGCGACATTTACGTGTATCCTGCGCCGGTCGTGCAGCCGGAGAATGACAAGTTTCGCTGGGAGAAGCTGTGGGTGGAGAACTGGCACTACACCGCCGACCACAAGCCGCGGCCAATGCGCGACTGGATTCATCGCGGCAACCAGACGCTGGCCCGCGACCTCATGCACGCAATCGTCAACAACCGCGAGCCGCTCACCGACGGCCACGAGGTGCTGCACGTCATGGAAATGATCCAGGGTGTTTACGCCTCGCACCTCGACGCCGGCCGTCGCCTGCCGATCCCACTGAAGCAGCGGCGACATCCGCTGGCGTGAACGCGAGTCACCGCCGCCGGCTCGACTTCACGAATCCTGGCTTACCCGCGATAGGTCGCATGGCTATCGTCGGTTTCCCAGAGTTGCACCTGCACGACAGGGAAGCCTTGCGAAGCCGTGAAGTCGTAGATGAGCCGGGCGATGTTCTCGGCGGTCGGATTCACCTCCATCACAAAGATCGGTTCGTTCTGCTGGCGAAGGAACGCCAGTGCCGGATCGTCACGGTGCAGCAACATCTTGTGATCCAGCTGATCGTCGATCCAGGCGCTGACCACCTTTTTGATGGTGGAGAAGTCCATGACCATGCCAAGGGCGTCGAGCTTGTCGGCGGCAAGGCTGATGACCGCCCGGCCATTGTGGCCGTGCAGGTGCCGGCACTTGCCTGCGTAGTTGAGCAAGCGGTGTCCGTAGCAAAAGCGAATTTCGCGAGTCACCAGGTACATGCCAGTCTCCACAATCATGATATGGACGAGGGTGCTGCATTTCACGACGCCAGATTGACGTTTCACCCTGGACTACCTATCGAAGAGAGAGCCTGAGTTGTTGGCAGGTTTCACGCGGCAGAGAGCGTCCTTCATGGAAATCTTGCAATCCTTCTGGCAAATCCTGGTCAATCTCGGCGCGCTGGCCGTCGGTATCGTGACGCTGGGGATTCACTGGTTTGCACTGGTGGCCTGGCTGGCCTGGTGGCTGTTCGGCGTGAACTGGCGGAAGGTCTGGCCGGTGTTGGCGGGAGGCGGCTGGGTGCCGCTGGTATTGCTCATTGTGCTGGGCGCGGCGGCCTGGTCGGCGTTGCAACCGGTCCCGCCCGAAGCCGCGCGTGTCGCCAATGTGCCGTCATTCTGGTGGCGTCTGGGCGGGGTCAGCCTGCTCGCAGGCGTCACGCTGCTGTGCGGCTGGCTGCAGGACCAATTTCAGTGGACGCCGCAAGAAATCAACCTCGACCCGCCGACGGCCCCAGCGACACATGCACATCATTGATGGCTGTTTTCGGCGCTTGTCAGTACCTCGACATTTCATGCCCCGACTTCTATTGTTGCTGGGATGAATGCATTGCGCACCGCTCGTGGCCGTTCGCTGCCGCTGGGGGCAACGGCGCTGGCCGATGGAGTCAATTTCGCGCTTCTGTGCCGGCATGGGACGGCCATAACGTTGGTCTTGTTGCCGCACGATGGCGACAACGTCCTGGCCGAGGTGCCGCTCGACCCGCGCAAGAATCGTACCGGGGACCACTGGCACGTGCTGGTGGCTGGCTTGCCGCCGGTCTTCCGCTACGGCTGGCGCGTGGCCGGGCCGCGCGGCGGCGGACACCGCTTTGACCCGCGCGTTGTCCTGCTCGATCCCGCGGCGACAGCGCTCTCGGACGGCATGCATTGGGGCAAGCCTTCCGCGCTGGAGGCCGCCGGCACGCGCGACAAATCGCATCGCCGCAGTCTCTTCGTGCGCCGCGCTTTCGACTGGCGCGAGGACCATCCGCTGCTCATCCCGCTCGAAGATGCCGTCATCTACGAGCTTCATGTGCGCGGCTTCACCTGCCATCCCAGTTCCGGCGTGTCCAGACCGGGGACATTCATGGGGCTGGTCGAGAAAATTCCCTACCTCAAGCAGCTGGGAGTGACCTCCGTCGAGTTGCTGCCGGTCCACGAATTCGACGAGAACGACTGTCCATTTCTGAACCCGGCCACCGGCGAACGGCTGCGAAATTTCTGGGGATACAACAGCATCGCCTTCGCCGCCCCCAAGGCCTCTTATGCCGCCAGCAGCCAGGACCATGGGCAGATCAACGAATTTCGCGAGATGGTCCGGACCTTTCACGATGCCGGCATCGAGGTCATCCTTGATGTCGTCTTCAACCACACCGGCGAGGGGGACGAGCGCGGCCGAACCTATTCCTTCCGTGGCCTCGACAACGAGCTGTATTACTTGCTCGGCCATGATGGTTCGTACCTGAACTTCTCCGGCTGCGGCAACACGGTCAACTGCAATCACCCCGTCGTCCGCGACCTGATCATGACGTGCCTGCGCTTCTGGGTGGCGGAAATGCATGTGGACGGTTTGCGCTTCGACCTCGCCTCGGTGATGGGCCGCGATCGCAAGGGCAACGTGCTTGTGGAGCCGCCCATCGTCGAGATGATCGCCGAGGACGGCGTGCTGCAAGGGACCAAGCTCATCGCCGAGCCGTGGGACGCGGGCGGGCTTTACCAGGTCGGCAACTTTCCCTTCGGCCGCCGCTGGAGCGAGTGGAATGGCCGATATCGCGATGATGTTCGCCGCTTCTGGCGCGGCGAGCCGGGCATGTCCGGCGCCCTGGCCACGCGCATGTGCGGCAGCGCCGACCTATACGAGGACTCCGGCCGACTGCCGACGCACTCCATCAACTTCATAACGTGCCACGACGGCTTCACACTCTGGGACCTGGTTTCCTACAACCACAAGCGCAACGACGCCAACGGCGAGGACAACCGCGACGGCGCCAACGATAACTTCAGCTGGAACTGCGGCGTCGAAGGCGTTACCAAGGAGGTCGAGGTTCTTCGCCTGCGCCGCCGACAGGCCAAGAACTTGCTCGCCACCTTGCTGCTTTCGCAAGGAGTGCCGCTCTTGCTGGCGGGAGACGAAATTCTCCGCACGCAACACGGCAACAACAACACCTGGTGCCAGGACAACGAGCTGAACTGGATGAACTGGTCGCTCCTGGAAGCGCGGGCGGACTTCTTCCGCTTCACGCGCATGCTCATCGCCCTGCGCCGGCGGCATCCGGCCCTGCGGCGCAGGACCTTCTTTCACGGCCACGGTCCAGGCGGCGGCCTCGAACCCGACGTGATCTGGCATGGCGTCATGCCGTTCGAGCCGGACTTCTCCAGCGGCAGCCGCACGCTGGCCTTTTGCCTGAATGGCGACCTCACCGGCCGGGAGCCGGACCGCGACTTCTACGTCGCGTGCAATGCCTGGCGTGAGCCGATTGCATTCCGCATCCCGCGCGCGCCGACCGGCCGAGCCTGGCGCCGTGCCATCGACACCTCCTTGCCATCGCCGCTGGACATTCTCGACCTCGATCAGGGCCCGCGCGTCTTGCCCAGCACGCAATACTCCGTCGCCGAGCATTCCATGCTGGTGCTGATCTCGGAAGCGAACAATTGACGCCGCGTTGCAGGCGCATCCCGGCAACGAGGTTTGCTACTTCTTCTCGACGATCCACACATTGCGATATTGCAGTGGGTTGCCATGCCCCTGAAGCTGCAGCGGACCAGGCGTGCCTTCCGGCTCGTTGCGGCCGCCGCCATTGGGGCGCGGCAGCTCGTAGTCGTCGTGGATCACCACGCCGTTGAGCTTCACCGTCAACCGCGCCTTCGTGACGATCTTGTCCCCCTCGCGGACAGCGTTGGTGAAGTCGATGTCATAGGTCTGCCAGGTGAGGGGCGGCAGGCACATGTTGACCAGCGGATCCTTCTGCGAGTAGACGCCGCCGCACTCGTTGTTGAGGCCTTCGAGGCCGAAGGAATCGAGCACCTGGACCTCGTAGTGATCGACCTGGTAGAAGCCGCTGTTGCCACGCCCCTGGCCGCGCGCCTTGGGACGGTACGGGAGCATGAACTCGAGGTGGACGGTGTAGTCGTTGAACTTTCGCTTGGTGTAAATGTTGTTCCCGTCGGTGTTGAGGATGCCGTTCTCCTTGTCGAGGCGCGCGCTCTTCCATTCATCCTTGTTGCTGCCGTCGAAGAGGACGAGGGCGCCCTTGGGCGGCTGCTTGCCGAGCGTGGAACTCTTGCGCAGCGTCTTCTTGCGCGTGAACACCTTGCCATCGTCCGTCTTGACGGTCATGGTGTCGCCGCTGATGACGGCGCCCAGGTCCTTCTGCCCGTGTGGCGGGAACTTGCGGGTGGCGGAGAACTCCGCCGGCGAATCAGCCAGGTAGCGGCGCTTGCCGCTGGCCGGCTTGAATGTGGTGCTCTCGCCGTCGCGCATGCCTTCCAGCAGCGACTTGTGCTTGCCGTCCCAGCCCGCGCCGGGCAGGCCGCCGGGCAGCAGCACCGCCTGGAAATGCCCGTCACCCAGGGCAATCACCTGGCAACCGGCCTTGTCGCCGACGTATTCGCCCTGAACCTTGAAGTCCGCCGGCAAGGTCGCGTCCTGCGGATCGGTCCAGACCTCCTTGGCCTGCTTCTTCTTCTGCCCGGCATCGACGCCGAGGACCGAGAGGCTGAACATCAGCCCGCATAGCAGCAGCCATCGCATGATGCAATCTCCTGTCTTTGTTTACGTTTCGCGCTCGCGCACACCCTGGCGAAAAAGTTATCCCCTGTACCCCGGCATCCAGCCATCATACGGAGTCACAAACGGCCAGCACTGCCCCGACAACCGCTCCTTCTCCGGGTTCCTGCGAATGTACTCTTCCACCCGATAGAAGTCCGCGCGCGTGCTCAGAAACCCCTTCCAGCCCGGCCCACCCCATACCGGATGCGTCGCGCTGCGAATCCCAGCCTCAATGAGGAGCTCTCGACTCTTGTTCTGTAAGAGCTCGATCATCACCTCCGCCTTGTCTCGATGCCGCCGCATCAAAAGGTGGACATGCTCCGGCATGATGGCGCACTGGTAGCAGGTGTAGCCGCGTTCCTCGATGACATCGCTGAAGGCCTTGGCGATGATCTCGAAGTCGTCCTGCGAGAAGGTGAGCAGCGGGTGCTTCAGCAAGTCGGCCGCCTCTTCATAGAACCGACGCAGCTCGGCGGGAAGCGGTTGCTTCGCCTTCCGCCCATAATGCATCTCCCCCAGCGGCTCGATCTTCTCGACGCGGACATCCTGCGACCAGCTGCCGCGCGGGTCGTTCGGCAGCCACCAGCCGTACGCGGTCCATACGAGGTGATAGCCGGCGACCACGGATTCTTTCCTCCCGAGGGATCGCGCGAGCGCGAAACGTAAACATCGCCTGGTTTACGTTTCGCGCTCGCGCACACTGTGCAACATCAGTATCCCTATTTCCTCACAAACTTCCCCGCCGCCCCCGCAGCCTTATAGATCGCCTCGGTGCGGTCGAACGCCGGGTCGCGCGCATTGATGAGAGTCAACTTCACGTTGGGGGCAAGCAACCCCAACGCCTCCGGGATGTCGAGCACGCGCAGCACCCCCAGGAAGTGCGGCCCCTCCATGTGCGACTTCGGCGGATCGATGATCACCACCTCCTTGATCGACGGCTCGAGCAACGCGGCGTAAGCGGCGAGGATGCCGAATTGGCCGCGACCGACCAATCGCCATTGGCGCTTGGGTAAAGTTTTTCCATCAACCTCTAATTTGGCCAGCATCTTGATCGTTGCAATGATATCCGTGACTTTTCCCACATCAACAGTCAGGCCCAATAGGGCATCTGCGCGTTCGACGTAATTGGGCGGTGACGCCTTGGTCCATTCGGATAGTCCACTTTCCCCCCGAACGTGCAAGCCATACACCGGCGAGCCGTCCAGCCGCTCATTTTGGTAGCCTTTGCTAGATGCAACCAGGAGCGTGCCAAGCTTGGAGTCTGGGACTTCAAGCTCGACGTACCTGAACAACCGCACGCCCGCTTCCGTCTCGAATGCGCGCAAAGATACGCGCTTGTTGTCCGTGGCGGCAGTAACTTCCCGTGAAAGTGATTGAAAAGTGTTGCTCTTCAGGTGCGCCACCAGGGCACTCCGCCATGCAGGGTAGACCGGCTTCTCGGGCACATCCACCTTCGCCCGCGCCACAAACGTCTCATCCACCTTCGCATTGATCGCGTCCTTCGGAATATCGCTCTCTTCACGGAAGACGCGCAGCGTCTTGCCGGGGATTTCGACGAGGGGGCCGGCGTCCTTCACCGGACCGGTGTCGTTCTTGACGTGCTTGTTGATCCACTTGAAGATGGCGATGCGCAGGTCCGGGCGATAGTCATGCCCGCCGACGCTGACATAATCGTCCACCAGCTCCGGCTTCTCGTACATGCCATAGATCTTCCGCAGCTTGGCGATGATGCGGCGGTTGGCGTCCATCGGGAAGATGGGGTCGTTGTCGGAGTTGGCGAACAGCATGGGCCGGGGGGCGACCAGGGCGGCGATGGTCGTCCAGTCCCACTGGTAGGTGTTGTAGAGGAACATGCAGTCGCAATGGCCGTTGACGACCTTGTTCTTGACGTAGCTTTCGAGGTCGCTCATGCCGCTGACGGGGACGGCGCAGGCGACGCGGTCGTCGGCGGCGGCGATCCAGAACGTCGCCGCCCCGCCGCCGGAGATGCCGGTGACGGCAATCTTCTTGGCATCGACATCGGGCCGGCTGACGAGATAATCGATGGCCCGGATGCCGTTCCAGCACTCGACGCCGGCGGGCGTGTAGCCGGCCGAGTGCCACCACCAGCGCGGATGATCATCGGGCCGCGGCCGTTTGACGCCGTCCGTCTCGTACGCCTTCAGGCTGGTCCACGGCACGCCATAGGTCCCATGATGCACCGCCGGAATCTCGCCGAGCTGCAACGTGTCGAGAACGATGCAGACGTAGCCGTTGCGGGCGAACCAGAGACCATGATCCTGCAATGCCGTCTTGTTGCCATCACGGCCTCGGTTGGAATGGCCGCAGACATAGACGACGGCAGGATACCGCTTGCCGTTTCGCGCTCGCTCCAAACTGTCGATGGGCCGAAACAGATTCGCGGTGACATACAACCCCGGCTTCGACTGAAAATGAAGCTTGTCGATGATGACGTCGCCGTGCTCGACGAAGCCGGTGGAAGTGGCGTGGAGCGGCGTCTTCTCCGGAATCGGCCAGAGGCCGAGCATGTCCATGTACTCGCGATACAGCCGTGGCCGTTTGTCCTGCCATTCCTTCAGGGTCTTGGCGCCGTCGAGAAACTTCTTGCTGAGCTTGTCGGTCTCGGCGGCGAGGTATTTCTCGATCATGACATCGCCGGGCGTGGGTTCCGCCTTTTGCTTGGTCTTCTGCGGCCGCTGAGCATGAACGCCACGGGCGATGACAAGGAACGCGAGCGTGAACAGGAGCAAGCGTGTCATGGTGAGTCTCCTTTGCTGGATACTATAGCGGATCAACGCCGCCTGGCGGCGAGTGTCAAGGCGAGCGAACCTGCCGCACACCGGTGCCGCGTTGGATTTCGCCGGCTGTTTCGTTTCTTCGTTACGGCATGCGGGCATGCGGTGTGCGGAATGCGATTGAGATTGCACGAGTGGTCGTGTAACATGTCGAAGAGCCAGGTGGACGATGGCGTCGGCGGTCAATCCAATATCCCGCGGCAACCAAGCACATCCGGTCGAGCCGTCTAGAGGAGCCCATCATGGTCCCGGCAAGGCGAATGGTACGGAGATTCTGGCCCATGGCGGCCGCTACTGTGTTGCTGGCACTGCTTGTGGCGGCGGGCGTTTCCCAGGAACCAGCGAAAGCGCCGCTGCCTCCGGTGCGGGTGAGTATTCAGGATGAGAAGCCGGTCGTCGTCGAGCCGGTGTTGCCGGTGGCGGGCGTGCCCATCGTCCAGTACCAGACGCAGCCGAACATGATGGTCAACGTCCGCGTCAACAACCAGACGCTGCACCTGGGATTCATCCAGACCATGTTTCACGTGGACGGCCAGGTGATTTATCCCGGCAATCCGCCGGGGCGCATGGTGCTGCAGAACGCCCCGCTGCCGCGCAAGGGAGACAAGCAGAAACCTGGTTTCATGTCGATCTACGAGATCAACAACGTCCGCATCACGCAGACCATTCAACCGGTCCCAACCAAGCCGCGCCAGGGCAAGCAGCGGCTGATCGACACGGTGCTCGTCAACTATCTGGTGGAGAACAACGACAATCGGCCGCACAAGGTTGGCGTGCGCATTTTCATGGACGTGTTCATCGTCAACAACGACGGCGCCCTGTTCGCCGCTCCCAATCATCCGGGACAAGTGCTCGACGGCGTCGAACTCAAGGGCAAGAAGGTCCCCGACTATTTGCAGTTCCTGCAGCAGCCGAACCTCAAGAACCCCGGCTTCGTGGCGCACATGACGCTGAACTTCGGCCGAGCTTACGACATGCCGGACCGCGCGGTGCTCACCCGCCTCGGCGCCTTCAGGGATCAATGGAACCTGCAAGCGATCCAGGCCATGGGTGATTCCGCGATGGGCGTCTACTGGGAGCCGAAGGACGTCAAGGCGAAAAGCAAGCGACAGATCGCCTATGCCTACGGCGCCGGCGTGGCTTCTAGCCCGGAAGGCGACGGCCACGTCAACCTGGTACTGGGCGGGTCCTTCGAGCCCGGCAAGCTCTTCAGCGTCGCGGCCTATGTTCAGGCTCCCGCGCAGGGGCAAAGCCTGACGCTGGAACTGCCCGCCGGCATGGAACGCGTCGAGGGCAGGCAGATTCAGCCAGTACCGATGGGAGTCGCCGAGGAAGAGGGCAATGCCATGGTGCTGTGGAAGTGCCGCGTGCTGCGCACGGGCCAGCATATCGTCCGCGTCCGCTCCAGCACGGGCGTCACGCAGGCCAAGATCGTCACCATCACCCGGCCTGTCAGTCCATGAAGCCCATGAACTCGTCGCTGGCCCGGTCGTACTCGTTTTGCGAAACGCTGGCCCGGCGCGAGGCGGGTAACTTCTACAACGGCTTCCGCGTCCTTCCCAGGGGCCAGCGGCTTGCCATGTGTGCCCTCTATGCGTTCATGCGCATTGCCGACGACCTGAGCGACGAGCCCGGCAACATCGACGACAAGCGGCGACAGCTGGCCGGCTGGCGCGCCGGGCTGACGGCTGCCAGTGCCGGACAGTTCTCGCATCCCATACACGAAGCGCTGCATCACACCGTTCATGCCTTCAACGTGCCGCTTCGCTATCTCGAGGACGTCATCGACGGCGTCGAGATGGACCTGGAACCCGTCGCCTTCGATTCGTTCGCAGATCTACGGGTGTACTGCTATCGCGTGGCGTCGGCCGTCGGGCTGGCCTGCATCCATGTCTGGGGGTTCAAGGACGAGCGGGCGCGCGACCATGCCGAGAGTTCCGGAATCGCGTTCCAGCTGACGAACATCCTTCGAGATCTCGGCGAAGACGCCTCACGTGGCCGCGTCTACCTGCCGCGCGACGAGCTGGCTCGCTTCGGCTACGACGCCGCAGGACTGAGTCAGGGCGTGCGTGATGGGCGCTTCCGGGAGCTGATGCGTTTCCAGGTGGAACGGGCCCGCGACTTTTATCGGCAGGCAAGGCCGCTGGCAACGCTGCTGCCCCCGCCCGGGCGCGCGGTGTTCCTGGTGCTGTCGCGAACCTACGCGGCGCTTCTGGACGCCATCGAACAGCGCGATTACGACGTGTTCTCGTCGCGCGTCAGCGTCAGCCGCTGGAAGAAGCTCTTCTATGTTGTGCGAGCGTTGCCAGTGCGCTGGGGGCTGGTGCATGGCTGATGGCAGGCCGGCTTCCCGCTGATCGATTCATGCGTCCGGTGCGCTGGCGAGCACCTCTTCGATCGCGCGGACGCAGCCAGTCAACGAGGCGGCGGCCATCTGAAAGTTGGTGTGGTCGGAGACGCGTCGCTGCTCGGCGGCGAACAACTCGGCGGCCTTGCGCAGCTTCGGTAGCTTGCCGCGAGCGCGATGCAGGAACTCCTTCGCATCGCCGCGTTGATGCGCCGGTTCGGTCGCGCGGACATAATCGAACAGCATCCGCGGGACGGCCAGCATCTCATCGTCGTCCTGGATCTCGTCAGCGTGCTTGAGAAAGGTACGGACCATCCACAGATGGGCGAAGATGGTATTCAGCCGCTCCATCGCCTGTTCGGGTGTCATGGCATTGTCAACGAGACTGTGGCAGCGTGGGGCTCGCCTGGGCAACGGCGGGAGTCGCACGCTTCATCTTCGCTTCCCTGCTCTTCTGGTCGATGTAACCCTTCGAATAAAGAACCAGACCGGCCCCAATCGCGGCCAGGAGGATGCCGGCGCCGAACATGATCCAGCCGGGCAGCATCTTTGGATCGGACGCCCCCTCCGGCGGATGCCAGCGCAGGCTGATGACGGCGTTCACGATGGGAGCGCCGGCGAACACCAGGGGCGCGATATACAACGGATTGCCACCGTTCTTGATGGCCAGGATGATGCCTAACGCCCCGGCCGCCCCGGCGATGCCGCCGAAGAGCGCGAACGAGAACGCCGGCGTGTCAAACACGCCGTTGCGGCTGAAGTCCAGCTTCTCGCCGCCGGCCATGTTCGCCAGCAAGAGGATGACCGGAATGACGACGGCCGTGATGAAGTATGCCAGTCCCACGCACAGAAAAGCGCGCACCGAGCCGGCGCTTGGTTTGCCGTCGCCCAGTCGCCGCTGCCCCTCGTGCAGCACCGGCACGTACATTCCCCAAGACAGGATGGTTCCCAGCACGAAAGCCTGCCAGATCTCCAGCTTCATCAAGAACTCCGTTGTCACGATTTCAGATTGCAGATTTCAGATTGCAGATTTGCGTAGATCTTTCAATCTGCAATTTGGAATCTGCAATCTCCCATCACTCGCGTCGCAGCGCCGATAACAGCGGCGCTCGCAATGTTGCGGCGACGGCGATGGCGGCGGCGCCGAGGCCCACGACCAGTGCGATCGCCAGGAGACATATTAGTTGCAGCCAGAGGATTCGGCTGCCGCTGCCCAGCAAGAATGGCGACACCGCCACCACGGCCGACAGCGTGCCGACCGCCAGCCCGAGAATGAGCAAGTAGCCATTTTCGGCCAGCACGAACCAGCCGAGCGTCCGTCGGCGAAAGCCGAGAGCCCGCAACAAGGCCAGTTCGCCGCGGCGTTCCCACACGCTCCGCAGCAGCACCACGGCCAGTCCGAGCGCTCCCAGCAGCAGCCCGAAGCCGCCCAGCACCTGAAAGGTCAGCAGGTAGGTGTTCTCGACTTGAAGAAAACCCTTGACCCGGTCGATGGTGTCGGTGACGCTCAACCCGGGCAAGCCCGGCATCGCTTCCAGGGCTGCCCTGGTCTCGTCCACGCGGTTTTCGCCGGCCTGCACCAGCAGGAGATTGAATCCTTCCTGCCGTGGATACATCTTCTTGAAATTGCCGTCCGACATCAGCAGTTCCCCCTGGAAGATGCTCTCGCCGAGCAGGCCGACGATGCGCAGTTTCTGCATCTGCCCGCGTTCATCGGGAACTTCGAGGGTGTCTCCGAGGCCGACATGCAGGATGTACTTGGCGGCATTGGCGTCGGCGACAACGGGAATGGCGCCATCTTCGCTGGAGCGATGCAGCAGCAGCCAGGGATTCTTCTGCTCTTCATCGGTTGGATTCAGAGTGGCGGTGAAGTGAAAGCCGCCGCGTGCAACAAGGTCGGCCGGCACGCCCAGCAAGCGTGGCCGCAAAGGCTGATACAGGTTCAGGCAGCTGGCATCGTCGCCGGGCCTCACGCGGAAGGAGAAGGACTTCGCTTCAGCGAGCGCGGGCGGCACCCTGGCGGCAGCATACAGGTCGCGGCGCCCCTCCGCACGGTTCAGGTCCTGGAAGATGGGCAGGTCGCTCTCGACGATGAGATCGAAGCCGCCGCTGCCGCCGTTGTCTTTCAAGAACTCGCTGCCCACTTCGCGATGAAACGATTGCACGGAGACGACCAGGAACATCGCCGACGCGAGCAGGCCGATGGTCAGCAAGCTGCGGACCGGATGGCGGGCGGCGTTGCGGACCCCTAAACGGGCGAGGGCGTTGGCCCCGCCGACGACGGCGACATGCTTGCCGCGCCGCATCCGCGCCCACGCTGCCGCCAGCAGAGCGATCAGCAGGCAACTGCCGCCGCCGAAGAAGCTAAACGTCTGCGCCTCGTGCCCCGTGGCGACGAATGCCACGCCCAGACAGATGACCGCTCCGGCCGCGAAGGCCATGGCGATCCAGACGCTCCAGCGCGCCTGGCCGGTGCTGACCTTCGCCACGACCGTCTCGCCCGCCAGCAACGACTTGGGCGCCAGCCGCGACAGCGCCCGCACCGACCAGAAGATGGTGAACAGGCTGACCGCCACCGCCGCGGTGAAGCCGATGAGGAAGCTTGTCGGTTGCGGGTGATAATCCAGGAACGACAGCCGCGAACCGCCGGGCCATTCTTGAGCGAGGAAATCAAGCAAGGCCCGCGCGTACGCCCCCGCCGCCAGAAGGCCGACCCCCGCGCCGACGACCGCGAGCACCAGCCCCTCGACCAGCAGCAACCGCCGCACCTGCCGCTGTCGCCAGCCGAGCGCCAGCAGCAAGCCGATCTCGTGAGCGCGGCGGTCCAGGTTCAGCCGAAAGAGCAAGCCGACGAGCATCACAGCCGCGATGATTAGGAACGCGCTGAAGTACAGGAAATACTCGGAGAAATCCGTCGAGCCGGCGGAGGCTCGCAGGGCTTGCGACTTCACGTCGCGGAAGGTGAATCCGCCTTGGGCGGGGTCGAGCGACTTCAGCAACGCTGCTTCAAACTTCGCGGCTTCGCTCACTGGAGCAATGCGAATCGACGTCAATTGCCCGAAGCGGCTGCCCCAAAGTTTCTGGCCCGCGGACAGCGTGACATAGGCGCGCGGAGTCGTGCGATGGCGTTTCCAGTATTCATCGTCGCTGGGCTGGATGCGATTCTTGTCAAATGGGAACGGCGGCTTCTCCCAATTCTTCATGTCCAACTTGTCGGTAATGCCCGGAAATTCCGGTGTCAAATCGGGATCGTCCAGCATACCCGCCAGCGGCAGTACTTCCTTGACCTTGAACAAGGCAGACTTCTTGTCCAATTGACCGTGATCGTTTGGGGCGTAGTAGTCGATCTTGATTCGTTCTCCGCGACTAGTATGCAGAGGCGAGCCGGGCCAAGTTATCAAGATTATCTCGTCTTCGCTTAAAAGATCCGTTGCCGTCGGCAAAGGTCCAAGAGGAGGTGGCCCCCAATCATCTATCGCGCCGACTACGGCATACGAAACATCATTCTTTCCGTCAGAAATACCGTCCGCGAGGTATACTAGAGTAGGAGCAAAAAAAACAAACTTGTCAAAGAACCAGGAGCCGATCCCTATCATGCTGGCTGGTTCTGCAACGCTTGCGACGGCTCTAGCTATTGCCGGTTCGAGGAACATCTGCCGGCTCTCCAGGCTCAGATACGGCCGATTCTTGCGATAGTAATCGATGACCGCCTGCACCGGCAGCCCGTCCTTGTTCGCTTGCTTTGCCAGCTCCTCCGGAACGCGTCCCGGCCACTTGAACTTGCCGATCCTGCCATCGCGCGGTCGAGGATCCAGATAGCGCACAAACGCCCGCGCCCGATCCTCCGGCGTGCGCAACCGCAGCCCCCAATCCTCCAGCGTCAACTTCTTCGCTAGCGCCGTTTGCAGCGTGTCGCCAGCGCCGCCGGCGAGGATGGCATTCGCCCGGCCGGGTTGTTCCAGCTTCTCCTGCAAGAAGCCCAGCGGCACGAAGGCGTTGCGGACCGGTTCCGGGCTCGGCTTCAGCGAGAAGCGGGCCATGCCGTCGTCGGGCCGAATCGCGCGCACCGTCACGGTCAGGGCTTCCAGCACGTCCTCGGCCTTGCGCTTGCCCAGCAGGCTCTCGCGCGGGATGCCGTCGGGCTTCTGGACGTTGAGCTTGATCGAGTCGCCGACGCGTGCGCCCAGCGCCGCGGCGAGCGTGGCGTTCAGGACGACGTCGGCCTTCGCCTCGTCCCACGATGGCGGCGGAACGGAGCTGGCCGGCCAGAAACGTTGATCCACGCCGAGGATGGTCACCTTGCCGATGGTTCGGGCGGGCGCAACACGGGAGGGCGAGGCTCCTGCCGAGCCGTGGTTTTTTGACGATTGGGATTTCGCCCCGGACGGCTCGGCGGGAGCCTCGCCCTCCGGAACTCGTGCCTCGCCCTCTCGTGTTGCGCTGCCTTGCAGCAGGATCGCCGGCGCGGCGCGCTCTGCCGGCAAATCGTCGGCGAGCGCGGCCCGGAAGAACCGGCTGGCCACCAGTGCCTCATCCACCCAGCCAAGTTGATCAAGCGCCAGTGCCTTTAAGCTGCCGCGCAGGCAATCGCCGACGAGGAGTGCTCCCGTCAGCACGGCCGAGCCAACGGCCACGCCGAGCAGCACGGCGAGATTGCCACGCCAGTGAAACAGCAGACTGGAACACAGGAGCCGACGCATAGCGCTTCCAGGAAGTGGTTGGTGCAGCAAGTATTCTCAAAACACGCGCATCGATGCCTCGGTAATGAACAATTCCAACTGTTGAAATCCTCTCAGGAGCCGCTTCTTGCGTTGCGTGACAAATCGCGTCGATCCCTGCGGGCGAAAATCCAGCACGGTCATGACGATGACCTGGTCAAGATATAGTTGCGTCTCTCCTTGCCAGATGCCGCGGAGCGGAAAATCGCGTTGTTGAGTTGTCAAGCCCTGGAAATGCGCCAGTAGGTCCATCTCAAGGCTATTGAACTTCTCATCTTCGACAGGGCCACCATGATTGTAGGTGAGCGGCAAGTAGATATCGTAGCGCCGGGCGTTTCTAGCCATGCTTCTTTCTCGCCTGTGCGCCGTTGGGGCCAGAAATGATCTCGAACGGCAGCTTCTTGCGGCGCAGCATTTCAACCTGTCGCTCGCTGACGACGTAGATCGGCTCCTGGCTGACGCGTGACACCGGCCCCGCCGCCACGAGCGCCCGCCAGACAACGCCCCACTGCTCCGGAGGAACGCGAATCGTTACCATTCTTGCATGTTACTGCGACAGCGTCAGGCGAGCAACCGAGCTTCCCCCGCATGGCCCACTCAAGAAGAGACGCATTCAAGTCTGAGCCGACGGCCCCGCCAGCATCCCGTCGTTCATTTCCATCTGCCTGGGAAATCGCTTCGCCAGTTCGGTGTTGTGCGTGACGACGATGAGGATGGTCTTTTCCTGTTGCTGAAGCTGCAGCAGCAGTTCGCCAATGGCGGTGGCATTCGTGCGGTCGAGGTTGCCGGTGGGCTCGTCGGCGAGGAGGACTAGCGGATGGTGGATGAGCGAGCGGGCCAGGGCGACGCGCTGCCGCTCGCCGCCGGAAAGCTCGGCCGGGCGATGCTCCAGCCGATCCTTCAGGCCGACGCGCTCCAGCAGCTCATTCGCCCAGGGCAATGCGGGCTCATGGTGGTTACTGGCTAGCGTCGGCAACAGGACGTTTTCCAGCACGGAGCATTGCGGCAAGAGATAATGTTCCTGAAACACGAAGCCGATGTGCTGGTTGCGAAAGGCCGCCAGTTCCGTTTCCGGCAGCGTGAACGGATCCTTGTCGGCGATCCGTACCGTCCCCGAAGTCGGCTGATCGAGCGTGCCGAGGATGTTGAGCAGCGTGCTCTTGCCGGAGCCGGACGGCCCCGTGATGGCGAGCGCGTCGCCAGATTGCAATTCCAGGCTCACGCCGCGCAAGACCGGCAGCGTGCCGCTGCGCGTCGGATAGTCCTTGCAGAGATCGGCAACTCGCAGGCTCATATTGCTATGGTAGTGGAACTTGAGCTGCGCGCGGGGAGAGTGGTGGAATGGCTTGCTTGCATTTCGTGCCGCGTGGCGCGGGGCGCGTGGTGCGACGCGAGCGCGAAACGCAAGCAAGCGAGAACTCATTCCTTCTCCCGCACCTGGTTCCAGTACTGAATCAAATCGATGCGGGTGACGATATCGACGACCTTGCCGTTGTCCACGGCCAGGACGCCGGTGTTGCCAGCCAGCAGCAGGCGGTAAGCTTCGTCCAGGTGGATGGAAACGTCGAGTTGCGGCAACGGCCGGGCCATGATCTCGCCGATCTTGACCGCGCTGGGGTCGCTGTTATCGTGCAAGACGCGGGCCAGCGTGACTTCCTGGACGCTGCCCACCGGCTTGCCGTTTTGCAGCACCGGGAGCTGCGAGAAACCGGCCTTTTGCAACATGTTGATGGCATCCTCGGCCGTGGCCTCCGGCGTGATGGTCGTGAGCTGGCGTGGCCCACGTAGCTTGAGCAGGTCGGCGATCGAGTGGTCCGGCTGGTCCTTGATGAGCAGGTTGTTGGACTTCATCCAGTCGTCGTCGAAAAGCTTGCTCAGGTAGTTCCGCCCGGTGTCGGCGCACAGTGCAACCACGAAGTGGTCCGCCGTCAGCCGCCGGGCATAGCGCAGCGCCGCGGCGACGGCCGTGCCGCTCGAGCCACCCACCAGGACACCTTCCATGCGGGCCAGGTTGCGGGCCACGTGAAACGATTCTGCATCGCCGACGCGAACCCATTCGTCGACCAGCTGGCTGTTGAACGTGCGTGGTACAAAGTCCTCGCCGATGCCTTCGACCTTCCAGGGGCGCGGGGTGTCGCCTGACAGGATCGAGCCTTCCGGGTCGGCGCCGATGATCTGCACCTCCGGGTTTTGCTCTTTCAGATAACGGGCCACGCCGGAGATGGTGCCGCCGGTGCCGACGCCCGCGACGAAGGCTGTGATGCGGCCCCCGGTCTGCTCCCAGATCTCGAAACCAGTGGTGCGGTAGTGAATGTCCGGGTTGGCGAGGTTGGCGAACTGATTGGCCCGCCAGGCGCCTGGGATCTCGCGGGCCAGCCGGTCGGCGACGCCATTGTAACTTTCCGGTGAATCGGGCGGCACGTTGGTCGGGGTGATCACAACCTCGGCGCCGTAGGCCTTGAGCAGGCGGACCTTCTCGCCGCTCATCTTGTCGGGCAGCACGAAGATACAGCGATAACCCTTGACGGCGGCGACCATGGCGAGGCCGACGCCGGTGTTACCTGCGGTGGCCTCGATGATGGTACCCCCCGGCCGCAGCCAGCCGCGCCGCTCCGCCTCGGTGATCATCGCCATGCCGACACGATCCTTGACGCTGCCGCCAGGGTTCAAGGCCTCGACCTTGATATACACGTTGGCCGTCAACCCCTCCGTCAGCCGCCGCAGCTTTACGAGCGGGGTCCGACCCACTGATTGCAGAATGGTGTCTTGCATGACTCGTCTCCGGAAAAGCGATCAGGCAGAGCCCGCAGCGTGTGCAAGGGTCGCCAAGGCGCGGCCGGGCAAAGCTTGGGCGAGAGGTGCAGGCTCCCATCTACACCGTGCCGTGGCCGAGGCTGGTGCTACGGAGGTCATTTTCCACATTCGGGGCCCGAAAGAGCAAGCCGAGTATGCCAGCCGCAAGGATTTTCCGAAAAAATCGAAATTCCGGGTTATTTATCGCCTGATCCTCATTGCTCAATTTCCACTTGACGATTAACATGAATGCAGCGGCGTGCGAGCACAACCGAGTTGACACGGTCAGCGGCGATTTCCCGTAGTCCGAGGGATGAGTGTGTACACCACCGCGGAAAAGGGACTTCCCACTCAGACACGAGCGTTGATGAAGGCAGCCCAGCAAACCTACCACGAGCTGCCCGCGGATGCTGTATTGCTCTTGACGGAAACCGACCTTGACTGGGATTGCGTCCGCGAATTGCTGCCCAGTTGCAAGCTCCTGGTCGCAGCCCAGGACAAACTTCTCACACAGCGACTGAAGACCTATCCGGAACTATTCGTCCTCGATATCGATCCAGGTCCGACTCCCAAACAAGAGCGATTGAGTCTGGCTCTGCTCGAAGCGGTGGCCAACGACTTGCTGCAGCCTGGCGCTCATGTGATTGCCCTCTACAACGGCATCGAGGATGAAGAGAACGGCCCCGAACCGGTCGATAGCCTCACCATCATTCACCTTGGCGAGCACCTGGAGCGCCTTTCGTCTCGCGATCTTCGCCAGCTCGACACTCAGGTTCCGCTGGAAACACTGCGGGCCGTCGTCGATCTGGCAACGGAAATCGGCCGCGAGGGGCGTGAGGGCAAGCCGGTGGGCACCATGCTTGTCGTCGGCGACACGGCCAAGGTGATGAAGATGTCCCGGCCGTTGAACTTCAACCCGTTCCGCGGCTACAGCCGCAAGGAACGCGACATCCGCGACCGCAAGGTCCGCGAGCAAATCAAGGATATCGCCCAGCTGGAAGGGTCGATCGTGATCCGCCGCGACGGCATCGCCGTGGCCGCCTGCGTGTACATCACTGCCCCCGCCGAGGGCATCACCCTCAGCAAGGGTCTGGGCACGCGTCACTGGGCTGCTGCCGCCATCTCCAAGCAGACCAAGGCCATCGCCATTGCTGTCAGCCAGTCGTCGGGATCGGTGCGCATCTTTCAGAACGGCGCGGTGATGCTGCAGATCGAACCGTTCGCCCGGCCCATGATCTGGCAGCATTTCAACATGGAGGTTGCCGACGGCGAGGCGAAGGCACCCGTCGCCAGCTGATGGACGTCGGCCGCACGATCACTTCGATTCATCCGCCGGTGGTTGCGACGAGAAGTCCCATTGTGGATCGCTGGATTTGATGCGTGTCTCGGCAGGCCGCGGCCGCGGCTTTGTCGTCGACTGATGCCGCTGGCTCGCGGCCCAGCGAATCAGGTTGTAGGCAAAAAAAGCCAGTGCTGCCCAGCTGACCGGAATCACCCAGTCGAAGACCGGGATGACCCATTCTTGCCCTCCGGGATTGAGGTGTGGCTGGGCGAACGCCAGCAGCGCCAGCCCGAGCCAGACGCCGGCCAGGATCAGGTTCAGCATGCTTGCTTGCCGCATGCTTGGATTGTAGGCGATGAACGGAGGAGTGGTCAGCCGCGCCGAGGACTTCGCGTCGGAGCCTGCCCACCGCTATCCCGCAAACTGGCGCATCACCAGAGCCGCGTTCTGGCCGCCGAAGCCAAAGCTGGTGGAGATGGCGGTGCGGACTCGTTGTTCGCGGGACTGGTTGGGAACGTAATCGAGGTCGCAAGCGGGGTCGGGCTGTGTCTGATTGATGGTGGGCGGCAGGGTGCCGTGATGCAACGTCAACGCCAGGGCGGCTGCCTCGACCGCGCCGGCCGCGCCGATCAGGTGTCCGACCATCGACTTGATTGACGACAGGGGCAACGCCTTGGCGCCCTCGCCAAAGACGCGCTTGACCGCCGTGGTTTCCATGATGTCGTTAAGACGCGTGCTGGTGCCGTGAGCGTTGATGTACTCCACATCGCGGTGATCGGTGCGCGCCTCACGCAACGCCGACGTGATGGCACGGGCAGCTCCCTTGCCGTCGGGGTCCGGTTTGGTGACCGAGTAGCCGTCGAAGCTCGTGCCCATACCCAGGACTTCGCCGTAAATAACGGCGCCTCGATTCTTCGCTCGTTCCAGTTCCTCGAGGACCAGGACGGCAGCGCCTTCGCCCAGGACAAAGCCGTCGCGATTACCATCGAACGGCCTGGAGACTTCCGATGCCGGTCGTGCGGAGGTGCTGAGCGCCCCCAGGGCAGTGTAAGCAAGGATCATGAGCGGGTCGATGCGGCTATCGGCGCCGCCGGCCAGCACGATGTCGGCATCGCCGCGCGCAATCAAGCGAAACGCCTCGCCGACGGCCTGCGTGCCGGCCGCGCATGCGGTGGTGATCGTGCTGTTTGGTCCCTGTGCGTTCAAGGCGAGCGAAATGTGTGCCGCCACCATGTTCGGCAAATACTTCAAGATCCACAGCGGGAACAGCGCCTCGCGGCCGCGCTCGCCCAGAAGCTTCGTTTGAAGCTGGCCTGACTCATTGCACGATGAAACGAGAGCCGGTGTCAACTCGGGCAAATCGACAGGAACCAGTCCGGTCCCCATGACGACGCCAACGTCCTCTGGATTCTCATTGTCCAGGTCGAGTCCGCTGTCCGTTACGGCAAGTCCGGCGGCGGCGACTGCAAAGCGCATCGCCCGACCCATGATCTTCAAGCTCTTGCGCTGGCCGGCAGGGATGAACGGTTCAATGTCGAAGTCCGGAACTTCGGCAGCGATCTGTACGGGATGGCCGGTCGCGTCGAAGCTGTGAATCGGTCCGACGCCGCTCTTGCCAGCAAGGCAAGCGTTCCAGAAGGATTCCTTGCCGATCCCGTTGGGGGCAACGACGCCCAGGCCGGAAATAACTACTCGGCGCATCTTGGCTAGCATTGATCGTTGTGCCATCGACCGGAGGTTGGGACTCCGATCCATGAGATGGTTGCCAGTCCAGCTTCACCATCTTATCCAATCTGCGCATTTATATAAACAAACAAAAATGTGTTTATTTATTCTTAGGTTGCCATAGGCCGTTAAATTCCAGAGATTCCGACCGAGATAGTGTTGTTTTGATCAGTATTTGGCGTAAAAAAGCATCCTTTCATCCCCGTTCGTAAAGCTCAGTCATGATGGTGACACGCGCACAACTTGGCCGACTGCTGCCGACTGCTCGCATGCGCGCCGTAAGTAATTCGCAAACAACAGATTGCGGCGACGAGTGGTCGGCCGCATAGGGGTGGGGCGTTTGGCCGGCAACTGCCGGCAACTCAGAGGCTGTCCGAAAAGCACACTGTGCGTAGTGTTTACGCCGCGTGCCGCACTGACAGGCCGCACGCCTTTTCGAGCAGCGAAGCCGGCGCCAGTTCTGGCAATTCGAGAGTCTCGCTGGCAATGAAATAGGAATGGTCGAGAGCGAACTGGCCGCGCAGTTCGCCGTGGGCGAGACCGTCGCTGAACACCAGCCAGGCCGAACCGGGAGCGAAGGAATGGAACTTTCTTGCGCCGCGGTCCTGAAAGCCCTGATGGTTCTTGAGAAAATGGTGAAAGCGTAGCATGAACGAATCGTAGATCGTCCGTCGCCGATAGTGCGGCTGCACGAGCCCGAGCAAACCGTGCCGTAGCCGTCGCGGCCAGGTTGCCTCGACCTCGTGCGGCAAGCCGGCTTGCCGTCCGAAGCGTTCGAGTAAGAAGCTGAACGTTTCGGATGTCACCCAAGTACGCGGCTCGCAGTCGTTGAGGTTGACGAACAGTCGCAGAATGCGATCGCCGCGCGAAGGCCTCGTCGGAAATGCGTCCACGTGCAATAGTTCGTCGCGCGCCGTATCGCGGAGAATGCGCGTTGCTTCCTCCTCAGGGCGATAGTGGACACGGTCGAGGCGCCAACTCTGGGCGTAGCGAGGAAGCAACCCGGCCAGCCAGGCCGTGGCACGCTCCGAGAACCCCTTCAGCAGCCCGCGCAAACGCCGCCGCTGCTGTCGAGAGAACGTCAAGTAGCCGGACGTGCGGCCGTGATTGGGGTCATAGCTGATGTTCTTGTGGAAGCCACCGCCAGATTTCTGCTGGACCAGGAATTCGAGGTCATCCTGGCTAAACAGATCAAACGGACAGCTGGAGAAATAAACGACCTCGCCACACTCCAGCCGCGCAGTCAGGCTCGCCTTGGCGTCTGTGTGAGGATGGCCAGAGTAGGTTTCGAGATCGACTTTCATGTGGGCCTCCGGGCGACAACGACCAGCGCACCGTCCAGCGAGCCTCACGCGGCGCGGCGATCCGGCATCTTCGCCTCGGTCGGGTTGGCTTGCATGTTGCGCGTGGCTGGCTTGCTGTGCAGCTTGTGGGCCATGAAATTGTTGCGATATTGCGTGACCAGTTCCTTGTGGCCGCGGATGATCAAGACGTTCTCGGCGTTTTGATTCTCGGCCTGGTTGGTAAAATTGAAGCTGCCAGTGATCACAACCTTCTGGTCGATGATCATGATCTTGTTGTGGGCAATGGCATGCTCGGCGTCGATGAGCGGACTCAGGCCGTGGTCGAGCAAGATGTTCAGATCGGAATAGCGTTCGACTTCGTTGCTGCGGTCGAGGATGACTTCCACATCAACGCCGCGTTTCTTGGCTTCCACTAGCCCGTAGGATAGCGGGTCCGCGGTGAACGAGTAAGCCTGGACGAGGACTTCCTTGCGGGCTTTTTTCAGTTCCTGAACAATGGCATTCTCGCAGCCACCTTTCGGCGAGAAATAGACGTGCAGATGCAAGAGTTGCCCGAAACGACGACCGACCCAGCGCAACCAGTAGACCAGGGTCAAGGCGCCGAGAAACCCTGTGCTGATCTGTATCCACATCAGAGTTTGATCGTCCGGCGGCCAGTTCATGACGATGCTCCTGTGGCGAGCGGCAGTTCTTCCCGCAGAATCTAACACTGCAACAGGAAAGCGCGAAGAGGAAGTCGATCGTCGGACTGGGACTGGGCAATTCGCGTCAATTGGAGAGGACGGTTCGGCTGCCGAGAAGCGAAAGAAGCCGGCAGGCGGCTGGGACCGCATGCCGGCTTCGGGGAACCGGGAAGGAGAAGTCTACTTGGCGTCGTGCTCAATGAGGTCGACCGAGGCGGCCTGATATGAGGCCTGATTGCCGCGGACATTGACCTGGCCGTGGGCGGTAACCAGATTGCCGTCCTGGAACTTGCTCATGTCGACGCCCGAGGCTATCGGCAGACGCCCGTTGTATCGATCGATGGTCTCCGGCGTGGCAAAATAGATCACCCAGCCGCTGCTCTCGCGGCGAATCTGGCCGGTGATCCAGCTGAAGTCGCTTTCATGGCCAACCTTTTCTGCCATGCGCGCACTAAGCGGCGTCTTGCCAACCACACCGCCGCTGTTTCCGCTCCTGTTGGCGGGAACGGGGCTGTTGGCTGCGTTGTTGCTATTGCTGTTACCGGTGTTGCTGCCACCGTGAGGCCGGAACGTGATGGGCGAAAGGGGCCTGGGCGGCGACTTGTGGCTGCTCTGGTTAGGCGCGACGTCCGCGAGGGGCGGTTCGGTGACCTTGACGCTTGTCGGCATGCTGTTCATTTCATGCATGTTGCCTGGCCCGCGCCGCATTTGCCCCATCTGCGACGCGCCGCTCGTATGATTCATCTGATTCATGTGCTGCATCTGATTCATGTTGTGCATGTACGATCCATCGTCTTCACCCAGGCAGCGATCCCAGAAGCCGCGGACGCGGTTGCCCATGCGCTGGAAGATGCCGGCGGAGCCCTGCTGGCAATTACCGCCAAAGTAGCGGCGCCCGCTGCCCATGCCGCCATGCATTCCGCCGTTCTGGCAGGAAGTGCACTGGCCGTTCATTCCGGACATGCCCGACACGCCGGACATCATCGGCTGGGGTTCCAAGCCCTGGGCCGCCAGCCAGGTTGCGGTCAAGAAATAGATGCTATTCCCCACGATCTTGTCCTCCTTCAAGGTTCAGCGCGGCTGCCGCTGTGAGACCGGGCGCCGCATCTGCAATCGCGAATGGCCGTCGCGGACTGGCACCGGCGCCTACTCTTGCGGCCGGCCGTCGCGGTACGCGTTCGCGTTCTGCTATCTAGTTCGGATTGCGGGCCGTGCCTGCTTTAGCGTCTTTGCCTGTTGTGCGAGAATTTCCGAGCCCCCGAAAACGCCGTCGTCTCCGTCATTGCCGGAGTTTCCGGCGCATTGCGCACAATCAGCAAGGATTACCAGGACGAATCTGCGGTTCGAAACTGCTTGTTTCGCCGGCTTGGCACGCACACCGGAGTCGAATTCGTACGAACTACGGATGTCGCTGATCGGCGGGCATGGAGGGATCGACACCTATAGCAGCGAAGTAGTCGGCGAGGCCGCGGAAAAACTCGGCCAGGGCGTCCACCTGCTGAAACTGGGCTTCAGCGGTCATGATTTCGCGAATAGTCACGAGCAGCATGTTGCTTTGGCCACGCTTATAACGGGAGCCCTCTGCCTGTTCCATCTGACGAGTAAGGCGGACTGCGTCGCGGGCACGACCCTCGAGGTCCACGGCCTGGCTCATGATGGACACAGCATCGCGCAGCTCGGCGCCGATACGGTCGCGCGCCATTTGTTCCTGGGCCCGAATTTGAGCTAGGGTACCGCGAGCCGCTAGTGCCCGGCCACGAGCTTCACGCCGTTGCACCGGCATCTCCATCAACACGGCGGCCTCGTATGCGGCGCGATTCAGGCCATTGGGCCCGGACAAAGAACTACTGCCACCTCCCGCGTCCTGAGCCCCGCGTAGCGACAGATTGAGCGCCGGCAGATACTGGTTTTCCGCCTGCCGCAGCTCCACTTCGGTGCGCTCGCGCAGCAGTTGCCAGCGCTGCAACTCCGGACGCCGGCCAAGTGCAACTTGCAAGTCTCGCTGCAGTGCCTCCTCAGTAGGCAATTCCGGGAGGTCCGGAAATGCGGGCAGGCGATTCAGGTCCGGAACGACTGGGTTTCCCAGAGGGTCGCGAAGATAAAGTGACAGGGCGATGGCCGACTGCTGCTGGAAACGAGTCGCCGCCACCAGCTTGGCCTGCCGATCGACGATGGTCCGCTGGTTATCGACGCGTTCAATGGGCGCGAGCCGGCCCTGCTTGATGAGCAGCGCTAGCTGACTGTCCCGTCTCTCGGCAATGTCCAGGACCTGGCGGGCAATGCGCACACGGTGTCCTGCGGCCACCCAGAGCCAGTAGGTTCGGCTGGCGTTGCGCGAGATGTCGATACGTTGTAACTGAATACTCGGCGCGGCGACATCGCGATCGATGCTGCTCTTTTGGACGCCGGCGCGGCGCGAGTCAATGGCGCGATTCCGCAACAGCGGCAGCAGCAGGCCGGCCCGGAACTCACCGCCGTCGGCCGTCAACCGGTCCAGGTAATAGGTCGGGAAGAGCCCGTCGCCGAGCCGGTAACCGGCGAACACCGAGGCTCCCATGAAGGCCAGCGGTTGCTGCAAGCCAACGTCAGTACGGTGGTTGTTGTAGGTCCCCTGGTTCGTGCCCTCGCTGGCCTGCAAGTTGAGATCGAAGCTTCCGCGCGCCGACAGCAACTTGCCATCGGCCACGATTCGCTCCTGCTCGGCGGCGTAGACCAGCGGATAGTAAGCATGCACGGACAGGAGGACCTCCGCCAGCGTCAGCGAACTGCCGGCGCGATCCGGAAGTCCTGGCTCGGAGTCCGGGTCGATGGGTGTATCGCTCGGCGTGCCAAGCAAGACGCGCGGCGGCGGCGCTGGAGCGTCGGATGCAGCAGGCGCCTGCGCAAGTGCAGCGCTGACCGCGGCAAATGCCACGGCCAGTGCCAGCACGAGCACGGCACCTGTTGGTCCCGGCGCACACTTGCCTGGACACCCACTCATGTTCCCACCTTGAACTTCTTGCCGGTGCCTGTAACCGTTCACAGGTCGGTCTAGCGTTTTCTACTCGGAGTGGGGTATCCTTGCAGCTGGCATGGATGCTTCTCCGTTTGTTTCCGAAGCTGATCTCGCCGCGACGCCGGCAGCGGTGCTGGCGCTGCTTCGGCACTTGACTGCTCGCGTCGCCAAACTCGAGGCGGAGTTGGCCAAGTTCAAGGGCGGGAAGGCAACGCCCGCGAATTCCTCGAAACCTCCTTCGACCACTCATCCGCACGACAAGCCGCCGTCGAGCAAGGCAAAATCGGGCCGACAACACGGCGGCCAACCCGGTCATGAAAAGCATG
>Ga0194131_10003072_pt1 | contig 26683 bp, 33 predicted proteins | sample TA2KigO120mmetaG_FD_148631 | JGI IMG/M metagenome (GOLD analysis project Ga0194131, IMG submission 148631) | Freshwater microbial communities from Lake Tanganyika, Tanzania - TA2015053 Kigoma Offshore 120m | ecosystem: Environmental > Aquatic > Freshwater > Lake | place: Tanzania: Lake... | reverse complement strand
ACCCTCGACCCAACCAACCGGAGAATCCGACTTCCGTCCGGCCGGCAGGTCATCCTCGCCGACACCGTGGGTTTCATTCAGCGATTGCCACCGTCCGTGGTCGCCGCGTTTCGCGCCACGCTGGAGGAACTCGATGTGGCCGACCTGCTCGTTCAGGTGGTGGATGTCTCCCATCCGGACTATCCGGCACAGGCTGCCGAGGTCGCCGGGGTGCTGGCCAGCCTCCATCTCGGCGAGAAGCCGTGTGTGACGGTTCTCAACAAGGTCGATCGGCTCACCGACGTGTGGCCGGCCAGTCCCGTGCCCGAGCCGATCGCTCTGGCCGCGCGCGAGTATCCACGACCCGTCGCGATCTCGGCTGAGAGGGGTTGGGGTATCGCGGATCTGCTCGACGAGATCGATCGCGCTCTCGCCGAGCAGTTGCACGCGATGCGGGCGCTGCTGCCCTATGCCGAAGGCGCGCTCCTCAACTTCTGGAAGAGCCACGGAGTGGTGGAGGCGGAGGAGTACCTGGAAGATGGAGTGCTTGTCGCGGGGCGCTTGCCGCCGATGCTCATCCATCGGTACGAGCGCTATCGTCAGCGCGATCCGGCCGCGTCGTCTCGTCCGGTACGACGGGAGCGCGTCGCTCGCGGGTGATGCCATATTCCCCCCGCGACCGCGCGGCGGAGACGAGGGGTGCGCGACCTCAGAGACCCGAGTATGCGTGCAGGCCGCCGAGGAACAGGTTTCCGAAGTAGGTGAAGAGCGTCGCGCCAAAGCCGATCAGGAGAAGGATGCTCGTGCGCGTCCCCCGCCAGCTTCGCAGAGAGTGGGCGTGGATGTAGCCGGCGTAGATCAGCCACGTGGTTAGGGCCGCGGTCTCCTTCGGGTCCCAGCCCCAGTAGCGACCCCAGGCGATGTTGCCCCAGGCCGCGCCCAGGATGAGCACCAGCGCCATACAAGGGAAGCCCACGATGACCGCGCGATAGCACAGGGCATCGATCCGCTCACGGGGCGGGAGGCGCGGCGCGGCCTCCCCGCGATGGAGTAGATACAGGATGGCCCCGCCGCACGCGACGGCGAAAGCGCCGTAGGCGATGACAGCCATGGCCACGTGGACCGTGAGCAACAGATTGTTCTGTAGCGCGGGCGCGAGCGGCGTCACATTGACGACCTGGGGCGGCAGAGTGCGCGCGTAGATGATGAGGAGGATGGGGATCGGCAGGACGGCGATGCCCAGGGGTCGGAACCGGAACTGGCGCTCGATATAGGCGAAGGTCACCGTGGCACCCCAGGCGAAGGCGATAGCGAACTCGTACTGATTCGCGTAGGGCGCGCGTCCGGCGGCGATCCACCGCGTGATCACCGCCAGCGAGAGGGCGGCGAGTCCCAGGTACGTGGCCAACGTGCCGTACGAAGCCACGGCGGCGAAGCGCACCTGGCCGAGCACATAGAACGTCCAGGCGCCGATCAAGCAGATGAACCCGGCGGCAACCAGGTAGTGTGAAAGCGCTTCTATGAACCCGCCTCCGCTGCCATCAGCTCTCGCGATGTCCGCGCCACGATCGACCGGAACTCGTCTTCGAAGTTTGGATCGCGCGCGGCATGCCCGGCGAGCCACAGCGTGGCGGTACCGGCGTCAGAATCGATCAGGGCGTACACGCGCCGATGAGGGAAGTACAGCACAGCCAGAATCCCACCCAGCATCAGCGCCGCCGCGACGAAGAACACTGGCGCACCAGGATCGCGCACCGCCTGCAGACCGGTGAACTGGGTCTCTCTCAAGAAGGTGAATTCGAGATCGCGCCAGCGCTGAGGCTCTCGTTGGGAAAGCACTCCGGTGAAGATCGCGTCGGACGATCTGAGCGGATAGCCGAAAACCGCGATCTGACCCGCGGGGACATCCTCGCTCGCGGGATCGGGAGCCACGAGGTCGATCGCGAGATTCTCGGTAGGGAGTTCGAAGAACCCGACCGGTCTGAATCCATACGGGAGTGCTGTGTAGGCGAGGGGGACGGCGTCGCGAAAGATCGAGCGGCCATTGCGTGCCACGTCGACCACGATCGCCTGACCGAAATACGCCTGGTGCAGCCGGACCGGGCCGATGGTTAGCGGCTCATTCACGCGGATAGTGGCCCGCGCGACTTCGCGATTACCGTCGATGATCGCGACCTCGCTGCGGTAGTCGCGCGCCGCACCGCCGAGGTGGTACTCGTCGGAGAAGCTGTCCACCCGGACGACATACGGCGTGTCGAGCCCAACCGGGCGGCTCGAGCCCACGGGAACGACGAGGCCGTCGTCACGCTGCCCGAGCAGGCCCGTCATCGTGCCGCCGCCGAGAATCATGATCAGGCCGAGGTGATTGACAAAGGTCGCCAGTCGAAAGAACCGGTATCGGTCGGCATAGATCGTGGGGTTCGGCTTGTCCTCGTCGAGCACGGTGCGGTACCCGTGCGCTTCGAGCGCGAACCGGGTCGCGCGAACCGCGACGTGGACCGACATCGGTCCGATTTCGGTACGGGCGTGGAGCGGCGAGGACGCATAGTAGGCGGGGCGGCGCTGGGGCGTCGTGATAAAGATATTGCGCCATATCGCCGGGGCGCGTCGGAGCGTGCACGCGGCCACGCTGACCGTGAGCAGCGCCAGCAGCGCGCGGTAGGCGGGTGCCTCGAATACGTTGAACGCGCCCGTACGGTCGAGGATCGGCGTCAGGGGCCCGTACTGGCGCTCCATTGCCAGAAGCCACCGTTCGACGAGCAGCGGGTTCTGACGCATCGGCGGAGGGACCTGGGAGATCGCCGTGCCGAGAAAGGTCAGCAGCACGAGGAGGAGGATCATCGCCAGGGCGAAACGCACGTTCGCGAGGAGAGACCAGATGCTGCGAACCAGGCTCGGCTGGACAGAACGAAGGCTCCGCGCCGCGGGGGCGTCGACGGTCACAGGATGACCGCGATCAGCGACTCGATCGTGGCGCGACTCATCGGCCCGGCGTGGGCACGTCGGATCACGCCTGCGCGATCGATTGCATAGGAAGTCGGCAGTCCGGCAACTCCGAAGTTGGCGGCAAGAGAGCGCTCTGGATCAAGTCCGACGGAAAAGCTGACTCCCAAGGGCCTCAGGTACCGCTCGATCGTCACCACATCCTCGGCCAGATTGACCGCGAGGACTCGCAGCCCGTCGGGACCGCGCGCGCGCGCATAGTGATCGATCTCGGGGATTTCGGCGCGGCACGGAGGGCACCAGGTGGCCCAGAAGTTCAGCAGTCGTGGCTCCCCGTCGCGCAGTCGGACCGTGCTGCCGTCGAGGAGGGTGATAGCCCGATCCGGAACCGGATCGCCGAGACGCACGGGCGGTTCGGCATCCGCCAGCCCACCCCAGGCATCGGGAGCGCCCCCGAACGCCACGGCAAGCGCCCCGGCGATCGTCGCCAGGCCCGTACCGATAAACACGTGCCGGCGTGTGAGGCGCCAATCGCCCAGATCGTCGGTTTCGCGCGTCGCGACCTCGAAACGGTTTGTCACATCCCGCCGATTGCGTCCTTGAGTCGCGACAGCCTTCCGTTCCCGGGAGTCATTATAGGGATCGGTCGGGCGTATGCCCCGCGCTTTACCCCTGTCAGCCGACGTTCGCCGACTGGAGTTTGGAGTCATTGCTGGCGAACGCGCGGGCGTGGATCTCGCGGAGGCGTGTCGCAGCCACACGGGTGTAGACGCGCGTGGTATCGGCACTCTCGTGACCCAGGAGATCCTGAACGGCGGCGAGATCGCCCGTTGCGGCGACGAGATGGGTGGCAAACCAGGCGCGGAACCGATGCGGTGTGAGGGCTGCGTCCATCAAGCCTGCATCCTGCGCGAGCCCCCAGACGATCGCGCGGATCGCGTTCGTAGACAGAGGGCTGACGCGGGGGGTTGCGCGATCGTGACGCGAGAAGAGGGGGACGTGAGCCAGTCCACGCCCGAAGCTGGTATCGCCGCGCGCGGCGACGTATTCCTCGATGGCGATCCACGCGCTGTCGGTGAAGAGCACGAGCCGCTGCTTTTCTCCCTTTCCGGTGACGATCGCGCTCCTCCGGCTGCGATCAAGGTCCCCGCGGCGCAGACCCACCAGTTCGGCCACGCGGATGCCAGAACCACGTAACGTCTCAACGATAGCTATGTTACGCATCCGAATGAGAGGCGACGTGCCGGTGTCGCCACGTGCCTGGAGGACGATGCGGTCAATGACCTCGTCCGACGGCACCCGCGGCAAAGCCCGGCGGCGCTTGCCCCGCAGGGCGGCGAGGCGGAGCTGCAGCGTCTCCAGCGGGAGGTCGGTGCGGAGGCCCTCGCGCACGAGAAACGCGTAGAAGCGGGAGATCGCCGTTGTGTACGTCTCGATCGTCGTGCGAGGCGAGCGAGCGCGCGAGAGATGCCGGGTGAAATCGAGGAGGTCATCGGCGGTGATCGCCTCCAACGACAGTCGCTCCGGCGTCCGAGCTAGGCGATACTCGGCGAAACGCCGCAGCGCGACACGATACGTGCGGACCGTCGCAGGGCTGCGGCCTACATCGAGATCGCGAAGAAACGAATCGATCGCGTCGGTCAGGAGCATACGAATGACGGTAGCGTCCGTTCCATCAGATGGGCGCTAGGGATTCGCCGCGGATGAGTTGTTTAAGTCAGCTTAACACAGGTATCAGAATCGTTCGGCGGGTTGTCAGGCGTGCATCCCGATCCAGACCGCGCCATCGCTCCAGACCTCGCGCTTCCAGATCGGCACGACCTCCTTCACGCGATCGATCGCGTGGCGGCAGCCGTGGAACGCCGCGTCGCGGTGCGGTGCCGCGACCGCGATGACGATCGAGGCCTCGCCGACGTCGCAGCGGCCCAGTCGATGCACCATCGCGACGCGTATCGGCCCGAACTTGAGAGCAATCTCGTCGCCGATGGCAGCCATCTTCGCTTCTGCCATACCAGGAAACGCCTCGTATTCGAGGTACAACACCGTGCGTCCCTCGTTGGTCGCCCGTACCGTGCCGATAAATGTGACCAGCGCGCCACACGCGGGGGCGGCAACCCGTGCTTCCACCTCACGCGGATCGAGCGGCCTATCGGTCAGCCAGAAGTCCGCGTCGGCTCCGCCGCTTACCGGGGGTAGGAGCGCGAGATCATCATCGGGCGCCACGGGCGCTGCCCGATCGACGAACTCTCGATTGACGACTGGCCTCGCACTCGACGCGACCGACTCAAGCGCGGGCACGGCGCGGACCACCGCGTCCACCACGTCGCCCATGGTCGCCGGTGAGGCGACATCGACTGATACGACGGACATCTTCGCGCGCTCGCGATAGGCCGCGAACAGCCGCACCTGGAAGAGCATCACACCGTCCTTGAACGTGCAAAGGTTATGTCACCCACCGATGACCTCAATCGTGCCGAGATCAACATGATCTGCTCCAGTCGCGGTCGCGATCCGGCGTCCGTCCGAGTGATGGTAGAGGCCCGCGATCAGGCCGTAGGTTCCCGCTACCGTACCGGACGGTATCGGAAGTACGAACCGATCCCTTACGACGTCCTCCACGTACCACAGTGACGTCGGATAGGAGCCACCGCGCGGTTGCCTGTCCACCTGCGCGATCGGACGGCCGTCTCTCACGAGGTGAACAAAGAGGGTAGCATCTCGATCGGGAGAGCGAGCCACGTGCCACAGGCTGGTGAATGCGATCGCCTCGCCCGCTCGTACGGCTCCGGATCGATCCAACGAGCGGAGGACCAGACCATTCGCGAACTCAGCGACTGTGTCGGCGCTGGGTGGTGCCGTGTCGCTACCGCGCTGCGCGAGCCGTGCGATCACCGGACCAGATTCAATCCTGTTCCCGCGGGCATCCACAGCCGGCAGCGTCACATTACCCGGCTCGTACATCCCGACGGTCAACTGGACCATACGCAGGAGCTGCCGCGGCTGGGTCTCCCGAACGCGCACACGAAGCGGTAGGCTCAGGATCTGACCTTCGGGCCACATATTTGTCGGTCACCCGGGCCCAGCCGGTGCCCTATCCAAGCCACCAATTGACTCCCGTTCGGAGTCGACCGCGTGCACGAACATGGTGAGGTTCGTCTCCGGCGTCGACCGCGCGCGTAGGCGGACCCTCGCGTCGATCCACCCGTCTCCGCGAACCTCGCTGTCCGTGGCGAGACTCAACAGTTTGATCGAGTCGCCGTACACCACGAGCGGCCGTTAGGTGCCCGATCTTGCATCGGCGAACTCGAACCTCCTGGGCACGCCAGATGGGCCGACCGGGGCGACGAGACACAGCCATATCAGAAGGCAAGAAACCGGGATCGCGAACGCGAGTTGTCGGCCCTGAATCCGCAGCCAGGCAAACACGCCGGCGGTGAGAGCGACAATCAGAAGCAGTGCCGGGATCTCCGCGATCAGAACAGCGACCTTCCATCGATATTCGAGCCAGACGAATCCGTGATCTCCGGCGAGATAACGCGGAAGCCAGAAGTCGAGGAAAGCGTTCGCGTGACCTGGCCCCGTCTTCGGTTCGACGATCGTTATCGCGCGGAAATGCAGGATGCTGCGAGCAGAGCCTTCCACGGACTGAATGCCAGGAGAAGGCCCAGTGCAGGAAGCGACGGGATCAAGTACCGGGGCCCGCTACTCTGTCCGCCCAGGGGTTCCCAGAACGAGGCATTGACAAGGATGAAGCCCACGCTGGCGGTGGCGAGCATCATGGAGATCCCTCACTCTCTCCGATAGAGGGTGATGGCCCCGGGCAGGGCGAGTAGGAAGACCGGCGCCTGCACGAAGAGGCCGGAGGCTCCAAACAGAATCCCCGTCAGATGCTCTGGACGCGGATAGGTAAGCCCGACGAAGCCGCTCAACATCCCGCTGAATGCGACGAAATCGGTGAACTGATATCCGATCCGCCAGAACGCGCCGAAGCTCAGGTGCTGATACACGATGAGCGGAAACACTCCCACCAGCGCGCCGATCCCGAACAGGGTGAACCCCGGTCTGGGGAGGCGCCATTGGTGCACGGACCCGTCCGCCATCGGGTCCGCGCAGGCCCACCAGAATGATCCCGCTGGTGAATTCAGTCGTCACTGCGTAGCCGGCCAACATCCCAGACCCGACGCTGCAGGCGGTGCGAGATCGGTCCGTGCGGGCGCGGCGGCATCGGAAGTAAAGAGCCAGAGAGGTGATTCCCAGCATCGCGGCAAGGCTGTGGGAGAAGAGCGTGCTGGCCGCAGGCGTGAGTGGTGACCCCAGTGCCAGCACTCCGGAGATTGCGATCGCCGCTCGCCGCGGCGCTCCGAGATCCAACGCCAAGGTGTACGTCGCGACTGCCGCGATCGCAGCGGGTACGGCGGCGGACACGATCGCGAGCAGGTGCACGAGATCTCCGATGTCGACTCTTCCAAAGGGCGCGACCTGCCACACCGACGAGATACCGGCCAGGGCTACAGCGCCCACGAGAGCCGTGCCGGGAGCCTTGTTCGTATGCCAGTGGCTTTCGAAATGGGACCGGTCGATGGTGTTCGCCGCATAAGGATCGATCCTGGTTGTGCTATCCCAGGCCATCGCGGCCGCGAGATCGAAGTGGCTGAACTGATTCGGGCCCGGCTCCGTCACGACCCACGAGTACAGTGTGACCAGCACGATGACAACGGATGCCGTGCCACACCAGGATCGACCGACACTGGAGCACGACACCCGAGATGAAGTCGTCGGTGGCCGCGCGAATCTGCAGCCGCCTGCCTGATACGCTGTGGTCAGTTCTCCTGTGCAGCGCGTCCGCGCTCCAGGATTGCCCGGGCCGCCTCGGCCAGGCCGAGTTCACTGAGATCCCGGTACGCCGAGTACACCGCCCGCCCGATGAGCCGTGCTCGCCAATCATCGGGACCCACGAGATGAGAGTACCGATATCGCTGTTCGATGAGGTGCGTGAGGCGCGCCACAAAGAATGTCTGGATCGGGCTCAGTTCGGAAGTACCGGTCGCATTTTCAGACTGTGCGGTCACGTGGTTGCCCCTCCCTCGCAAAACCTAAACAGATCCTGTTCTGTTTATACCGGCGGCCTGGAAACCCCGCCAACATTACGTCGCGGTCACAAGTGCACTGTACAATCTATCGCGCGGCGTCACGACAAGACGGGCGAGGTCGCCGCGACGTACCAGCGCGCGGACCACGCGCGCAAATGCACTGTGTGCCGGGACATTGCTCAGGTACGTACGCTCGCGATCGATCAGCATCAACATCGCGTCGCGCGGGGTACTCGCGATCACGCCGCCACCTGGAACCGATAGCGGAGTGGTCCATTGCTCGGTCGATACGCCGCAAAGCGTGAGGAGTGCAGCGAAAACTGTCTCTCTCTCCTCGAACGGTGTCGTCGTGATCGCCATGCAGAGTGACGCCGCAGCTGCGTCGGGGCCGCCGCGAAAGCGCCCAAACTGGCGAATGACCTCAAGCGTCCGATCCGCGATTGCGGCGGTGAATGGCCCTTCAGGGGGCTTCACGACGGGCACTATACTGGGCCGACGACTCATTCCGTGAGGCTCACCGCGTGATCCGCGAGGCGATTTCCACACTCGTCGCCGGCGAGTCTCTGGACCGGGCGCAGGCGGCCGGTTCTATGGATCAAATCATGCGCGGGGAGGCGACGCCGGCCCAGGTGGCGGCGTTCATCGTCGCGCTGCGCATGAAGGGCGAGAGTGTCGACGAGATCGTCGGACTTGCGGAGACGATGCGCCTGCACAGCCTTCGCGTCCCGGTCTCCGGTGCTCTCATCGATACGTGCGGTACGGGTGGCGATCGGTCTGGCTCGATCAACATCTCTACAACCGCGGCGCTCATCGTCGCCGGAGCTGGCGGCCGGGTCGCCAAGCACGGCAACCGCTCCGTCTCGAGCCATTCGGGATCGGCCGACGTGCTCGAAGCGCTGGGAGTACGCATCGATCTCGGACCAGGCGCCGTGGCGCGGTGCATCGAGGGGGCCGGAGTTGGCTTCATGTTCGCGCAGGTGTTCCACCCGTCGATGCGTCATGCGGGCGGTGTGCGCCGTGAGATCGGCGTGCGGACGGTGTTCAACGTCCTCGGTCCTCTCACCAACCCTGCGGGAGCGCAGCATCAGGTCGTGGGCGTAGCAGACGATGCGCTTCTGGCGCCGATGATCCAGGCACTCCAGCGGTTGGGAAGTCGGCATGCGCTCGTCGTTCACGCCGATGACGGCCTTGACGAGATCTCCCTGTCCGGGCCAACGCGGGTGGCGGAACTCAGGGATGGGTCGGTGGCGCAGTTCACGATCGCTCCCGAGCAGTTCGGTTATGGCCGGGTGGCTCCTGAGGCTATCCGGGGCGGCGACGCCGCCGAGAACGCGCGGGTGCTCCGAGCGGTTCTGGACGGGGTAGGCGGACCAGCCCGAGATGTCGCGGTCCTCAACGCGGGAGCGGCTCTTTACGCTGGCGATCTCGCGCCCGATTTGCATGCCGGCATTGTGGCGGCCGAGCGTGCCATCGACAGTGGCGCTGCTCGGCGTGCGCTCGCGTCGTTCGTCTCACTGAGTCAGGCTGGGATCGAATGACAGTCCGCACCGACTCTATCCTGGACGCGATCGTGGCCCGCAAGCGGGAGGACCTCTCCCGCCACGAGCGGGAGCTGCCTGTGGGCGAAGTCCGGCGTCGGGCGGAGCAGAGCCCCCTGCCTCGACCGTTCGCCGCCGCGCTGCGTCGCCCGACGCTGTCGGTCATCGCGGAGTTCAAGCGAGCCTCCCCCTCCCGCGGCGCAATCGCACAGTCGGCTGATCCGAGCGACGTCGCCCGAACGTATGGGGCTGGCGGTGCGACTGCCATCTCCGTGCTCACCGAGGAGCATCGATTTGGCGGGTCGCTCGCGGACCTGATGGCGGTACGCGAGGCCGTCGATACCCCGGTTCTCCGCAAGGACTTCCTCTTCGATCCCCGCCACCTCTTCGAGGCGCGCGTGGCGGGTGCCGATGCGGTGCTCCTCATAGTCGCAATGCTTGAGGAGGCGGCTCTCCTCGACTTGCAGGAACTGGCGCGTGCGCTCGGGCTCGACACCCTCGTGGAGGTACACACCGCGACGGAACTCGAACGCGCTCTCCGGGTCGGTGCTCGCCTTATCGGCATCAACAATCGTGACCTTCACTCGTTCAGCGTCGATCTCGCGACATTCGAACGACTGGCCCGTCTGGTGCCCCCCGATTGTGTGCTTGTGGCGGAGTCTGGCGTATTCGGTGAAGCCGATGCGCGGCGGATGCGCGTCGCTGGCGCCGATGCAATTCTCGTCGGCGAGGCCCTGATGCGCGCGGGGCTCGCGAGTATCGGCCCCACCATCGCGTCCTTCCGGGGGAGTCCGTCTGCGTGACACGGGTGAAGATCTGCGGCATCCGCGAGGTCGCGCACGCCGCAGCTGCGATCGAGGCCGGGGCAGACTACCTCGGCTTCAACTTCTATCCGCGCGTGCGCCGCTACATCGATCCGGGCGATGCCGAGGCGATTCTGCGCGCTGTTGACCGCAGCCGCACACAGATCGTTGGGATCTTCGTCAACGAGGCTCCGGCAACCGTGCGATCGATCGCCGATCGGCTTAACCTCGATCTCATCCAGTTAAGCGGCGATGAGGGTCCCGCGTGTGTGGCGGAACTGGGTCGCCCGGTCGCCCGTACCGTTCACGTGAGCGCATCGACGACGCTGGAGGATATCGAGCGGGGACGCGGCCCTGCAGCCTACATTCATCTCGACTGTCGCCAGAACGGGCAATATGGGGGGACCGGCGTGCCGATCGATTGGGGGTTCGCCGGTCGCGTGTCTGCAATCGGCCCGGTGTTCCTTGCCGGAGGTCTCACGCCCGAGAACGTCGCGGAGGCGATCCGGGTGGCACGCCCCTTCGCCGTCGATGTCGCGAGCGGCGTGGAAGTTGATGGGCGCAAGCACCCCGAGCGGATTCGCGCGTTTGTCGCCGCGGCGCGGGCCGCATGATTGTGGAGACGCTGCCTCGAAGCCTTCGCACGGTGCCGGACGCGCGCGGCTGGTTCGGCGATTTCGGCGGCCAGTTCGTTCCCGAAACGCTCGTCCCGGCGTTGGAGGAACTGGACCACGCGTACACCGCTGCGCTCGCCGATCCCGCGTTCGCGACGGAGTTCGACGCTTACGCTCGTGACTGGATCGGTCGACCGTCGCCCCTCTACTTCGCCCGCCATCTCACTGCGAACGTCGGCGGTGCGCGCATCTACCTTAAGCGCGAGGACCTGAATCACACCGGAGCTCACAAGGTCAACCACGCATTGGGTCAGGGACTTCTCGCGCGCAGAATGGGGAAGGAGCGCGTGATCGCCGAGACCGGCGCCGGCCAGCATGGCGTGGCAACCGCATCGGTGTGTGCCATGCTCGGACTCGCCTGCGTCGTCTACATGGGCGAGGTCGACACCCGACGTCAGGAACTGAACGTCTTCCGCATGCGTCTGCTCGGCGCTGAGGTGCGACCCGTCACGGCCGGGAGCCGAACCCTGAAAGACGCGATCAACGAGGCGATCCGTGATTGGGTCACCAATGTGCGCAACACGCATTATCTGCTCGGGTCGGTGGTGGGCCCGCACCCGTACCCGCGTATCAATCGCGATTTCCAGGCCGTGGTCGGTCGGGAGACACGAGAGCAGATTCTTGCTGCCGAGGGGCGGCTGCCGGATGCGATCGTGGCGTGTGTCGGCGGTGGGTCGAATGCGATTGGCATCTTTCACCCGTTCGTCGACGATCGGGCCGTGCGCCTTATCGGTGTCGAGGCGGCCGGGACCGGGGTCTCCACCGGCAAGCACGCCGCGACGATCAGCGCCGGCACAATCGGGGTGCTCCATGGTGCCCGTTCGTATCTCCTCCAGGATGACAACGGACAGATCATCGAGACCCACAGTATCTCGGCCGGGCTGGACTATCCAGGTGTAGGACCCGAGCATGCCTTCCTCAAGGCGGCGGGCCGCGCCGAGTATGACATCGCGTCGGATCAGGAGGCGCTGGCGAGCCTCCAGTTGCTGTGCGCCACGGAGGGCATCATCCCTGCGCTCGAATCGGCACACGCGCTGGCTGGCGCGACCAGGGTTGCGCGCGACCTTGGTCCCGGCGGGGTCATTGTGGTGAACCTCTCCGGGAGAGGTGACAAAGACATGCACACCGTTGCCCAGGCGCTGTCGGGCGGGGCGGCGTAATCCGATGACAGTGCGACAGCGGACCTTCTCTGGCATCAAGCCGACCGGCGTCGCGCACTTGGGGAACTACCTGGGCGCGATGAAGCGCTGGGTCGACGAGCAAGATCTGCACGAGAACATCTACTGTGTGGTCGATCTCCACGGTATGACCGAGCCGTTCGATCCGGCCACCTTCCTCGAGGAGCGGCGCCGGCTGTTCGCGACTCTGCTCGCCGTCGGGCTCGATCCGGCGCGATGCATCCTGTTCGTCCAGTCCCACGTCCCCGAGCATGCCGAATTGTGTTGGGTGCTCAACTGTGTGACGCCAATCGGCTGGCTTCAGCGCATGACTCAGTTCAAAGACAAGTCTCTCCGGCAGCGCGATCGGGAGATGATTTCGGCAGGCCTCCTCGACTATCCGGTCCTGATGGCGGCCGACATTCTCCTGTACGATGCGCGTCTCGTCCCGGTCGGAGATGACCAGAAGCAGCACGTCGAACTCACGCGTGATATCGCGATGCGGTTCAACCGTCTCTTCGGCGAGACGTTTGTGATCCCTGAGCCGGTCATCCAGGAAGCCGGCGCGCGCATTATGGGACTCGACGATCCCACGAAGAAGATGAGCAAGAGTGACGATGCGTCAAACCGATCGATCTTCCTGACCGACGATCCCGACGTCATTCGACGGAAGGTGATGCGGGCCGCTACCGATTCCGGTCGTGAGGTCTGCCTCGATGAGACGCGCCCCGGAATCCATAACCTGGTCACGATCTATCACCTTGTGACGCAGGAGTCGATTGCCGATATCGAGCGTCGTTACGAAGGGCAGGGATACGGCACGTTTAAGCGCGACCTGGGCGATGCGATCGTCGCCCAACTGGAGCCGATTCAGCGCCGCTTTCGCGAGTTCGAGGGAGACCCTGCGATGTTGGACCGCGAGATGAGGCGCGGCGCCGAACGCGCCCGGGAGGTCGCCGGGCCAGTGATGGAGCGCGTGCGGCGGGTCACCGGCCTTGCCTGAAGGGCGATTCGGGCGTCTCTTTCGCATGAGACGTGCGACGGGGACGCTGGCCCTCCTCCCCTACGTGATGTCGGGCCATCTGGCCATCCCGACTGCGGAGATCGCGGCCGCGCTAGTCGATGCCGGAGGCGATGGGCTGGAGATTGGCGTGCCCTTCTCCGATCCGATGGCTGACGGACCAACGGTGCAACGGGCAAATCAGGCCGCGTTGGTTCGCGGGATGACGCCGCGCCTGGCGATATCTGAACTCGCCGCGGTTCGGCAGCGCGTAGACGTCCCATTGGCGCTCATGGGGTATCTCAACCCCATCGTGCGCTGGGGGGCGGACGAATACTGTCGCGCCGCTTGGGACGCGGGCGGCGATGCGCTGATCGTGCCGGACTTGCCCCTGGAGGAGTCAGGCGAACTGCGCGATGCGTGCGGGCGACATGGGCTCGATCTGATCCCTTTTGTCGCGCCGACCACCACGCCGCAGCGCTTGCGGGCGATCGGTCGCCGGGCACAGGGGTTCGTCTACTGCGTCGCTGTCACGGGCGTGACCGGTGCCCGCGGAGATTTGGCGCCAGATCTGCAGGACTTGCTGGCGCGACTTCGCGCCGTCACGACGACCCCTATCGTCGTGGGGTTTGGCGTCTCCCGCCCGGAGCATGTCGCCTGGCTGGTTGGGCGCGCCGATGGGGCGATCACCGCCAGCGCACTCATCGATCGGATGGAGTCCGCAGCCGATCCACTCGTGGCCGCTCACGACTACGTCGCTGGCCTGCGACGGGCTGCGGACGCCGCCTCTCAGGCCCGATCGAAGGGGTCCTAGTAGCGCTTACCGCGCTGACGCGCGATATCGAATTTCGCCGTGTCCGCCACCGCCATCACGGTCATCACGCCCGCCTGGACCGGGTCGCTGACCACAAGATCCGCCGCCGAGGGTACGCTGCCGGCCATGTTCAGCGAGACAACCATGATCCCCTTCTCCCGCACCTCTCGCACGGCACGCGTGATCTCGCCGCCCATGAGCGCGCCGGCAAGGACGAGCGCCCGTACGCGCGGCAGCCGTGTGACGGCCCTGACCGCGGCAGCGAGCTCCTTCTCCCCCACCAGCGGGATGGTGTCAATGGAAATGCGCTCTCCGCGGATGTTATGTCGATCTGCCTCGCTGATCGCGCCGACCGCGACCTGCCCCACCTGGGCTCCGCCGCCGATGACGATGATGCGCTTGCCATAGATCCGGCGAAACGTCGGCGTCTTTTCGACCTGCTGGACATCGTCGAGCGAGGAGAGGTCCCGTATGAGCGCATCGATATCGCTCACCTGCTCGAGTTCGAAGTAGGTTGTCGCCGCGCCGGTGTCCTGCGGCGTCAGATCCACATAGCTGATATTCGCGCCGTGTCGGGAGATCACGCCGGTGAGCCGGTGCAGCGTTCCTGGCCGATCAACGACCGCCAGGTGCAGCGCGACCTGATCGCTCACGAGCCTTCGCGGATGAAGATCCGGATGCTCGCGGACATCCCAGGGTAGATCGGCGCATCGCCATAGTCGAACGCCAGCCGCACAGGCAGCGTCACGGTTGGACGTGCGCCGCCTGCTGTGGCCCCGGCGCGCGCCACCGGAGTCGCCACGTCCGGCGATAGGGCTACAACCCGGGCTGCGAACTGCCGGTCGAGGGCGTTGATCTTGACGAGGGCCCGCATCCCGGATCGGACGTCCTTGTAGGCCGTCTCATCGACCTGCGCGGTCACCCAGAGTCGGGAGAGATCAGCGATCGTCGCGATGGGCTGCCCCGCGGCGACGCTCTGACCGCGAAGCATGTTCATCTGGACGATAGTTCCCGCCCCGGGGGCGCGGACCGGAGCACTTGACCGGAGCGGGGGTGCGGTTCCGCTGAACGTGACAACACGCACCAGTTCTTGCCCCCGATCGACGGGGTCACCGACCTCGATCAGGACATCCTGAATCTGACCCGCTGTCGGGGAGCTAGCCTGTACGAGGTCGCCTGAGACGACCGCATTCTCCGACACTACGTAGTTGCCCAATTGGTACGAGACATCGAATCCGGCCAGCCATAGCGCAAGGACGATCGGGAGGAGCGCGAGCACCACGAACAGAGCAATGCGCTGCTTTGACATCTATCCTGACTCTCTGAGATCTGGCGGGCGCCACCGCCGAGGGAAATGGTTAGGTGCGATCTTACTAAATGGCTCGCCATGTATCGGACGGTGTCCTTGGTGTCGGCATCATCGGGCTCAACGCGAGAACCGAACGGCAGATCGTTCCAGGGTTCGCCGCGGTTCCCGGCGCGACCGTCGTCGCTCTCTGCAGTCGTGATTCGCAGAAGGCCGAGAGGGTCGCCGCGACTCTGCCTGGCTGTCGCGCGTTCACCGATCTGGGTGCGTTCCTCCGCACTCCCGGCCTCGACGTGGTCTTTGTGGGGACGCCACCCGATCTACACGCCCCGATGGCGCGACAGGCACTCGAGATGCACAAGGCGGTTATCTGTGAGAAGCCGCTCGCCACAAGGGCGGACGACGCGGTCGCTCTCGCCCAATTGGCCGCGAGGGAGGGCATGCCCACAGCCGTCAACTTCACCTATCGCGACGTGAGCGCGCTGCGCAATCTCGAACGCGCGTTGCGCGTTCGACCGATCGGGCGTCTCCTCCACGCCGACCTGGCCTATTACCAGGGCCGCGCACTTCTCCCTGGCGCGCGCATCGGGAATCTGCACTTCGAGATCGGTTCCCACTTGGTGGACGCGCTGCTCTGGCTCGGGCCGCTCGCCGGCGCGAACGCGGTGGTATCCGCGATCGCGCGAACGACGGCCGAGGAAGAGCCGACCTTTCGACTGGCGCTGCTCGAAATGGACAACGGAGCTCTCATAACCTACCGGGTATCCAAGGCCACCGCCGGCCGGGCGAATGCGATCGAGGTCGACCTGTACGGCACGGTGCGCTCCTATCGGCTGGCGTTCGACACCGTGGGGTTCGTCCTCCGCGAGGCGGATTGGGAAAGGCCAGCCGAAAGCCGGTTGGTTGAGCCCGCGCCGGACCTCGACGTCCCGTACTCAGCCTTCCCTGCATTCCATTTCGGTCGGCTGCTTGAGGCGATCCGTTCTGGCGCGGCGTTCCCCGACTTCGCCCACGCCGCGCGGGTGCAGGCGGTTCTCGATGCCCTCCAGGCCGCCGAACTCAGCGGGAGGGCGAGTCCGGTCGGCTGACGCGTCGCGTTCGGTCACATGCGGAGCACTCGCAGAGGGAACGCAAGTGATCGTGGGCGTAGATCCCCGTGTCGTGCCCATCCTGCCAGACGGGCTGCAGGGCGTAGCGGCCGATCTCGCGGAGGTCGACCAGTGTGGTCTGGTCCGTGGTTAGGCGCTGCACGAACTGAAGTTGACCGGGCGCGCCCATCTCGCCCTGACACACGGCGCACGGACAGTTCCAGCGCAGCGCCTCCCAGCGATGCACTCCCCGATGGCCGTCCGACCACTCGATCGCAAGCTCCCGTCGACCTCGGAAGACCGATACGTCGACGGGTCGGGGACGCTCGTCCATCGCGCGCTACCTTAGGGAGTAGACTTGGTCGGGCCGGGCTTGGCAGGAGGCCGCGGCGTTGGGGTGGGTGTCGGACTGCGCGCTGGAGGCGTGGCCGAGGTGAACTCCGCCGCGATCCAACCGATGCGTCCATCCTGATCGCGAACGCGCAGCCAGGCGCGCTCCGAGATGCTGACCTCCTCGCCGAGGGGTGTGACCTGGATACCGTCGGAAAGGCCGCCGATCCGTTCACCTTGACCCGGTTCGGCGCGGAGGACGATGCCATCGCGCCCCGCGCGAGCGATGTAGAGCAACCGTGCCGCTGGTGTTCGCGTGGCGGTCGGGACAGGTTCAGGGACGTTCAGCCGCTGCCCCGCCGCGATCGCCGGGGTGATCGGCACGGACAGCGGCGTGACACCAAAGTCGTGTCGATCGAAGGAGCATCCCCAGGCGACGAGTAACACGCCAACGAGGAGACCCGGCTGGAGTCGCCGCACCACAGCTGACACTATCAGCGGTGCGAGAATGACGTCAACCGCGGGCGAAGCGTTGACACCCCATGGGTGGCTACCTACATTACGCTCCTGCCGGAGGTTCACCATCCTATGCGAAAGAGCGCGCTCGCCACGTGCCTGGCCCTGTTGCTGGTTACCCTGTCGGCCACGTCCGCGTCCGCCAATGACGTGATCGGGCGGGCACAGGGTATGGACGCGACGCATAACGTCGCCCACGGGGCGTTTGTCGGCGACAGTGGGGGAGCGTTCCGCTACTACGCCATTGACTACCCCGGGTTTGGCGCAGCCGTCCCGATTACCATGGTCGCCCAGCCGGGCCGAGGGACCGCCGGTCTTGCCACCGGTTTCAAGATCTACGGGCCCCACGGCCTGTTTGGCGAGGCGATTGGCGACGATCGCTCGACGACGGAGAGCGCCTACACGCTGACCATCTCGCACGTGCAGCCCGGGCGCTATTTCGTGCAGGTGTACAACTTCATCCATGGACTGCCAATGACCTACCGGCTGTCCGCTAGCGGACTGCCGTCCGCCGGGGTCGCCACGCCGGTGCCTACCGGGGGCACGACTCCGGGCGCGGCCATCGTTCCTGGTGGTCCGTCGATCACGACCGGTGGAACACTCGAGGGGTCCTCTGGCGGCTCGTTCGCCTATTTCAATCTGGAGTATCCCGGCGGTCAGTCGCCGCTGTCGATCACGCTGGGGTACAGCCCGCTGCCGTTCAACTCCGTTGAGGCAGTCGGCTTCCATCTCTACGGTGACAACGGGGCTCTGCTGGGGACGAGTGCTGAGTCGGGGCGCGGAGAGACGAGCGCCACGGAGGTATTCACCCATCAGAACGATTTCGCGCGGCGCTATCTCCTCCAAGTCTTCAACTATCTTGCCTCGACCCGGATCACCTACACGCTCGTCATCACGGGCTTGACCGGAGCGATCCAGGAGATCGCCGGTCGTGGTGACCCCGGCTCAGCGCTGCCCCTCACCGCCTCGCAGTCCGCCGTGCGGTCGACCCTATTGGGCGATCGCGCGGGTCGCTTCAGCTTCTTCACCTTGCCGTATCCCGGTGGTAATCGTGTCGTTCGCGTCACCGTCACGTTCGATCCGGCGGGACTCAGCGACGGCGAGGTTGGATTCAATCTCTTCAAGGATGCCAGTCTCGTCGGCACATCGGCGGGGGCGATCCGAGAGAACGGGGTGCGGGTGGCCGGGCTGACGATCAACGAGGCGGATGCACGGAACTTCGGCGTTCAGGTGTACAACTACTCCGCGAGTCGTAGTGCTCGCTATCTCATCACTGTGACGGGGTTGTGAGGATGAGCGCGGAAGCAAAGGTCCTGACCTTCGCAGATCTCCCGGTGGTCGATCGCGGCACCGGGGTGACGACGCGACTCCTCATCCATCGTGGGCTGGGGTCGGAGAGTCTCACCAATGGATTCACCCGGTTCGAGCCAGGCGCGAAGATCGCGCTCCACACACACAACTGCGATGAGTCGGTTGTTGTGGCCGAAGGGGAGGCGATCTGCGAGATCGATGGCGTGCGGGTCCCCATGCGCCAATGGGATACCACGTTCGTACCCGCCGGCGTCCCCCATCGTTTCCTCAACGAGTCCGGCAGGCCGATGGCGATTTTGTGGACGTACGCCGCGGGAACGGTTACCCGGACCTTCGTCGAGACCGGAATCACGGTGGAGCATATGTCGGTGGACGATCGGGCCGTCGCGCCCCGGTAGGAGCTGCGACCGGAAGCGCCGCTTAGCGCCCGCCGACTTCGCGAGCCTGGCGGCGCTCAAGGACACGCTCGCTGAGCCAGCCGCGCAGTTGCGCATCGTCGACGAGTTCGAAATCGACGTCGGGCAGGGGATCGTCGCGACCGTATGACGCCGCCGGCGCGCGACGGGCAATGACTCGCCGGAGTTCCACAAGCGGCGCGCCGCGATCGAGGTGCCCCCGCTCGTGAAGCTCTCGGAAATCCCGTGCCTCTCGGCCCTCGATTGTGTAGTCGTGGATCGCTCCGGGCGCGCGCACACGAACTGTGAATCGGGGTCCGCTTGGCTGATCAGTCAATCAGCAGCCCAGGCTGGCATAGGTGCCGTGGCGGGGCGAGGAAGGAACGAAGATCCGCGCCACCGGTGACGGTGTCGCGGTGGAGGCTGGACTGCGAACTCCGAGCGCCGCCTGGGACCGTGCGAGGGATTCAGCGGCCTGGAGCGCCTTGTACACGTTGACCCGCCCGTAGCCGTAAACATCATTCCGACCGTTTGTGTATGGGGTCGTGCCGATCTTGTCCGCGGAATTCTGCATCACGCCCTTGATCTGGCTGGCCGACAGCGTTGGGAAGCAACCTTTGATAATCGATGCCGTGCCCGCCACCACTGGGGCTGCGAATGACGTTCCCGTCTTCGTTGCATAACCCTGCTGGACCTCTTTATTGCAATCCTGTTCGCAATTACGCCGCCAGAGTACTCTCACGTACTTACCGGGAGCGGTCAACGACACCCAGCTCCCCCGGCTCGATCGGTCAGAGATTTGTTCGACCACGTTATTGAGATCCGCAATATTCAGTTCAGTGGCACCGACTGCGATGACTCCATTGAGAGATCCAGGGAGCAATGGCTCATTCTGGCGATCCGGCCGGGATGACGCGGGCCCAAAGTTCCCGGCGGAGGCAACGACAAGGATGCCCTTGCTGATCAGATACTGATTCATTGCGTCGGTGATGGCATCAATCTCAGATTGTTCCTGCGGAGTCCTGGTGTAAACGTACGACATGTTCACCAGTGTCACATTTGCGTTTCCCGCGTGTCTTATGGCTCCGATTACTTCTGATACTCGACCTATCCCCTGGTCATTGAACGCCTTGATGCCCATGAGTTTTGTCTGCTGATTGATACCTGCTGCATACTGGCCATTATTCGCCGTGGACCCGATGACACCCGCGGCCCCGGTTCCATGGCCTTGTAGATCTTGTTCGTTCCTATTCTCCTCACCCATGACATAGTTTGCGCCGCTGACCACACGCCCGGAGAAATCTGGGTGATCGATATCGATACCCGTATCGATAACGGCGACCGTCGTAGTCCTCACTCCGAATGCGAGATCCCAGACCTCCGGTGTCTGCGTCTTTGCCAGGAGGAAGCGGTAATACTCGCGCTCATCCGGATCGGTCGTCGTGTACGCGGGATCGCTCGGAAACGCCGCCGCGAGTTCGAGGTACGAATCGACGGACGAATAGGCCACGCCCGGGTCCTGCCTCAGCGCTTCAGCGACGGCCCGCTCCGTGCCCGGAACGACGGATATCAGGTAGAGATCCATCTCCGAAGCGACGGTCCTCGCCCCCTGGGCGCGCCACTGTGCGACCTCGCCCACCGAACGCACGCCGCGTCGGTAGCGCACGAGCACCGCGCCCGGCGCGTACGAATCCGCATCGGCGCCAGCGATGGCCGTCATCGTCTCACCGGGGGTCATCTGCGGGGCGCCTGCAACCGGGTGACTCCCGGCAGGCATCGCCAGTGCGATCGAGATGGCACCTATCAGACCGACGGCCAAGCGCCACACTCCGACGCTCCGGCTCATCGCGCATGAGTATATGGTCGTAGGGCGATCGGGGCTGCCGCACAGGACCGGATCCGTCTGACTGGGGCTGTACAAATGCTCATTTCCGACACAGAGCGAATGGCTTGCGCGACCTTGGTACGCGACTGGGGCTCCCTGCTGTTTTTCGAGCGTCTCTCCCTTTCAGCGCCGGGAACCGCATTCGGGCGCTGCCTCGAGGCGATGGCGGATGGCGATATGTCGCGGTCGCGAGTGGCCTACGCGGCTCTCTTCCGGGCGCTTGCCGCGGAAACGCCGCCGGACTTCGAGGCAGGTGATGGCTGGAGGCTGTGGCTCCACCACGCCGCAGCCAATGACGAGAACGTTCTCTCTCGCTGGGTCGAGCGATACCGAGGGGATCCCCCGCTCTGGATCCGGGCGGCGGCACTCCACGATCTGGAGATCCTGATGCGAGCGGCGCAGTGCGATACGGAATGGTTCGCGCAGCGCCTAGGCGGTCCCGCACTCCGGGGCGCCGCAGTCGACCCCCTTCCCTGGATCCTCGCTGATGGCGACCACACGCGTGTTCTCAGAGCTTTCATTGCCCGGTATCGATCGGCGGGTGGCACCGACTTCGGGAGAGGTCGGGCGTTTCGCTGGGAGGGACCGGCTCGCGGCCTTGTCGCGATCCTGCGGATCGATCCGACTCGCCTCAGCGACCTCATCGGGTATGACGAGCAACGTGAGATTGTCGTGCGAAACACGGAGCATTTCGTGGCCGGCCACGCGGCGAACAACGTCCTGCTCTACGGCGAGCGCGGTACTGGCAAGTCCTCCACCATCAAAGGGCTCCTGAACGAGTTCGGTGACAGGGGTTTGCGGTTGATCGAACTCGCCCGATCGCGACTGGCCGATCTTCCCCAGATCCTCGCGATCCTGGTCGAGCGTCCGCAGCGGTTCATCATCTTTGTGGACGATCTGGCATTCTCCAGTGCGGAAACGGATTACCGCGACCTCAAAGCCATCCTCGAAGGTGGCGTGGAGCCACGACCCGGGAACGTCCTCCTCTACGCGACTTCAAATCGGCGTCACGTCGTAGAGGAGCGGTTCTCCGACCGGGGCGGGCCGACCGACGAGATCCACGCGTGGGACACTACCCAGGAGAAACTCTCCTTCTCCGATCGGTTTGGGATCAGCGTCACCTTCGTGGCGCCGGACCGCGACCACTACACGCGCATCGCGGTCGCGCTCGCGCGTGCCCGCGGGGTACAACTGCCCGCCAGCGTGATCGCCGAGCGTGCACTGGCGTGGGCGGTCTGGCAGAACGGGCGATCGGGTCGAACCGCGCGACAGTTTGCTGACAATCTGGCCGCCGAATGCGGCGTGCGCCTGGAGCGCCCGCTAGACTGAGACAGAACTCATGCCGATAGCAGCGAACGCGATCGACAATCCGCAGCCCATCGCCGTGCTGATGATGCCGGCGCGGCCATTGCCCGCATCGCCGCAGAAGCCGGAGAGTGTGCGGCCGCAGACGGGCGATGTGGACTCTCCCAGGATTCAGGCGCTGTATAGCTCCGCCACGGCGAGGATCCGCGGCGTCATCGGTTCGAGTGCCACCGTGGGGCCGAACGCCGCGTCGATCGGCGCGCCGGGGATCCTCGGCAACGCGATCGACCACTCCCGGCAGGCACGCGCCGCGGTAACCGCCGCGATCGGTTCCCGGGTCGATACGTTCGCGTGAGCTTCGCGCTGGATCGCGACCTCCTTGGCTCTGCTGGAGAGGTGGCGGGTTTGTTGCGTCAGCGGGGCGAGACGGTCGCGGTCGCGGAGTCTTCGGCCGGTGGTCTGATCGCAGCGGCTCTGCTGGCGATCCCCGGGGCGTCCGCCTACTTCCGCGGCGGCGGTGTTGTCTATACTGGGGATGCCAAGGCCACGCTGCTGGGGGTCCCGGCGGACCGGCTGGCCACACCGCGCGCCGCTACCGAGGAGCACGCGCTCGTCCTCGCCGAGGGAATACGCGTGCGCCTGTCGGCGACCTGGGGCATCGGGGAGACGGGTGCGGCTGGGCCAACCGGGAATCGCTATGGCGATCCAGCGGGCCATACCAGTATCGCCACGTCAGGCCTGCGCGGCGCCCATCGAACCCTCACGGTCCGGACTGGTCGGGATGAGCGCGGCGAGAACATGCGTCTGTTTGCGATCGAGGCACTTCGCCTGCTCGAGGGCGCCCTCCGCGATCCGTAAGCGACCTTGGGGGGACCTCACGCGATTCCCGGTCGCAACGGAGGCCGCAGCGTTTCGCGCACGAAGACGGCCAGGGTCAGAGATGCGACGACGCCGACACCCGCCAACGTCAGGGCCGCCACGCCCAGTCCAGCCGCGTCGGCGATCGCCCCGACAATGAACGGGCCTCCCGTCGATCCCGCGTCGCCGACGAGGCGCCAAACGCCCATGAACTCGCCGATCGCGTCGCGGGGTGCGAGGTCTGCACCGAGCGTCATCATGGTTCCTGAGCTCATGCCGTTGCCGAGTCCGATGAGCCCGGTGGCCAGTGCGAGCGTGGTGAAGTCCGCTGCCAGCGGGATCAGTGCCATTCCCACGGCCATGATCGCGAAAGAAGGGACCGTCGCCCACTTCCGTCCCATGCGATCCATCACCACGCCGGCCGGTATGAACAGCAGCATGTCGATGGCGGCTGAGATGCTGACGATCGCACCAACTTGAGCGACGTCCAGGCCCAGGACGTTCGCCCCGTAGAGCGGTACGATCAACTGTCGGCCAGCCCGGATCATCTGGACGAAGATCTGGGCGCTACCTGCAGTGATCAGTTCGCGACTGTGGTTCCGTGCCGTTCTCGCCAGAGTCGACCACGGCAAGTGCCGCCCGCCGCCCGGAAAGCGCGATTCACCCTCCTCGACGGTGCGGATCGCGATGATGGCCGCCGCCAGAGCAATCGCTGCGGCGACGAAGAACGGCATCGCCAGCCCCCATTGGGCCGCGACGATGCCGCCCACCGCTGGACCGACGAAGGTGCCGATCCGACTGACGCCGCCAAATGCCGATAGCGCCCGGCCGCGTTCCGCCAGAGTTGTCACATCCGTGAGGTACGCCATCCGCGAGATGTTCCAGAGTGCGCTTCCTACACCGAAGACGAGGCGATAGACGATCAGTTCCGGGAACTGGCTGGCCGCGCCCATTGCCGCGGTCGCAACCGCGATGCCCATCGTGCCGATGATCATCGCGCGCTTCCGTCCGATGCGGGCGAGCATCGCCCCGGCAGGCACATCAGCGACGAGGGTGCCGATCCCCGCGGCGGTGACGACCAGGCTGATCAGGCTGAAGGAGTCGACGAACGTCCCCGCGTAGAGCGGCAACGCCGGGACCAGCATTCCCTGTCCGAATGCGAGCAGCATTGTCGGCAGGTAGACGGGCAGGAGCAGAGCGGCGCGGTCCCTCACCCGTCAGCCCAGGAAGAGCCGATCGATCACCATCGCCGCATAGAGGAGGGACAGGTAGTAGATGGAGAATCGGAACAGCCGGCGCGCCGCGCTCACGCGTGCGTCCCTCCACAGCCGGTAGGCCAACCAGAGGAACAGACCGCCGAGGATCGCGGCCGAGACCAGATACGTCCAGCCCATCAGCCCGAATGGAGTCAGGAGCAGGGTCAGCGGTACCAGAACACACGAGTACAGCAGGATCTGCCTACGGGTCTCCTCGTCCCCACGAACGATAGGCAGCATCGGCACGCGGGCTCGCTCGTACTCGCCCTTGATGAGCAATGCGAGCGCCCAGAAGTGCGGAGGTGTCCAGTAGAAGACGATCGCGAAGAGCCAGAGCGGCAGAAGGCTGAGTTCGCCCTGGACCGCTGCCCAGCCGATTACGGGCGGCAGAGCACCGGCGGCGCCGCCGATCACGATGTTACTCGGAGTGGAGCGCTTCAGCCATCGCGTGTAGATGAAGACGTAGTAGACCGCGGCGAGCATCGCGATTCCCGCCGCAAGGGGGGGCGCGAGCGCCAGGAACACCGCCATCGACCCCGCGACAAGCGCGATGCCGAACACGAGCGCGCGCTGCGGCGACACAGTGCCGGCAGGAATCGGTCGGAGCGTCGTGCGACCCATCACGCCATCGATGTCGCGGTCTATGAAGCAGTTGATCGCGTTCGCCCCGCCCGCAGCCAGCGCCCCACCGGCGAGCGTGGCGATCAGTGCGGCGATCGGTGGAAATCCGTGCGCTCCGAGAACGGCACCGGCAGCCGCGGTCACGAGCAGAAGCGAGAGGACGCGCGGCTTGGTAAGGGCGACGTATGCGCCGAGCGTCTGGCTCAGGTCCGGTACGTCCGCGGAGATCGCGCCAGCAATGCCATCGCCGCGATCAACGCCGCCCAGATCGCCGACCCACCGGCGACGTGGAGTATCTGCAGGATCTCTGCCGGCTGTACGACCTGCGCGATGCCCACACCGATCTGCAACATGACGAATAGACACGATAGGCGCAGCCAGACGAAGGCGCCAGGCCGCGAGACCAGGCGCGCGCGGAGTGCAAACGTGACGCCGATGACGGCCACGCCAACCAGGATCGCCAGGGCGCGATGGGTCATGTGGGCGTCCACGAGCGGATCCCCGAAGGGCCACGCCCCGTCGCAAAGCGGAAAACCCCGGCAAACCCAGCTGGCGCCCATCGCGCGCATAAGTGCGCCGGACATCAGGACGGCGTACATCCCAGCGGCCACGGCGGTCAGGCCGGTCGGCACTTCACCCGCCGCAATGGCACCGATTGCACGCTGGGCGGAGACCGCGACGAAGATGACGAGGGCAAGGATGATCAGCGCGATGGCGAGATGGATTGCCACCAGGAAGGGCGGCAGTTCGCGAAGCACAACCTCGCGACCGAGAAGGACCTGGGGCACGAGCAGGACGAACATCGCGATCAGGGCGGCACGGGTCCAGCGATCGGCGTTCCCTCGGCGAAACCCGAGCGCAAGCATCAGCAGGAGCGGTACGCCGATGATCGCGGCGACTGTCCGGTGAACGTACTCGAGAACCGCGTGGTATTCGAGCGGAGGAAGCCACTGACCGTGACAGAGTGGCCAGTCGGGACAGCCAAGTCCGGAGCCAGTGACTCGCACGATGGCACCCATAAGAATCAGCAAATACGTGCCGACTGCGCTGATGAGTGAGACGCGCGCGAAAGCCGCCGAAGGCATCACGATAATGCCTGTCCAAGCGCCGTCGCCGCCAGCAGCGCGGCAAGAAGCAACGCGGGGCCGATCGTCCAAAGCAGTTCGCCCGGGGAGTGACGGTTCCGCACGATGATCAACGCGTACGCCACCGCCACGATACACACGAGAATCGCCGCCAGAACGCCCTGCGTAGCGAACACACAGACCTCTCCGCGGTCCATCGCGTCGCCCGTCGACTGGCTCGCGCGACCGGAATTATATCGCGGTTCACCGGCACGATCGCCGGATTGATCGCGCCCGGGCCACGACGACCGCTCTCACACCAGAAACTCACGGTCGTCGCCAGGTCAGTCGGATCGAAATCGGATGATGTCAAGAAGTAGCGCTCGCGTCCGTTGCCGTCCAGAACGAACAGTCCATCCGCGTGGGAGTCCATACCGGATCGCCTCATCACCCGGGAACATGTAATAGAAGTCCCACAGGGTTGTCAGTGCCCGGCGATCGCCAACGAGGTACGTCATGCGGCTTTCGAGGCCGTACCGTTGGAGGAAGTGCCGCACGTCCGTGGGGCCGTCGCCACGCGGATCGGTCGTCACCGCGATGAGAGCGACCTGCTCGCCATCGGTTCCTGACGCGCGATCGGCGGATCGCTGCGATAGCCACTGGCACGGCCGGCAGATCGCCTCCGGGGACGTGAGTCGCGTCTGGATCAGCGCCTGGCAGACGGACCGTAGGTGTGCTCCATTTGGGGAA
>Ga0194131_10003070_pt1 | contig 26695 bp, 26 predicted proteins | sample TA2KigO120mmetaG_FD_148631 | JGI IMG/M metagenome (GOLD analysis project Ga0194131, IMG submission 148631) | Freshwater microbial communities from Lake Tanganyika, Tanzania - TA2015053 Kigoma Offshore 120m | ecosystem: Environmental > Aquatic > Freshwater > Lake | place: Tanzania: Lake... | reverse complement strand
CCGGGGGGATGTCCGGCCTCCTGTCCTCGCCGAGCCTGCGGATGTCGGCCGGACATCCCCCCGGCCCCCGCCGCCCGGCCGCCGCCCCACCCCGCGGCGAGCTCCACGCTTACCGTACGTGCCCGTCCACGTGTCGCTCGCAGGTCGCGACTGCCCGTATCAGATTTTGCACTCTAGCAGTGCCACGGGCGCGCGTGGCACGGTCGCAGTCATGCTCTACACGCGGCCGCAGCTCATCGTGCTCCTCATCGTCGTGCTCGTCGCCGGAATCGGCCTCGGCGTCGGGCACTGGCGGCGCGCATATCCCGAGCTCGCCGCGCGACTCGAGCGCCTCGATCGCGTCGTCACACCGTCGCGGCCCACCGTGGATGAGCTTCCGCTCGCGCAGCCGGGGCGCCGCGTGTCGCCGGCGCCCGCGACCGGCGCCGCGCCCCGGAACGGTTCGGCGCCGACGAAAGGCATCCCGCCGGCGCAGCCCGTCGACGTCAACCGCGCGAGTGAAGACGAGCTCCGCGCGCTGCCGGGGATCGGCGCCGTCCTCGCCTCGCGCATCGTCGAGGCGCGCGAGCGCGACGGGCCGTTCGCGTCGGTCGACGACCTGCGGCGCGTTCGCGGCCTGGGCCGCGCGAAGCTCGAGAAGCTGGCGTCCGCGATCGCGCTCGGCCCGTGAGCGCCGAGCGTGACGGCGCGCACCGTCCCACGAGCTTCGGGTCGTGGGCGGCCATGCCCCTCGTGCCGCTGGCGATCGCGCTCGCGGTGGGGATTGCCATCGCACCATTGCTCGCCGGCGCGACGGCGTGGGTGTCGTGGCTCGGCGCCAGCGCCATCGCCTTCGCCGGAATCGTCACGCGCCGCCTGGCGCCCGCGGGTATGGCGGTGGTCGGCGCGGTCATCGCGCTCGGCGCGCTGCGCGCGACGCCGGCGCCGCACGCACCGGACCACATCGCGCGTCTTCCGCTGCCGATCCAGGCCGGAGTCACCGGCCGTATCACGGCGACACCGCTTCCCGCACCCGGGCGCGTGCGCCTGGTCGTCGACGTGGAGCAGATCGACGACGAGCGGCGAAGCGGACGACTCCAGCTCATCGCCTATGGCGAAGGTCGCAACGACACCGCCAGCGTCGTGCCCGCCGGCGAGCTGAGCGTCGGCCAGCGCGTCCGCGTGCCGGCACGGCTGCAGCAGCCTGTCGGGTTCCGCAATCCCGGCGGCTTCGACTACGCCGCACGGCTGGCGCGCGACGGGATCCACGTCACCGGATCGGCGCGCGTCGAGGACCTCGTCGTGCTCGACGCGCCGGCACCGCCCTGGCACGTCGAGATTCGCCGGCACGCGGTCGAGGCGATCGACCGCGCGCTGCCGCCCGCCTCAAGCGCGCTGCTCGCCGGGCTCCTGCTCGGTGAACGGCGAGCGCTGCCAGGGGAGATCGACGAGGGATTCCGTCGCGCCGGCGTCTACCACGTCCTCGCGGTCTCCGGGTTCAACGTCGCGATCGTCGCGTCGGCCGTCTTCCTGCTCGCACGGCTGATCGGGTTCGGTCGGCGCGTCGCCGCGGGCGCGGCGGCCGTCGTCGTCATCGGCTTCGGTGCGGTCGTCGGCCCGCAGGCCTCCGTGCTCCGTGCGGTCGTCATGGCGCTGCTGGTGCTCGCCGCCCTGCTGCTCGATCGCGACGCCGCGGTGCTGAACAGCCTCGCCGCCGCCGCGCTCGTGATCCTCGCGGTGCGGCCGAGCGATCTGCTCGAGCCCGGATTCCAGCTCTCGTTCGCCGCGACGGGCGGCATCGTGCTGGCACCCCACCCGCGCAACGTCGTCCTCGGAGCGCTCACCGTCAGCGCCGCGGCGCAGGCCGCGGTCCTCCCGATCACACTCACGCACTTCAACCAGGTCTCGCTGGTCGCGCTGGTGGCGAATCTCGCCGCCGTGCCGCTGGCGGCCGTCGCCACGGTCGTCGGCCTCGCGGGCGCCGCGCTCGCCTTCGTCTGGGACGCCGCGGCGCAGCTCGCGTTCGACGCCGTGTGGCCGGCGCTCATCGCGTTGCGCGTCGTGGTCGCGCTCGCGGCGGCGGTCCCGGGGGCGCTCGTGTACGCCCCGTCGCCACCGGCGTCGGCGGTCGTGACGTATGCGAGCGCGCTCCTCCTCGCGGTGATCGCGTGGCGGATGCGGCCCGCGCATCCAGGCGCAGCGCGCCTGACGTTCGCAGCGGGCGGCATCACGCTCGTGGTCTCGATCGCGCTCGCCGCGTGGCCGCTCCTGCGGCCGGCCGATGGCCGGCTGCGCGTCGCCGTCCTCGACGTCGGCCAGGGCGACGCGCTCGTCATCGAAGGGCCGAGCGGCGGCGCGCTCGTGGTCGATGCCGGGCCCGGCGGCGCGGGACGCCTCGACACGGGCGAGCGGGTCGTCGCTCCGTACCTCTGGTGGCGCGGATGGCTGCGCGTCACCGCCACCGTCGTCACGCACGACCACGCGGACCACGCGGGTGGCATGGCGGCGGTGCGCGCCAGGTTTCCCGGCGCCGAAGCGTGGACCGCCGTCGATCTCGCGACGCCGCGCGAGCTCGGCGGCGCCGTGATCACCGGGTTGTCGCCGGACGTGCGCGCGGCGAACCGTGACCGCGCGCACGCCAACGAACGGGCGCAGGTCCTCCGCGTCGACTACGGCGCGACGACCTTCCTGCTCGCGTCGGACATCCCCGGCGGCGTCGAGCGTGCGCTCGCCGTCAGCGGCACCCCGCTCGGCGCAACCGTCCTCAAGGTCGCGCATCACGGTGCGCGCGACAGCAGCACCGCGCCGTTCCTCGCGGCCGTCAACCCGGCGATCGCCGCGATCTCCGTCGGCGCGCGCAATCCGTATCGCCATCCCGATCCGGACGTGCTCGCGCGCCTCGACGCGGCGGGCGCGCGGGTGCTTCGCACCGATCGCGACGGCGCGCTGCTCTTCGAGACCGACGGGCGCGTGCTGACCGTCACGACGTGGGCGAGCCACGCGCGCGAGCGGTGGTGCGTCGACCCGGAAGCGATGTGTTAGCATCCGCCCCATGGCGCGCGTCAACGACAACTACCTCAAGCTCAAGAGCAGTTATCTCTTCTCCGACATCGCCAAGCGCGTGAAGGCGTTCCAGGACGCCAATCCTGGCGCGAAGCTGATCCGCCTCGGCATCGGCGACGTCACGCAGCCGCTGCCGCCCGCGGTGATCGCGGCGCTCCATGCCGCCACCGACGAGATGACGCGCCGGGAGACGTTCAAGGGCTACGGCCCCGAGACGGGCTACGAGTTCCTGCTCGAGCTGATCGCGCGGCACGACTACGCGCCGCGCGGAGTGAAGCTGGCGCCCGACGAGATCTTCGTGAGCGACGGCGGCAAGCAGGACTCCGGGAACATCCAGGAGATCTTCGCCGCCGACGCGGTGGTCGCGCTCATGGATCCGGTGTACCCGGTCTACGTCGACTCGAACGTGATGGCCGGGCGGTCGGGCGTGCCCGACGAGCGCGGCCGCTACGCCGGCTTCGTGTACATGCCGTGCACGGCGGAGAACAACTTTCGGCCCGCGCTCCCGGACCGGCACGTCGACCTGATCTATCTCTGCTATCCGAACAATCCGACCGGCGCGGTGCTGCGGCCCGACGCGCTCAAGACCTGGGTCGACTACGCGCGACGCGAGCAGGCGGTGATCCTCTACGACGCGGCCTACGCGTCGTACATCCGCGAGCCCGACGTGCCGCACTCGATCTACGAGATCGAGGGCGCGCGCGAGTGCGCGATCGAGTTCCGCAGCTACTCGAAGACCGCCGGCTTCACCGGCGTGCGCTGCGCGTACGCGATCGTGCCGAAGGAGCTCTCGGGACGCGGGCCGAAGGGCGAGCCGGTGAGCCTCAATTCACTCTGGTTCCGCCGCCAGTCGACGAAGTTCAACGCGACGCCGTACATCATCCAGCGCGGCGCCGCGGCCGTGTACACGCCTGAAGGCCAGCAGCAAGTCAAGGCCCTGATCGACTTCTACATGGAGAACGCGCGAATCATCCGTGAGGGCATGGAAGCGATCGGGCTCACGGTCTACGGCGCGAAGAACGCGCCGTACATCTGGGTGAAGACGCCCGCCGGCCTCGACTCCTGGGGCTTCTTCGACAAGCTCCTCCACGAGGCCCACGTGGTGAGCACGCCGGGCGCGGGATTCGGCCCGGCGGGTGAAGGCTACCTCCGCCTCACCGCCTTCGGTCAGCGCGACCAGACCGAGGAGGCCGTGGAGCGGATCCGCACCAAGCTCGCCCGCTAACGCCTCTAGGGCAGTGTGATGACGGTGCCGTCGCCGGTCGCCGTCAGCGTGAATGTGCCGTTGGCGTTGACGGTGTAGAGCGACCCGTACGACCACGTCGCCGGCGCTGCCGGCACCCCCGCGAGAAAGGGCCCGACGGCGGCGCCGCTCGTATCGGCCACCGTGATGGTGAGATCGTCCAGGGTGGCCGGCAGCGAGCCGAGGCGAGCCTGATACGTCGTGACGGCCGACGCGATCGTCCGGAGATCCGCCCGGGCCTTGGTGATGCGGACGCGCGATTGCACGTTCGCGTAGAGCGGCATCGCGATCGCGGCGAGAATCGCGATCACCGCGACCACCACCATCAGCTCGATGACGGTGAAGCCGCGCCGATTTCGCAGGTGCCTGGCCACGCACCCAAAAGTAGCAGAACATGGGCCAAGTACCGCCAGCTCTCGGGAAATCAGGGGGTTGGCGGTCAGCGGACGCCGGCGGACGCCAGGGAAGTGACGTTCTCCGGCAGTCCGGATGACAGGCTGGCGAGGCACTCGCGGAGGGCCGGGATTCACTCCCGGCCCGGAGCGTGGGGGGCTTGGGGGGTGCGTCCCGCACCCCCCATGTGAGTCGGTCGATCAGGCCTCGTAGGTGCGCTCGAACTGCGAGCGCAGGCGGTCGAGCTCCTCGGCATCGAGCCGCATGCCGAGCGAGAGCCCCATCTCCCCGAGGATCGTCTTGATCTCGTTCAGCGATTTCTTGCCGAAGTTCTTCGTCTTGAGGAGCTCCGGCTCGGTCTTCTGCACGAGGTCGGCGATCGTGCGGATGTTCGCGGTCTTCAGGCAGTTCGACGCGCGGACGGACAGCTCCAGCTCGTCGACGTTGCGGAAGAGGTTCTCGTTCATCTCCACGCGCGGGCGCAGCTCGTCGGAGACGACCTCCTCTTCCTGGGTCACCGCCTCGGGGAAGTGGGTCAGCAGCTCGAAGTGATCCTCGAGGATCGCGGCGGCCTCGCCGACGGCGGCCGTGGGCGCGACGCTGCCGTCCGTCCACACCTCGAGGGCGAGCCGCTCGCGCGCGCCGACCGGCTCCACGTGGATGTTCACGCGCTTGACCGGGGAGAAGTCGGCGTCGAGCAGGATCGCGTTGATCGGCAGCGCTTCGGGCTCGCGCTTCTCGGCCGGGACGTACCCGCGGCCGCGCTCGATGCAGACCTCCATCTCGAGGATGCCGTCCTTGTCGAGGCTCGCGAGCAGGACGTCCGGCGTGAGGATCTCGACGTCCGCATCCGGCTCGAAATCGCCCGCCTTCACGGTGCCGGGGCCCTGCGACCGCATCCGGAGGATCTTCGGACGGTTCACGTGGAGCGCGAACACGACCTTGCGGAGGTTCATCATGACGTCCAGCGTGTCCTCGACGACGCCGGGAAGGTGGGAGAACTCGTGGAGGACGTTCTCGATCTTGACCCACGTGGGCGCGGCCCCGTGGATCGCGGAGAGCAGGACGCGCCGGTAGGCGTTGCCGACGGTCAGCGCGAAGCCCGGCTCGAACTCGCCGATGCTGAGCTTGCCGTAGGCACCGTCCTGGACGGCCCACTCGTGACTGGTGGGGAGCTGGAGCTCCTGCATGAAGACCCCCTCTGCGGAATTGCGGGCGCTCGCGGTGGCCCGGCCGTTTAGTATACATCAAGAAGATCATGTGGTTACGCTTCCTGCTCGGCGTCATGACGGCGGCCGTCGTGGTGGCCGCGCTCGCGTTTCTCCTGAGCCCCACCGACACGCTGCGTGAGCGCACGGTCGTGGTCGAGATCCCGCCGCAGGCCGGCGCCCTCGGCATCGCGCAGCGGCTCCGCGATGCCGACGCCGTGCGGAGCGCGTGGGCCTTCGTGACGTTCACGGCGGTGCGCGGCAACATCCGAGGGCTGAAACCCGGCGAGTACGAGTTCCCAAAAGACGCCTCGACGCTCACCGTCGCGCGCATGGTCGAGAACGGGCGCGTGCGCCAGCACCTCGTGCTGCATCCGGAAGGCGCGACGGTGGCCGAGCTCGCGCGCGCGCTCGAGGCCGCGCGTCTGGCCCGCGCGGACGACGTGCTGCGCACGGCGCGCGACCCCGCGTTCCTCCGGACGCACGGGATCGAGGCGCCGACGGTCGAGGGCTATCTCTTCCCCGACACCTACCAGTTCGTCCGCGGGATGAAGACCGAGGAGATGCTCGGGCGGATGGTGCAGCGCACGCGCAGCAAGCTGAAGCCCGAGATGATCGTCCGCGCGCGGGCGCGCGGGCTCACGAGGCATCAGCTCCTCACGCTCGCCTCGATCGTGGAGCGCGAGGCGGTGGTGCGCGAAGAGCAGAAGCTCATCGCCGCCGTCTTCTGGAACCGGCTGCAGATCGACATGCCGTTGCAGGCGGATCCGACCGTGCAATACGCCGTCGGCAAGGAGCGGCGCGCGTTGACGCGCGCCGACCTCCAGACCGATCACCCGTTCAACACGTACCGCCACCCGGGTCTGCCGCCGGGACCGATCGCCAGCCCGGGCCTCGGTGCGATCGAGGCGACGCTCGATCCCGCGCCGGTGAAGTACCTCTACTTCGTCGCGGTCTCCGCCGACGGGCGGCAGCACCATTTTTCGAACACCGCCGAGGAGCACAACGCCGCCGTCGCGCGCTATCGCCTGAGCCGAAACCGCTAGGCGCGTGCTATAAACGCCGGAAATGGCGCGGACGACAACGCTCCCGGCGAACGTCGCACGCGTGTCTCCGCTTCCGGTCGTTCCGCTGCTCTATCGCCTGCTCCGCGATCCGCTTCGCCGGGTGCTCGAGCGGCTCTTCGACTTCCGGGTGGAAGGCCTCGAGCATCTACCGTCCGCGGGGCCGGTGCTCGTCGCGGCCAATCATCACAACTATCTCGACGGCGTCGTGCTCGCGGCGGCCGCGACCCGGCCGATCGCGTTTCTCGTCATGCCGCGCGTCTGGCGCGCCACGCCGTTGCATCCGATGCTCCATCGCCACATCGGCTCGATCCCGCTGAACCTCTCGCGCCCCGACGTCGGGGCGCTCCGCCGCGCGATCGGCGCGCTCGGTGACGGCCACGCGGTCGGCATCTTTCCCGAAGGACCGTTCAGCGTGCGCGGGCGTCTCGAGGCGGGGCTCCCGGGTGTCGGTCTCCTCGCGCTGAGATCCGGCGCGCCGGTCGTCCCCGTGGGCATCCGCGGGACCTACGCGGCGCTCGTCGGTCGTCGCGGCTACGTCCCGCGTCGGCATCCGCTGGCCGTGCGCTTCGGCGCGCCGCGACGATTCGCGCGCGCGGACGGCCGGGCCGCGCGGCTCGCGACCACGCAGCGGATCATGGACGACATCGCCGCGCTCCTATGCTGAAGAAGACGTGGGGCGGCCGCTTCAGGGGTGGCGCCGATCCCGCGGCGGAGAAGTTCACCGGCTCGCTCGCGTTCGATCGGCGGCTCTGGCCGCAGGACATCGCCGGCAGCATGGCGTGGGCGCGCGCGCTCGCGCGCGCGGGCGTGATCACGGACGCCGAGCGCGACACGATCCTCGACGGCCTCGCGCGGGTCCGGCACGAGCTGGAGACGGGCGCGTTCACGTTCCGCCCCGAGCTCGAGGACATCCACACGAACATCGAGCGTCGGCTGATCGAGCTCGCGGGCCCGGTCGGCGGCAAGCTCCACACCGGGCGGTCGCGCAACGACCAGATCGCGCTCGACGAGCGCCTCTATCTCCGCGAGATCCTCGCGGCGACGCGCGAGGGCCTGCGCGAGACGCAGCACGTGCTGGTCGACCGCGCCGCCGAGAGCCTCGACGTGGCGATGCCCGGCTACACGCACCTGCAGCGCGCGCAGCCGGTGCTGCTCGCGCATCACCTGCTCGCGTACGTCTTCATGCTCGAGCGCGACCGCGAGCGCCTGAGCGACTGCGCCCGGCGCGCGGACGTCATGCCGCTCGGCGCGGCCGCGCTGGCCGGCACCGCGTTTCCCATCGACCGCGACATGCTCGCGCGCGATCTCGGCTTCCACTCCGTCAGCGCCAACAGCCTCGACGCGGTGAGTGACCGCGACCACGTGATCGAGTTCCTCGCGGGGGCGGCCGTCATCGGCATGCATTGCTCGCGGCTCGCGGGCGACCTCACGCTGTGGGCGACGTCGGAGTTCGGCTTCGTGGAGTTCGCCGACGCGTTCGCGACGGGGTCGTCGATCATGCCGCAGAAGAAGAACCCGGACGTGGCGGAGCTGATCCGGGGCAAGAGCGGCCGGCTCTACGGCAACCTCGTCGCCGTGCTCACCACCATGAAGGGCCTGCCGCTCACCTACAACTCGGACATGCAGGAAGACAAGGAGCCGTGGTTCGACTCCGTCGACACGCTCGAGGCGATCCTCACCGTGGCGCCGCCGATGCTGGCGAGCCTCACGTTCCGCGCCGAGCGCATGCGGCGCGCGGCCGGCGAGCATTACGCGACCGCGACCGATCTGGCGGACTACCTCGTGAGGAAGAACGTCCCGTTCCGCGAGGCCCACGAGATCGTCGGTCGCGTCGTGCGCCACGCGATCGAGAGCACGAAGGAGCTCGAGGCGCTGTCGCTCGAGGAGCTGCGCCGGTTCTCGCCGCTCATCGAGGCGGACGTCCATGAGGCACTCAGCGTCGAGGCCTCGCTCGCGGCGCGCAACGTCGCCGGCGGCACGGCGCCCGAGGCGGTGCGCCGCGCGCTCGCCGACGCGCGCCGTCTCGTCGGCGACGGGGCGTGAAGCTCGCGCTCTGGCTCGTGCTCTGGGCCCTCGCGGCGTGCGGCCGCGTCGGCGTGCCGCTGCCGCCGGAGCGCGTGGCGCCCGCGCCTGTCGGCGATCTCACCGGCGCGGTCGTCGATCGCGGGATCGAGCTTTCGTGGACGATCCCGACGCGGCGCGCCGACAACGTGCGCCTGCGCGACCTGGCGCTCCTGCACGTCTTCCGCACCGACGACGACGGCACCGGCGATCCGAAGCCGGCGCTGGCGACGGACGGCCGCATCGCCGGCTATGCCGAGATCGCGGCGATCCGCGCCGGCGATCCCGCGCCGGCGGTCATCGCCGGCGAGAAGCTCACGTTCGTCGACACCACCGCGACGAGCACGGGCCGGCGCTACAGCTACGTCGTGCTCGCCGAGGACGCGCGCCGGCACGTCAGCGCGCCCTCCGCGCGCCTGACGGTCACGCGAATCACGCCGCCGGCGGCGCCCACCGCGGTTCGCGCGACACCGGGCGACCGCGAGGTGCGTCTGAGCTGGGACGCGGCGCCGCGGCTCGTCGACGGGACGACCGCGAGCGATCGCTTCGTGTACCAGATCCTGCGCGCGCCGGGGCCGGACGCGCCGTCGGACGTCATCACGCAGACCGCGCCCGGCGCCACGAGCTTCGTCGACCGTGGCGTGGAGAACGATCGTCCGCACGTGTACGGCGTGCGCGCGCTGCGCAGCACGCGAGGCGCGACCGCGCGCAGTGAGATCTCGGAGCGCGTCACCGGGATGGCGGTCGACACCACCCCGCCGGCGCCGCCGACCGAGCTCGTGGCGATTCCCTCCGCGGGCACCGTCCGCCTCGCCTGGATGGGCAGCGCCGATGCCGACGTGAGCCGCTACATCGTGTATCGCGGCCGCGACGACGGCCCCTTCGAGCGTGTGGGCTCGACTGCCGCCCCGGGCACCACGTTCACCGACCGCGACGTGCCCGCGGGACGGTGGCGCTACGCCGTCACCGCGCAGGACACCTCGTCACGCGCCAACGAGAGCCGCCGGTCCGCCGAGGCCGTGGTCGTGGTTCCATGACGTATAATTGCCGAAATTCCTTCGGGGAGACGAGGCCATGAAGGCGACTTTCCAGGGCTCGATCGTCGCGATGGTGACCCCCTTCCGCAACGGCAAGATCGACGAGCCCAAGGTGAAGGAGCTCGTCGAGCTCCACGCCAGCCACGGCACGGACGCCATCGTCCCGTGCGGCACGACGGGCGAGTCGCCGACGCTCAGCCACGACGAGCACCACCACATGGTGGAGCTCACGATCGCGGCCGCGGCGGGCCGGATCCCGATCATCGCGGGCACGGGCTCGAACTCCACGGCCGAGGCGATCGCGCTCACGAAGCACGCGGAGAGGGCGGGCGCGAAGGGCGCGCTCGTCGTCAACCCGTACTACAACAAGCCGACGCAGGAAGGCCTCTACCGCCACTTCCGCGCGGTGGCCGAGGCGACGTCGCTGCCCGTCATCGTGTACAACATCCAGGGCCGGACCGCGGTGAACATCGAGACGCCGACCATGGAGCGGCTCGCGCGCGACTGCGCGAACATCGTCGGCGTGAAGGAAGCCTCGGGCTCGCTCGACCAGATGAGCCAGGTGATCCTCGCGTGCGGCCCCGACTTCAGAGTGCTGTCGGGGGACGACAACGTCACGCTCCCGCTGCTCGCGATCGGCGGGCGCGGCGTCATCTCCGTCATCGCGAACATCGTTCCGCGCGAGACGTCGGAGATGGTGCACGCGGCGCTCGACGGCGACTGGAAGCGCGCGCGCGACCAGCATTACAAGCTGTTCCCGCTCGCCCGCGCGGCGTTCCTCGAGACGAATCCGATCCCGATCAAGGAAGCGATGGCGATGGCCGGCATGATCGAGCCCGAGTTCCGGCTGCCGATGTGCCGCATGGGCGACGCCAACCGCGAGAAGCTGCGCGCCATCCTCACGAGCTACGGTCTCGTGAAGAAGTAGTCCCATGACCGATGTCGTCGTCGCCGGCGCCGCGGGCCGGATGGGCGCGCGCATCGTGGCGTGCCTGCAGGGCGACGCCGACCTCAAGGTCGCCGCCGCGCTGGAGGCCGTCGGTCACGCGGCCCTCGGCGCCGATGCGGGCGAGACCGCCGGCATCGGGAAGCTGGGCGTGTCCATCACGAGCGATCCCCGCGCCGTCATCACGAAGGACCGCGTCCTCATCGAGTTCTCCGTGCCCGAGGCGACGCTCGCGCACCTGGAGCTGGTGGCGGAGGTGGGCGCGCGCGCGGTGATCGGCACGACGGGGTTCACGCCGGCGCAGCGCGAGCACATCGCCGAGCTCGGCCGGCGGGCGGCGATCATGATGGCCCCGAACATGTCGGTGGCCGTCACCGTCGCGTACCAGGCGCTGGCGCTCGTCGCGCGGGCGCTCGGCGACGACTACGACGTCGAGATCACGGAAATCCACCATCGGTTCAAGAAGGACGCGCCGAGCGGGACCGCGCTCCGCATGGCCGAGGTCGTGGCCGAAGCGCTCGGGCGCGACCTCGGCAAGGTCGGCGTGTACGGGCGCCAGGGCATGACCGGCGAGCGCACCTCGAAGGAGATCGGCGTGATGTCGCTGCGGTCGGGCGACGTCGTCGGCGAGCACACCGTCTCGTTCGGCACCCTCGGCGAGCGCCTCGAGCTCACGCATCGCGCGCACAGCCGCGACACCTTCGCCCGCGGCGCCCTGCGCGCCGCCCGCTGGATCACGGGACGCGGCCCCGGCCTCTATTCGATGCAGGACGTGCTCGGCCTCTGATCGCTGGCGGTGGACAAGCTCACGCTCGACGACGTGCGGTTCTTTGGCCGCCATGGGGTGACGAAGGCCGAGGAGTCCGTGGGGGCGTGGTTCTCGGTGGACGTCGTCCTCAGCGCCGATCTCACGGCCGCCGCCATCTCCGACGATCTCGGCGCCGCGATCGATTACGGCGCGGTGGCGAAGCGCGTGGTCGAGATCGGCACGGGCCCGCGCGTGAACCTGATCGAGCGCCTGGCCGGGATGATCGCCGAGTCGCTGCTGCGCGAGTTCCCGGCGCGCGAGGTGCGCGTCCGCGTGCGCAAGATGACGGCCCCGCTCGACGGGCTCGTGGGCACGCCGGGCGTGGAGCTGACACGGAGGCGGTAGTGGACCGCGTCTATCTCGGGCTCGGATCGAACGTCGGCGACCGCGTCGCCATGCTGCGCGCGGCGATCCATCGCCTGCGCGAGAACGACGAGATCCGCGTGGTCTCGGTGTCGCGCCTCTACGAGACCGAGCCGTGGGAGACCGAGACGGGGCGCACGAGCGGCGAGCGCACGTGGCATCTCAACTGTGCGATCGCCGTGGAGACCGAGCTCACGCCGCGCGCGCTCCTCGACCGGCTGCACGCGGTCGAAGACGCGCTCGGACGCGCGCGGCCCGGCGGCACGCCGGAAGCGCAGCGCTTCAGCCCGCGCACCGTCGACATCGACATCCTGTTCTACGGCGACCGCGTGATCAGCGTTCCCGACGAGCTCCACGTCCCGCACCTGCTCCTGCACGAGCGCGCGTTCGTGCTACGCCCGCTCTCGGAGATCGCGCCCGATCTGCGGCATCCGACGGTGTATCGCACCGTGCGCGAGATGCTCGCCGAGGTGGAGGACGACCACGTGGTGGAGGCGGCCGACTATCGCGAGGAGTGGCTGCGCGACTGATGGGCGCCGACTCCGACTTCGAACGCGACGCGCTGGCCCATCTCGATGCGCTCTACAACTTTGCCCTGTACCTCACGCGCAGCACGGCCGAGGCCGACGACCTGGTCCAGGAGACGTACCTCCGCGCGTTCCGGTTCTCCCACCGGTTCCAGCCGGGAACCCACCTCCGGGCGTGGCTGTTTCAGATCCTGAGGAACACGTTCTTCACGTTCTACCGCATCCGCGACCGCGAGGCCGCGGTGGCCGAGGACGGCGTCCCGGACTGGGACGTGCCCATGTTCCACGACGCGCCCGACGAAGACGGTGTGGCCACCGAGACGCACACGGATCTCGAGCGGGCGATGCGAAGACTGCCGGAGGACTTCCGGACGGTGCTGCTGCTGGCTGAGGTCGAAGGCCTGCCGCTCGAAGAGGTCGCCCGGGTGATGTCCTGCCCGGTCGGCACCGTCAAGTCGAGGATCTTCCGAGGCGAAGAAGCAGCTTGCGCACACTGCTGGGCGACTACGACACGAAATGACCGGACGGTACGACGACCTTTCGGACGAAGAGCTCGGCCGGCGCCTGGCGTCGGAGCTGCCGCGGCACGCCGCACCGCCGCACCTGGCGCGCGCCATCCGTGCCGCCATTCCCGCGCGTACGCCGCGGCTGCCGTGGCTCGTGCCGACGCTGGCGGCGGCCGCGACCGCCCTGGTTCTCATCCTGTTCTTCGTCCCGGTGCTCCCGCGGCTCGTACCGGCCGATCCCACGGAGCGGCTGGTGCGCGCGGTGGTGAGCGAGCACACGCGCGTGGTCATGTGGGGCGCGCGGCGCGGCGAGGTTGCGCCCGCGACGCTGCCGGAGCTGTCGCGCGAGACGGGCGTTTCGATGACCCGCACGTTCATCGGTGACGACCAGCTCACGCTCGTGGCCGCCGAGCCCATCTACGTCGACCGCCGGCGCGGCATCGCGATCCACTACCGCGACACGGACGGACATCTCGTGAGCTACGTCGCCGTGCCCGCCACCGGTGTCGCCGTACCCGATCGCCAGCGCGTGCAGGTCGATCGCTGGCGCCCCGCGCTCGTCCGCGACAGCGGCTTCGCCGCGTGGCTGTGGCGGCAAGGCGACGTCGCCTGCCTGATCGTCTCCGACCGCGTCTCCGACGCGGAGATGGAGACGTTCAAGGAGTACTTCAAGCGCCTGCGCGTCGCCACGGAGCCTCTTTCCGCGTACTGAACGCGTCTGCGTGAGGGCGCGGCTGAGGTTTCGGCGACACGCCATGGGTCTCGCTGATCCGGCGCCCGCCTGCGGGACGAAGAGGTCAGTGACGAGAGACCCGGGGTGTTGATCCTGCGCCTACGGCCACGCTTCGGAGCGACGAAAGTATTCGACGCCGACGGCTCCGAGCGGGCGTCATTCGTCCGGAAGGCATCCCGCGCGGCCTGCGGTTCGCAATGCGCCGAGACGGGGCCGCGGTTTGGGTCTCCGACACCCCGTTCTATTGGTGGCAGCCGCTGACGGGCACGGTCGGCGAGCAGCGAAAACTCGTCGGCTTGGTCGGCCCGACGACGAGGTTCTGGGGCTTCAAGGTCGAGCCGGGCCGGGACACGCCCGACTTGCTGGCGGCCGTCGCCTTCATGCATTGGAAGTGGTGGCGATGGTAGCTGCCGCCGCCCAACAACACCGTTGGACGTCATGAAGGACAGCTCACGCGTATGATGCGTTGTCGCATGAGACGGGCGGCTCACTGAGCCGCACGGCCGTCATTCCACGCGCGAGGTGATCCGATGACAGACACGAAGTCCGATCGCACTCATCTCGTCGTCGGAGGGTTTCCGCCCGGATCGAGCGCGGGGCACGACCATGACTACGCCCGCCTCCGGCTCCTCGGCCTGTTGGCAAGGCAGGATGCCCCGACATCTGTCGCCAACGACTTCGCGGACGTCGCGAAGTGGTTGCCGCTCAGTCGGTTGCTGATCACGTACGTGGCGGGTCCGTATCCCGATGCCGAGCAGTGCCGCCTGATCAAGAGTTGGCTGGAAGCCGGCGGGCGCTGGTTGGCTTTGCACGGCACCAGCGGCGGGCGGGCTGAACGTGTCGAAGGCTCACGACAACGCCGCACGGTCAAGACCGAGCACCACGCGCTCCTCGGAAGCTACTTCCTCACGCATCCTCCGATCCAGAAGATTCGGGTGGACGTGGAACGAAGCGATTCGCCGCTGACGCGCGGGCTCGGCACCTCGTTCGACGTCGAGGACGAACCCTACTTCATCGAGCTTCAGGATCCGGGCTCGACGCGAGTTCTGTTGACCTCCGACTACGGACCCGGGGCGACCTCACCAGCCATCGGCCCGCTGTACGAGAAGGACACGTCGCGTCGACCCGACGGCAAGACGCGCGTCCTTGGGTACACGCGTGACGTCGGCCGCGGCGGCGTCGCGTACTTCACGCTCGGCCACTGCCACAATCCGGCGATTCGCTCGGCGCGGGCCATCGATCCCACGGACACGACGCCCCTCACGTTTCGCGGCTCGTGGGAGACCGAGGCGTTCGTCACGCTGCTGCGGAACGCGATCGCGTGGGGCGTGGAGAGGTAAATCGCCCGTTGCGAGCTCTCCTTGCCGTTGGGCTGCGGCCTCGCAGATCAGCGCCGGAACGGGTTCTGTGAGCACCTGAGGCTTCTGGGAGTGGGATGGGCGCATTGAGCCGCTTCTCGCTAACGGACTTTCTCGTCTATCTCTTCCCGGGGATCGTGACGGGAGTCGGCGTCTACGTCCTCGTGCTGGGGACTCCTCTCAACAGGCTGTTCGTCACCTTCAAGGTCGACCTCTGGAGCGGCCTCGTTCTCCTGGCTGCTGCCTACGTGCTCGGTGTACTCGTATCCGGCCTGTCGGGGCCCCTCGCCGAACGGCTACAACAGTTGCTTGCCCTCGGCGACCCTCGCCGCGAGATCTTTCCCCAGGGGTGCGATGAACAAGTTGGTCTGGCGGTCACGTCCACGTACGGCCCGGCTACCGTCGATGGCGAAAGTCGCTTCTATCTGTGTCGCACCATGGTCCGTGAGCACATGCCAGTGACTGCGCGCGAGATACAACGACAGAATGACCTCATGAGGTTTCGGCAAAATCTCGTGGGGGCGGCCGTGGTATGGCTCTGCACCGGTCTGACCTGGAGTTCCCATGCGGCGCAGGCGTTTTCAAGGACCGCTGGAGTCGCGGCGGCTCTGGTCTGCGTAGGAACCACGACAGCCCTGCTCGTGTCTCTCGCGCGGCGCACACACCGCAACCGCGTCCGCGAGGTTCGTGAGGTCTACGCGGCATTTCTGGCAGGCCATGCCACCGGCAGATTCGCAAAGCGGGGCCCCGGTGGTACGTCCAACGAGCGCCGATATGGAAAATGAGCGGCCGATGAGCCTCGCGCACGCGATGCGCCTCACCGGTTCCACTCGTTCGTCGGCCCGCGGGTTCGTGCGCGACCCGTGCCGTAACCCGCGGTACAGCCCCCGAGAGGTCGTCGACCAGTTGATCGCCTACTTCCCCGACTTCGTGTGTCGCGCCATCTGAAGGGAGGTCTCGATGCCGCGTGTGAATCCCGTCGCCCTCTCCGTCCTCGTCGTCGCGTCGGTCCTCGCCGCGGTCGCGAGCCCGGCGTCCGCCCAGCCGGTCACGGCCTACGAAGGCGCGCGGGTCATCGTCGGCGACGGGCGCATGATCGAGAACGCGACCGTGGTCGTCGACGGCGCGAAGATCGCGCTGGCGGGCGCGGCCGCGGACGTACGCGTGCCTGCCGGCGCAACGCGCGTGAGCCTCGCGGGCAAGACCGTGATGCCGATGGTCATCGACACGCCCGTGCACCTGAGCAACACCCGCGACGGGCTCGTCCGCGATCTGAAGATGCGCGCCTACCACGGCGTGAGCGCGGTTCTCAGCCTCGGCACGGACCAGTACGAGATGCTCGGCCTGCGCGGCCAGACGATCCCGGGCGCCGCGCGGTTCCTCAGCGCCGGGCGCGGGATCACGACGCCCGAGCCCGGGCGCACGACCGCGCCGTACTGGGTCACGAACGAGGCGGAAGGCCGCAAGGCGGTGGAGGAAGCGGCGTCGCACACGGTCGACGTCGTCAAGATCTGGGTCGACACGCGGGACGGCAAGTTCAAGAAGCTGACGCCCGAGATCTTCGGGGCGATCATCGACGAGGCGCACACGCGCGGGCTCCGCGTCACCGCGCACATCTTCGACCTCGCCGACGCGAAGCACCTGATGCGCGCGGGGCTCGACGCGTTCGCGCACGGGGTGCGCGACAAGGACGTCGACGACGAGCTGATCGCGATGTTCAAGGAGCGTCCGAGCCTGGTCCTCACCCCCAACCTCCCGGATCGCGGCGTGAAGGTGGATCTGAGCTGGCTCAGGCCGAGCATGTCCGCGGAGGACTTCGCGAAGCTCGAGGCGGCGAACACCGACCGGCCCATCGCGCAGCTCTTCCACGGCATCCAGGCGCGCAACCTCGCGAAGCTGAACGCGGCCGGCGTCCGCATCACGCTGGGCACCGACGGCAACCGTCCGTGGGCTCCGCACGAGGAGATGCTGGACATGGTGCTCGCCGGGATGACGCCGATGCAGGTGATCGTGGCGGCGACGCGCAACTCCGCCGAGTTCCTGCGCCTGGCCGACACCGGCACGCTGGAAGCGGGCAAGAGCGCCGACTTCCTCGTGCTCGACGCGAACCCGCTGGACGACATCACCAACACGCGCCGGATGTCGTCGGTGATCCTGCGGGGCGCTGCCGTGGACCGCTCTCAGCCGCCGCGCTGACGGCCGGCGTCGACGTCCCGCGCACTTTCCTCTGAGTTACGTCTCGTTCGCGACGATCTGATCCGGCGACTGGCGGCGGCGGAGCGGACGCAGGGTGCCGTCGGGCTCGAGCATCACTTCCGGCGCCTGCGGGTAGGAGTTGTAGTTGATCATCGCCATGCCCGCGCAATACGCGCCGGCGCCGCCGACGATCACCAGGTCGCCGATCGCCGGCTCGGGCACCGCGCGCGGCCCCAGCGCTTCGGGATCGCCCGGCGCGGGCGTCAGGATGTCGCCGGACTCACAGCACGGCCCCACGAACACCACGTCGACCGTCGGCCGCCCGGTGGCGAGGACGTCGATCGGATGCTGCGCGCCGTACATCGCGGGCCGCGCGATCTCCGGCATGCCGGTGTCGAGCTTCGCGAAGCGGTAGCCGTCGCGCCCGGTGTCGACGACATCGACGCACGTCGCGACCACGGCGCCCGACTCCGCGACCAGCAGCGTGCCGGGCTCGAGCTCGAGATCGAGCGCGCGGCCGTCACGCGCGCGGAACGCTTCGAGCTCCGAGCGCACGTGCCAGGCGACTTCCTCGAGGTTGACCGAGTCCTCGTGGGGCATGCGCCCGACCTTCAACCCGCCGCCGAGGTTCACGGTCTTCACGTCCGGGAGCCGGGCCGCGATGTCGAGCGTCATCCGCGTCACGCGCTTCCAGATCTCCGGGTCGGTCCCGGAGCCGATGTGGGAGTGCAGCGTGCGGATCACGAGCCCGTAGCGCGCCGCGAGGGCCTTCACCTGGTCCAGGTACTCGTGCCAGATCCCGAAGCTCGCCGCGGGGCCGCCGGTGTTCGTGCGCTTCGTCGACCCGCTGCCGAGGCCGGGGTTGATCCGCACGGCGATGGCGTGGCCCGGCGCCGCCTGGCCGAAGAGCTCGAGCTGATGCAGCGAGCACGCGTTGAGCAGCACGCCGCGCGAGACGTGCTCCTTCACGCGCCGTGACGGCATCTGCGACGTGAGCTGGACCTGCGCGGGCGCGAAGCCGGCCGCGAGCGCGCGCTCCACCTCCCAGTCGCTCGAGGCGTCGATGTGAAGCCCCAGGTCGCGGAAGAGCGCGAGGATGCCGCGGCTCGGGTTCGCCTTCATGGCGTACCGGAGCGTGAAGCCGTACGGCGCGGCGAACGCGAGCGCGCGCCGCGCCGTCGCTTCCAGGCGCGCGCGATCGTAGACGTAGCAGGGCGTGCCGAAGCGCTCGCGGACCTCGGCGGCTTTCTCGGCACTCAGGAACGGCGCGTGGCGCGTGCTCACGCGTCGAGCATACTCGATAACGCGACACCCATGACGAACGTCGCGGCGAGCAGGACCTCCGTGTCGCCGAAGTTGTGCTCGAAGAGCCCGGCCACGAGGAACCCGGCGATCGCCGCGATCCCGCCCGTCACGAGCGCGTGCCCGCCGGCGTCCTCCGGCAGCCGCCGGGCGGCGCGCGCCGCGTGGAGGAAGAAGGCCGCGAAGATCGACAGCCAGGCCACGAAGCCGATGATCCCGCGCTCCACCAGGATCTGGAGCGGCGTGTTGTGCACGTGCCCGCGATACTTGTTGAAGACTTCGGGCGCCGCGTAGCTCGGGTAGACGCGCTTGACCTGGCCCGGCCCGACGCCGGTGACGAGGTGATCGCGCGCCATCGCCACGCCGCTGCGCCACATGAGCACGCGCTCGGACGACGTGGGATCTCTCGGGTCGGCGATGCTGCGCACCCGCGTCCGCACACCGGGCAGCAGCAGCAGCACGACCGTCAGCGCGACGAGCCCGCCGAACAGCAGACGCTGACCGTGCCGCAGCGAGCCGCCCAGCACGGCGACGCCGGCCACGAAGCCGAGCCACGCGCCGCGCACGTACGTGAGCGCGAAGCCGGCGAGATCGACGAGCCAGACGACGGGCGCCCAGCGCGGCCTGCCGCGACCCGCCACGACCAGAGGCAGCGCCGCGAGCAGCGCGATGTTGAGGACGCCGGCCAGTGTCATGTAGATGCTGAAGAAGCCGCGCGCGCGGTGGCACTTCGTGCCGAGCTTCGCGAGCCACGGCGTGAGCGGCAGCCACGGCGCGGCGTCGGCGAGTCTCGCGACGGTTCCCGGCCACGCCGCGCACCCGAGCACCTGCGCGATGCCGGCGACCGACGCGACGGCGAGCACGCCGAGCAGCGCGAGCATCGCCCGGCGCGCCTCGGCGGCATCGCGCACGGCATCACGCACGACCCAGACGCTGGCGAGGAGCACCACCGTCCGCGCGGACACCAGGCTCTCGAGGGGACGCGCGGAGAGGAGCGCCGCGGCGACGCTGGCGGCGGCGAACACGCCGATCGGCCACGCGAGCGGCCACCCGGCGCGTGCCTGCCCGCGCGCGAGCCGCCACCCCCATCGAATCGCGAGCGCCGCCAGCGCGAGCTCCGCGACGCTGATCGAGAGACCGAGGCCGGCGATGTAGGCGCCGAGGAGTACCCGGCGGAGCCGCTCCGCGGCGCTAGTAGGCGTTGGTAAAGCCCCGGTAGAGCGTCTGGACGAGAATCTTCACGTCGAGCGCCAGCGACCAGCGCTCGATGTAGTAGAGGTCGTACTCGATGCGCTTCTCCAGCGAGGTGTCGCCGCGCCAGCCGTTGACCTGCGCCCACCCGGTCATGCCGGCTTTCACCGTGTGACGGAGCATGTAGCCCGGGATCCGGCGGCGGAAGTCCTCGACGAACACGGGCCGCTCGGGCCTCGGCCCGACGAGGCTCATCTCGCCGCGCAGCACGTTGAGGAGCTGCGGCAGCTCGTCGAGGTTGAAGCGCCGCAGCACCGTCCCCACCGCCGTGCGGCGATCGTCGTCGGGCCGCGCCCACACCGGTCCGGTCGCGGCCTCGGCGTCCACGCGCATCGTGCGGAACTTGAGGAGCTCGAAGCGGCGGCCGTCGAGGCCCATGCGCTCCTGTCGCAGCAGCACGGGGCCGGGCGACGTGAGCCGGATCGCCGCCGCGATCGCGAGCATCGCGGGCGTGGCGACCACGAGGCACGCACCCCCGATCAGCAGATCGAACCCGCGCTTGAGCACGCGGTTCCAGCCGTAGAGCGGCGACTCGCGGAGGTGGATGAACGGGATCGCCTCGAACTCCTCGATGCCGCCGCGCAGCGACGCCAGCCCGTAGACGTCGGGCACGAAGTGGATCGTCACCGGATCGTCGCCGATGTCGTCGAGGATCGCGGGAAGCCGCCCCTGCTCCGTGTGCGGCAGCGCCACGAACACGACGTCGACGGGATGCCGGTCCAGCGTCGCCCGCACGTCCTCGTAGCCGCCGTCGGCCTCGCGTTTGTCGCCGAGCACCCCGACCACCTGGATGCCGAGGTCCACGCGGCGCTTGAGCATCGCGACCACGTCGGCCGCCGGCCGGCCGCCGCCGACGACGATCGCGCGCCGGACCTTGTAGCCGCGACGGCGCGCCGCGCGAAGCGCCTCGCGGAAGCCCGCGCGCAGCAGGCTCGCGGCCACGATCGACAGCCCCCAGAAGTAGACGATGGTGACCCGCGAGTACTCGTAGTCGTGGAAGGCGAACTGCATCACCGCGACGAGCACGAGCACGCCGAGCGTCGAGGCCTTCGCGATGTCCACCCACTCGGACACGTGCGAGCCGATACGGCGCGGCCGGTAGAGATCGAACCAGTGGAACGCGCCGGCCCAGACGATGAGGATCGGCACCACCTGGAGCACGTAGTCGCGCAGCGGCGGGATCTCCGGCGTGCGCAACGGCGGGCCGACGACGTAGAAGCGCAGGCCGTAGGCCGCGAACCACGACGTCGCCACGACGGCGAGGTCGGCCGCGAGCATGAGGTGCTCGAACAGCCGCGAGTGCGCCTTCAGCATCCGACGGCCCCGCCGAGATACGCGGCGATCCGGTCGCGGAACAGCGGCCGGTCGAAGGCCTCCGCCCGCGCGCGCAACGCCTTCGGCTCGAAGCGGTGCGCGTTCGCCTCGAAGGTCGTCATCGCGCCGGCGAGCGCGTCGACGGTTTGCTCGGCGAAGAACACGCCCGTGGGCGGTGCCTCCCCCGCGCGGTCGAGGCCGATCACGGTCTCCGTCGCGCCGCCCGCGCCGTACGCGATCACCGGACGCCCGGCCGCCATCGCCTCGAGCGGAACGATGCCGAAGTCTTCGAGCGACGGGAACAGCACCGCGCGGCAGCGCGCGTAGAGCCCGGCGATCTCGCCATCGCTCCGCCAGCCGAGCATCTCCACGGTCGGCCCGGCGAGCGCGGCGAGCCGGCGTGCCTCGGGGCCGGTGCCGACGACGAGGAGCCGCCGTCGCATCCGCGTCGCCGCGGCGACCGCGAGGTCGACCCGCTTGTACGGCACGAGCGCCGAGACGACGAGGTAGTAGTCGGCGGGGCCCTCGTCCGCGATCGCGTAGCGCGCGACGTCCACCGGCGGGTAGATCACGTCGGCGTCGCGGCTCCACACGCGCCGGATGCGCTCGGCCACGAAGCGCGAGATCGCGGCGACGCGGTCGGGGCGCGTGCTCGTCCGCCGGTCCCACCGGCGCAGCGCCGCGGCGATCGGCGGCATGACGAGTCGCGCGCCGAGCGGCGCCCGCGCGCCGAAGTAGTCGCCGTAGAGATCCCACACGTAGCGCATGGGCGTGAAGCAATAGCAGACGTGCGTCGCCCCGTGCCGCTGGCGCGCCGCCTTCGCCACCGCGTGGCTTGTCGAGACGACGAGGTCGTAGCTCGAGAGGTCGAACGCGCGCAACGCCGCCGGGAAGAACGGCAAATAGTAACGATAGCGCTCGGCCGCACCCGGCAGCCGCTGCACGAACGACGTCACGATGCGGCGGCGCTCGATGATCGGCGAGACGCTGCCCGGCACGTGCAGCAGCGTGAAGAGGTCCGCCCGGGGAAAGAGCTCGCAGAAGACCTCGAGGCACCGCTCGCCACCCCTGACGCCGGTGAGCCAGTCGTGGACCAGCGCGACGCGCAGACCGGGTGTCATCCCTCGGCCTCGCGCACGGCCGTCTGCACCGCGCGAGCCGTCGTCTCCCACGCGAAGAGCTTAGCCCGAGACAGCCCGCGGGCACGCAGGTCCTCGGCGAGCGCGTCCTCGGCGAAGAGCCGCGTCATGGCGGCCGCGAGCGCCGTCGTGTCGAGCGGATCCACGAGCAGGCCGGCGTCGCCGACCGCCTCCGGCATCGAGGACGTCGCGCTGGTGATGACCGGCGTCCCGCACGCCATCGCCTCGAGCGCCGTCATCCCGAAGCCCTCGTGGAGCGACGGCAGCAGCAGCATGCGGGCGCCGCGATAGAGGTCGATCAGCTCGCCCTCCTGCGCGTACGGGGCCCAGTCGACGCGCGCGCCGATGCCCGCGCGGCCGATCCGCGCGCGGAGCTCGTCGACGTTGTGCCGCCGGCCCCATCCGCGCAGCACGAGCCACGGCTCGCCGGGCACCGTCGCGAACGCGTCGACGAGGCGGCCCAGGTTCTTGTGAGGCATCACGTTGCCGACGTAGAGCGCGTAGCGCCGGCCGTCGGGCCTCGGCGCGCCCGGAGCGGCGCTCGGGGTGAAGCGGCGCGCGTCGCAGCCGGGCGCGACCACGCGCAAGCGCTCGCGCGGCACGCGCGGGTAGAAGCGCTCGATGTCCCGCCGCGTGCTCTCCGAGCTCACGATGATCCGGCGCGAGGCGGCGAGGACGGCCGGCACGAAGTGGCGGAAGTAGTGCTGCTGCCGCGGATACTCGTCGGGATAGTGCAGCGGCAGCACGTCGTGGATGACCGTGACTTGCGGCACGCGCGTGGCGAGCAGGCCCTCCGGCATCAGGTTCAGCAGCGCCGAAGGCCGCGCGCGGCGCACGTGCCGGCGCAGCGCCGTCTGGGTCCAGACGAGGCGCGCCAGGTGGCCCGCGGCGCCGCGCTCCGGCCGGATCCGCGCGGAGACGCGGACGACGCGCGCGCGCCGCGCGGTGACGACGTCCGGACACGACGTGAAGACCACGAGGCGCTCGCCGAGCGCGTCGAGGGCGTCGATGAGCTGCAGACCGTACATCCCGAGGCCCGTCGGCCGCTCCCCGACGATGGCCGCGTTCACGCCCAGCTCGGCGCCGTCCCTCACCGCCCGCGCTCGGCGAGCACCTGCGCGTAGATCGCGCGCTGCGCGCGCACGATCCGCTCGTTCGTGTAGAGACGCTCGACCCGCGCGCGGCCACGCTCCACGGCGCGCTTGCGGAGCGCGGGATCGTCGAAGAGCGCCGCGAGCTGTGCCCGGAGGCCGGCCGCGTCGCCTTCGGGAAACACGAGGCCGGCCTCGCCGATCACCTCGGGGATCGCGCCGGACGACGAGCCGACGACCGGCACGCCGGCCGCCATCGCCTCGATGAGCACGTGGCCGAACTGCTCGGCCCACGACGCGGTCGTGCGCGACGGCAGCACGAGCGCGTCCATGCAGGCGAGATAGTCGGGCACGGCGGCCTCGGGCACGGCGCCGGTGAACGTCGCCTTGCCGGCCGGCCACGTCGACGTCCGCGCCTCGAGGCCGGCGCGCGCGACGCCGTCGCCGATCACGAGCAGCCGCGCGTCGAACCGCTCGATCGCCTCGACGAGAATGTCCACGCCCTTCTCGGGCACGAGACGGCCGATGAAGCCGACGATGGGCGGCCCGAGCGAGCGCAGCGCGCTGTGGACCTGGCCGCCCGTGGTGATCGTGTGGTTCGCGCGGGCACGCGCCGCGTGGCCGCCGGCATAGCGCGCGACGTCGATGCCGAGCTGCGGCAGCACGGTGATGTGCGGGTCCGGCACCCCGCGGCGGAGCATGCGCGCGCGGGCGCCTTCGTTGCCCGCGATCACGTGGGCGACGCGGCGCAGGACGTAGCGCTCGATCGCCCGCGAGATCAACCGCCGCGGCCCTTCGAGGTTCTCCCAGGTGAACAGCACGACCGGCGCGCCCGCGGCCGCCCGGACGAGCTGGAGCGCGGCGAGGCTCCACGGCTCGACCTCGGCGTGCACGACGTCCGCACGGGCGCGGCGCAGCGGAGCGCAGTCGAGGTACCGATAGGCGCCGATGCGGCCGCTGCGCGCGATGCGCGAGACGACGACGTCGTAGGGGAACCGCATGTGCGGCAGGCGGACGGTCGCCGTCTCCGTCTCCCAGTTCTCCGGGATCAGCACGGTCAGCTCGATGTCGTCGAGCGCGCCGAGCATGCGGAGCTTGTCGTGGTGGACGGCGACGACGTACGTGTGCGAGACGACCCACACCTTCATGCGGACCGCCCCGCGGGGACGAGCGCGGCGAGCGCGGCCCGCGCCTCGGCCGGAGCGAGCGCCGCGAGCGCGCCGGCATACACGGCCGTTCCCACGCCCAGACCCGCGAGCAGCGTCGGCGCCGCGGCGTCGCCTCCAAGCCCGCGCGCGAGCCACGCCGCGCCGCCCGCGACGATCCCGGCCCCGATCACCGCCATGGTGGACCGCGCGAACAGCACGTCCGCGAGCGCCCCGGCGCGGCCGCGCAATCCGAGCAGCATCACGACGACCAGCACGACGCCGGACACCGACGACGCGAGCGCCAGCCCGCGCAGACCGAGGGCCGTCGTGAGCAGCGGCATGAGCGCGAGGTTCACCGCGATGCCGGCCCCCACGGTTCCGGCCAGCGCCCACAGCGCGTGCAGCGCCTGGTACGCGCGAAAGAGGATCTGCGCGACCGCCATCGCGACCACGCTCGGCGCGTACCACGCGATGGCCGTGGCGGTCATGCTCGTCGACACCGCCGTGAACGCGCCGCGCTCCAGCAGCACCTGCGTCAGCGGCTCCGCGAGCGCGAGCGCCAGCGCCGCGACGGGGACCGCGAAGACGATCGTGATGCGCAGCGCCCGGCTCGTCAGCGCCTCCACCGCACCGCGATCACCACGGACGGCGTGGTCAGCCAGGCTCGGCAGCAGCATCGCGGTGGCGTTGACGACGAACAGCCTGAGCGGGAAATGCAGGAGCCGGTAGCCGAACGTCAGCGCGGCGAGGCTGCCCTCCGGCAGGCGGGCGGCGAGCGCGCGCTCGACCGTCACGTTCACCGCGGCGGCCGCGGAGAGCAACACGACCGGCACGGCGAGCGCCCCGAGGCGTCCGAGCGACACCCCGCCATCGCCCGCCTGCCGCGTGAACGGCTCTCGATCGAGCGCTCCGATGCGGTAGAGCAGCGCGCCCAGCCCCAGCGCGAACAGCAGCGCGCCGACGTTCATCCCCAGCGGCACCGCGACGGCACCGCGCGCCGCCCCGAGCGTGAGCACGCCGACGAGCGCGCCGCCGTACCAGGCGAGCTGACGCAGGCTCGGCGCGACGAACCGGCCGTGCGCCTGCAGCGCGGCGGCGAAGAGCCCCGCCATCGGCAGGGCGAAGAGCAGCGGCGCGAACGCCTGCAGCACGGCCACGCCTCGTGCGCCGAGCGCGGGCGCGAGGGTCGTGACGAGGACCGGCGCGGCGAGCGCGAGGAGCAGCGCGCCCGCGCCCGTGACGATGCCGACCGCCGCGATGGTGCGCCGCAGCAGCACCGGCGCTCGCTCGGCGCTGGTCGTACGCGCCGCCACGTACAGCGGCACGAACAGCGTCGAGATCCAGCTCACGACCTCCGCGCTCAGCGTGACGAAGAGCGTGAGCGCGAACGCCAGCGCGTCCGCCTCGCGGCCCGTGCCGAAGCGGGCCGCCGCAGCGATCTCGAATCCGAGAGCGACGAAGTGGCCGGCGAGCGTGACGCCGACGACCGTGAGAAAGGTGGCGCGAAATGCCATGCAGCGACCGCGGTATCGTACCACCATGGCGGGCGAGGCCGAGCGTTACCGGCGCTACACGTCGACCACCGTCTTCCCCGACGGCGGCGACCCGCGCGCGGCGCTCGCCTGGAGCCAGCGGTACTTCACGGCGCACATCGCGCCGTGGCTGCCCGCCGACCACGGCGCGGCGATCGCCGAGATCGGCTGCGGGTGGGGCCGCTACCTCGTGGCACTCGCGGCCGCCGGGTACACGCGATGCGAGGGCGTGGACGTGAGCGAGGAGCAGGTCGGGTACGCGCGCGAGCGGCTGACGCTGACCAACGTCACGCGGGACGACGCCACCCGCTGGCTCGAGGCCCGCCGCGAGCGCTTCGACTGCATCCTGGCGCTCGACGTGCTCGAGCATCTCGACACCGACGCGCTGGTCGCCGTCGTCCGCGCCGCGCGGGATGCGCTGCGTCCGGGC
>Ga0194131_10003069_pt1 | contig 26704 bp, 23 predicted proteins | sample TA2KigO120mmetaG_FD_148631 | JGI IMG/M metagenome (GOLD analysis project Ga0194131, IMG submission 148631) | Freshwater microbial communities from Lake Tanganyika, Tanzania - TA2015053 Kigoma Offshore 120m | ecosystem: Environmental > Aquatic > Freshwater > Lake | place: Tanzania: Lake... | reverse complement strand
GGCCTCCGCCTTGGCTTCCGCCACCTTGGCTCCCGCCCGACTGGCCCCCGCCTCCAGATTGGCCCCCACCGGAACTGCCGCCACCGCCCTTTTGCGGCAATACGAAAGCCTGCACCTCTCCGGACTCATCTACGGTCAAGGGCGACGACAAGCTCTGCGCCCAGGCCGTCGCAATACCGCCAAGCGTCACCAAGGCGATGAGCATCGCCGATAGGAGAAGGCTACCCGCGCTTCTGGGAAAGCGGTTCACGTCTTGATCCTCATCACATCGCTAGGGGAGAGAGTCCCTACGTAAACGTGAGGACGCCTCGTATTGTAGGTCTCTGCCCTAGAGGAAAGTCAACCCCGGAACGGCCTATCTTCACTCCATCTTTGGCCCACCGTCCGTGAATGCGCGGCTCAGGCGCGACAGCGCACGGCTGACAGGCTATCCTTACGCCAAATGGCCGCCGCCAATAATCGCATCTTCACCCCGAACTTTTTCTACCTGAGCTTTTGCACCTTCGGCTTCTTCATCAGCTTTACCCTCTTCTTTCCCACCCTGCCGCTCCTCATCAAGTCCCACGGCGGCGATGCCGCGATCATCGGCCTGATGGTGGGGGCCTCCAGCATCGTCAGTCTCGCCATCCGCCCGGTCACGGGAAGATTGACCGACCGGTACGGGCGCAGGCGTTTCATCCTCGTCGGCTGCCTCTGCATGCTCCTCAGCTCCATCGGCTATGACTTCGCCCCAAATCTTGGCTCCATGTGGCCCGTCCGCCTGATGGCCGGGGCCGGGATCGCCTTCTTCTTCACCGCCTCCACGGCCTTCATGGGAGACATCTCGCCTTCAGGGCAACGCGGACGCGCCATGGCCTACCTCGGCATCTTCAACAACATCAGCATGGCCCTCGGTCCTGCCCTCGGCATTTGGCTCATCAAGTCGGACCGGCTCGGCGGGATAGAGCGGCGATTGGAAGACTGGCTGCCCGGGAGCGGGAGCAGCGTCACCGATCAATACAACTTCGCCATCCTCTTCGTCGTCGCGACGGTCTTTGCCCTCGTCGGCGTGGTCCTCTCCCTGCGGCTTAAGGAAGTGCACGTCCCGACGAGAAAGGCCAAGGAGAGCCCCCTTGAGATGGTGCAGAGCATGCTCCATCGCGATGCTGCTGTCCCGGCTATCCTCAACGGCCTCGTCACCTCAAACTTCGTCGCGCTCAACATCTTCATCCCGCTCTTTGGAGAAGAGATCGGGATGGCCAACCCCGGCCTCTACTACACGGTCTACGCCCTGGCGATGATCCTCTTCCGCCTCATCGGCGGCCAGTTCCTTGACCGCTACCCGCGCCAGCTCATCATGATCCCTTCTCTGTTCTGCCTGATGACGGCGACGCTCATGCTGGCCTTCATCCAGACGGAGCCCATCGTCTACGTCACGGCGGTTCTTGTCGGCGTCGGCTCGGGAGTCGTCCAGCCGACGCTCCAGGCATACCTGGTGGATAAGGCAAAAGGCGTGCGGCTCGGAGCGGCGTCGGGCACCTTCGCCATCGGGATGGATGTGGGCGTCTTCGGCGGCGGCGCGGTGATGGGCCGCGTCCAGCATGCGACGGATAGCTACACGGTGCCGTGGACGACGGCCGGCCTCTGCAGCGGCGTCGCGATGCTCATCGCCATCTACGTGGCCTCCAAAGAGCTCCCCCGAAGGAAGGCCCCTGCCGCACCCGGGACGGCGCTTGGAAGAGCCGCCACCGGATCCTAGGCGCGCTGCTGGCTGTTGGGCCCGCAAGTCACGATGAGCGCGTGGGTGATGAACTCATAGAGGTCGCTCGTGCGATAGGCTTCGTACGTCGCGGCGAGGGTGTCCTGGAAGGCGTCGAAGAAATCGCGCGGGATGTCGTCGTTCGCGATGCGCGCCTGATAGCCCTGGGCCATCTGCTGAAAGGCCGTCCGCAGCCAGCTCTCCCCGCGCCGCGAGAGCAGCTCGTCCAAGAATCGCCCGTGGTTCTCCAGGGAGACGCCGAGCCGCGGCTGGGCCTGTTTGCGCGGCCCAAGATAGGCGAAGTAGGCCAGCGCATCCAGCACCGCCTCGCGCGCGCCCATCGCCTCATACTCCAAGACCAGCCGCGCCGCCGCCTGGGGCTGGGACTGCGCCAGGACGTAGACCGCCCTGGCCGGGGGCAATCGCACCGGGTTCGCAGAACGGATCGCCTCAGCGGCGGGGCGCGGCGCGCGCGTGATGAGGCTCGCCGCACCTTGCGGGTCGCGCAGGAGCAGCGGTTCGATGAGCAGGCCGGTTTGAGTGAAGAGCCGCCATGCCGCCTGCGGGTCGCGCTCGCCTAACCGCAGCACCCGGCGATAGACCACCTCAAGGAAGCGCCCGTCCACCTCGGGATTCGCCGTCACCTTATCGTTGAAGAGCTTCGCAAGCTCGGTAAGGCGCTCCGCTGAAAGCTCGCCGCCATAGCCCAGCCCCGCCACCAGCTCCTCCGGCTCCATGACGAAGCGCGTGAAGGCAGGCCCTTCCGAATAGACGGTGCGCATCGCCTCAGGCGAAAGGCCCCTGAGCAGCGTTCGCGTCGCATCCCGGTCCAGCTCGCCCAGGATCGAAAGGATGAAGTTCATCGCGCCGCGCTCATCCCGGGTGAGGCTGCGGACGTAGGCCTCGAAGCGCTCGCTCGCCGCCTTCGGCTCCTTCTGCAGCAGCGCCTGGTAGCTCCGCGCCTCCCGGAGCACGCGGAGGTGAAAGGGGTCCAGGGCGGCCTCCGTCAATCGCGCCGCGCGGCGTTCGCTGGGCGTGGCCTCGGCAGCGAGCAGCGCCAGTAGGACGCGGTTGCCTATCGCCGGAGCGAACTCCCGGAAGAAGGCGTCGCGCAGGATGCGCTCCCGCGCCATCGCGGCGCGACGCCCTTGCGGCGCGCGTTCCAACGCCAGCAGGAAATCGAACTGGGCGCCGATGCGCCGTCCGCGCCCGGGCATGGCGCGCAGGGTGTCAGGATAGCGCCCGTGGGTGTGCATCAGGTCTTGCACATAGCCGCGCCAGAAGCGGAAGTCCCGCACCACAGGCCCATGGCCGTCCATATCCTTGAAGTACAGGGCGTACTGCTGGGCGAAGTCCGCGAGCCGCCGGCGCTCCTCCCGCTCCGCGAGCTTCGCCGGAGCCTCAGGCAGCTTGGCCTTTGGCTCCTCCTCCACCGCGAAGCCGCCAAGCGGCATGTGCCCTACTCCTATATAGACGTCCGCCAATCGGCGCTCATCGCCGGGGAGGCTCAGGTACCAGCGCGCCGCCTCATCCCAAGAGGCAAAGCCGCCCTCTGTGAGGTAAGGCGAGTAATACTTGCGAAGGATGGGCGGAATAAGGTTGAGGTTGCCTCCGGTGTAGGAGACCAGCTCCGCCTCGCCCAGGTGATAGAGGCCGGGGTAGCCGCTGCCGCTGATGAGGTCGGGGATCTGGCGCAGCCGCGCCCGCAGCGGCTCGAAGCCGTCCGGCTGCTGCTGCAAGAACGTCTCCAGGTCTTTGCGGAAGGCAACATAGGCTGGCGCGAGCCTTTCACCTTCCTTCGCAGTCCAGGAAAGCTCCGGCTTGCCAACCACCGGCGCATGCCCCCAGAGGGTATGCGAAATCTCGTGGACGATCGCCGTGGGACGCGCCGAGCCGATGCCGAAATAGCCGTTGGCGCCGTAACTCCCGAACCATCCGGGCCTGCCGATCATGTGGCGCACGTCCAGATCACGCACCACCTGCGCGCCCGCCTCGCTGAAGCTGTAGAACTGCAGGATAGCCTCCACGCGCTGGCGCGCCCAGGTGTCCGATGGCGCTAGGGGCTGCCTTCCGTCTCTGCGGGGACCCGTCGCCTCGCCGCAGGCGGTGACCGCTAAGACACAAGCAAAAAGGACTGCCCAGAGCTTGGCGGATGTGCGTAAAAGGAGCCGCATCAGCGTCCGTGAGGCAGGCGCTCGATGAGATAGGTCGGCAGCTTCGCCGCGCGCATCTTGGCCTGCGTCGCCGCGATGTCATAGGCGACGCGGTAGTGGCGCACCACCTTTTCTTCGAGGTCAATGATGGCATAGGAGGCGCGCGGGTCGCCGTCCCGCGGCTGGCCCACGCTGCCCGGGTTCACGATGAAGCGCCCCGGCTCCAGCAGGCGCTCCTCGCCATCGCGCGCGGGCGTCAACACCGGTGGGCCGCGCAGGGACTCCCAGCAGACAAAGGGCAGATGCGAATGGCCCACCAGGCAGAGGCTAGTCTCCATCCTATCGAAGGAGAGCTTGGCTGAGACGCCGGAGACCACGTACTCCCACACCGGGTCCCGCACGCTCCCGTGGGCAAGGGTCACGCCGCTCGCCTCCGTCTTGGAAGGGAGGCCTTTCAACCACTCCTGCGCCTCCGCGCTCAGGACGCCGCTCGTCCAGCGGTTGGCCTGCGCGCAGGCGGGAACGAAGTCCTCGAGGCTGATGACGCCGGTCACCCCCAAATCATGGTTCCCGGCCAGACAGGCGGCGGCAAGCCTGCGGACGGCGGCCACGCAGGCCTCCGGCTCCGGGCCGTAGCCCACCGTATCGCCCAGACACCAATGATCCGTCGCGCCCTTCGCGCGGGCATCCTCCAGCACTGCCTCAAGGGCGGGGAGATTGCTGTGGATATCGGAGAGGACGGCCACGTTCATAGCGGGTCAGTCTAGCACAGGGAAGCTCATCCCTCGGCTATCCGTGAGAGCAGAGCGACGATATAATTTCCCAGGCAATGCCCACCTCCCTTGAATTCCTCTCCTCCTCGCCGGAGGAGACCCAAGCCATCGCCCAGCGCCTCGGCGAAGCCTGCCGCGGGGGCGAGGTCTTTCTGCTCATCGGCGACCTGGGCGCAGGGAAGACCTGCTTCACCCAGGGCCTCGCCAAAGGCCTCGGCGTTGAAGAGTACGTCCACAGCCCCACCTTTGTCCTTGTCGCCCAGTACCACGGCCGCCTCACCGTCCACCATGTGGACCTCTACCGCATAGACTCCACGCCGGAGGCCGTTGACCTTGGCCTGGACGACTACTTCAACTCCACCGCCGTCACCGTCATCGAATGGGCCGACAAAGCTCCCCTCGCCATGCCGCCGGACCGCCTGCGCGTGGAGATGACCGATTTAGGCGGCACTAAGCGCCGCATCACCGTCACGGCCCAGGGCGGTCGCAGCCAACGCCTGCTCCAGGCCGTGCAACCGGCGCCCGGTAAGAAGTAGCGATGGAACTCTCCATAGACACCTCCACCGCTGTCTGCGGCGTCGCCGTCAGCCGCCAGGGCAAGCTCCTCGCCGAACGGGCCTGGCGCACCGATCTCAACCACACCAAACAGCTCTTCACCACCATCGAGGCTGTGCTGAAGGAGTCCGGCGCAACGATGGACGATGTGAAGGCCGTCATCGTCGCCATCGGCCCTGGGAGCTTCAGCGGCCTGCGCGTCGGCGTCAGCGCGGCAAAGGGCCTCGCCGTCGCCCTGCAAGTCCCCCTCGCCGCCGTGAATACCATGGCCATAGAAGCCGCTCCTTACGCCGGTTCGGGACTGCCCATCTGCGTCATCCTGGATGCCGGGCGCGGCGAGCTCGCCGTCGCCGCATACACCGCCGCCGACGGCAACCTGCGGGAGGCGCGTCCCTGGGCCGTCATGTCGCTCGAGGCGCTGTGCGCCTCCATCGCTGAGCGCACGCACTTCTGCGGCGAACATCTGCCTGCCGTCCAGGCCGTCCTCAGCGCAAAGCTCGGCGTGCGAGCCGTCTTTCCCACGGACCCGGCGGCGATGCGCCGCCCGCGCTACCTGGCCCAGCTGGGCTGGCAGAGGCTTGCGACAGGCGATCACTCCGACCCGGCGACCCTCCAGCCCATCTACCTTCGCGCTCCCTCCATCACCGCGCCCAAGCCGCCTGCAAAGGCGTAGGCGATTCGCGTAGCGCTGGCCTAGCGCAATCGGTACAATAGACGGGCGTTGCGTCGCACGTGTGGAGCGGCGCGCGACTTTCCTACGCACCCCTTCGGAGGTTCACCTTGGCCGAGATCCAGCGCACCCTTGTGCTTTTGAAGCCCGATGCCGTTCAGCGCGGGCTGGCCGGAGAGCTCATCAAGCGCCTCGAGCAGACGGGCCTCAAGCTCATCGGCTTGAAACTCATGAAGGTCTCAGAGGCCCTTGCGAAGAAGCACTACTCAGCCCACGAAGGCAAGAAGTTCTTCCCCGGCCTCGTCAGCTTCATTACGTCGAGTCCCATCGTCGCCATCGCCGTCGAAGGCCCCAGCGCCGTCGAGCTCGTGCGCAAGGTCATGGGCAAGACGAACCCGGTGGAGGCGGCCCCCGGCACGATCCGCGGCGACTTCGGCGTGGACATCGGCCGCAACCTCATCCACGGCTCGGACAGCCCCGAATCTGCCGCCAAGGAGCTGGCCATCTTCTTCACGCCCGCCGAGCTCGTCTCCTACTCCCGCGACTACGACCGCTGGATCATCGAGTAAGCCGCTTATCACACAGGCAGAGGCCTCCGATTGAATCGGAGGCCTCTGCCTTTTATGGATGCACTCGCTACGCCGTTGGCTTTCCCCGCGCCTTGCTCCGGTAGGCCGTCATCAGCGTTAGACTGACCACAACCAGTCCAACTGTGCCAAAGACACTGCCGACGATGATCTGGACGGTGTAGTCCGGTTTCGGCGGCCGTAACACGATACGTAGCTCCATCCGCGCGTCGGGCTTGGTGATGTTCTTATCGCCTGGGCCTGTGGTGCCGTCGCGGACCTCCTTCGAGACAGCCTTCCACTTCGACTCGATGGAGGTTACGGCCTGCAAGAAGTCCGCACGGAAGAAGCGTATCCCCAGCTCTGCTCGCTGCTCTTCGCCGTTAATCACGATGACAGCCGAATCCACTTCACCCCTGACCGATGCGGCATACCCCTTGATATCGGCATACGCCGCCTCGACGTTCGGGACGCGCAGCACCATCGTTGCATACGGCGCATTGCCGATGGGCAGCGGCGTCGGCGTCGGCGTGGGTGTGGGCGTCGGCGTCGGTTGCGGCGGCTGCAGGGTAAAGGCGATCGTCGAGAAGTCCACGCGCCGCGAGAGGACGTTCAGCTGCCCCTGGATGCGCTCGATCTCCGCGCGCACCCGGCTGATCTCGCGCTCCAGCGTCAAGATGTCGTTCACATTCTGGGCGCGCGCCAGCAGGACAAGGTAGCTCTCCTCCTGTCGCCGGAGGGCCTTGAGCCGCGCCTCCAGGTCTATGAACTGGTCGGTGACGTCCTGGGAGCTGACGCTTCTGGACTTCACGGTGCCGATGCGCTCCGCCTGTTCCAGCACGCTGAAGAACTGCCCCGGCGGCACCCGCACCACGATGGTGGCCGATTGGCGCGCCTCGTTCCCGGAGCTGGAGAGCGACTCCACATATCCCCCGGCCCCTTCAGCAAGGAGCCGTACCTGCGTCAGGGCAGGCGTCACGTCCGTCACTTCCAGGACGAAGTTCGCCGTGGAGATGACCTTGCGCCCATCGTCCGGCGGCAGGCCGCCGCTGCCCAAGCCGGGGACCGGTGGACGGGCCGTGGCCGTTGGGGCAGGAGTCGGGAAGGGTCGGGGAGTCGCAGGCGGCGCGGCTGTTGCCTGCGGAAAAATCCCTGTCCCAATTGGCCCTGCGGGTCCTGCCGGGCCCGCCGGGCCGCGAGCGCCGGAGGTGGATTGCTCCGCGTCCGTCGATGACCGCTGGCCTGCAGCTGCCGTCGGCGCGAACCGCGAGGTCCCGCCTGTCGCTTCCCCCTCGTCGTCGCCCCCGCAGGCGACAACAAAGAGCATGATCACAACAAAAGCCGAAAGGAACAGCCACGCTCGTCTCATCGCGCACCTCCCGTCTCGTCTTAGTGACTAGACGGAGAGGCGGGCGATTTTGTTCCCGCTACTGCATCCGCACCAGCGCCGGCGCCTCTTTCCAGACCGCCTCCAAGTCATAGTAGCGGCGCTGCCTGGCGCTGAAGATGTGGACCACGATGTCACCGAAGTCCAGGAGCATCCAGCCCGAATCCGGCTGGCCCTCCCGGTGGTTGGACTTCAGCCCTGCCTTCGTCAGCTCCTCGTCCACCTCATTGGCGATGGCCGAGAGCTGGCGCGGGTTATCCGCCGTGCAAATGACGAAGTAATCGGTGAAGGAGGCGAGCCCGTGGAGGTCCAGAAGCACGATGTCGGCGGCTTGCTTGTCAGAGGCGGCCTCGACGGCCTTCTTGGCAAGGTCAACGATTGTGAGCTTCTTCCGCTTCGGCATCGTGCAGCCATTCTAGGGAGCGGCGATGGGTACGGTCAAGGCAAGGATGGCATCCAACGCCCTCTCCCCCGGCCCATCCATTCTCCGTCGCTGATCACTCTCCCCCTTGCCTCAAAGCGCTGCGTTGGTGCTACACGCTTCCCTTCGGTCCCTCACCCTGTGCTCCTCCCCATCCTGCCTCTGTGCTCTCTGTGGATTACTTCCCCCTCTTCTTTATCTCTGCGCCCTCCGTGGTAGACCCTCTTGTCCTCTCCCCACTTGACATTAGTACTTATCATTGAAGTAGAGGAACGTATGGCGATACACCCTCAGCCTATGCCACAGAGTTCTGCAGAGCGGCCCCCTTGCGGGACGCCGCGCCGAATGGTACCCGGCGCTCAGCCCCCGCATCGCACTCGCACCTGGCCTAGGCCTATGCGACAAAGGAAGATCGTACGATCTGTCCGTCTTGGACGACTCACACGCGGGCGTGACCGGCTGACTCATGTCGCCGAGGGCACCGTGGGGAAGTCGCGAGACCGCTATCGCGATGCCTTGTCCCGTTTGAACGGGAACGTTAAACGCCCGCACCTTTGCTGGACGCGTCCACCCATGGCACACCGTCGGGCCCTCTGCAGCACACCCATCCCCACACCCATCTCAAAGAAAGGAGTAGGGGCGCGGGGCACGCGCCCTGGGTCCATCGCGCGGGGCACGTGTCCTCACTCTCGTTCCTACGAGTCCGGACCGCTCGGACCGTGTGTATCCTCACCCCGCATGTTGCATCGGGGCCGCACCGGAGCGCCCCCTCTGTCCCCCTGAGGAGCGGTGATCCCCAATCACCACGACGAACGGGCCTACGCCGTCTGGGTTGCTCCCGCAACCTGATCCGGCGTCGGGGTTGGCCTCCCAAAGGGCTCCGCTACACCGGAGAGGCCAGCCCATCCCCGGCAGACTCGTCCCTACGGGCCCGAGCCTCTCGGACCGTGTTCCGCATCGGGCTGTGCTATCCTTTCCCAGGAGGCTCAATGCCGCGAGAAAAAATCGTCGTCGCCATGAGCGGCGGTGTTGATTCATCCGTAGCCGCGTTCCTCCTCAAGGACGCCGGCTATGACGTCGTGGGCATCACCATGCGCCTCCACACCCCCGATGATCCCTACGCCTCCGGCCGGGCCAAGCGCTGCTGCTCCGTGGATGATGTCTCGGACGCCCAGCAGGCCGCCGCCGCCATCGGCATCCCCCACTACGTCATCAACTTCGAGCGCGAGTTCAAGTCCGGCGTCATAGACTACTTCGTCGCCGAATATGCCCAGGGCCGCACGCCGCACCCCTGTATCGCCTGCAACAACAAGGTCAAGTTCGACCCCTTGCTGGAACGGGCGAAGACCATCGGCGCGCGCTACCTGGCCACAGGCCACTATGCCCGCGTGTCCAAGGATGGCAAGACCTATCGCCTCCTCAAGGCCGTTGACCCGTCCAAGGACCAGTCGTACGTCCTCTACGGCTTGGGCCAGAGCGAGCTTTCGCGAACGCTCCTGCCCGTCGGCCGGTATCCCAAGCAGGAGATACGCCGCATCGCGGAAGAGGCGGGCCTGCCCAATGCCTCTAAGCCGGATAGCCAGGATATCTGCTTCATCCCGAACGGCGATTATCGCGGCTTCGTCGCCGGGTTCCTCAAGCCCCAGCCCGGCGCGATCGTGGACACGGAGGGGCACAGCCTCGGCGATCACCAGGGCATCGTCAACTTCACCATAGGCCAGCGCAAGAGCCTCGGCATCCCCGGCAAGGAGGCCAGGTACGTCGTCGGCATAGACGCCGAACGGCGGACCGTCACCATCGGCGGCAGGGACGACCTGCTGAGCGATACGCTATGGGCCAAGGACGTCCGGTGGGTCCTAGGCGCGCCGCCTCCCGATGGCTCCCGCGTCACCGCCAAGTACCGCTACAAGTCCCCTGAGGCCCCGGCGACGCTCTCCATCGAAGGCTCCTCTGCCAAGGTCGTCTTCGATGAGCCTCAGCGCGCCCTCACCCCAGGCCAGGCCGTCGTCTTCTACCAGGGCGATAGCGTTCTCGGCGGCGGCAGCATTGACCGCGTCGCGGCACGGACGCCCAGCCCCGCGTGCTAGGAGCATTATGGAAGTCAAAACCTTCATCCAAACCTCCCTCCACCTGGCGCGCAAAGACCTGCTGGAAAAGGTGAGCGGCCTCTCCCAGGATGCCCTGGACTGGCATCCCGCGCCGCACGCCAACAGCATCGGCTTCCTTGTCTGGCACATGGCCCGCGTGGAAGACGGCTGGGTCAACCGCCTTATCCTGCGCAAGCCCCACCTCTGGGTCTCGGACGGCTGGGCCAAGCGCTTCGCCATGCCGGAAGATATGCGCGATATGGGCTACACCTACACCCAAGAGCAGATCACCGCATGGAAGTCGCCGCCGGTCTCTCTCCTGCTCGAATACTCCGCCGCCGTCCGCGCCGCCACCAGCGCCTTCTTGGATGGCTGGAACCCCGCCGACGACGGTCCTACCGTGAAGACCGGCTGGGGGAAGATGATCACCGTAGCGGAGGTCTTTGCCCAGCTTGTCTGGGAGATGAACCAGCACGGCGGCCAGGTCGCCTATATCAAGGGATTGCGCGAAGGCCTGCAAACCCCGCAGTACATGGGGCCGCTGTCCACGCCCTAAGGCGCGCCGGAGATGCCAGCCCACCATAAAACCGTCTGCACCTTCGATGAAGAGCTGGCACTGCGCGCAAAGGGGCTGCGCCTCATCGCAGGCGTGGACGAGGCTGGGCGCGGGCCCCTCGCAGGGCCGGTCGTCGCCGCCGCCGCCGTCCTTCCCGACTCTTGGATCCACGGCCCCTCCGGAGAAGAACAACCCTGGAGCCTGCTCAACGATAGCAAACAGCTCACCGCCGTCCGCCGCGATGACCTCTACCACCTGGTCGCCTCCTCGGCTGTCACCTTCGGCGTAGGCCTTGTCACGGCGGAGGAGATTGACGAGATCGGGATTGCCCCGGCCACGCGCAAGGCCATGGCCGCCGCTATCGCGCAGCTCAAGCCCCAGCCGCAAGCCCTTCTGGTGGATGCCGTTGATCTTTCGCATCTTGGGCTTCCCGGCAAGGCCATCATTGACGGCGATGCCTTGTGCAAGTCCATCGCCGCCGCCTCCATCATCGCCAAGGTCACCCGCGACCGGCTCATGCTGGAGATGGACGCGCGCCACCCCGGCTACGGCTTCGCCCGGCACAAGGGCTACGGCACCGCCGAGCACCTGCGACAGCTCCGCGCCCTCGGCCCGTGCGCCATCCACCGCAAGAGCTTCTCCCCCATCCGCGAACTGCTCCTCCAGCCGCGCTTAGGCGTATAGAAGGGCCGACTCCACCCCTGGCAGAGGATGAAAGAGCGGGGAGAATTTGACGGCGCGAACGCGATGACGGCCAGACGCAAAGCCCTTGGCGATTTCGGCGAGCGCTACGCCCGCGAGCGCCTGGAGCGCTTCGGCTATCGCATCCTTGGCGCAAAGGTTCGCCTGCCCTCAGGCGAGCTGGACCTGGTGGCCCAGGACGGCAGGACGACGGCGCTCATCGAGGTGCGAACGAAGCAGAGCCGCCGCTTCGGCTCCGGCGAGGAGTCCATCACCCGCGCCAAGCAGGAGAAGCTGGCAACCCTGGCGAGCGAATATCTCGAAGCGCACCCGGAGGTGGGCGACGACTGGCGCGTAGACATCATCGCGATAGACGTGGTCGGCGATGGGCGTGTTGTCCGCTTCGCCCACCTGAAGAACGCGGTCGAGGAGCCTGACTAGCAAGGGCCCTTAGCCCTTGATGACTCCCAGGGGGCGCATCCGCGCCACCCTCTTCACCAGGCCCGCCTTGTGGGCCACCCGCATCACCTTCGCCACGTCCTTGTAGGCGCTGGAGGCCTCTTCCAGCAGGCCCACGCGCGTCATCGCCTTCACCACCACACCCTGTTCGCGCAGCTCCTTGGCGAGGTCGTGCCCCTTCAGCTCGCGCTTGGACTGTCCCCGGCTCTGCTGTCTCCCCGCGCCGTGGCAGGCCGAGCCGAAGCTCAGGCCCATCGCCTCCGGCGTGCCCACGCCAATGAAGGAGTATCGGCCCATATCGCCAGGGACAAGGACGGGCTGGCCGATCTCCGCATAGCGCTCCGGGATGAAGCGGCTATGGGGCGGGAAGCTTCGGGTGGCCCCTTTGCGATGGACGCATAGCTTCATCCGCTTGCCGTCTATCTCATGCATCTCCATCTTGGCAATATTGTGCGCCACATCGTAGATCTGCCGGATACCCAGCGTGCCCCAGCTCTTTTCAAAGACCGCCTCGAACGACTTCCGCACCCAGTGGGCGATGATCTGCCGGTTGGCCCACGCGAAGTTGGCGGCACAGGCCAGGGAGGCGAGGTAGTCCTGCCCTTCCTGCGAGCTGAGGGGCGCGCAGGCCAGCTGGCGGTCCGGCAGAGAGATGCCGTACTTCTTCTGGGCAGAGTCCATCACCTTCAGATAGTCGTCGCAGATCTGGTGCCCAAGCCCCCGGGAGCCGCAGTGGATAAGCACCGTGACCTGTCCAGGCTCCGTGATGCCCATCGCCGCCACGATGGCCGGTTCGTAAATCTCGTCCACCGCCTGCACCTCAAGGAAGTGGTTGCCTGAGCCAAGGGTCCCCAGCTGCGGCGCACCCCGCGCTCTGGCCCGGTCGCTCACCAGGGAGACGTCCCCGCCTGTGATGACCCCGTGCTCCTCGGTCACCGCCAGGTCGTCCTTATCGCCCAGCCCCTTGCCGATGGCCCACCTGGCCCCCTTCATCATCACCTCGTCCAGCTCATCGCTGCTCAGGCGCAGGCGGCCCTTGGCGCCGACACCTGTGGGGATGTTGGCGAAGAGCGTTTCGACGAGCTTGTCCATCTTCGGCTTCACATCGCCCAGCGTCATATCCGTCCGCAGCATTCGCACGCCGCAGTTGATGTCAAAGCCCACGCCTCCGGGAGAGATGACCCCCTCGTCCATCGTTGTCGCCGCCACGCCGCCGATGGGGAAGCCATAGCCCCAGTGGATATCCGGCATGGCGTAGGAGGCCTTCACGATGCCCGGTAGACAGGCCACGTTCGCCACCTGCTCCAGCGCCGGGTCCGTCTTCAGCGTCTCCATCATGTCGTCATCCGCAAAGACGATGCCGGGCACGCGCATGCCCGGCTTATAGTCCTGAGGGATCTCCCAGCGATAGTCGTCCAGCCGGTTCAGCTTCACTTTGCTCATCGCCCCACCTCACACATCCAGGATAAGCCTGGCGCGATAGCCTTTCGGCCCCTTCGTGATCTTCAGCTGATGGTACGTCGCCGATTTCAGCCCGGTCTTGATCGGGTGGCGGCTCGGCTCGGCGCGTTCGCCATAGACCACCGCCCGCACCTTGGTCTTAGAGACGGCCCGGACGTCAAAGCGGCTGAAGAGCCGCTGCTCGGAATCAAAGAGAAAGATGAACTCGTTCAGCCATGCCACCAGCAGCGCCTCCCGGTCCACCGCCTCCGCCGTGATCGTCCGCTTCTCCGCTGCCCGGATCGTCTTCACGTCGGTGACGATGCTGAAGAGCGCACGGGCCGCATTGGCAAAGAGCTCCCGCATATCGGCGCCGTAGGCTATGAATCCCGTATCGGCGGTGTGCTGGATAAGGCGAAAGCCGGGGATGGCACACCTCCAGAGGGTCGGTGGAAGGCGATTATACGCCAGCCGCCGTCAGATCAGCCGGGACTGCCCCGGCTTCGCCTTGCTCTCCGCCTCTGCCGCCTGGCGCGATTTTAGCGCAGGCTCCACGGCCTGCCACACGGCGGCGGCGATCTCATCGCCGGGATTCGCGGCGTCCATGAGCAAGATCCGCCTCGGTGCCGCCTTCACGAGCTTCAGGAAGCCGCTGCGCACCCTCCGGTGGAAGGCAACGCCCGCCTCTTCGAACTTCGATTGCCCGGCCTCGTCGGCCCGCCCGGCCGTCGCCTTCCCCTGGGACTCCAGCCCAAGCTGGGGCCTGCCGATGCGCTCCATTGCGGCCTCCACCGGCAGGTCAAGAAGGAAGGTGATATCCGGCATGAGGCCCCCCGTGGCAACCTTGTTCACCGACTCCACAAGATCCAGCGGCAGGCCGCGCCCATAGCCCTGGTAGGCCACCGTGGAATCGGCGAAGCGGTCCGCCACCACGATGCGCCCGCGCTCCAGGCTCGGCTTGATGACCTTCTCCACAAGCTGGGCCCGCGCCGAGGCGAAGAGCAAAAGCTCCGTCGCGGGGGCCACGTCCACGCTCTTCACCCAGCTCCGCACCTGCTCGCCTAGGGGCGTTCCCCCTGGTTCGCGGACGGAGATGGCCTCATGGCCGTGGGCGCGCAGGCGGGCCAAGAGCAGCCCCACTTGAGTGCTCTTCCCTGCGCCCTCGCCGCCTTCAAAACTTATGAAAAGGCCCTTGGTTGCCATGCAGATACTCGTCTCTTGTTGTGCCCGGACCGGCAGAGGAAGGATACGTTCGAAGCGTAGAGCCCGGCAAGGGCCTACTGTCTGCCCGTCCGGAAGAGGCGCACCCGGCGGAAGGGCTCCTTGCCCGTGCTCCGGGAGAGGAGCTGGTTCTTCTCCGCCACCTGGTGCTGGATCCTGCGGATATACGAGTTCTGGGGGCTCAGCTCCACCGTCTCCTCTTCGCCCTCCAGCAACCGCTTCACGGCGGCCTCCGCCTCATTCACCGGGTCTGCCGCCGTCTCATCGTGCTCCGTTCCCTTGCGCACGCGGGCGTCCAATAGGGAAATCAGCGCGTCCTCGATCTGATTGCTCGTGTTCTTCCGCAGAACGACGACGGGGATCATGGACTCTTCCGCTATGCGCACCGCTTGGGGCCGGTTGCGGTACTGGGCCTTGGTGGTCATGATGGCGTCCGCCCGGCGGGCATCGCCCGTGACCTCTACGGGCAGGCCTGTGGCGCGGATCACCTGCTCCGCGCGGCCCCGGTTCACGCCGTAGGGGTAGACCTTCAGCTTGGGCCCGCCGTTGAAGTGGTGCTCCTGGCGGCGCGGCTCCCGCTCCCGGCGCCAGTCCTCCTCCTCGTGGTCGCGAACCGCCATGGAGGGCGCGCGCAGCTCCTGCGCCTCGCCTTCCATGCGCTGGACTGCGCCGGCTTCGTCCAGCCATCGGATCTCCGGCGGCGCCGCCTGTCCGCGCAGGAGGGCGTCCACCGTTGCCGCCACGTCCTCATGAACTGCCACCCGGTTCCAGGCCAGGATATCCACCAGCGAATCGAAGGTCGGCGGGGCCTTGCGCTCCAGGATGCTCTTCTGCGTCCCGCGCCGCCGCGCCTCCTCATCGCCGAGCGTCACCGATTGGATGCCGCCGATGAGATCGGCCAGCGTGGGGTTCATCATCAGGTTTTCCAGGCTTGTGCCGTGGGCGGTGGCGATGAGCTGGACGCCCCGCTCGGCGATGGTGCGCGCCGCGAGCGCCTCGGCCTCCCGGCCGATCTCGTCAATCACCACCACTTCCGGCATGTGGTTCTCCACCGCCTCGATCATCACCTCATGCTGGAGCGAGGGGGTCGGCACCTGCATGCGCCTCGCCTTGCCGATGCCCGGGTGCGGGATATCGCCGTCGCCCGCGATCTCGTTGGAGGTGTCCACGATGACGACTCGCTTGGTGTACTGGTCGGCCAGGACACGCGCCACCTCCCGCAGCATCGTCGTCTTGCCCACGCCCGGCCGCCCGAGGATGAGGACGCTCTTGCCGGAGCTGACCAGGTCTTCGATCACCTTGATGGTGCCGAAGATGGCGCGCCCCACGCGGCAGGTGATGCCGACGACCTTGCCCTTGCGGTTGCGTATCGCCGAGATCCGGTGCAGCGTCCGCTCGATCCCGGCGCGGTTGTCCTGGCCGAACTCGCCGATGCGCCCCGTCACGTAGGCCAGGTCCTCCAGGGTCACTTCCTGGGTGTCCAGGGCCAGCTCCCGGTTCAGGAAGCGGGCGGCGGGCAGGCGCCCAAGGTCCATGACGATCTCAAGAAGGGAGCCGATATCCGGCTCCTGCTTCAGCACCTTGATCACATGGGGAGGCAGCGCGTCCAGAAGGAGATTCAGGTCGTCCGCTACGGCTTGCTGGGTTGGAAGGCTCGTCACGCTGTTCTTGCCACCTCGTTAGGCTCTCGCCATTGCGATCTCGGGTTGGCCCACCCGCGCCGTCACATGCTTCACATAGAGCGTATAGTCGCCGCGCTTCGCGAACCCGTTCGCCTGCAGGGCGGCCGCCGCCGAGTGCTGATGCCCGGGCATCAGGCAGAGCGCGGACGATGCGCCCTGGGCCTCCCGCATCGCCGCCGCCGTCAGCGCGCGCGCAACATCGCCGTTCGCTCCTGCGACCACGATGCCCAGAAGGGCCGTGTCGCCGCGACGGGTCGCCGCAGACCATCCAATGATACGCCCCTCCCGCTCACAGATAAATTCACCCTGCATATGCCAGCCTGCAAGGGCCGGGCGGCTCTCCTTCCACTGGTCAATCGTGACCCCTTCAGCATCGCGGACCTGCGGCGGCGCGGAGGCCCGATAGAGCTGGTAGAGGCCGAGCTCGTCGTCAGCCGCCGCCGGGCGAAGGCCGGGAAACTCGGTGGCGCCTGCTTCATCCTGGATGCGCACCGTGAGAGCGTAGTGCTCCTCCCGGCAATAGGGGCGGAACTCCGCCTGCTGCGCCGCCCGGTCAATGGGACTGCCGTCCGCAAGGCGGAGGAGCAGCCGCTGGCCCCCCTGGATGGAGACGGGGCCGCTCAGGCCCTCCAGCAGTTCCGGCCAGACAGCCTCTGCGCCCTTGGCTACTTCCGCCCACTCAACCTCCCAGCAGGAGAGGCCCATCCGGCGCCGTACGATGCCGAAGCCCACAGCCCTTCCCTGGCTGGTAACCACCACGGCATGGCGGCGCGACCGTTTCATCAGTCCCTGGGTGACCAGGAGCCCGAAGGAATTGCCGATGCCGTGGCCGCCGGTAAGGCTCTCCAGAGTCACGGCCGCACTTCCGAGCGCCTGGCCTTGCAGCGATGCGATGAAGGGCAGGTCAAGGATGCTAGCGGATCGAAGCACGCGCTCTCCTGCTGCTTTCTTCTGCAAGCTGGACGAAGTACTGGTGGAACCGGGCGTCCTCCGTCAGCTCCGGGTGAAAACTTGTGCCGAGGAGATTGCCCTGCCGGACGGCAATCGCCGGGCCGTCCCCAAGGGCAGCCAGGCTCTTCACGCCGGGGCCAACCTTTATGATGACCGGCGCTCGGATGAAGACCGCATGGTAAGTCCCCTCGCCCAGCGCTGGGACGTGGATGTCCGTCTCGAAGCTGTCAACCTGGCGGCCGTAGGCGTTGCGCTCCACTTCCACATCCAGCCCGCCGATGATCGCCTCGGCGCGCCCGCGGACGCGGTTCGCCAGGGCGATCAGCCCCGCGCAGGTGCCCCATATCGCCATGCCCCCTTGCGCCAGGGAGCGGATCGGATCGCGGAGGCCATATGCCTCCAGCAGATTGGCGAAGGTCGTGCTTTCGCCGCCCGGGAGGATGAGGCCGGAGATGCCGGCCAGGTCTTTCGGCAGTCGGACTTCCCGGACATCAACGCCGGAGCGCGTGAGGACTGCCGCATGCTCGGCGAAGTCCCCCTGCAGGGCCAGCACGCCGATGGTGGTCATCAGCCGTCCTCCTACCAACCCCTCGTCGCCAGCAGCTCCTCCGGTTTCATGGTGCGCACGTCCTTGCCGGACATCGCCTCGCCAAGGCCCTTGGAGACTTCCGCCAGGATTTTGGGGTCTTTGTAATGGGTGACGGCTTTCACCACGGCCTTGGCCCGGGCCTCCGGGTCGCTCGACTTGAAGATGCCGGAGCCGACGAAGACCCCTTCGGCCCCAAGATGCATCATCAGCGCCGCATCGGCAGGCGTCGCCACGCCGCCCGCGGCAAAGTTCACAACGGGGAGCTTCCCCGTCTTATGCACTTCGATCAGCAGGTCCAGCGGCGCGCCCAGGGACTTCGCCTCAGCCATCAGCTCGTCCTGGCCCATCGCCTGCGCCTTGCGGATGCCGGACTGGACGGAGCGCATGTGGCGCACCGCCTCCACGATGTTCCCCGTCCCCGCCTCGCCCTTGGTGCGGATCATCGCCGCTCCCTCCGCGATGCGCCGGAGCGCCTCGCCCAGGTCGCGGCAGCCGCAGACAAAGGGCACCTTGAAGTCATGCTTCCAGACGTGGTGCAGCTCATCGGCGGGCGTCAGCACTTCCGATTCGTCAATATAGTCAACGCCCATCGCCTCCAGGATCTGCGCCTCCACAAAATGGCCGATGCGGCACTTGGCCATCACCGGAATGGTGACCGATTTCATGATGCGCTCAATGACCGTAGGGTCCGCCATCCTGGCCACGCCGCCCGCGGCGCGGATATCGGAGGGGACGCGCTCCAGCGCCATCACGGCGCACGCGCCCGCCGCCTCCGCGATCTTGGCCTGCTCCGGCGTCACCACATCCATGATGACCCCGCCCTTGAGCATCTGCGCGAGGCCGCTCTTTAGCTTTGGCGTACCCTTATCCATCTGCTACCTCATCCGGGAAACCCGGCGACTCAGTCTCGTTATTATACGGAGCATTCGCCCCTCGCGCAAACCTGGAAAAGAAGGTTTCTCCCCGTGCAGCGCGACCATCCCCCATCACTCCGATAGCTCCCGTCGGCGACTCTTGGGCACATCCCTCCCTGCTATACTTGCCGCTGCCCGCCCGGCGGGACCCTATGCCAACCAAGCCCAAGAAGATCGCCTACCTCGGCCCCGCCGGAAGCAACACGGAAGAGGCCGTCATCGTCCACGATCCTTCCGCGGAGCGCGTCGCCTTTCCTTCCGTCCGTAGCGCCACCCGCGCCGTCGAAAACGGCGAGGCCGATGAGGCCGTCGTCGCTATCGAAAACAGCATCGAAGGCTCCGTGGTGGACAACCTCGATCTCCTCATCCACGATTCCAAGCTCCTCATCAGCAAGGAGCTCGTCATCCCCATCACCCACTGCCTCCTGCTCAAGCCGGGCGCCAGGGCGGAAGATGTGCGCGTGGTCTACTCCCACCCGCAGGCCCTGGCCCAATGCAAGCGCTACTTGGAGACTCGCTTCAGCCGCGCCAGCCCTGTGGCCACCCTCAGCACCACAGCCGCAGTCGCCCAGATGATGGCCCAGCTGGGCGGCGATGCCGCCGCCATCGCGCCCAAGCGCTCGGCGCAGATCTACGGCGCCGCCATCTTCGAAGTCGGCATCCAGGACCACGCCGGGAACGCCACCCGCTTCGTCGTCCTGGCCCAGCACGATGCCCAGCCCACCGGCGACGATAAGACCTCCATCGCCTTCTCCTTCGCAGAGGACAAGCCGGGCCAGCTCTACAAGGCCATCGGCCTCTTTGCCACCAAGGGCATCAACCTCTCTAAGATCGAATCGCGTCCCGCAAAAGAGAGCCTGGGGAAATACTTCTTCCTGATTGACTTCGACTTGCACCGCCTGGACCCAAAGGCCCAGGAGACGCTCGAAAGCCTCCGCGCCGTCACGAGCCTGCTGAAGGTCTTCGGCTCCTACCCGCGCTACCGCCCGCCCAAGTAGCCGGTCTAGACCTTGGGCAGCACTTCGTAGACCTTCACGCCCACGTTCCTGTAGCGCAGCGCTAGCCGCTTTCCATCCATCTGCTCGAACTTTGCGATGCCTTGCGGCGGATAGAAGGCCTGCTCCAGCTGGCCCACGTAGACGTACTTCACCCCGTACTTGTCCAGGAAGGCCTCGGCCTCCGCGATGCTGGCGGTGTTGTAGAACTGGCTCACATCGCGCCGCCGCGTATCCACGGACGGCTGGAAGCCCCAGCGCTGCTGCTTCTGGTGCCAGTCCCAGCCGATGACCGCCGGAAGCCCCGTGTAGATAGAGACGCGATTCCCCCACCGGTACAAGTCCGTGTTCCCTTCCACGATGACCGGCGACCCCTTCACGTTGTCCTGCAGCCACTCGATGGCCTCTTTATCCAGGTCAAACCGCATGTCCCGTGGGGTGGGGCGTCCATCCTGGTAGGTCGCCCTGTCCATATAGGCCATCCCGTCAGCCGTCGGCGCGATGGACGTGTTGAAGCGGTCGCGGACGCGCACCTGTGTCCCCATCACGGGGTAGACCAGCACCGCCAAGATCGCCAGCATAAGGAAGGCCCGGATTCCCGCCCTGAGCCGGCGCCGCGTGAAGATGCCCCCAAAGCCGATGCGCCACACGGCATAGGCCGTCAGGATGCCCAGCAGGACCCACGCCTGCAGGTAGAGCTTGAAGACCGTGTTCATGCGCCCCAGCGGCAGGTTGATGTTGAAGAGGTCCACCGCGCCGCCCAGGATGAGCGGCATGGCAAAGAGCGCGAGGATGAAGATTTCCACCTTTGCCGCATCGCCCGGCAGCTTCACGGCCCGGAAAAGGAGCGGGATAAGCAGGGAAAACATGACCAGCAGGAAGCCCACCGTGGTGTAGTCCGTGGCCCAGAGATAGAAGAAGAGACCCGTCACTACCGCCGCGTAGACCGCCCAGGGCTTCACACCCAGCAGCGTCGCCTCCTGCCTCGTTCCATCCGCCGCCTGGCTCTCCGTCCGCCAGACGCGCACGAGGCCAAGGCCGCCAAGCCCCGTCGTCGCGCGCTCGCGCCAGAGCCGGTAGGCCAGGAAGCCGAAAAGGATGACGATGAAGACGCCTTGGATCTCCAGGTATTGCCACAATGCAGTCTTCGCCTCGCTCCCTTGCACGCTGTCCGTGATGGGCAGGAAGGTCTCGTAGCGGCTATGGAAGGGCCGCCAGATGATCGCTGAAAGCACATAGACGCCGATCGCCTTGATCCCGGCCAGGATGGCTGTCGCGCCCAGGTCCACCACCTTCGCCGCGCCGGTCATACCGCCCCAGGCCTCTCTCCGCACGATGTATTCCGTGATCAGCAGCGTGAGGCCGATGATGAGGAGATACGTCGGCGCATCCCAGCTGTTCGTCGCCTGGATTGCCCCAAGCAGCAGCGCCAGGCCGAGGTACGGCAAGATTGCCATAGCCCCGATGCGCCCCATGCGACGCGCCTGGGTCAGATAGGCCATCGCCAGCCCCAGCGCCACCAGCGTCAGCGGCATCACAAAGAGGTGCGCGTGCGGATCGGCAAACAGGAAGGTGAAGAACGGGAACTCGTTGATCTCAAAGCCCGGCGGGTCCGGCGTCATCAGGCGGCTGCTCCGCCAGAAATCAAAGGTGCCGAAGGACCGGTCGTTCACCACGCGCCCGAGCCCCTGCGCCACCTGCACGATGCCGTCCAGGTTCGTTGCGATGAGCACCAGCAGAACGGCCAGCAAGCCCGCCTTCACCGGCGAAGGCATCGGGATCGCCAGCCGACGCTTCGTCAGCTCGGCGAGGTTGTACGCCACGGAGAAGACGCCGATGGCCGTAAGGGCGAAGAACATCGGGATGGCGACGTTGATGGCGATCGAGGGCACCACCCCGGTGAACTTCGTCGGTACTGCCGCCAGGAACTGGCCGAAGTAGTAATAGTTCAGGTAGCCGCCGGAATACCACGGGTCGTAGGGCGGCATGAAGGAGGAACGCACCACGGCATTGAAATAGGCGAAGTCCATCGGCTTCTCGCCGCCGCGATAGGGGTGCCACAGGTCCGGGTTCCAGATGCGCACGGCGAAGGCGGCGGCAAAGGCGACGAGGAAGAGCAGTTCCCCCGTCAGGATCAGGCGCTTGTTCTCCCGCCAGAATGCCAGCAGCTCCTTCCGCTTCCACCGCGCCACGAACCACGCGACGACTGCCAAGAGGAAGATGCCGAGGCCGATGGAGAGGCGCGTGAAGGCCAGCCAGTGCCAGCTCGCCATCACCCAAGCGAAGTAGGAGACCAACAGCAGGCCCAGCATCTTCGCCATGAAATAGCCCTTGTCCGGCAACCCCCGGAAGACCACCATCGCGATGGGCACCGTCAGCAGCGCCATCAGCTGGATGACGAGGTACCAGACCACTGCCGGCACCGTGTTCACCCAGCTGTCCCGGTCAAAGAGGTCTGACCACGTTCCGCCCTCCTGCTGGGCCTTCGCCTCGCTCTTTGTCAGCAGCAGCCCCGCGGGCGGCTCCGGCCCGGTCGGCGAAGCGGGCGGCAGCTTCGCGTCAAAAAAGCCTCGTTGCGCCGCCGCCGACCCGGTCACCGTCTTCTTGAAGACCAGCACCAGCGGGTGGTCATAGACGCTGTAACTCTCATCCGCAAAGCCCAGGTTGATCGTCAGCGGGGCAGGTTTGTACTCCTCGAACGGCTCCGGCACCGGCAGGCCCGGCCGGGAAAAGGTGTCGTTCTTGATGGCCACGCCAAAGAGGTTGGGGTAAGAGGCCTCCCAATGAACAAGCTCGTAGCCTAGCTCGCCGCCAAAGAGCAGCTTGTAGTAGGCCGTGGTGAGCGGATAACGCTCCTCAAGCCGCGGGATCGTGCCGTAGAGGCGGTTGCTATAGAAGATGAGGTAATCGGCCTGGGTCAGGCGGTCAATCATCTGGTTGCGCTTGAAGCTGTTCTCCGGGTCGTTGTACAGCTCCATCTCCGTGTGGCGGTAGTCGCCCAAGAAGCGCAGCCCCTCCTCCCAGTGCTCCTTCGCCAGGATGGAACCCTTGGGCACGTTCGCCAATATCCACTGGGAGGTCGCCTCCGCCGGATGCGGCTTCACATAGATGCGCGAATAGGCGAAGGCGTAAAAGACCGTGAAGGCCATCGTCAGCGCCAGGACGGCGTAAACCACCCGCGGCGCCATTCTGCTCCATGTCCATGTGCGCGCCTGCCGCACCAGCCACGCCGTGAAGGCCGCCGCCATCAGCGCCAGGAACGGCGTCATCGGCAGCATGTAGCGCATGAACTTCACATCAAAAGAACCGTTGATGATGAAGTAGGGCAGCGTCCACACCACCAGCAGGATGTGCGCCGGCCTGCGCTTGAAGAGCGCCGCCGCCAGGCTGAAGAGCAGTCCCGCCAGCATCAGCAGTCCCGCGGGGATGCCCATGCCCCAGACCACCAGCTGCTTGATCTGGTAGCTATAGGCGGGCGTATCCACGTACTGGCGCGTGTACGGGTAATCGCGGATGCGGCGCACCATCTCGCCCTGCTCGCTCACGTCCGCCGCGAACGACTTGTAGTCAATGACGCCGTACGGCTGGGTGATGACCATTGCCGCCCCCGCAACAGCCAAGGCCACGATGACAAGGACGATAGCCCGGGTGAGCGTCCGCCCTTGCTGCGCCTTGTCCCGCCATTGGCTGGAGGCCCAAAGCCACGCCGCCGCCACAAAGCCGAGGGCGAAGGGCGCCGCGCTGAACTTTGTCGCCATCGCAAGGCCGAAGAAGATGCCACCGAGGGCGAAGTGCCTCAGCTGCCCCCGCTCCGCCGCCTTCACCACAAAGTAAAAGCTCACCACCAGGAGCGCGGCGAGCATGATGTCCGTCGCCAGGAAGTGGCTGTAGCCGATGTGCAGCACGGAGAAGGTGATCAGCGATGCAGCCAGCACCCCGGCCCACTTCCCAAAGAGCCGCGCCCCGATGAGGTACAGCACCAAGATGCCCAGCACGTCAAAGACGGCCGAAAGCGCCCGCCCGGCCAGGAAGACCTGGTCATAGGTCGCCTCCCCGAACCAGTCGGGCGGCGCGATATAGCTGACGAAGCGGATCAGATAGAGCGGCAGCGAGCCGTAGTTGAACCAGCCCGGATCGGCCTCGAACCACCCGGGGTTCAGCGGGCTTCGCTGATCAAAGAGGAGCGAAGGCTCGTCTGTGGGAAAGGCGATCCTGCGGCTGTACTCCACGATCGCCCGCTCGTCCGGATGGAAGTGGCCGCCGTTGGCCCAATTGATCCCGTAGAGACGCAGGTAAAAGGCCAGCGCCATCAGGCCGAGGAGGAGGAGCAGGTGCCCTTTCGCCTTCAGAAAGCCGACGGCTTTGGGCATGAGGCCGTCAGCAGGTCTTGCCATAGCGCCGCCTATGATACCAAGTGGTACGGGGTAAAAGGCCCCCTTCGCCGTCTATAATGCAATCTACGTTTGCCCCGCCGGTGCAGTTCTCAACATGCCCTTGCCGCGCCACACTATAGATATAGAGATAACGGTCGCCGTTGCCCGCCGTATCACTCGCCCCTGGCTCCGCCGCATCGCCCAGCGGACGCTTGACCTGGAGCGGCTCCAGGCTCCCCAGGAAATCGGCCTCCTGCTTACCACGGACTTTCGCATCCGCCGCCTCAACAAACAGTACCGCCGCAAGGACAAGGTGACGGACGTCCTCTCCTTCGCCCTCGCCGAATCTGACGCCGATTTCGCCTCATCGCCGGACGACCCCAGCACATTAGGTCAAGTGGTGGTATCATACCCCCGCGCTGTTCGGCAGGCCCGCGACTACGGCCACTCCGTTGAGCGTGAAGTAGCCTTCCTCTTCGTCCACGGGCTCCTCCACCTCCTCGGCTATGACCACCAGCGGCGGGCCGATGAACAGCGGATGCGCGAGCGGCAAGAGGCCATCCTCTCCTCCCTCGGCATCACCCGCAAGGCGTAGCAAACCTGGATTGCAGACGGATACACAGCTATGGCAGCACAAGTCCTCTATCGCAAGTGGCGTCCCCAGCGCTTCGCCGATGTGGTAGGCCAAGAGCACGTCACTACCACCCTCCTCAACGCCCTTGCCTCCGGCCGCGTCGCCCATGCCTACCTCTTCTGCGGCCCCCGTGGCACAGGCAAGACCAGTCTGGGCCGCATCTTCGCCAAGGCCGTCAACTGCCAGAAGAACGGCAAAGGCGAGCCCTGCAATGAGTGCGAGATCTGCCTCTCTATCTCCGAAGGCCGCGCCCTCGATCTCATCGAGATAGATGCCGCCAGCAACCGCTCAATAGACGATGTCCAGAGCCTGCGCGATAAGGTCAACTTCTCCCCCAACCAGGCCCGCTACAAGGTCTATCTGATAGACGAAGTCCACCAGCTCTCCCGCGATGCCGCCAGCGCCCTTCTCAAAACCCTGGAAGAGCCTCCGCCCCACACCCTCTTCATCCTCGCCACCACCGACCCGCAGAAGCTCCTGGCCACTATCGTCTCCCGTTGCCAGCGCTTCGACCTCCGCCGCGTCCCCATGTCCGACGTCGCCCAGCGCCTCACCCAGATCGCCAAGGCGGAAGGGCTCGATGTCTCGCCGGAGGCCCTCGCCGCCATCGCCCGCGCCACTGGCGGTAGCCTTCGCGATGCCATCGGCCTCCTGGAACAGCTTGCCATCGGCCAGGCCAAGCGACTCGATATCCAGGACATCCGCGAGCTTCTCGGCATCGGCGGCGAAGTCCAGGCCCGCAGGCTCGCCATCGCCGCCCTTACCGGCGATACCTCGGGCGGACTGGCCGCCATCACGGAGGCGATGAACGAAGGCCTGGAGGTCGCCTCCTTCCACCGGGAAGTCCTCCTCCAGCTCCGCGGCATCCTCCTTCTCAAATCAGGCGCAAGAGAGACCGTGGACCTCTCCGCGGAGCAACAGCAGGAGGTCATGAACGCCACCAGCGCCGTCCCCGTGGAGCGTGTCGTCCGCGCCATAAAGACCTTCGCCCAGCAAGACCTGCGGCAGACGGGCAGCTCACCCCTTCCGCTGGAAGTCGCTCTCATCGAATCGGCCACCGCCCTCGCCGCCGAGCCCCAGCCCGTCGCCGCGCGGCCCCAGGCCGCTCCGGCCCCTGCGCGGCCTGCGCCGCCGCCTGCGCGCCCACTCTCCTCGTCGCCTGAAGGCTATCGCTCTTACGGCGAACGCGCTCCCGCGCGCCCTCCGATACAACAAGCGCCGCCTGCGCGGCCCTCCTCGCCGCCTCCGGCGCGGCCGGAGAACCGCCCGCCGGTCCCTGCGGCCGTAGCCTCCTCCTCGGCGACCATCTCCACCAACCCCGATCTCTTCATCCGGCTCAGAGAGAGCTGGCGCTTTGTGGCGGACGCCTGCAAAGGCAAGGGCCAGAAGATGAAGCTGGACGCCCTGCTGCGCAGCGGCAGGCCCACGGGCCTGGAGGGCGATTCTGTCGTCATCGGCTTTCCCAACCAGTTCTTCATAGATAAAATGAAAGAGGAAATCGAGAACCCCGGCACCCGCGTCGCCCTGGAAGAGGCCTTCGCCAAGGTCCTGGGCAAGCGCCACCAAGTGAAGTGCGTCATCTCCACCCGCGATGAACGCCCGGCCGCCGGAGGCCATCTGCTCAAGGCGGCCGTCGAAGAGATGGGCGCGAAAATCGTCGGAGGAGGCCCCCAGCCGTGATGAACAAGAACCTCATTCGCCAGGCCCAGCAGCTCCAGGCCCGCATCCAAAAAGCACAGGAGGAGCTGGGCACCCTCACCGCCGAGGCGAGCGCCGGGGGCGGCATTGTCACCGTCGTCGTCACCGGGGACCAGCGCGTCAAGTCCATCAAGATCGCCAAGGACGCCGTCAGCCCGGAT
>Ga0194131_10003067_pt1 | contig 26712 bp, 27 predicted proteins | sample TA2KigO120mmetaG_FD_148631 | JGI IMG/M metagenome (GOLD analysis project Ga0194131, IMG submission 148631) | Freshwater microbial communities from Lake Tanganyika, Tanzania - TA2015053 Kigoma Offshore 120m | ecosystem: Environmental > Aquatic > Freshwater > Lake | place: Tanzania: Lake... | reverse complement strand
CGACCGCTCTCAATACGAGGCCGCGCAAAACACTCGACTGGCGAACGCCCGCCGAGGCGCTTGACGCGTTGCTACATTCGGCCAATGAATGCCCCATTGCGACGACCGCTTGAATCCGCCTTGTATAGCCCGGGCTCAGCGGCGGCCGCATGGACGGAACCGGGGCCGGGCGTTAAGGTCCGGCATGATTTCGAGGTACGACCGGGTGGCCGTTTTGATCGAGGCGCCTAAGCCCCATGACCTTGGCTAAGACACAGGTGACGGGGTCGCGCGCGCCAAGCCAGGAATACATGCTGCTGGACTACCTCCAGCGGCTGGGCAGAAACCTGGAAGGGCGGCGCGCAGTTCATATCCACCTCTCGCGGCTCAGACCCCAGAACCGGCGCGACTACCACATCAAGATCGCAGCGGCGACCTTCGAAGGCATCGTCCAGAACTTCGAGGGCCAGACCTTCATCCTGTCGAACTCCGACATCTTCTTCGTCTGCAAGGGCGCGTCCGTCACCGACATCGACACGGCGGTGATGAAAGTGCGCTTCCTCTTTAGCGAAGACCCGCTCAGCCAGGGCGAGGACGAGGAAGATCTGGCGCGTTTCTGCACCTGGTACAATCTCGAGCTCCAATACGACGAAGTCTTCCAGATGGTGCAGCAGATGCACCGGGAGCGGGAGCGCAAGTCGCGCCTGTCGGTCGCCGCCGAAGCCGCCGCCGAGACAAAGGGGAAGACTCAACGGAAGTCGATCGATCCTGAGCAGCTCGGCAAGCTCGAAGGCTTCCTGTTCCGCGCCGACCTCTCGAACCTGATGCGTCGCCAGCCGGTCTGCGCTATCGCGCCCGGCTCGACCACGCCGCAGCCGGTTTTCCGCGAGCTCTACATCTCGATCGCCGATCTGCAGGCGACCGTGCTGCCGGAGTTCGATCTCTCGGGCAACATCTGGCTCTTCCAGCATCTGACCCACGTCCTCGACCAGCGCATGCTGTCGCTGCTGATGCGTAACGACGACACGACGATCGCGAGCTCGTTCTCGATCAACATGAATGTAGGCACGATCCTGTCGCCGGCCTTCCTCAACTTCGACTCCTCGCTGAAGGCGGTGGCGCGGGGCACCGTGGTCATCGAGCTGCAGAAGATCGACATCTTCGGCGACATGGGCGCCTTCATGTTCGCCCGCGACTTCATGCGCGAGCGCGGCTACCGCATCTGCCTCGACGGCATGAACCACCTCACGCTGCAGTTCATCGATCGCGAGCGCCTCGGCCTCGACCTGATCAAGCTGGTGTGGACGCCGGACATGAACGACGACGCCACCGGCCGGCGCCAGACCGAGATCAAGGAGCACATCGACCGCTCCGGCCGCGCCCGCATCATCCTCTGCCGCTGCGACTCCGAGGAGGCGATCCGCTTCGGCCAGTCGATGGGCGTCACGATGTTCCAGGGCCGCATCATCGACAAGATGCTGCAGTCGGAGCGCCGCGTCTAATCCTTCGGTGCGTGCTTGGCGAGGATGCGCTGCAGCGTGCGGCGATGCATGCGCAGGCGCCGCGCCGTTTCTGAGACATTGCGGTCGCACTGCTCGAAGACGCGCTGGATGTGTTCCCAGCGCACGCGGTCGGCCGACATCGGATTCTCCGGGGGCGGCGCCATCACCTGGGCGCGCGCCTTGAGCGCGGTCTCGATCGCATCCGCATCCGCGGGTTTCGGCAGGTAGTCGACCGCCCCGGCTTTGACGGCGGCGACGGCGGTCGCGATGTTGCCGTAGCCGGTCAGCACGACCACCCGCACATCGGGCCGCGCGTCGCGAAGCGCCTGGACGACATCGAGGCCGCTGCCGTCGCCGAGCCGGAGATCGACCACCGCATAGGCCGGCGGCATCGACGAGGCATACGACCTGCCGCTGGCGACCGAATCCGCGGTCGAGACGGCGAAGCCGCGCTTTTCCAGCGCGCGCGCGAGCCGCGTGCGCAGAGGCTCGTCGTCGTCGACGATCAGGAGAGTCTGGTCATCCGTCGTCATCTCTGGCGGTCGCTCACGGGCTGTGGACTCCCTCCAGTATGGCGCGATCCCAACGGACCACAACCCTGGCGCCACCCTCCGGCCGGTTGTCGAACTCGACCTCAGCACCGCCGCGGTCCAGAAGCGAGAGCGCAATGAAGACGCCAAGACCCATATGTCCGCCGCCTCCGGAGCGGCTGGAAACATAGGGCTCGCCCAGCTCTGCCAGCACGACCGATGAGAAGCCGGGACCGTCGTCGAGGATCTCGATCCGGGCCTCCTCCCGGTCCCAGACGGTGTCAACCTCGACCCGGGTCTTGGCGAACTGGACGGCGTTCTGGATCAACGCGCCGAGGCCGTGCTGCAGCTCGGATGTCCTGGAGACGATCGGTTCCGCCACGCTCTCTCCGCCCCGCTGGCGGAAATCGACCTCGATCTCGACCCGCTCATAGGGGAGGGCGGCAAGCTCGACCAGGGCTGAGAGCGGCAGCCGCTCGAACGGGGTTTCCGGGTCGACCTCCTCGGGCAGGTGGGAGAGCCTGGCCAGGATCTCGCTGCAGCGCTGACTCTGGCTGACCAGAAGCTTCACGTCCTCGGCGAAAGGCGAATCCGGCGGCACCTCGCGCGCCAGCTCCTTGGCGGCGACCGCGATGGTCGAGAGCGGCGACCCGAGCTCATGCGCCGCCGCCGCCGCGAGCCCGCCCAGCGCCGACACCCGCTGCTCGCGCGCGAGCGCCATCTGTGTCGCCGACAGCGCTGCCGACATTCGGCGCGACTCCTCGGCGACGGCGAAGGTATAGCTCGCCATGAAGACGATGGCGCAGACGATCGCGATCCAGAGGCCGAGCGCCATAGTCCGCGACGGCTCGACCCAGACAAAGGGCGATGGCAGCGGCAGGTGCCAGACGGTCAGCGCCGAAACGAGGAAAATCGCCAGTACCGAGAGCGCGATCGTCGTAGTGCGCGACAGCACCGTTGCCGAGATCGTGACCGGCGCCAGGATCAGCACGGCAAAGGGGTTGTAGAGGCCTCCGGTCAGGAAGAGGAGGGCGGCGAGCTGGATCAGGTCGTAGGTCAGAAACAGCGTCGCCTGGCGGTGGTCGATGCGCCCCCCGGTCGGAGGGCTCAGCTGCAAGACAAGGTTCAGGATCGCCGAGACGGCGACGATGGCGAGCGCCAGCACCATCGGCAGGTCGAGGCCGAAGCCCAGATGGACGACGAAGAGCGCGACGGCCTGGCCGATCACGCCGATCCAGCGGATCAGCATCAGCGTCCGGAACCGCACCGGCCCCGACGGCACCGAACGCGGCGGCGGGCGACTGGCTGCAGGCCTCGGCGGCTGCGCGTGGACGGTCAAGCTCTTGGCCTTGTCATCGATCGCTTCCTATATTCCGTCGATGGCATCCCCGGCAATCGAGGTCGACGGCCTCGCCAAACGCTTCGAGAAAGTGACGGCGGTCGATGGCCTTTCCTTCACCGTCGAGATCGGCGCTACCGTCGCGCTTCTCGGCGGCAATGGCGCCGGCAAGACGACGACGCTGGCCATGCTGCTCGGCCTGCTGGAGCCGACGGCGGGCGAGGTGCGGGTGCTTGGCCGCGACATGCGGCGCGAGCGTGCCTATGCGCTGCCGCGCATGAATTTCTCCTCGCCCTATGTCGACCTGCCGCACCGTCTCTCGACCCGCCAGAATCTCAAGGTCTACGGCCATCTCTACGGCATCCGGAACGCGGATGAGCGTATCGCGGCGCTTGTGCAGGATCTCGACCTCGCCGCCTTTGCCGACCGGCCGGTCGGCAGCCTGTCGGCCGGGCAGAGGACGCGAGTGGCCCTCGCCAAGGCACTAATCAATGAGCCGGATTTGCTGCTGCTCGATGAGCCGACGGCCTCGCTCGATCCCGACACCGGAGACTGGGTGCGGTCGTATCTCGAGGCCTATCGGCGCGGCGCGCGGGCGACCATCCTGCTCGCCTCCCATAACATGGGCGAGGTCGAGCGCCTGTGCAGCCATGTGCTGATGATGCGTCAGGGGCGAATCGTCGACCGCGGCTCGCCGGCGACACTGATCGCAAAGTATGGCCGCGACACGCTCGAGCAGGTGTTCCTCGACATCGCGCGCCAGCAGGGGCTTGCGGCCGAATGACGATCACCGTTCGCCAGAAATCGCCGGCCGGGCTCTCCTTCGGCCGCGTCGGCGCCATCGTGCTGCGCCACTACTATCTGCTCAAGGGATCGTGGACGCGCATCCTTGAGCTGGCCTACTGGCCGGCGATGCAGATGATTATCTGGGGCTTTACCACCCAGTTCTTCATCAGCCATTCGAGCTGGGTGGCGCGTGCGACCGGCGTGCTGCTGGCCGCGGTGCTGCTCTGGGACATCGTCTTCCGTGCTCAGCTCGGCATCACCGTCTCCTTCCTCGAGGAGCAGTGGTCGCGCAATCTCGCCAACCTGTTCGTGACGCCGCTGAAGGCGACCGAGTTCGCGCTCGGCCTCATGGTCATGAGCATCGTCCGGACGGCGATCGGCGTCGGCCCGGCGGTCTTGCTGGCGATCCCGCTCTACCACTTCTCGATCTTCGGGCTGGGCCTGCCGCTGATCGCGTTCTTCACCTGCCTGATGATCATGGGCTGGGGCATCGGGCTCGCCGTTTGCGGCCTGATCCTCCGCTTCGGCGCCGGCGCCGAGAGCTTCGCTTGGGCGACGGTCTTCGGCTTCGCGCCGATCAGCGGCATCTACTATCCGGTCTCGACCCTGCCCGGGTGGCTGCAGCCGGTCGCCTGGATGACGCCCGCCGCCTATGTCTTCGAGGGTATGCGCGCTGTCATGTACGAGAACACCTTCCGCTGGGATTTGCTCGCCGGCGCGCTCATCGTCGATGCCGTCTATATCGGCATCGGCATCGTCCTCTTCTTCGTCGCCTTCCGCTGGGCCCGGCGCCACGGAAAGCTGCTGCAGCAGGGCGAGTAGGCTTCAACTCTTCCCGCTGACCCCCGCCTCGGCAAAGGTCGCCATGCCGGTGTGGCAGGCGACCGCTGCCTTGAGCACGCCGAGCGCGAGCGCCGCACCGGAGGCTTCGCCGAGCCGCATGCCGAAATCGAACAGCGCCGACTTTCCGATTGCCTTCAGGAGCCGGAGGTGGCCGGGCTCGGCCGAGACATGGCTGACCAGGCAGTGGTCGATCAGATGCGGGTCGATGCGATGGAGCACCGAGGCGGCGACCGTGCAGGCGAAGCCGTCCAGCACCACCGGCGTCCGCGCGCGGCGCGCAGCGATCACGGCGCCGGCGATGGCCGCAAGCTCAAAGCCGCCGAGTCGTGCCAGAATGTCGAGCGGGTCCTTGGCGTCCCTGTGCCGCTCGACGCCGGCAGAGATCACCTCAATCTTGCGCTTGAGCTGCTCGCCGACGACGCCCGTGCCGGGACCGGCCCAGTCGGCGGCGTTGCCGCCGAACAGTGCGCAGGCGAGGGCCGACGCCGAGGTCGTGTTGGCGATTCCCATCTCGCCGAGGCAGATCACGTCGAGCCCCGGCTCGACCGCCATCATGCCGTAGGTGAGCGAACGCCCGGCTTCCCCCTCGTCCATCGCCGGCCCTTGCGTGAAGTCGTGGGTCGGCGTTTCCAGCGCCATCTCGTAGACGCGGAGGTCGGCATCGAAGGCCTTGCAGAGCTGGTTGATCGCCGCCCCGCCATCGATGAAGTTCTGAACCATCTGCTGCGTGACTGCGGCCGGGAAGGCGGAGACGCCGAGCGCGGCGACGCCGTGATTGCCGGCGAAGACGGCAACGCGCGGGTGATCGATCCTGGGGTGGGCGCGACCCTGCCAGGTCGCGAGCCAGGACGAGATCTCCTCGAGACGGCCGAGCGCTCCCGGCGGCTTGGTAAGCTGTGCCTCGCGCGTGGCGACCGCGCTCGCGGCCTCCAGATCCGGTCCGGGCAGCTCGCGGAGGATCTTGCGGATCTCGTCCAGGGTGACGATCGGCTCGGCCATTCATGCCTTCCGGGGAAGCGGGCGCTTTCATCGCTGGATTTCCTGCGCCGGCCAAGCGAAAAACGGGAATGGACTGGATCGCCGGCCTCCGCCACGAGCTCACGACATCGCTCGCTTTCCTGACACGGTTGCCGATTCGGCTCGAAACGCCGCTGCCGTTGGCTGCGGCCGCGCGCGGATTTCCGCTGGCCGGCACCCTGATCGGCGGCATCGCCGCGGCGGTGTTCGCGCTCGCTGCTTGGATGGGGGTTCCTTCCTTGCTAGCCGCGCTGCTCGCAGTCGGCGCAGCGATCGCCGCTACCGGCGCATTGCATGAGGACGGGCTCGCCGATTCGGCCGACGGTCTGTTCTCGGGCGCATCGCGCGAGCGTGCGCTGGAGATCATGCGCGATTCCCGTATCGGCACCTTCGGCGCCCTGGCGCTTATTCTTTCGGTCGGACTCCGAGCTTCTGCATTGTCCGTCCTGGCCGAGGGCGCTGCTGTATTGATTGCCGTACATGCGCTGTCGCGCGCCTGGCTGCCCTGGCTGATGCGGAACGGTGAGTTGGCTCGGACCGACGGGCTTGCGGCTGGTGCCGGCAAGCCCGAGGCGGAAGCTGTTCTATGGGCCGCCGGCCTCGGCCTGGCGGTGGCCGCGATCGCGATCGGTCCCGGACCGGCGCTTCTGGCCGCGGCGGTCTCGGCGGCCTCGGCGCTCGGCGTCTCGGCGCTGGCGCGGCGGCGTCTCGGCGGCTATACCGGCGACACCCTGGGCGCCGCCGAGCAGGCGGCGGAGATCGGGGCCTTCCTCGCCTTGACCACTCTCCCCTGAAGCCGCACCGATGAGCACTTCCTTCGATTTCGGCCGGATGACCCGCTGGTGGTGGATCCGCCACGCCCCGGTGACCGTGAACAAGGGGCGCTGTTACGGCCAGACCGACCATCCCTGCGACACCTCGGCCGAAAGCCACTTCAAAGGCTGGGCCGAGTTCCTGCCCAAGGATGCGATCTGGGTGCATTCGCCGCTGCGCCGGACCAAGGAGACCGCGCTCGCGATCGGCGCTGCCGGCTATACGCTGCCGCAAATGCAGATCGTACCCGACTTCATTGAGCAGCATTTCGGCGAGTGGCAGGGAAAGACCTATGAAGAGCTGAAAGCGATGCCGGAGTCGGGCTATCACCGTTTCTGGCTCGGCCCCGCCGCGGCGGTTCCGCCCGGCGGCGAGAGCTTCGAGCACCTGATGCATCGCGTCATCCCGGCGATCGAACGGCTCAATGTCGAGCACGCCGGCAGAGACATCGTCGCCGTCACCCATGGCGGCACCATCCGCGCCGCGGTCGCGCATGCGCTCAGGCTCGATCCCGAGGCGGCGCTGCGGGTGGATGTGGCCAACACCAGCCTGACCAGGCTCGACCACTTCGCCGGGACGCCGCGCCATCCGCCGGCCTGGCGGGCGGTCGTCATCAACCAGCCGCCGCGGTAGCCGCCCCCCCGCGGGCCGTGCTACGGTCAACGCCAAGACGTCGCGACAGGGAAGTCCGGTCATTCCGGCGCTGCCCCCGCAACTGTGACGGGCGAGGCTCAAGACCACCTATGCCACTGGCCGGTTGGCTGGGAAGGCGGTCGAGGGCTTAAGACCCCCGAGCCAGGAGACCTCCGCGACGTTGCCCGCAACGGTGCTTGCTCCTCGGGCGGAGGATCTGCCGTGACTATGACCGCACCGGCCTCCGTGGCCGTTGTCCCCCTCCCGCCGTTCAAGCGGGCGCTGATCCTGGGCGGAGCCCGCTCGGGCAAGAGCGCGCGCGCCGAAGCGCTGATGCTGTCGGCGGCCGGCGACGGCGGCGCGATGTATCTCGCCACCTCCGAAGCCGGCGATGCCGAAATGGCCGCGCGCATTGCTGAACATCGTGCACGCCGTGGCGCTGGCTGGAGTACGCGCGAAGCGCCGCTCGACCTTGTCGAAGCCTTCGCGAGCGAGGCCCGTCCGGTGCTTGTCGACTGCCTGACGCTCTGGCTTTCCAACCTCATGGCGGCGGGCCGCGAAATCGCGCGCGAAGGCGAGCGCCTGGCTCGAGCGATCGAAAGCCACGCCTCGCCGATCGTGCTGGTCTCGAACGAGGTCGGCATGGGTATCGTCCCCGACAACACGCTCGCACGAGAGTTCCGCGATCACGCCGGCCGCCTGCATCAGCGCATCGCCGCCATCGCCGATCGCGTCGAGCTCGTTGTCGCCGGTCTACCCCTCGTTCTCAAGCCGCAAGGAGACTCATGAGCCGCATTCCCGCCACCGTCGTCACCGGCTTCCTCGGCGCCGGCAAGACCAGCTTGATCCAGAGCCTGCTGCGCTCGGCGAACGGCCGCCGGCTCGCTTTCGTCATCAACGAGTTCGGCGAGCTCGGCATCGATCGTGAGCTGATCCTGGGCTGCGGCATAGAGGGCTGCGAGGAAGACGACATCGTCGAGCTCGCCAATGGCTGCATCTGCTGCACGGTCGCCGATGATTTCCTGCCTTCGATGAAGAAGCTGATCGAGCGGCCGGAGCCGCCGGAGCACATCGTCATCGAGACCTCCGGCCTGGCCCTGCCGAAGCCGCTGGTGCAGGCCTTTAACTGGCCGGAAGTGAAGGCGCGTGTGACCGTCGACGGCGTGATCGCGGTGATAGATGCCGCCGCCGTCGCCTCCGGCCGCTTCGCCGACGATCCGGAGGCGGTGGCGAAGCAGCGCGCGGCCGATCCCAACCTCGACCACGAGAACCCGCTCGAGGAGGTCTATGAAGACCAGCTCTCCTGCGCCGATCTCATCATTCTCAACAAGGCGGATCTGGTGTCCGCGGCCGAGCTTGCGCGCGTCCGGAGCGAGATCGCAGCGCAGCTCCGCCCTGGTGTCCGCGTGGTGGAGTCGCGCCATGGCGACCTGCCGGCCTCGGCGCTCCTTGGCCTTATGGCCGCAGCCGAAGACGATCTGGGAAGCCGACCCTCGCATCACGACAACGAGGAAGATCACGACCATGAGGATTTCGAGAGCTTCCAGGTCGCGCTGCCGGCCATAGCCGAACCGGCGGCGCTCGAAGCGCGAATCCTGAAAGCGGTCGAGAAGTTCGGCGTGTTGCGCGTGAAGGGCTTCGTCGAGGTGCCGGGCAAGCCGCTCCGTCATGTGATTCAAGGCGTCGGCCCGCGCCTGGTCCGCCATTTCGACAGGCCGTGGAAGCCCGGCGAAGCGCGGCGCGGCCGCCTTGTCGTCATCGGTCTCAAAGGCCTCGATCGCCAGGGGATCGAGGCGGAGATCCGCGGCTGATGCATCTTCTCGTCGCCGAGCAGGGACGGATCGACGGAGCCGAAGCGGTCGACCTCGGCCAGAGCCCCGGCGATGTGGTCGTGCTGACGGCGGCGGACACCGAGGTTGCGGCGCTGGCCGCGGCGCGGGCGCGTCGTGGCGAGGGTCCGTCGTTGCGCCTCGCCAATCTCGGGCGGCTTCAGCACAACCTCTCGGTCGACATCTATGTCGAGAAGGTGGTGGCGCAGGCGAAGCTCGTGGTGGTCCGGCTCCTTGGTGGCCGCGCCTACTGGCCCTACGGCGTCGATCGCATCGTCGAGGTCTGCCGCGAGAACAAGATCGCGCTTGCCCTGCTGCCGGGTGACGACCGGCCCGATCCCGATCTCGTCTCGCTCTCGACCTTGCCCGTGGATGACCTGGTTCGCCTCTGGCGCTGCTTGATCGAAGGCGGCGTCGCCAATGCCGAGCGTTTTCTCGCCTTCGCTGCGCACTCGACCGGCCGAGGCGAGCTGCCCGATGCGGCTGAGCCATTGCCGCGCTCGGGCGTCTATCGGGAGGCCAGGGGAGGGCGTCCGGTCGCCGTCCTCGTCTTCTATCGCGCGCTAGTGCAGTCCGGGACGCTCGCGCCGGTCGATGCGCTGATCGAGGCGCTCGACCTCAATGGCCTCGACGCCGGGGCGGTCTATGTTGCCTCGCTCAAGGACGATGAAGCGAAGGCGCTTGTCGCCGCGGCGCGGCCCGACATCGTGCTCAACGCGACCGCCTTCTCCGCGGGCCCGCTGGACGGGTGCGATTGCCCGGTTCTGCAGGTCGTCTTCTCCGGCTCGAGCGAGGAGTCGTGGGCGTCGGATGCGCGCGGGCTTCGGTCGGCCGATCTCGCGATGAACGTCGCGATGCCCGAGGTCGATGGGCGCCTTCACGCGCGCGCGGTGTCATTCAAGACCGTGCGTCATCGCGACCCTATTACCGAGGCCGACATCGTCGACTACCGGCCGGTCGCCGACCGCATTGACTTCGTCGCCGCGCTCGCTGCCGCCTGGGTGAGGCTGCGGCGGGCGCCGGCGGCCGAGCGACGCGTCGCTCTCGTGCTTGCCAACTACCCCAATCGCGACGCCCGCATCGGCAATGGCGTCGGGCTGGATACACCGGCCTCGACTGTCGAGGTGCTGCATCTGCTGGAAGCGGCTGGCTATCGCGTCGAGGGCCGTCCGGTCGACAGCACGGCGCTGATGGCGCAGCTCCTCGCCGGCCCCACCAATGCAGACCCGCATCGGGGTGCGACGGCGAGATTGCCGCTTGAAAAGTATCGCGCCTGGCTCGCCTGTCAGGCTGGCGAGACGCGCGTAGCGCTCGCCGAGCGCTGGGGCGATCCGGAGGGCGATCCGTTCGTGCGCGGCGATGCCTTCGTGCTGCCGATCCATCGCTTCGGCAACGTCGTCGTCGCCGTGCAGCCGGCGCGCGGCTACGACATCGATCCGGAGTCCACCTATCACGACCCGGATCTGGTGCCGCCGCACGGCTACCTTGCCTTCCACCTCTGGCTCCGCGAGGCGTTCGGCGTCCATGCCGTCGTCCATCTCGGCAAGCACGGCAATCTCGAATGGCTGCCGGGAAAGGCGACGGCGCTATCGCAGCTATGCTGGCCCGAGATCGCGTTAGGGCCGCTGCCCAATCTCTACCCCTTCATCGTCAACGATCCGGGCGAGGGAACGCAGGCGAAGCGGCGGGCCGGCGCCGTCATCGTCGACCACCTGACGCCGCCGCTGACGCGCGCCGGCAGCTATGGCGCGCAGGCCGATCTCGAGCACCTGATCGACGAGTACTATCACGCTTCGACGCTGGACCCGCGCCGTCTGGAGCCGCTGGCAGGCGACATTCTCGACCGCTGCCGCAAGATCGGGTTGGACCGCGACTGCGGCATCGAGGCCGGCGACGATCGCCGGGAAGCATTGCGGAAGCTCGACCGCCATCTCTGCCGCCTCAAGGATCTGCAGATCCGCGATGGGCTGCATGTACTTGGCCGATCCCCTGATGGCGATCGGCTCGATGGGCTTCTGGTCGCTCTTGCGCGCGTGCCGCGCGGCGTGCGCCCGGAGGATGCTTCGCTGATCCGAGTGCTTGCCGAGGACCAGTCGCTCGGCGTCGATCCGCTCACCGACGAGGATGCCGGCCGCATCGTCGACCGGCTGGAGGCGGAGGCACTTGAGCTTGTCGCCGGGCGACGTGGCTGCGATCGCAGCTGGAGCCGCACCGCCGCCGTGCTACGCGAGATCGAGACGCGCCTGAGACCCGCCGTCCTCGCCTCCGGCGAAGCTGAGCGCCGCGCCCTGCTGACCGGCCTCGATGGCCGCTTCGTCGAGCCGGGCCCCTCCGGGGCGCCGACGCGCGGCAAGCCCGAGGTGCTGCCCACGGGGCGCAACTTCTTCTCGGTCGACACGCGGGCGGTGCCGACGCCCGCCGCCTGGACGCTCGGCTGGCAATCGGCTTCGCTTCTGATCGAGCGCCATGCCCAGGAGCATGGCGACTATCCGAAGCGGATCGCCCTTTCCGCCTGGGGCACCTCCTGCATGCGGACCGGCGGAGACGACGTCGCCCAGGCGCTGGCGCTGATGGGCGTGCGGCCGACTTGGGATGCCGGCTCGCGCAAGATCACGGGCTTCGAGATCCTGCCGGCCTCGGTACTCGGCCGTCCGCGTGTCGACGTGACTCTGCGCATCTCGGGTTTCTTCCGCGACGCGTTTCCCGGCCTGGTCGATCTCGTCGACTCCGCCGCGCGAGCCGTAGCGCGCCTCGACGAGGAGGAGGAGGTCAATCCGCTCGCCGCCGCCTTCCGCCGCGATTCGCGGAAGCTGGCCGCTCAGGGGCTAGATATGGCGACCGCCGAGCTGCGTGCCGGCTTCCGCGTCTTTGGCGCCAAGCCCGGTGCCTATGGCGCGGGGCTGCAGGCGCTGATCGATCAGCGCCGCTGGAAGACCGAGGCCGATCTCGCCCGCGCCTTCCTTGCCTGGAGCAGCTTCGCCTATGCCGCCGGCAAGGACGGAGTCGCCGAGGCAATGCTGGCCGATCGGCTCGAATCGGTGCAGGCGGTGGTTCACAACCAGGATAACCGCGAGCACGACCTCCTCGACTCCGACGACTATTACCAGTTCGAAGGCGGGCTGGCTGTGGCGGTCGCGCATCTCTCCGGCTCTCATCCGGTCATTTACCACAACGATCACTCGCGTCCGGAGCGGCCGCGCATCTCGACCCTGGCGGAGGAGATCGCGCTGATCGTCCGCGGCCGCGCCGCGAACCCGAAATGGATCGCCGGCGTCATGCGCCACGGCTACAAGGGCGCGGTCGAGATTGGGGCGACCGTCGATCATCTCTTTGCTTTCGCGGCGACGGCCGGCGCTGTTCGCGACGATCAGTTCGACCTGCTGTTCGATGCCTACCTGGCCGACGATCAGGTCCGCGCCTTCCTTGCCGAAGCCAATCCGGCGACGCTTCGCGATATCATCAGCCGCTTTGAGGAAGCACGGGCACGAGAGCTCTGGCGGCCGGGCGGCAACCGGCGGCCGGCGCTGCTGGCATCGCTCGCCGAAACCAAGGAAGCTGCGGCATGAGCGACGACGACCTCGCCCGCCACGCCGCCAAGGCAGCCAAGCGCAAGGCGTTCCGGGACGCCAAGATCGCGACCAAGACGATCGAGAAGGGCTTGCTGATGGTCCACACCGGCAAGGGCAAGGGGAAGTCGACGGCCGCCTTCGGCCTCGTGCTCCGCGCGCTCGGCAATGGCATGAGGGTTGGCGTCGTCCAGTTCACCAAGGGCAAGTGGGGAACGGGCGAGCGCGGCGCGCTCGAACGCTTCGGCGACCAGATCCGCTTCGCCACCATGGGCGAGGGCTTCACCTGGGAGACCCAGGACCGCAACCGCGACGTCGCCGCCGCAACCAAGGCGTGGAAGACCGCGCGACAGATGATGGCAGATGCCACGCTGGGCCTCGTGGTTCTCGACGAGCTCAACATTGTCCTGCGCTACGACTACCTGCCACTGGACGAGGTGGTGGTCGGCTTGCAGGGTCGGCGGCCCAGTCTTCACGTATTGGTGACCGGCCGCAACGCCAAGAAGGAACTGATCGACGCCGCCGATATGGTCACCGAGATGGTGCCCGTGAAGCATCACTTCGACGCGGGCGTCAAGGCGCAGATGGGAATCGAGTTCTAGATGGAGTCATCCGCCATGCGCGTCCTGACCTCTCTCTTGGTCGTCTTGCTCCTGGTTGCCCCGGCCAGGGCCGATGAGCCGCAGGATCTCGTCGACCGTGCCCGTCTCTCGGTCGAGAGCGTGCTGCGCGATCCAAACCTCGCCGGCGCGAGGTCCCGCCTCAGGAGCGCCCGCGGCATCCTGATCGTCCCGCAGATGATCAAGGCTGGGTTCTTCATCGGCGGTGAAGGTGGCTCCGGCGTGCTGCTTTCGCGGGACGCGCAGGGACGCTGGTCCTCGCCCTCCTTCGTCACGGTCGCGGGCGCTTCCTTCGGCCTGCAGATCGGCGTCGAGGCGAAGGAGGTGCTGTTCATCGTCATGACCGACAAAGGCATGAACTCGCTGCTCTCGCCGCAGGCCAAGCTCGGTGCCGATGCCAGCGTCTCGGTCGGCACGGTCGGCGTGGGCGTGGAGGCCGCGACCACCGGCTCTCCGGCGACCGACATCATCGCCTTCTCGAAGTCGCAGGGTTTGTTCGGCGGCGCGGCGCTGGAGGGGTCGGTGATCCAGCCCAAGGCCGATTTCAACCAAGCCTATTACGGCCAGCCGGTCACGCCGAAGCAGATCCTGGTCGACCGCAGCGTCAACCACGCCGGCGCCGACGGGCTGAGGAACGCGCTTGCCGCGAGGTGAGCGCAACGCGATCCCGGCTCTGATGCTGCAGGGCACGGGCTCCGATGTCGGGAAGTCGCTGCTTCTGACGGCCCTCGCACGCCACTATGCGCGCCGGGGCCTCGCCGTCAGGCCGTTCAAGCCGCAGAACATGTCGAACAACGCTGCCGTCACCGAGGATGGCGGTGAGATCGGTCGCGCCCAGGCCCTCCAGGCGCGCGCTGCCGGCGTGCCACCGACCGTCGACATGAACCCGATCCTGCTGAAGCCCGAAGGCGAGAGCGGCGCCCAGGTCGTCGTCCAGGGTCGTATGGAAGGTCGCGCCGATGCGCGCGCGTACCATGCCATGAAGCCGAGCCTGCTGCCGCGTGCGCTGGTGAGCTTCGATCGCCTTGCCGAGGATGCCGACCTGGTGCTGGTCGAAGGTGCCGGCAGCCCGGCCGAGATCAATCTGCGCGAAGGCGACATTGCCAATATGGGTTTCGCCGCGGCCGCCGACTTGCCCGTCGTGCTGGTCGGGGACATCGACCGCGGCGGTGTCATCGCCAGCCTGGTCGGCACCTGGCGGCTGCTCGAGGAGAGCGAGCGGGCGCGGCTCAAAGGTTATCTGGTGAACAAGTTCCGCGGCGACGTCTCGCTGTTCGAGCCCGCCTTCGCCCCGATCAAGGCCGAGACCGGCCTCGACTGCCTCGGCGTCGTGCCGTATTTCGCCGAGGCGGCGCTGCTCCCGGCCGAGGATGCCCTGGGTCTCGATCGCATCGCAGCCAATGGCCGGGCGCCGATCCGCATCGTTGTGCCGCGCCTGCCGAGGATCGCCAATTTCGACGACCTCGACCCTCTCCGAGCCGAGCTGGACGTCTCGATCGAGCTGGTGCCGCCGGGGAAGGCGTTGCCGGTTGCCGATCTGGTCCTGCTGCCGGGCAGCAAGGCAACGCTGTCGGATCTCGCCTTTCTGCGCGAGCAGGGCTGGGACATCGATATCCTCGCACATCGCCGCCGCGGCGGCCGCGTCCTCGGCCTCTGCGCGGGCTATCAGATGCTGGGACGCGAAGTTGCCGATCCGCAAGGCATCGAAGGCTGCCGCGGCACCCTCCCCGGCCTTGGCCTGCTCGATGTCGTAACCGAGCTCACGCCGGCGAAGACGCTGCGCAAGGTTGCCGGCACGCATCTCGCTACCGGCGCTCCGTTTCACGGCTACGAGATGCATGTCGGCCGTACCGAAGGCCCCGATCGGACGCGCGCCGCCCTCTTGCTGATGGGGCAGGGCGAGGACGGCGCGCGCAGCGCCGATGGGCTGGTCGAAGGTTGCTATGTGCACGGGCTCTTCGCTGCAGACGCCTTCCGCCGCCGATTCCTCGGCGAGATTCGTCCCGGCCACGCCTCGACAGTCGCCTATGACCAGGCCATCGAGGGCGTGCTCGATCGCTGGGCTGAGCATGTTGCTGCCGCAGTCGATACCGACCGCCTGCTGGAGATCGCGCGTGCTAGGTGAGCGTCGCCCACAGCAAGGCTACGAGCGCCGCCGCCACCAGCGCCGCGTCGATCAGGCAGGCGATCACGTAGAGGCGGAGCGCAGCGCCGATATCTGCGGTCGTCGCTCGTGCGCGCCCTTCGCCGATCCACGGGTCGTTTACGACAGTCTCGGGATAGCGCCGCGGCCCCGCCAGCGCCAGGTCGAGGGCGCCCGCGACCGCGGCTTCAGGCCAGCCGGCATTGGGCGATTTGTGCTTGCCGGCATCGCGCCACATTGTCTTCAGCGCCACCCATGGCCGCGCGCCGGGCGCGACGAGCGCCGCCAGCATGAGGATCAGCCCGGAGATCCGCGCCGGGATCCAGTTGGCGGCATCGTCGAGACGGGCCGCGACCTTGCCGAAGTAGAGATGGCGCGGCGTCTTGTGACCGATCATGCTGTCGAGCGTGTTGATCGTCTTGTAGACGAGCAGGCCCGGCAGCCCGAAGAGCAGCGTCCACAGAACCGGCGCTACGACGCCGTCGGAGAAATTCTCGGCCAGCGACTCGATCGCTGCCCGGCAGACGCCGTGATGGTCGAGCGCATCGGGATCGCGCCCGACGATGTGCGACACCGCTTCGCGGCCGGCGGCGATCCCGGACTCGTCGAGCGCCACGCGTACCGCTGCGACGTGATCGTAAAGGCTGCGCTGCGCCACCAGCGCCGTGATCAGCAGCAGCTCGAAGAACCAGGCGAATGGAAGCGTGACGACAACCCAGTGGATTCCGCTGCCGATCGCCGCAGCCAGCGCCACCAGGATTGCGACGGTCAGCCCGCCGCGGAAAAGCCGCGTGCGATTCGAACGCTCGATGCGGTTGAGGCGGCGATCGAAGAAAGCAACGAGACGTCCGATCACGACGACCGGGTGCGAGACGAAGCGGAAGAGCCAGGGCAGCTCGCCGAACACCGCATCGAGCACGAGCGCGAGCAGCAGAAGCCCGACGGTCTCGGCGCCATGGCCGCCATAGGTGAGCATAGCCCGGACCTTGGCGGGCCGACGCCGATCCGTCAATTCATGCGCAAGGCGCGAGCGATCGGCCGTCAGTCCGGGATCGGTGCCGCGTGACTCTCTGGCTCTCGATCGTCGGTGTCGGCGAGGATGGGCTCGACGGCCTCGGCCGGAGCGCGCGCGGGCTGATCGAGCGGGCCGAGGTCCTGGTCGGCGGCGAACGGCACCTGGCGATGATACCGATCGGCAGTGCCGAGCGCCTTGCCTGGGCGACGCCGCTGACGGACACGATAGCGGCGGTCGCCGCGCGGCGCGGCCGTCGTGTCGTCGTCCTCGCAACCGGCGATCCTTTTTGCTACGGCGTCGGCGTCACGCTTGCCCGCCATGTCGCTGCCGACGAGACGGTGGTGATCCCAGCTGCCGGCTGCGTCGCGCTCGCTTGCGCCCGCCTGCAATGGGCTTCGGCCGAGGTCGAGCTGGTGACGCTGCACGGTCGCCCGCTTGAGCTGCTGGCGGCCAGCGTCCGCCCCGGCGCGCGCCTCATCATCCTCAGCCATGACGGAGCCACGCCTGAGAAGGTCGCCGTATGGCTCTGCGAGCACGGCTTCGGTGGTAGCCGATTTGTGGTGCTGCAGCGCCTCGGCGGAGACAAGGAGCGAATCCTCGAGGCCACCGCCGCGACCTGGCGCGGGCGCCCGGCGGATCTCAACACCGTCGCGGTCGATTGCGTGGCAGCCGCTGACGCGGCCTGGCACCCGCGGATAGCGGGCCTCGCCGACGACGCCTTCGAGCACGACGGGCAGATCACCAAGCGCGAGATTCGTGCTGCCACGCTCACCCGCCTGATGCCGCAGCCGCGCGGCCTCCTCTGGGATGTCGGCGCCGGCTCCGGGTCGGTCTCGGTCGAGTGGCTCAGGGCGGAGCCGACGGCACGCGCGATCGCGATCGAGCGCGATCCGGCTCGGGCAGCCCGGATCCTTCGCAACGCCTCAGCCCTCGGCGTGTCGCGGCGCCTGGAGGTCGTCGAGGGTACGGCGCCGGCGAGGCTGCAGGGGCTGGAGGCTCCCGATGCCGTCTTCGTCGGCGGCGGCACCGGCGACGAAGGGCTGCTCGCGCGTGGGTGGGATGCGGTCAAACCCGGCGGGCGGATGGTGGCCAACGCGGTCACGCTCGGAGGCGAGGCCGCTTTGCTCGCCCGCCACCGCGAGCTCGGAGGGGATCTTGTGCGCCTTTCGATCTCGCGCGCCGAGCCGCTGGCCGGCGAGATCGCCTGGCGTGCTCTGCGTCCGGTCACGCAATGGTCGGCGATCAAGAAGTGAGCGGCCGTCTCTACGGCCTCGGCGTCGGCGCCGAGCGGGATGCGCCAGCCGGTGAGCTGCGCGCGTTGGCGAAGGAAGCCCTTGCCGAAGCCGGCCTCGATGCCGGGTCGGTTGCCTGCGTTGCCTCCATCGACCTCAAATCGGGCGAGCCGGCGGTGCTTGCGCTCGCCCGCCACCTCGGCGTTCCGGCGCGCTTCTTCACCGCCGCGATGCTCGAGGCGGAGACGCCGCGCCTTGCCAACCCGTCGGAAGTCGTCTTCCGCAAGGTCGGCTGCCATGGCGTCGCCGAAGGCGCGGCGCTCGCGGCGGTCGGTGCGGGGGGCGCCTTGGTCGTGCCGAAAAGGACGAGCAGCCGCTGCACGGTCGCTATCGCGCGCGCGCCGAAGCCGATCGTCGTGACGAACCTCGGCCGCGGCCAGGCATGACCGTCCACTTCATCGGCGCCGGGCCGGGTGCGCCCGACCTGATCACGGTCCGTGGCCTCGCGCTGATCCGGCGCTGCCCGGTCGTGCTGTATGCCGGCTCGCTAGTGCCGCGCGCGGTCGTCGCCGAGGCGCCGGCCGGCGCCAAGGTTGTCGATACGGCATCGATGACGCTTGAGGCGATCGTCGCGGAGATGCAAGCGGCGCATGCCGCCGGCCACGACGTGGCGCGTGTCCATTCCGGCGACCCGTCGCTCTATGGCGCGGTCGGTGAGCAGATGCGCCGGCTAAACGCGTTGGGCATTCCCTATGAGGTGGTTCCGGGAGTGCCGGCCTTCGCCGCGGCGGCGGCGGCGCTCAAGCGCGAGCTGACGCTTCCGGGCGTTGCGCAGACGGTGGTCCTGACGCGCACGGCGGTCCGTTCCTCGCCGATGCCGGAGGGCGAGGAGGTCGCCCGCTTCGCGCCCGGCGACGCGACTCTCGCAATCCACCTCTCGGTCGCCAATCTGGCGCGCATCGCGCGCGATCTGATCCCCGAGCGCGGCGCCGCTTGCCCTGTTGTCGTCGCCGTCCGCGTCGGCTGGCCGGACGAGATGCTGATCCGCGGCACGCTTGCCGACATCGAAGACAAAGTGAAGGCTGCCGGCGTGATGCGAACCGCGCTCATCCTGGTCGGCCGTGCGCTCGGCGACGAGGGTTTCGAGGACAGCCGGCTCTACGATGCCGGCCACGGCCACGCGCTACGGCCGAAAAGTTAGAGGCGGGACGAAACCCAGTCGGCCGCCCCGCCTACTTCCGCGACCCGCTCGCCCGGCTCCGGAAGCGGGCGGCGGACCATGACTACGGGCAGATCGGCCTCCCGCGCGGCTTCGATCTTGGCGTAGGTGGCACGGCCACCCGAGGCTTTGCTTACCATCGCTTCGATCCGGTGGTGACGAATCAGCGCCCGCTCGTTTTCAAGCCGAAACGGGCCGCGCGCTTCGATCACCATGCAGTCGGGAAGCGGCAGCGGCGCCTTCGCCTCGATCACGCGGACGAGATACCAGCGATCGGAGACGGCGGCGAAGGGAGCAAGCTCGCTGGCGCCGACCGTCAACCAGACGCGCCTTCCGAGATGAACGAGCGCCTGGGCCGCGGCTTCGATGCTGTCGACCTCGATCCAGCGGTCGAGCGGGTGGCGCGGCCAGGGCACCCGCCAGAAAAGGAGGCGTGGCACGCCGGCGAGCGCGGCGGCTTCGCGTGCGTTTCGGCTCATCTGCGCGGCGAAGGGGTGCGTCGCATCCACGACCGCGTCGATCCGCTCTTCGGCGAGATAGGCTGCAAGGCCGGCGGTCCCGCCGAAGCCGCCGATGCGGATCCGTCCCGGCGGCGGCTTCAAGCCTTCGACCCGCCCGGCAAAGGAGGAGACGACATCGACGCGCTCGCCGTGTCGGGCGATCAGCTCGGTTGCAAGCGCGGCGGCTTCCGTCGTGCCGCCTAGGATCAATACCTTAAGGGCCGGCATGGGCGAGAAGCCGTCCGCTGCGGTCGAAGACCGCGACATCGACGGCGATGCCGCCGGCGAGCGTCGCCAGCGCGACCTCGCGGCTGCGGCGGGCGATGAGATCGGCAAGCGGCAGGCCTGCCTCCTCGGCGAGCGCCATGACGGCGCCGCCGGATGCGGCGGCGCGCGCTGCGGCGACCAGGGCAGGGGAGGCCCCGAGACCGCCGAGCGCCCTAGCTAGGCCGTCGATGTCGACCTGGCTGGCGCCGGAGTGGAGGTCGAGGTAGCCGTCAGCGAGCTTTGCGAGCTTGGCGAAACCGCCGGAGATGGTCAGCCGCGGCACCGGATGATCGCGCAGATACTTAAGGAGGCCGCCGGCAAAGTCGCCCATCTCGATCAGCGCTTCCTCGGGCAAGCGATGCAGTCGCTGCACCGCCTCCTCCGAGACACGCCCGGTAGAACCCGCGAGGTGGGTGAGGCCGGCGGCCCGCGCCACGTCGATGCCGCGGTGGATCGAATGGATCCATGATGAGCAGGAATAGGGGATGACGATGCCCGTCGTTCCCAGGATCGAAAGGCCGCCAAGGATGCCGAGGCGAGCGTTGAGGGTTTTCTTCGCCAGCTCGGCGCCGCCAGGAATGGAGATAGTGACGGTCGCATCCGCCGTTCGGCCGAGCGCGGTAGCGGCCTCGCTCAGCGCTCGCGCGATGATCTCGCGCGGCTTCGGGTTGATCGCGGGCTCGCCGACGGCAAGCTGCAATCCGGGGCGCGTGACCGTCCCTACCCCTTCCCCCGCACGATAGAGAATGCCGCCGGCAGGATTCCCGGCGACGTTTGCCGTGATCGGTGCGCCATGCGTGACGTCCGGATCGTCGCCCGCGTCCTTGATCACCGTCGCCTCCGCCCAGCCGTCTCCCGCGCGGTGCGTCGCAAGCGCGAAGGCCGGACGCTCGCCACGCGGCAGCGCGACGGTTACCGGATCGGGAAAGTGCCCTGTGTGCAGCGCCTCAAAGGCGGCGCGCGCCGCCGCCGCGGCGCAGGCGCCGGTAGTCCATCCGCGACGCAACGGACCCTCGGGACGACGTGACATGAACCCACTCTAGCAGGGCGAAGAGGGCGGCGATTCCGAATCAGTACACAAATCGACGGCCCAGAGGTAGCTTCGTCAATCGCCTGTGGCTTGTTCCGACGAAGAATTTTGCGACGGGTGTTGTCTCGTGACCACACGCCGAGCGAGCGATGCACAAGAACTTGTGTCATGCGTCGTCGACCTCGCGCATCGAGAGAACGAGAGCGCGAAGAAATCCGCATCGCATGCGGATTTCTTCGATGTTCGCTTGCATGCGGGCTCTCTCCTCATCGCGCTCGCGCGAACACTTTCGATGCGTCTTGCGAGGTCGCTCGACGGCGTCGGCGGAGACTTGACAGCTTCTCCGTCCGGTCGGTCTTTCGTTGCGAATCGTTGACAGGCGCACACATGCGACGTAAGGCTGCCCCGGTCGAGACGAAAATTTGTTGCGTTCAATCTGTCTCGACGTGAACGCGGGGGAGTTATACGGCGTGGGTCCTCAGTTCCTTGTGCACAACAGCGCTGACACAGTTGGCGTCGTCGTCGTCGAAGACGTGCGCAAGGGACAGAGTCTCACGGGCTTGGTGATGGACTCTGAAGACTCCGTCACCTTGAAGGCCCTCGACGACATTCCCCTCGGTCACAAGATCGCGCTCAAGAAGATCAAGAACAACGAGACTGTCGTTAAGTACGGTCACGACATCGGGCGCGCCGTCGCTCCGATCGCTCTCGGCCGTCACGTCCACGTCCACAATGTCAAGACCAAGAGGTGGTAACCATGGCTGCGAAGAAGAAATCTGCGAAGAAGGCCGCTGCTAAGAAGCCGGCCAAGAAGAAGGCCTCGAAGAAGAAGGCGAAGCGGAAGGCCAAGAAGAAGTAAGGTTCTTCCCAACGCGTTTTCTGATATGACTCGGCGCGTGAGCGCTAAGTCCGCTACGAGCCGCCGGGGCGCAACGAAAGTGCGCCCCGGCGGCGCGCTTTCGTTTATGGGCTATCGTCGTGAGAACGGGCGCGTCGGGGTTCGCAACCATGTCATCGCGCTGCCGGTTGACGACCTGTCGAACGCAGCCTGCGAGGCGGTGGCGAACAATATTAAGGGTGTCCTCGCCATCCCGCACAGCTATGGGCGGCTGCAGTTCGGCGCGGACCTTGAGCTTCACTTCCGCACGATGATCGGCACCGGGACCAACCCCAATGTCGCCGCCGTCGTCGTGATCGGAATCGAGCCGGGCTGGACCAAGCGGATCGTCGACGGCATCCGGGCCTCGGGCAAGCCCTGCGAGGGCTTCGCGATCGAAGGCAATGGCGACCTCCAGACGATCGCCGCCGCCAGCCGCAAGGCGAAGGAGTTCCTGCAGAAGGCGAGCGAAGCCCAGCGTGAGCTATGCAAGGCCGAGGACCTTTGGGTTGCGGTCAAATGCGGAGAGAGCGACACGACCTCCGGGCTCGCCGCCAACCCGACCGTCGGCAACTTCATCGACAAGGTCGACGCCGTCGGGATGACTACCTGCTTCGGCGAGACCTCGGAGCTGACCGGCGCCGAGCAGGTCTGCGCCAGCCGGGCCGCCAACGACAAGGTCAGGAAGAAGTTCCTGAAGACTTGGTCGGACTACAACGACATGATTCTCGCGAACAAGACCAACGACCTCTCCGACAGCCAGCCGACCAAGGGCAACATCGCCGGCGGGCTGACGACGATCGAGGAGAAGGCGTTCGGCAATCTCGAGAAGATCGGGCGGAAGGCTAGGTTCGTCGACGTTCTCGACGACGGCGAGACGCCGGCCCAGGGACCCGGCCTCTACTTCATGAACACCTCTTCGGCTGCGGCCGAGTGCGTGACCCTGCAGGCGGCCGCCGGCTTCGCCGTGCATCTCTTCCCGACCGGCCAGGGCAACGTGATCGGCAATCCGATCATCCCGGTAATCAAGCTGACCGGAAATCCGAGGACGGTCCGGCTGATGAGCGAGCATATCGACCTCGACGTCTCGGACATCCTTCGCGGCAAGATGAACTTCCACAAAGCGGGCGACGCTCTGATCGAGATCACGATGCGGGTCGCGAACGGGCGGTTGACCTGCGCCGAGGCCCTCGGCCACCGCGAGTACACCCTGACCAAGCTCTACCGGAGCGCCTGAGCGCCCATATGGGCCGGAAGACGCTTGCCGAGCTCGAGACGCTGGCAGCCCGCGCCTTCGTTCGATCCAAGACCTCCGATGCCAATGCCCGCTCGGTCGTTCGGGCGCTTGTCGCGGCCGAGGCCGATGGGCTTTCCTCGCATGGTCTTTCCCGCCTCGCTGCCTACTGCGACCAGGCGATCGCCGGCAAGGTCGATGGCTTCGCCACGCCGAAGGTCGCCCGCCAAAAGCCGTCGGTCATTGCGGTCGACGCCGCCAGCGGCTTCGCCTTCCCGGCGCTGGACGCCGGGCTGTCGGCCGTGGTTCCGGCGGCGCGCGAGACCGGCCTCGTCGCCGTCGCCATCGGGCGTTCGCACCATTTCGGCGTCGCCGGCCACGCCGTCGAGCGTCTGGCCGATGCGGGGCTGGTCGGCATCGCCTTCGGCAACTCGCCGGCCGCGATCGCTCCTTGGGGCGGGGCGAAGCCTCTGTTCGGGACCAATCCGATCGCCTTCGCCTGGCCGCGCACCGGCCGTCATTCCCTTGTCATCGATCTGTCGTTGAGCAAGGTTGCGCGCGGCCGGATCATGGTCGCTGCGCAGAAGGGGGAGGCGATCCCCGAGGGCCTAGCGCTCGATGCCGAGGGCCGCCCGACCACCGACGCCAAGGCTGCGCTCGCCGGCACGATGATTCCGATGGGCGATGCCAAGGGCGCTGCTCTTGTGCTGATGGTCGAGCTCCTGGCCGTGGCGCTCACCGGCAGCAACTTCGGCTGGGAGGCCTCGAGCTTCTTCGATGCCAAGGGACCGCCGCCGCATGTCGGCCAGCTTCTGGTCGCCTTCGATCCTGGCGCCTTCACGCCTCATGCCAAGGCACGGGCCGAGGTGGCGTTCCGGGCAATCGCCGGACAAGCGGGCGCACGGCTTCCGGGAGAGCGACGCTTCAAGCTGCGCGCCAAGGCGCATGCCGAAGGTGTCGAGGTGCCCGACGCGCTTCTCGCCGAGATCGAACGCCGCGCCGGCTAGCCCAGAAGCCGCCAGGCCATGCCGAGGCCGGCGGACCCGGCCAGCGTCTCGACCAGGCCGCGCTTGAAGCGGAAGAGCGCGACTGCGGAGGCAAGCGCGAGCGCCAGCGCCGCGGGATCCAGCGTCGCGAGGTTGGGTCTCGGCAGGTGGGCCCAGCCCACGTCGATGAATGGCACCTCGGCGAAGGTGACGTGGAGCGCAAACCAGACGGCGAGGTTCAGGATCACGCCGACGATCGCCGCCGTAATTGCGGTCAAGGCGGCGTCGAGCTGCGGGAGCCCGCGCAGACGCTCGACATAGGGCGCACCGATCAGGATCCACAGGAAGGACGGCACGAAGGTCACCCAGACGACCAGGGTCGCGGCCAGCACGCCGGCGAGGCTCGGGTCGAGCATGCCGGGATCGCGATATCCCGCGAGGAAGCCGACGAACTGCACGACCAGGATCAACGGGCCCGGGGTGGTCTCGGCGAGCGCGAGGCCGGACAGCATCTCCTCGGGCTTAAGCCAGCCATAGTGATCGACCGCTTCCTGAGCGACATAAGCAAGCACCGCATAGGCGCCCCCGAAGGTCACCACCGCCATCTCGGAGAAGAAGATGCCGAGCTGGGTCCAGGTCGAGTCCCAGCCGAGGAACGTCCACAGCGCTGCGACCGGACCGAGCCAGAGCACGGCGCCGACGATCGCGACACGGATCGCGCGGCCCGCGCTCGGCACGAGATGGTCGGCGCCGTCTTCGAGCACACGATCGGCGGCACCACTGTCGCTGCCCCCGTGCCCTGAGCCCTTGAAGAGCTCGGGCGCCAGCCGGTGGCCGAAGAAGCCGATGGCGGCCGCGGCTACCACCACAAGCGGGAACGGCACCTGGAAGAAGAACAGCGCGACGAAGGCTAGCGCCGCCAGCGCGACCATCACCCGGTTCCTGAGCGCGCGGCTGCCGATGCGGACGACCGCCTGGAAGACGATCGCGAGGATCGCGCATTGCAGGCCGTAGAAGAGCGCGGCGACGACCGGCACCTCGCCATGCACGGCGTAGAGCCAGGAAAGCGCCATGATGCAGAAGAAGCCCGGTAGGATGAACAGGCCTCCAGCGACGATGCCGCCCCAGGTCCGGTGCAGCAGCCAGCCGATATAGGTGGCGAGCTGCTGCGCCTCCGGTCCGGGCAGCAGGGTGCAGTAGTTCAGCGCATGCAGGAAACGGGTCTCGCTGATCCAGCGCCGCTCCTCGATGAGCATGCGATGCATCATCGCGATCTGGGCCGCCGGCCCGCCGAAATTGATGAAGCCGAGCCTGGCCCAGAGGCGGAGGGCTTCGCCGAAGCTAGGCTTGCTCATGCTGCAGGCGGCCACCCATGGGTCTCACCGCGCCCTTCCCGACACCAAGCGTAGAGCGCATCGTACAGGACCATGCCGTGCTTCAGCATCTCATGATCGTCTTCGAAGACCCGCGACAGGCCGAGCGACACCGCCAGCAGCCCGGGCGACTGCGGAGACAGCTCGGGGTGACCCGTGTCGGCGCCGCGGACGATGACCGCCAGATCCTGGAGCGCGAGGTCGTTGAGGCCGTACTTCTTGAGGAACGCATCGAAGCTGCAGAGGGGGCCGACATGGCTGAGCTCGACATCCGGAATATCGTAGGGAATGGCGCCGGTTTCGGCGGCGACGTCGCGCACCTTGTTCGAGGGCACGTAGAGGAACTGAGGGTCCTTGTCGATGAAGCGCTGCACCAGCCATGGGCAGGCGATGCGATCGATCTTCGGGCGTTCTCGGGTGACCCACTTCATGGCGATGTCTCCTTCACCGGATTGGCTCGACAGGCCCGCCGGCAGCCCGCCATGAGGCGAGGCCGCCCGCCACAATGTCGGCGTCGTAGCCGAGACGGCGCAGCGCCGCCGCCGCTTCGAGGCTCACCTCGAAGCCATAGACGCAGCTGACCACGACCTTGCGGCCGCGCGAGAGCCGCGGCCCCCATTCCTCGACGCGGCCGGGGTCGTGCCATGCGACATCCGGGATGCGGAGACCGGACGCGGCGTAGTCGTCGGGCAGCCGGACGTCGATCAGCAGGACCGAGCTGCGGTCGGCGAGCACGGCTTCGACAGGGACGCCAGTTGCCGCCGGCGGGTTTCGCCGCGCTTGTGCCGCGGCATGGCGCTGGGCAATGCGGCCCCAATGCAGGTTCCTCATCACCGCGTCGACATAGCGTCCGGCGTCGGCGCCGAAGTCCTGGTGATAGGCGTGCTCGTACATGTCGAGCGCCCAGATCGGCTCGGCGTCGGCCAATACATGCGTGTGATCGGCGGCCCATTGGTTGACAAGACGACCGTCGCGCCGCGACCAGGCAAGGATCACCCAGCCGGACCCTCCGGCGAGCGCCTTGCCCATGGCGACGAAGCGCCGCTGCCAACGCTCGACGCTTTGAAAATCGCGCGTCAGAGCCTCGGCGATGGCGCCTTCCGGCCCTCCCTTGCCGCCGATGCCATCGAAATGGACCTCGTGCAGCACCATCGAGTTGTGCGCGATCAGCGCTTCGCGGCTAAGCCCGTTGACGGCGAAGCCCGGCTCGGTGCCGAGCTCGAGCGCGTCGAGCCTGGCTTCGATCGCATTCAGCCGGCGGACGGCGCCGCCGTAATTGTTGATGGGGCTGTCCCAGATAACTCGGTTATGGAGTTATCATGGGACGGATACGACGGAGCCGATTGGGGGTCTCGAAGCAGGATCGCCTGATCGAACAT
>Ga0194131_10003064_pt1 | contig 26726 bp, 22 predicted proteins | sample TA2KigO120mmetaG_FD_148631 | JGI IMG/M metagenome (GOLD analysis project Ga0194131, IMG submission 148631) | Freshwater microbial communities from Lake Tanganyika, Tanzania - TA2015053 Kigoma Offshore 120m | ecosystem: Environmental > Aquatic > Freshwater > Lake | place: Tanzania: Lake... | reverse complement strand
GAGCCGATCGAGCAGCGCTCCCGCGCCGCGGACCTCCACGCACCACAGCGTAAGAAACGTCGATCGGAAAGTACAGTACGAAGTTTTGGATCACGATGTACGAATCAATGAATCTGACAAAGTAGTGCTAAAAGTCCTTGAGTTCGGGCACGTCGCCGCCGTCCCAGTTCTTCACCGTGCCGTCGGCGGCCTTCAGGAACCCGAGCAGGCACCCGTTGGTGCCGTCGCGCAGCGGATTGCAGCGCGCCTTGATGGTGTCGCCGGCCTTGATGTAGGCCTTGGTCACGCCCATCCGCTCGAGCCCCTGGCGGCTCGTGGCTTCGAGCGCCCACAACCGCGGCGTCCCGTCCTTGCCCTTGACCTCGATATAGACCCAGGAATGCGGCGTGACGAAGTGCACTTCCTTGACGACGCCGGTGACGTCGGTGAACGTCTCGGCGTACTGGCCGTGGGAATGGTGTGCCGACGCCACAACCGTCAGACAAACTGCGCAAATGACTGCAAGACTCACACTGAACCGCATGCCCCGCCTCCTCGCATAACCGACAAACCGGGAAGCCCCCTCCGGTGGCACCGTTATACACCCTCGACGGCCCGCCCGCCACCGCCGCGGCGGCGCGCCAACGCTTGCCCCCCTTCACTGCGTGTGGCAGGATGGGCCCGCTTTACGACACCTGTCGGCAAAACGCGAGGAGGGCCTCCATGATTTCGGCTGGCGTTGCGCACGTGCGGCGCGTACTGGGACTGTTCCTGACACTTGGCGTTCTCGCGTGGCCCTCGGTGAGCGCCGCGCAGGAAGCCACCCTCACCGGCACGATTGCCGACGCGACGGGCGGCGTGCTGCCCGGCGTCACGGTGACCGCGGTCAACGAGGCCACCGGCAACACGCTCGAGGCCGTCACCGACGGCCGCGGGGTGTTCCGCATGGCGACGCGCATCGGCAGTTACCGCCTGACCGCCAGCCTGCCCGGCTTCACCGACGCGAACCGCGGCGGGATTCCGGTTGCCGTGGGACAGACCATCACGATCAACCTGCAGATGTCGCCGACAGGCCTGACCGAGAGCGTGACCGTGACCGGCGAGGCGCCGCTGCTCGACGTCGCGACCTCGAGCCTCGGCAGCAACATCACGCAGGCACAGATGGAGGAGCTGCCGATCAACGGCCGCAACTGGCAGGACCTGGCGATGCTCGCCGTGGGCAACAAGGTGAACGAGGTCGGCACCAACGAGATCGCCGCGCAGGGCGCCGGCACCTACCAGGTGAACATCGACGGGCAGGAGGTCACGTATCAGGGCGGCGGCCTCGGCAACGTGCAGGCGCGCTTCAGCCGCGACGCGATTGCCGAGTTCGAGTACATCGCCAACCGCTTCGATGCCAGCCAGGGCCGCTCGCAGGGCGTGCAGATCAACGCCGTGACCCGCGGCGGCACGAACCAGTTCCTCGGCTCGTTCGGCAGCTACTTCCGCCACGACAGCTTCAACGCGAAGGATCACATCCTCGACGAGGTGCTGCCCTACTCCAACCAGCAGGTCAGCATCACGCACGGCGGACCGATCATCCGCGACCGGTTCCACTACTTCGCCAACTACGAGTACGAGCGCCAGGACTTCTCGACGGTGTTCACGACCCCGTATCCGGCGTTCAATCTGACGTTCACCGAGCCCCGCCAGGAACACAAGTCGGGAATGCGGCTTGATTACCAGTTCAGTCCCAACTTCCGCGCCTCGCTCCGCGGCGCCATGTGGCAGAACGATCAGCAGCTCGACCAGGGCTTCGAGGGCAGCTCGGTCAACCATCCCTCGTTCCTGGTCCACACCTTTCGCGACAGCGATCAGATCCAGCTCACGCTGACCCAGGTGCTCGGCAACGCGGCGGTCAACGAGATCAGGACCGGCTACTCCGGGCTGCGCAACCGTGAAGAGTCGCGCGTCCCGTGGCCGCAACATCCCGCGGCGCTGAGCGACGGCATCGTGAACGGCTCGCCGATCCTGACCTTCCAGGGCATGCGGTTCGGGCCTCCGGGCAGCGTGCCGCAGGAGATCCAGCAGGGCAATCTGTCGCTGCGCGACGACTTCACGTTCTCGTTCAACGCCAACGGCCGTCACGACCTGAAAGTCGGCGCCGATTATGTGAAGAACTCGTTCTGGCTGCTGATCTGCCGCGATTGCACCGGCATCTACGACATGCAGGGCGGACCGATTCCGGCCAACTTCGCCGCCAACTTCCCGGTGTGGAACGACCCCGCCACCTGGAACCTCGACGCCTTCCTGCCCATCACGCGCCGCTACACGCAGGGCATCGGCGACTTCACCTTCGCGGTGGACCGCCATCAGATGGCCGGCTGGATCCAGGACGACTGGAAGATCGGCTCGAAGTTGACCCTGAACCTCGGCCTGCGCTACGACCTGCAGCTCAACGCGTTCGGCGAAAACTTCACGTTCGAGCCGTGGGTACAGGCCGGCAGGCCGAACGACACGAACAACTGGGGGCCCCGGCTCGGGGCGGCCTATCAGCTGACTGATCGGACCGTCCTCCGCGGCGGCTGGGGCAAGTACTTCGGCTGGGTCAGCGACCAGTCGGCGCACGGAACCAAGTCGTGGGTGAACATCGTCGGCGTGGAGCTGCTGCCGGATGGCCGGCGTGACTTCAACAGCAACCCGTTCAACGGCCCGCAGCCCACCTACGAGCAGCTCGTGCCGCGCACCTGCTGGGATCAGAAAGTGAACCAGGGGGGCGCCCGCCCCGGCTGCATCCGCCGGACCGTCGGCAACAACCTGTCGAGCCCCAACTCGCAGTTCCCCTACTCGCACCAGGCGTCGGTCGGCTTCCAGCGGCAGCTGGGACCCGACATGTCGTTCGAGGCAGACTACGTCTACTACAAGAGCCACTTCAATACGGTGGGTGGCAACATCAACCTCTCATGGAATCCCGCGACGGGCCTTCCGTTCCCGACCAATCAGTTGAACCGTCTCCCATTCCCCGAATGGGGCACCGTCAACATGCGGCGCATGAGCGGCGGCGAGGACGAGAAGAACCACACCGTTCAGATGGGCTTCCAGAAGCGCCTCGGCGACAACTGGCAGGCGTCAGCCACCTATTCGATGTCGTTCGACTACGACAAGCTCTATCCGGTCATCCTCCCGGAAATGGCCGCCTTCCCGCAGACGCACGGCGGCTGCACCGCGCCGGTGACGTGGAACGCGACCTTCACCGAGTGGAACTGCCGCACGCCGGTGAACTTCAAGGCGTTCGGCGTGGACGTCTACAACAACAGCGAGTGGTTCCGCACCAACGACCAGGTGCACCGCGCGGTGTTCAACGCCATTTACCAGCTGCCGTACGACGTGATGCTGAGCGGCCTCTACTTCTACGGAGACAACGGCTTCGCGACGACGACGTCGGGCGTGGACATCTACAACGTCGGCGGCGTCATCGCCAACCGGACCCGCGTCGACGGCACGATCATCCCGCTCAGGAACTTCAACAAGAAGGACCTGCACCGCGTCGATCTGCGGATCACGAAGGCGGTCAGGTTCGGCGGGAACGTGTCGGTGGAGCCGATGCTGGAGGTGTTCAACCTGTTCAACCGCGCCAACTTCACCGATTACGTGCTCAACGAGAGAAATGCGCGTTTCGGACAGCCGGAGTCGCCGACCCAGATCTCGTTTCAGCCACGTGTGATCCAGCTCGGGTTCCGCGCGCGGTTCTGATCGGCTCGTCCCACGCCGTCGATTCCGTGACCCCGGGCCACGTCACCGTGGTTCGGGGTCACCAACCGCGCAGGCACCGCGGCAACCCGTTCCCACCCCTGTTTGTGCTTCAATGGCGCCCATGAAACGCCGCAGATTCCTGAAATCCGGCGCGCTGGCCGGCGTTGCCGCACTCCAGGCACCCCACGCACTCCAGGCACTTCAGGCACCCCAGGCACCCTCGGCACCCCAGGCACCACCGCCCGTGATGACGCAGGCAGCCGAAGCCACGCCGCCGGCCGATGTCCAGGTGCTTGCCGACAACGAGCGCTGCGGGTCCGACTACATGGTGGACGTCATCAAGTCGCTCGGGTTCGAGTACGTCTGCGCCAATCCGGGCTCAAGCTTCCGCGGCCTGCACGAGTCGGTGATCAACTACGGCGGCAATACCGCGCCCGAGCTCATCACCTGCTGCCACGAGGAGTCGTCAGTGGCGATGGCCCACGCCTACTTCAAGGCCGAGGGAAAGCCGCTGGCGGTGATGGCGCACGGCACCGTCGGCCTGCAGCACGCGGCGATGGCCATCTACAACGCCTGGTGCGACCGCGTCCCCGTCTACGTGCTGCTCGGCAACCACCTCGACGCCTCGGAGCGCCGCGCGGCCGAGTGGTACCACGGCGTGCAGGACGCGGCCGCCATGGTGCGCGACTACGTCAAGTGGGACGACACGCCGCACTCGCTCGCCCACTTCGGCGAGTCCGCGGTGCGCGCGTACAAGATCGCGATGACGCCGCCGATGGCGCCGGTCGTCATCACGCTGGACGGCGGGCTCCAGGAGCATCCGGTCTCGAGGGACCATCGCCTTGCCGTGCCGAGGCTGACGCTCGCGTCGCCGCCGCAGGGCGACAGCGCCGCCGTTGACGAGCTCGCGCGCATGCTCGTCGCCGCCGAGAGCCCGCTGCTCGTTGCCGATCGCCTGGCACGGACGCCCAACGGCGTGACGCTGCTCGTCGAGCTGGCGGAGGCGCTGCAGGCGGGCGTGATCGATCAGGGCAGCCGCATGAACTTCCCGTCGCGGCATCCGCTCAACCAGACCCAGCGCGGCGCCGCCGCCGTGGGTGACGCGGACGTCATCGTCGGCCTCGAGGTCAGCGACTTCTGGTCCACGGTCAATGGCCTCCGCGACCAGCTGCACCGGTCCACGCGGCGCGTCGCCAGGCCGACGGCAAAGCTGATCACGGTCACGACGGGCGACCTCTATATCAGGTCGAACTACCAGGACTTCCGCCGCATGCAGGAAGTCGACCTCGCGATCGCCGCCGACGGCGAGGCCACGCTGCCGTCGCTGATCGAGGCCGTGAAGCGGCTGACGACGGGCGATCGGACGCGCGTGTTTCAGGAGCGCGGCGCCAGGCTGACGGAGGCGAGCCGCGCCGCCGCCGAGCGCGCGCGTGTGGCCGCGAGCTACGCGTGGGAGGCGAGCCCTGTCAGCACCGCCCGGCTCTGCGCGGAGCTGTGGACGCAGATCAAGAACGAAGACTGGTCGCTCGTCTCCAGCTATTACAGCCCCGACGTCGGCGGCTGGGCGCGGCGGCTGTGGGACTTCAGCCGGCCGTATCAGTGGCTCGGGCACGCCGGCGGGGGCGGCATCGGCTACGGCGCACCCGCGTCGGTGGGCGGCGCCCTGGCGAACAAGAAGCACGGACGCCTGTCGGTGGCCATCCAGACCGACGGCGATCTCATGTATGCGCCCGGCGTCCTGTGGACGGCGGCCCATCACACGATCCCGCTGCTGAGCGTCATGCACAACAACCGCGGCTACCACATGGAAGCGATGCACGTGCAGCGCATGTGCAGCGCGCGCGACCGCGGCATCGACCGCGGCTATCTCGGCAGCGAGCTGTCCAGCCCGAACATCGACTACGCCAGGCTGGCGCAGTCGATGGGCGTCTACGCCGAGGGACCGATCGAGAACCCCAACGACCTCGCGCCGGCCCTCCGGCGCGCGTTGGCCGTCGTCAAGAAGGGCGAGCCCGCGCTCGTCGATGTCGTCACGCAGGTGCGGTGATGCAGAGAATCCTGCTTGCGCTGCTCATGTTGTTCGTAGTGTCCGGCTCCAGCCGGACCACGCTCGCGCAACAACCGACGGCGAAACAAATCGAGGCGGGCGCCGCGCTGTACAGGAAGGTCGGCTGTTTTCAGTGCCACGTGAACGAGGGACAGGGCGGCGCGAACGGCCCGCGCCTCGGACCGAACCCGATTCCCCTGCCCCGCTTCATCCAGTACGTGAGAAAACCCGCAGGCGACATGCCGCCGTACAGCGCAAAGGTGCTCTCGGAGCGCGAGCTGGGGGACATCTACGCGTTCCTGCAGACGCGCAAGGCGCCGCCCCCCGTCAACACGATTCCGCAACTCGCGCCGTAACAGGAGAGCGTAGGGGCCGACTTCAGTCGGCCCGTCGCTCGTACACGATCACCTGCTCGACGGCGCCCGAGGTTCTGGAGGTCAGCGTCTTCCCGTCCGCGGAGACCTCGTGCGTGACGAGCCTGATGACGCCGCCGCCTTTCGTGGCGACGATCACCAGTACGTGCGTCCCGACGAACTTCGCCGCCAGCATGATGCCGGGATTCAGCGTGCCTGGCTTCTCCGATCCGTCCACGCGGAACGTCTCGGCGTCCTTCAGTTCCTTGCCGGCCATGAGGGCCGTGGCCGACATCGACACCGTGTCGCCCGACACGGTAATGCGCAGCGTCACGCGCTCCACCGGCATCGCCGGGCTCAGCCGCGACCTCGAAATATTCCCCACCCACTCGCCCGTGAATGGATCGGTCGCCGTCTGACCCGCGGCGAGCGCCGGGACGAGCAGGACCAGCAGAGCAGCCGCGGCCGTTCGGTGCATCATGAGTCGTTGGACACCGCGCGGCGGCGACAGTTCCGCAGGTATAATCGCGCCCATATGCACATGCGTACCCTGCACATCCTTGGCGTCGGCACCTTCGTCTGCGCGCTCGTTGCCGCGTTCACCGTCGCGGGTCACGCGCGCCAGGCGCGGACGGTGGCCGACGGCGTGTATTCAGCGGCGCAGGCACAGCGCGGGGCCGCGCTCTCCAAGGCGCAGTGCGCGTCGTGTCACGGCGACATGCTCGAGGGCGTCGTCGGTCCGATGCTGGCCGGCGACGGCTTCCTGCAGGCGTGGGCCGGCCGCACGATGACCGACCTCGTGGACAAGATTCAGAACACGATGCCGCTGCAGGCGCCGGGCTCGCTGTCGCGCGCGCAGTCCATCGACATCGCCACCTACATGCTGCAGGCGAGCAAGCTGAAGCCGGGGCAGGCCGACCTGGCGGCCGGCGCGCTCGCCCAGGTCACGTTCGCGGCGGCACCGCGCCCGGCGGCGGCGCCCGCGGGAGGCGCCGGGGGCGTCAACCTCGCGCCGATGGCGAACCTCGCGCAGCTCATGCGCGGGGTCACGTTCCCCAACGCCAACATCATCTTCAACGTGCAGGTGAAGGACCCGGGCACGACGCGGCCGCAGCAGCCGGTGCCGTTCGATTACATGCTCTGGGGATCGACCGTGTATTACGGCTGGCAGGCGGTGGACCAGGCGGCGCAGGCGCTCGTCGAAACCACGCCGCTCTTCCTGCTGCCCGGCCGACGCTGCGAGAACGGCCGGCCGGTGCCCGTCGACCGCGCCGACTACCAGAAGTTCACGCAGGACCTGGTCAACGTCAGCCGCGAGTTCTACAAGCTCTCGCAGTCACGCAAGCAGGACGCGATCGTCGACCAGATCGAGCGGCTCAACGACGCCTGCGCCAACTGCCACAAGGTGTACCGCGACGTCGGTTTGGCGGAAGGCGGCGGCCTCGGCGGCGATCGCTGCCGGTAGGGGCGCGGCATGCCGCGCCCGCCACGGGCGACGCATGCGGTCGCCCCTACCGCAATGACGGCCACGGGCGACGCATGCGTCGCCCCTACCGCAATGACGACGCGGTGGCCGCGAGCGCGGCCACGGCGCACTTCTCGTCGGCTTCCTGGTTCGGCGCGCCGCTCAGGCCCAGCCCGCCGATCCGCTCCATGCCGAACATGATCGGCACGCCGCCGCCGAGCGGCACGACCTCCGCCAGCTCGCGCTGACCCGCCAGCTCGCTGCCGCCGGCCGTCCGGTTCCGGAACTCGGTCGACGTCACGCCGAACGTCCGCGCCGTGTACGCCTTGCGCCGCGCCAGGTCCGCGTTGTGCGGGTTCAAGTTGTCGGCGCGCAGCAGCAGCTTCACGTCGCCGGCGCGATCGACGATCGCGACCGTCACCTGGTAGCCGTCCTTCAGGCAGGCCGCCATCGCGGCGTCCGCGATGGCGCGCGCGGCCTGCAGCGAGATGTTGCGCTCGGTGAGCACCTGTCCCTGCGCGGGAACCGCGGCGCCCATGAGCACCGCCACCATCCATGCCGGAAATCGCACGCTCGCCTCCTTATCGGTAGGGTCTACACGACGGACGATAGGGTTTGCCCCCGCGGGTGTCAACGACGGTGGCCACCCTCGACCGAGACGAGGACCCGCGGCGATTCGGGTCCGTCGCCCGCGGCGTTGGCGGCCCGCACTGAGAGGCAGAACGCGCCTTCGGCCCCGGTGACGGCAGCGGACGTGAGGTTCCCCACCGGCAGCTCGGCGACGATCGGTCCGTCGCATCGCAGGCGGGCGACCACGGTATAGCGCGCGGGTGCGCTGCCGCGCGTGGGGTCGGTCCACCCGATCGACAGGCCTGTGCCGGCGGCGACAATCCTCGGCGCACCTGGAGCGCCCGGCCGCGTGAGCGGCCCGGCCTCGGCCAGGTAGCGTGATTTCGCCGGATTGATCCCGTCTGCGATATCGGCGCCGGTGCCCGGCCACGCCATGTCTCCGAAAAACGGCGGCTGCGCGTCGAGGTAATAGGACTCGGGCAGCTCCCGGTCGGCGATGGCCGCGTCCCAGCTCACCGTTCCGTGCACGCGATTGCCGTGCACGATCAGCGTGGCGGCATCGACGGTGGCGTCGCGTGTAATGGCCCCGCCGGCGATCTCGTTGCCGACGACGTTCTGGTAATGCGAGGCGTCGGCCAGCCGGAAGCCGTAGGCATGCTCCACGCGGTTGCGGAAGAACAGGTTGTGCGGGCCCGCCGGGCCCCAGTAATCGGTGACGGCCGCGCCCTGGACGATGTTCCCCTCGAAGAGATTGGCGAACGGGTAGTGGCCGTGCACCGAGATGTCGGGCGGCACCCAGGCGGCCTCCGACTGCGTCTCGCGCGAGTAGTTGTAGCCGAACACGCTGCCATTGACGCCGACCTGCACGAGCATCGAGTGGCGGAGGCGCCGGAAGACGTTGTTCTCGACGAGCGCGCCCGTGGTGCGCTGGGACAGGTTGATGCCGTAGCCGTGACCGCCGCCGCCGTGGTTGCTCGCGTCGCGGAAGTCGCTGTCGCGAATCTCGACGCGCGAGCCGGTGTTGACCTCCACGTGTGACTTCGCGGCGCGCTCGCTGAGGATGCGCGACACCCATACCTCCGACACGTTCTGCATGTTGATCATGTGCGTGTCGCTCGAGTCGAGCCGGCGCAGGTGCAGGCTCTCGATGCCTGCCCGCTCGAGCAGCCTTTGCGGGCGGACCCTGGGACGCAGGCGCAGGTCGAAGTCGATGTGCAGCGGCGGGTCGATCGTGACCTGGTTGCCCGCAATCGCGGTCACGCGGACGATCTGCCCGACCGCGTTCACCGACCACGGCTGATCCCACTCGGGATCGGTGTACATCACGGCGGGGTCGTTCTCCTGATCGATCTCGGCCCACCGGCCGACGACGAACCGCGACGCGTCGTCCAGGGTGACGACGGACGACCCCTTGCGAAGGCCGGCGCGCGCGCTCACCCACGCGCCACGCTCGAACCGCGTGAACTCGACGGCGTGGCCGGCATGATTGACGTTCAGGTGCGTCTGCTGCGGCCCGGCACCCCGCAGCACGACGCCGCTCGCCATGCGCAGCGCGCGGCCGAGGAGGTACGTCCCCTCGGGAACGAAGACGGCCCCCGACGTCGTGACAGAGGCGATGGCGGCTTGAAACGCGGCGGCGTCATCGGTGACGCCGTCTCCCCGGGCGCCGAAATCCCGCACGTTCGCGCGGACGGGCACGTCGGGAATACCGCCCGCCACACCGGCGTGCCAGGCAATGCGCCGCTCCGCCGGCACGATCCCGCGGCCGGCCTGCGTGCCGGACGCCGCGGCCGCCACGGCACAGAGCGCAAGAAGGGTCGCGCCGGCAGCGCGCACGTCCCGCATAGAGGGCGCACGGATGATAGCAATTCAGTGGTAAAACAGGGCCGCGGAGACGACATGGGAAAAAGTGTGTGGACGCTTGCGGTGGCAGCCGCGGGGCTCGCCGGGACGCTGGTCAGTGGGCAGATCGCAGGTCCTCCCCCGTGGGCCTACGGGTATCACCAGGGGGGCCCGGATCCCGCGCCGCCGGCGTGCACGCCGCAGTCGAAGCCGCTCGACTGCGCGCGCATCGGCGCCCCGCGGCCGAACGACGTCGCGCACACGATGCCCGACACGGACCGGACGTTCACCGAGTTCCAGATCCATGGTGATTACGGTCCGGGCGACTGGTATCCACAGGACCACCCCGCGATGCCGGACATCGTGGCGCGCGGCCGCGAGGCCGACAAGCTGCGCGCGTGCGGGCTCTGCCACTACCCCAACGGACAGGGCAAGGCGGAGAACGCGCCGGTGGCCGCGCTGCCGATGAAGTACTTCGTGGCGCAGATCGAGGCATTCCGCAGCGGCACGCGCCGCAGCGCCGACCCGCGCAAGGCGAACACCAACGAGATGATCCAGATCGCGCGGCACCTCACCGACGCCGAGGTGCAGGCGGCCGCGACCTATTTCTCCTCGATGAAGTGGCGCCCGTGGGTGAAGGTCGTCGAGACCGAGAATGCGCCGAAGACACGCCAGACGATGAACGGGCTGTTCATGCCGATGCCGGGCAACGAGACCGAGCCGCTCGGAAAGCGCATCATGGAAGTGCCCGAGAACCCGGAGCAGACCGAGCGCTTCCGCAACCCCCGCTCCGGGTTTGTCGCCTACGTGCCCGTCGGCAGCGTGAGCGCGGGCGAGACGCTCGTCCTCAAGGGCGGCGGCAAGACCGTGCAGTGCACGCTCTGCCACGGAGCGGATCTGATGGGCAACGGCGACGTGCCCGGCATTGCCGATCGGCAGGTCAGCTACATCGCTCGCCAGCTCTATGACATTCAGGCCGGCACCCGCCAGAGCACCGCCATGCGCAACGTCGTCGCGAAGTTGAACGACGACGACCTGATCGCCATCGCGGCGTATCTGGGATCACGCTGATGAAAACACGCCTGTTCGTCGTCATGGTCATCGCCGCGCTGGCCGCGGCGCCCGGCCGCGCCCAGGATGCGAAGACGGCGCTCGACGCCGCGTCGAAGGCGCTGGGCGCAGCCAGCCTGCGGACGCTTCAGTACTCGGGCTGGGGCTTCGACTACGTCTTCGGCCAGGCGTACGACCCGAACTCCCCGTGGCCGCGGTTCAACGTCCCCGGCTTCACCATGACGATCGACTTCGTGGCGCCCGCCGTCCGCGACGATCGCCGCCGCGCGCAGCTCGAGGACCCGCCGCTCGGCGGCGGCTTCCAGCCGCTCTTCGGCGAGCAGCGGCAGATCTGGGCGGCCAACGGCACTCAGGCCTGGGATGTTGTCGGCGAGAACGCCGTTGCCGCGCGCATCCGCGACGACCGGCGCCCGACGGCGCAGGGCCGGCTCGAGCAGATCTGGCTGACGCCGCAGGGCTTCATCAAGGCCGCGCTCGCCGGGAACGCCACCGTGCGCGCGGAGACCGTGGGCGGCAAGCGCACGACCGTCGTCTCGTTCGCGAACCCGGCGGGCGGCAGGCTCGAAGGCACGCTCAACGACCGCAACGAGGTCGAGCACATCGCGAGCTGGTTCGGCCACAACGTACTTGGCGACACGACGATGGAGGCGGCGTTCAGCGAGTACAGGGACTTCGCAGGCGTGCACTTCCCCACGCGCATCGTCCAGCGCCAGGGCGGTTATCCGCTGCTCGACGTGACGGTCACCGACGTGAAGCCGAACGTGGCCGTGAACCTCGCCGTGCCGGCGCACATCCCGACGACGCCGGCGGGCTCGATCGTGGGCGCGCCGGAGAAGGTGGCGGACGGCATCTGGATCATTCCGTCGTACGCCAAGAGCGTGGCGGTGGAGTTCCGCGACTTCATCGCGGTGGTCGAAGCGCCTGAAACCGAAGCGCAGTCGCTGCAGGTGATCGAGGCGGTCCGGAAGGCCATCCCGAACAAGCCGATCCGGTACGTCGTCAACACCCACGGCCACTTCGATCACCTCGGCGGGCTGCGGACCTACGCGGCCGAAGGCGCGGCCATCGTCACGCATCGCGACAACATTGCGTTTCTCCAGCAGGCGTGGGCGCAGCCTCGAACGCTTGCGCCCGATCGTCTGTCGAAGTCGGGCCGAACGGCAACGTTCGAAGGCGTGACGGGCTCGCGTCTGATCAGCGACGGCTCGCGCAGCTTCACCATCTACCACTACGCGGGGAACATGCACAACCCCGGCATGCTGATGCTGTATTTCCCCAAGGAGAAGATGCTCGTCGTCGCCGACTCGTTCTCGCCGCCGGCGGCGCCGCTGACCTCGCCGCCCAACGCGCTGCCGAACCTGCGGCACTTCTACGACTCGGTGCAGCGGCTGCGGCTCGACGTCGAGCAGGTGATCCCGATTCACGGCCGCGTCACGACGCTCGACGAAGCGAAGACGATTCTCGACACGTTCAGTGGAGGCGCCCGATGAGGATGCGATGGGGGTCAGACCCCATGAGTCGGGTCGTGTCATGGGGTCTGACCCCATGCCTGCTCGTCGCGCTCGCCCTTGCCATCAGCGCGCAGACGCCGGGCGAAGGCGGGCCGGCTGCGGCGATCGCGCCGGGAGCCTCGGTGTCGTCGGGCGTGACGCCGAATCCGCGCATCGGGCATCCGACGACCGGCTGCGAGAACAAGGAGAAGCGCTTCAACGCGCTCGGCATGCCCGCGCGCGTCGGCGAAGTGGACTCGACGGACGGCAAGAAGTGGACGGTGCCGCTGACCGTCGAGGAAGGCCCGTTCGCGGTGGACTACTACAACGACTGCAACGGACCCGGAGAGGACCTCGACTACGCGTCGAAACTGAGGACCGTCGTCATCGACCCTGACGGGGTCGAGATCACCGCGTTCATTCACGCCGATAACTACTTCGAGCTGTCGGTGAACGGCACGTTCGTCGGGCGCGACTCCATCGGCATGGTGCCCTTCAACACCGCCGTCGTGCGGTTCAGGGCGCGCTACCCGATGACCTACGCGATCAAGGCCGTGGACTGGGAGACGCACCAGGGCGTCGGGCTCGAGTACGCCAACTTCAACGTCGGCGACGGCGGGTTCATCGCCTACTTCAGCGACGGGAACCGCACGGGCGCGGACTGGCGCATCGAGACCTTCTACATCGCGCCGCTCGACGACCCGAGCTGCGTGCGCGTGACCCCGCAGGGGCGCGACTCCACGTTCTGCTCGCAGGCCACGCGTCCGTTCTGCGCGGCGAAGGAGCCGCTGAAGGTCTGCCAGGCCCTGCACTTCCCCGTCCCCGCGGACTGGAAGTCGCCGCGGTTCAACGACTCGCGCTGGGCGATGGCGACCACCTGGCCCCCGGCCGTGGTCACCGACGACGTGTCGTACACGCGGGTGACGAAGATCTTCGGCGACGCCGAGTTCATCTGGACGAAGAACCTGAAGCTCGACAACCTCGTGCTCGCGCGCTACACCGCGAAGGGCCCGCGGCGGCGTTGAGCACGTTTCGCATCGCGCTCGCCAACATTCCCTATCCGGCATCGCCGGACGACGCGGTCACGCGGGCGACGGGGGCCATGGCCGAGGCCTCGGCGGCCGGCGCCGGCGTCATCTGCTTTCCCGAGTGCTACGTCCCCGGCTACCGCGCCCGCGACAGGCGCGTGCCGCCGCCGGACCCCGCGTTTCTCCAGCGCGCGTGGGACACGGTCGCGGACGCGGCACGGCGCGCGCGCGTCGCCGTGGTCCTCGGGACCGAGCGCGTGGTCAACGCGAGGCTGTGGATCTCCACTCTCGTCGTCAACGCCGACGGCACGGTCGCCGGCTTCCAGGACAAGACGCAGATCGACCCGTCCGAGGAGGATCTCGGATACGTGCCCGCGGACACCGGCCGGAACGTCTTTCAGGCCGGGCCGCTCACCTTCGGCGTCGCAATCTGCCACGAGGGGTGGCGATACCCGGAGACCGTGCGCTGGCCGGCGCGCCACGGCGCGCACGTCGTCTTCCATCCGCATTTCCACGAAGCCGAGAACGGCAGCTACCGGCCGGCCACCTTCGCGGACCCGGCGAACACGTTTCACGAGAAGGCGGCGCTCTGCCGCGCGGCCGAAAACACCTGCTTCTTTGCCAGCGTGAACTATGCGAGCATTGGCTCGCCCACGACCTCGGCCGTGGTGCGGCCCGATGGGACGCTCCTGGCGTACCAGCCGTACGGCACGCCCGGGCTCCTCATCGTGGACATCGACCTCTCCGAGGCCACGGGTCTCCTGGCGGCGCGCCTGAGACGACACTCGATCGAGGAGCTCATATGAAGAGACTGGCTGCGGCGGCAGCAGCGGCGGCAATGCTCGCGGTCCTGCTGACGGTCCCGACCTACGCCCATCACTCGTTCGCGGCGGAGTTCGACGCGAACAACTGCAGGGATTTCACCGGCACGTTCACCAAGCTCGACTGGCAGAGCCCGCACGCGTACTTCTACATGGACATCAAGGACGCGAGCGGCAAGGTCGAGACGTGGTCGTTCCAGACCTACGCGCTCATCACGCTGCGGCGCGCGGGCAACGACCGGCAGATCTTCCTCGACAACATCGGCAAGGACGTGTGGGTGCGCGGGTGCCTCGCGAAGAACGGGCGCCAGCATTACGCGGCCGCCGGCACGTTGAAGTTCTCCGACGGCGTGCTCCGCCAGGTCGGCCAGCTTCAGGACTAGGGCCGACCTGAAGTCGGCCCCTACAGGACTAGGGCCGACCTGAAGTCGGCCCCTACAGGACGATGAACATGCGCAACGTCATTCTTTTCGCGCTCGCGTGCGCGGCCTCCGTCTCTGTCGGTGCGCAGCAGCCGCAGGACGGACCGCCGTACCAGATCGGCGTCATGCCCCCGGGCGGACCGCCGCCGCGGCTCCCGAACGGCAAGCCGGACCTCTCCGGCCACTGGCTGCCGAACAGCGCCGGCCAGGGTGTCAGCGGCCGCTACGGCGTGGATCCGCTCGCGCGCCGGCAGTTCGACCCGAAGGCCACGCCTGAGGAGCAGCCGGCAGCTCCAGGACTGGGCAGTCGCGAAGATCAAGTCGATGACGCCGACCGAGATGGAGCTCTCGAAGTCGTCGGTGAACTGCACCCCGCGCGGCGTGCCCGCGATCTGGCTGCAGAACCCGTACTCGACGGTGATGATTCACACGCCGACGCAGCTCGTGCAGCTCTACGAGGTGCTGAACAACTGGCGCCTGATTCACACCGACGGCCGTCCGCTGCCGAAGTACCCGGAGCCGTTCTTCCACGGCAACAGCACCACGCGCTGGGACGGCGACACGCTCGTCGTCGAGTCGGTCGCCTTCGACGAGCGCACCTACATCATGCCGAACGGGTGGTTCCACAGCGAGGAGCTGAAGGTCACCGAGCGCTACTCGCGGCCGTCGATGAACTACCTCTACGTGCAGGTCACCGTGGACGACCCGAAGGTGCTGAAGAAGCCGTGGACGTCCGCGCCGCGCCGCTGGACGCTCGGCGACGGCAACGTCTACGAGTTCTACTGCACGAACAACCACGAGCTTACGGAGCTCGAAAAGCTGCGCGAACAAGAGCTGCAGGACAGCCGGCAGCCGGCTGCCGGCAGCCGGCCGTAAAGGAGCCGTCATGGCATCGAAGCGCGTGTCGCGTCGTCGCGTGTTGAAAGCGGCCGGGGCCGCGGCCGTCGGCGGAGCCTCCGCCGTCCTTGGCGGGGACAAGGCGCTTGCCCTGAGCGAAGTCGAAGGGCAACAGGGCGCGCCCGCCGTCGTCACCAACACCCAGGCCGGACGCCGGTTCCGCGCCTTCGTCAAGTACTCCACCGCGCCGCCGAGCGTCGTCGAGCTGCGCGCGCGCGCGCTCGAGGGGCGGCTCATCGCCGTCCGCACCGAGGCGGCGCAGACCTGCTACACGACCGTCCGCCAGGTGCTGCTCCCCAGCGCGAACGCGCCGAATCAGCCAGGCATCCTCGGCCACGGCGGGGTCGGCATCGTCGAGGCCGTCGGCCCGCAGGCGACGCGCGTGCGCGTCGGCGATCGCGTCATGGTCGCCTTCCACGCGGCATGCGGCGCGTGCCACAACTGCCTCTGGATGCGCTCCGATCAGTGCGTCAACCGCGGCAACGCGACCGCCGTCCCTATTGCCGACCTCGACGGCCGGACGCTCATGTCGGCCGACAACACCGGCATGTGCGAGCTGATGATCGTGCAGGAGGAACACGCGATTCCGGTGTTCACCAGCGTGTCTTCGGTGGAGATCTCGATGCTGACCTGCGTCGGCGGCGCCGGGCTCGGCATGGCGACGACGAACGTCCCCGTCCAGATCGCGTCGGACGTGGTGATCTTCGGCGCAGGCCCGGTCGGCCTGTCCGCGCTGCAGGGCGCGAAGATCAAGGGCGCCTCGCGCATCATCGTCGTCGAGCCGGTTCCCTACCGCCGCGACCTGGCGATGAAACTGGGCGCGACGCACGTACTGGACCCGAATCAGTACAAGCGCACGCCGCGCGTGCGGCCGGCGAACGGCTTCGGGCGCGACGATGCGCGGTTCGACGACACGCTGCTGGATCACATCCGCGAGCTGGTCAAGCAGCCGACCGATCGCTACTGGGCGGGCGGCGGCCGCGTCGGCCCGGACCACATCATGGAAGCCGCGGGCGGCGACCAGATGCCGCCCAAGGAGCCCGCCGGTCCCGATCCGACGGGCATCACCACGCTCATGCAGAGCTGGGAGCTCTGCTCGCGCGTCGGCACGGCCACGTCCTGCACCGTCGGCCAGCCCGAGAACGCGTTCGTGCAGATCCCCGGCTCGCAGTTCGGCGACAGCGCGCGGCACTGGTGGGTCGGCACCGCCGGCGGCACCAACGACCGCCGCGACACGCCGCGCTACGTGCGCCTGATGGAGACCGGCCAGATCAGCATGAAGGCCCTCGCGTCGCGGACGTATCCACTCGACCAGACGCGCGAGGCCTATCAGGTCTGTGCGGACCGCACCGTCGTCGCGACGGTGGTGACGCCGAACATCACGTAGGTCGTAGGTGGTAGGTGGTAGGGGCCGACTCAACGATCGGCTCCTACACGTCCTTTCCCTGCCTCACGGCCTCGGTGAACCCTGGGAACCGCGTGCGAATGTAACCTGCCGGCCGGATCCGACCGGCTCGCGGCGCGGACGTATCCGCTCGACCAGACGCGCGACACCTATCACGTGTGCGCGGATCGCACCGTCGTCGCGACCGTCGTCACGCCGAACGGGCGGGGCTGAGCACGCGCATCATCTCGTTGGCGCCGCGCACGAACTCGTAGGGGACTCGCTCGATCGAGACCTCGAGTCCGGCGCGGCGGAGCCGCTCGACCGCACTCTCGACATACGGACTCCGCGCCCAGTCCAACGCCTGCAACGGAAAGATCCGCACTTCCCCTGCGACGCGGCATAGCTCCGCGATTGCTGCCTCGTGGAACGTCTCTCCAAGCTGTTCGCTGTAGAGGAAGAGGAAGTGCGAGCAGAGCGCGAGATCGAATGCTCGGTCCGCGAACGGCAGCGCGGGCAACTCCGCATCCACGTAACGGCCATCGCGGCTCCCGCGGGGGTAGTCGGCAAGGAACGCGTTCATCGCGGCCATGCGGATCTGCCCGAGCGCCTCGACGGACGGGATGAAGTCCCACACGAACTGTTCCTGGTGTTGACGCGCCTGCTCGAGCACTGAGTCACAGGCGACGTTGATGCGGTCGCGAATCTGGTCCGCGGCAAAGCGGTAGAGAGGGTCGAACGACACGACCGTCGCGCCGCGGCGGGTCGCTTCGGCGTTGAAGCTGGCGGGACCGTCCGCGCAGCCGAGAATTCGCCCCTGCAGATCGGCATCCGTCAACGCGAACATGCGGCGATACTCGTCGAACGATCGTCCCCAGGGCACGACCTGATCGAGCGTGAACACATAACTATTACATTCGGCTGTAAGCGGTTATGGCAACCTTGCCGCATGGAACCTGCGGGGGCACTCCTCGCCTTCGGCACGCTGCTCCTGTCGATCGCGGCGCTCCTCGGATTCGTTCAGGAACAGCATCGACACTCGCCTGAGTTGTTCGCGCAGTGGCGGGTCGTGCACGCGGGCGGGAGCGCGGGCGGCGTACAGCTCGTCGCGCTCTCAGCGGTGTGGCAGCGGTTCGATCAGTCGGGTTGGTGGACCGCCGCCCTGCCCTGGGCGCTCGTCATCGCCGCGTGGGCGTTCTTTATCGGCCCGCTCGCACGGGCGACGGGTCATGCTCGACTGGCGCAAGTGATCAACAGCCTCGGGCCACCTGACGGGCCGAGTGTAGTCCGGCTGAAGCCGGACACTACGTACGTAAAAAAGGCCGACCTCAAGGTCGGCCCCTACATCGCGAATCGCGAGTTCACGAATCGCAAATCACAAATCGCAAATCACAAATCGCAAATGGTCACGCGAGTATCTCGTTGACCACCTTCCCCGCCACGTCGGTGAGCCGGAACTCGCGGCCCTGCGAGCGGTACGTGAGCCGCTCGTGCTCGATGCCCACGAGCCTGAGGATCGTCGCGTTCAGATCGTGGATGTGCACCGGGTCCTTGACGATGTTGTAGCCGAAGTCGTCGGTCTCGCCGTAGACGAGGCCGGGCTTGACGCCGCCGCCGGCGAGCCACACGCAGAAGTTCCCGCCATGGTGGTCGCGCCCGAAGTTGGTCTTCAGCGTCCCCTGCGCGAACGACGTGCGCCCGAACTCGGTGCCGAAGACGACGAGCGTGTCGTCGAGGAGCCCGCGCTGCTTGAGGTCGCGCACGAGGCCGGCCGACGGCTGGTCGATCTCGCGGCAGGTGGCGGGCAGCCGCGCGGCGATGCCGCCGTGGTGGTCCCACCCCATGTGCACGATCATCGTGTAGCGCACGTCGCGCTCGGCGAGCCGTCGCGCCAGCAGGCAGTTGCGCGCGAACGTGCCCGGCTTCTCCACGTCGGGACCGTAGAGATCGAGGACGTGCTTCGGCTCGGTCGAGATGTCGGCGACCTCCGGCACGGACGATTGCATCCGGTAGGCCATCTCGTACTGGTTGATCTTCGACGGGATCTCCGGATCGTTGCTCGCCGCGCGCTGGATCTGCGCGAGCCTGCCGATCGCGTCGAGCATGTCGCGCCGGTCCTTCTTCGTGTGGCCCGCCGGGCTCTCGATGTACGGCACCGGCTCCTGCCCCGAGCGGAACTGCACGCCCTGGTAGTGCGACGGCATGAACCCGGCCGCCCACGTGGACGCGTCGATCGGCACGCCGCCCGGGTTGCCGCTGCTCATGACGACGAACATCGGCAGGTCCTTGTTGGCGGACCCGAGGGCGTAGGTGACCCAGGCGCCCGTGGAGGGGCGGCCCGCGATCTGGAAGCCGGTGTGCAGGAACTTCGACGCCGGGTCGTGGTTCACGTGCTCCGTGTTCATCGTCCTGATGACACAGACATCGTCGATGATGCCGCCCAGGTGCTGGACGGCGTCGCTGACCATGAACCCGCTGGAGCCGTAGCGCTTGAACGCCGACACCGGGCCGACGATCGGGAACGACGTCTGGCCCTTCACCATCGTCGAGAGCCGGCGCGTGCCGCGGACCGAGTCGGGCAGCTCCTCGCCGTGCATCTTCTCGAGCATCGGCTTGTAGTCGAGCGTGTCGTTCTGCGAGAAGGCGCCGAGCATGTGCAGGTAGATCACGCGCTTGGCGCGCGCCGGGACGTGCGGGAAACCGGGCAGGCCGGCGTGGGCATCCACAGGGATCGGCGACTGGGCGAAGGCGGGCGTTCCGAGCAGCTCCGCGAGCGACAACCAGCCGAGGCCGGCGCCCGTCTTCAGCAGGAATGCACGCCGTGAATCTTCGAAGTTGCTCATAAGCTTACGGGCGACGCATGCGTCGCCCCTACCTCAGTGAATACGCGTCGGGCGTATTCATGACGACCGTCGTCACGTTCGTGAGCGCCGCGAGCTGCACCGGATCGAGCGTCGCGTCGGGCCCGCGTGACACCCGCCTGCAGGAGCGTGCTCGCCGCCTCCCGGTCCGCCGTGAAGCGCTCGAGCTGCGAGTCGTAGTACGCGCGCAGCGTGGACAGCTCCTCGCCGCCCGGCCGCCGCCGCGTCGCCAGCCTGAAGATCGTCGTGATCCGGGCATCCTTCGCGCTTTCGCCGCGCAGGACGATTGCGGCCAGCGAGCGGTACGCCTCCAGGTACTGCGGGTCGTCGAGCAGCACCAGCGCCTGCAGCGGCGTGTTCGACGTGTTGCGGCGCGCGGTCGTGCTCCACCGCTCGGGCATGTCGAAGGTCGCCATCGCCGGGTGCAGCGAGTTGCGCTTGATGAACGAGTAGAGGCTGCGACGATGGTGGTCGTCGGCGGGCAGCTTGTCGGGATCGGGATACGTGTAGACGTTGAAGCCGTCCCAGAGATTCTTCGGCTGGTACGGATACGTGCTCGGCCCGCCGATCTGGCGCTTGAGCAGGCCGCTGGCGGCGAGCGCGTGGTCGCGCACCATCTCGGCCGGCATGCGCAGGCGCGGGAAGCGCGCCAGCAGCAGGTTGCGCGGGTCCTTCTTCAGCGCCTCGTCTCCGACGTTCGAGTGCTGACGGTAGGTTGCCGACATCACGATCGTCTTGTGCAGGCGCTTGATGTCCCAGCCGGATTCGCGGAACGTGACCGCCAGGTAGTCCAGCAGGTCGGGGTGGCTCGGGATCGAGCCCTGCGACCCGAAGTCCTCGGCGGTCTCCACGAGACCGCGGCCGACGTGCATCTGCCAGACGCGGTTCACGAACACGCGCGAGGTGAGCGGGTTGCGCGCGTCGAACAGCCACTGCGCCAGGCCGATGCGGTTCTCCGGCCACGCGCTGTTCCACGGCAGGACGTTGTTCAGCCCGCGCGGCGGCACCTGCTCGCCGTGGTCCTCGTAGTTGCCGCGCACGAGCACGTAGGTCGGCCGCGGCGTGGGCGTGTCGCCCATGATCATGACCTGCGGCTGCACGGAGACGAGATCGTTCTCGGCGTTGCGCGCGCTGAGGAGCGACGTCGCGGCCTGCTGCACGCGCGCATCCGCGGCCACCAGCATGTCGACGACATCCTGCCGCGTCATGGTAGGGGCGACACATGTGTCGCCCGCACACGAATGGAGATACCGCACTTCCGCCGGCGTCAGCGCCGCGCGGAAGACGCGGACCTCGTCGATCGCGCCGCCCTTCATCGTCTGCGCGCGCAGCCGCTTGCCAAAGGCGAGGCCGAGCGCCTGGTCCGCCTGGTTGGCGTTGCCGTTGGGGATGATCGTGCGCGTCAGGTTGTCGCGCGCCACGGTGACCTCGGCCGGCGCGCCGTTCACGTAGAGCACCGTGCCCGTCGCGCGGCTCGAGCCGTCGTAGGTGACCGTGATGTGCGTCCACTCGTGCACCGGGATCGGCTGCGTCGACAGCAGGCTGATGCCGTTGCCCGCGCGCGAGTGCATCATCTCCCACCGCAGGTGGTTCTTCTCGAGGTGGAGCTGGTAGCCGGCGTTGCCGGCGTTCTCCGTCTCGCGGTGATGGAAGATCGCCGAGTCCTCGTAGACCTGCCCCGCCTTCACCCACAGGTCGATGCTGAACGGCTGCGTGCGTTCGTAGTAGCCGATGCCGTTGCCGAGGATGCCGACCTCGGTCTCGGTGAAGTGCAGCGCGTTGCCCGTCACGCCGGGCCGGAGATCCGCCAGCATCAGGACGGCGGGCGGCGCACCGCCTCCGGCGCTCGGCGACGCGCTGAGATCGGCGCGCACGAGCCCGCCGGGCAGCGCCCGGCTGACGCGCCCTTCACGAGCCGCGGCTTCCGCCGCGTCGCGGAACATCATCCGGCACGACTCGTCGGAGACGAGCGGCCCGTTGTTGCTGGTGCACGGCTCCTGCAGCGACGCCGGCGCCAGCGGCGGCGGCGAGAGGCGCGCCTGCGGCAGCGCGGTCGGCATCTGATCGTCTGGCACCGGCCCGGTCGTTTCGAACGGGTAATACCCGGTCAGCCCGCGGTCGAGCGACTGCTGGATTGCCTGCCGCAGCGCGGCCGGATCGGCGAGCAGCGCGTCCGCGCGCGCGGCGGCGTCCTTCGCGGCCTGCGCGCGAGCGTTCTCGAACGCCGTCTCCTGCCGCCGAATCGCGGCCTGCGCCTCCGCGATCTTCTTGTCCGTTGCCGCATCGGTCCACGCCAGCGTCGGCCCCGCGGTAATCCCGGTGCGCCCCGGCGCGTAGAACCCCGGCTCGTCGGTGCTGTTGAAGAAGCCGGTGAGCGAGTAGAAATCCTTCGTCGGAATCGGGTCGTACTTGTGATCGTGGCAGCGCGCGCAGCCCACGGTCATCGCCAGGAAGCCGGTGCCGATCGTCACCGCGCGATCCACGGCGTACTCGACGCGGTACTCCTCGTCGATCGCGCCGTTCTCGTTCGTCCGCTTGCCGAGCCGCAGGAACGCGGTCGCGAGCTTCTGCTCCTTCGTCGCGTTCGGCAGCAGATCCCCGGCGAGCTGCCACGTGGCGAACTGGTCGAACGGCATGTTGCGGTTGAGCGCCGCAATCGTCCAGTCGCGGTACGGCCACAGCACGCGGTCGTGCAGATCGTCGAGGAAACCGTCGCTGTCCGCGTAGCGGCCGACGTCCAGCCACTGCACGGCCATGTGCTCGCCGTAGGCCGGCGACGCGAGCAGCCGATCGACCAGCTGCTCGTAGGCGTTGCGGCCCGTGTCCTTGACGAACGCGTCCACCTCGGCGAGCGTCGGCGGCAGCCCGGTCAGCGTGAGCGTGACACGGTTGATCAGCGTCTCGCGGTCCGCTTCCGCCGAGAGCGGCAGCCCCTCGCGCTCGAGGCGGTTCAGCACGAACCGATCGACGTCGTTGACCACACGGTTCGCCGCCGCCACCGCGGGCGGCGCCGGCTTCTGCGGCGCCACGAACGCCCAGTGCGGCTTGTACTGCGCGCCCTGCGCGATCCACTGCCGCAGGATCTCGATCTGCGCCGGCGACAGCGTCTTGTTCGTCACGCGCGGCGGCATCCGCACCGCCGCGTTCTCGTGCGTGACGCGGAAGATCACCTGGCTGGCGTCGGGATCGCCGGGCACGATCGCGAACGTCCCGGCGCGGCGGAGCGCGGCCCGCGCGCCCTCGGGCGTATCGAGGCGCAGGTTCGCCTGGCGGCTCTTCTCGTCAGGGCCGTGGCAGCGGAAACAGTAGTCCGACAGGATGGGGCGGACGTCCCAGTTGTAGTCGACGGGACGAACTCGAGGTGCCTCGGGTGCCTGAACTGCCTGGGGTGCCTGGGGGGCGTCAGGCGCGGGCGTGCGCGCAGCGATCATCGCCGCAGCCCACACAACGGCCGCGGGAACCATCGCCGCCCGACTCCACGGTTTGCTCACAGGCGTGCCTCGAATTCTACGTCAGCGCCCCGATGGAACCGACGGCGCCGGACGTGCAAACCTGGCCGAATCGATCGCAACGTTCGGCTGCACATCGGTGATTTCAAACCGCGATCGCCCACTGAGCCACGACACCGTCCATCTGAACGGCACCTTGACCCCGGCGACTTCACGGTAATCCGCGTAGTCCACTCGTGTGACGAGGCGCCCGATCGGCGATGCCGCGTAGCGCACCAGCCGCGTCAGCAGCCCGGTCTCCTCGTCGAACACGAGCGTCGCGACCCCGCCGCTGGCGGTGTCGCCCTGCACGACCAGCACCTCGCGCTCGTCCACGATCGCCGGGAAGCCCGTGCGCCAGTTGGTCAGCGCCTGCTTGATGCGCGCGGGAAACAGGATCCCGGTCTCGAGACGCAGGCCGTCGAGCTCCTGCCCCGTCAGCGGCATCACCGCCACCGGCCGATCCGTCAACGGCGCCGCCATCCAGCCCGCCCGCCCGTCGATCGTCGTCGTCGTGTCGCCGAGCCGGCTGCGCACGATCGTCGTCCGCTGATCCGGCGCCTTCGCGTAGATCTCGACCGGGCGCTTCCCCGCGTCGTCGAACCCGCTGTAGGTGCCCTTCGCGGTGAAGCTGGTGAGACGCGCGACGCGATCCGCGCCGCCGAGCGCCTGCAGGTACGTGTCGAGAATCTGTTCCGCCGGCGGCTGCCCGGTGGCCTGGCGGTACGGATCGCCGGGCTCTTCGGGCGGCGCCTCGCCGTAGAGCCGGTTCAGGCTCGGCATCACGTTCGGCCGCTGGCTGCCGCGGTGACACGTGTCGCAGGTCACCACCTGGCGGCCGCCGAAGTGCTCCTTGTTGATGGCGGCGACCATCAGCATCATGCGGCGCGACGTCCGCTTCAGGTTGTTGTCGTCGGCGTAGCGCGCCCAGCTCCCGCCGCTCTCTTCGGTGTGGCAGTCGGTGCAGTTCAAGCCGAGCGACGCGGACAGAAAGCCCATCGTGCCCATGAACTGATCGACAGGAATGCCCTTGAGGACCTGGACGTTCTTGAAGACCTCCTCGGCCATCGGAGGCCTTGCCAGATTGGCAGAGGGCGCCTGGCCCGCGAGCGACATGACGCCCGCGAGCCAGACGCAGGCGGTGACGGCGGCTATTTCTCGACCTTTGACCAATCCAGGTAGTCTCCCGAACAGGTGATTTCGCCGAGCTCCCAGGCCGGCCGCAGCTCGTAATAGAAGGTGGCGATCCACGGCTTGGCGAGCGCGACGGGATCCTCCATGACGAACTCGATCGTCATGTGGTCGCGATCGATCCGCTTGAAGCGCTCGGTCACCTTCAGCTTGTCGCTGTGCGGCGTGCCCGCGCGATCGAGCCACGTCTTGTCGTTGAAGCCCGTGCTGACGACTTCGAGCGTGTAGTCGTCGATCCAGCGCGCGACCGACGTTCCCATCCACAGGAGGTCCGGATCCGCGGGCAGCGCCCGGCCGTCCATCCACAGGCGCCGCATGAAGTGGTCGTACTCGAACACCTGCAGCATCGCCTTCGGCGTCTGGATGAACTCGAACGGGTAGGGGTGGAAGTAGACGCGCGGCACGCCCGGCGGATAGCACTTGGTCAGCACCGGGTCGTTGGTCTGGTCCAGCGTGAACTGGCCCGAGTTGTTCGCGCGGTTCCCCTTGAGCTGCTCGAGGCCCCACGCCGTCAGCGGCGGCGGCGCCGTCTTCGGGTTCGTGAACGTGAAGCCCGTGAAGCCCATGTCCATCCCGGGCGGGTTGCGCTTGAACCACACGCCGTTCAGGTCGCGACGCGGCGCGGGCGGAGACTTCGTGGGCGCCGCCTGCGAGAACAGCGCGGGAGTGCCGGCCAGGATCGCGCCGGCCACGCAGAGGGCGAGGAGGCGGTTCGGCGTCATCTCATTCCTCGAAGAGCGGCAGCTCTTTGCCGTCGGGGCCGACAAGCGAACGGATCTGCAGCACGGGGTTGCCTTCCTTGTGCGGCGTGCCGCCGACCTTGATCTTGTCGCCGGGCTCGAGCGTCCGCTTGGTCCAGCCGGCCCGCGCCAGCTTGTTCGGCGCGGTGAGCCACCCGGACCACTTCTCGGTTTTCCCGTCCCTGGTGACGTCGAAGAAGACCAGCACGTGCGGGTTGGCGAACTGCATCTCGGTGACGACGGCGTCGAACGTCACGTTCTTCGTCTGGTCGTACGCCGCGCCGCCATGATGCGCCACCACCGGCGCCGCGGCCACGAGCAGGGCCGCGGCGAGCATGACGAATGTATGTTTCATGGCTTCATTCTAGTCCCCACGGGCCACAGAGACACAGAGTCACGGAGGGGAATTTTTCTCTGTGTCTCCGTGACTCTGTGGCCTGTTTCAGAAGGCGAACCTGAACCCCAGTTGGACGATGCGCGGCTGGTAGGCCACGTTGTTGTTAAACGAGGGCCGCCCGTAGGCCGCGTTGCTCTCCAGCACGGTGTAGGACCCGAAATTCTCGTGGTTGAAGACGTTGAAGACCTCGAGCATGCCGTCGATGGTCATGCGGCCGACGATGCGCTGGCGCTTGGTGACGCGGAGATCCACGCGGTGGATCGGCTCGCCGACCAGGTTGTTGCGCGGCGTGATCGTCCCGTTCGCGCGCAGCCGCCCCGTGCTCGCGGCGCCCATGTTCCGGAGGTCGCCGCCCCACGACGTGTTGAAGCGCTCACCGGACCCGAAGAAATACAGGCCGCTCACCTGGAACCCCATGCCGGCGTCCCAGATGCCGTTGAACGTCGCGCGGTGCCGCTGCTCGGTCGCCGCCAGCCCGTAGATGCCGCCGATGTCCTCGGCCACGGGGAACCCGAGCGGGCTGAGGATCGTGGCGATCGGACCCGTGCGATCGAGCGCCACGGTGAACGGCGCCGGGTCCTCGTCCTTGAACCACGCCAGCGTGTAGGTGCCGTTGGCCTGCCAGCGGTTCGAGAAGCGCTTGGTGAAGCTGTTCTCCCAGCCGTAGTAGTTGGAGCGCTTCGTCATGATCTCCGCGCGCACGATGCCCCAGTCGGGGAACGGCGTCCGCGCGACGTCCTGGAAGCGCAGGTTCGCGCCGGTCGCGCGGTCGTAGGTCAGGTTGATGTTCGGCGCGAACTCTTCCTTCCGGCCGCCGGTCCACACGTAGTTCGACTCCACCGCCATCGACGGCCCGAGCTGCCGCTGCACGCCGAGGGACGCCATGTGGCTGAAGGAGGTGTCGTGGTCGCCGAACGGAATCTCGTTGGCGACGGTGCGGCGCAGGCA
>Ga0194131_10003061_pt1 | contig 26731 bp, 25 predicted proteins | sample TA2KigO120mmetaG_FD_148631 | JGI IMG/M metagenome (GOLD analysis project Ga0194131, IMG submission 148631) | Freshwater microbial communities from Lake Tanganyika, Tanzania - TA2015053 Kigoma Offshore 120m | ecosystem: Environmental > Aquatic > Freshwater > Lake | place: Tanzania: Lake... | reverse complement strand
CGGCCCCGAGGATGTACATGGGGATATTCGCGTCGATGAAAATCATGGACCGACGCCGCTGAGATAACCCTGTTCAATTTCAGCGAGCATTTGCTCGATCGGCGGCGCCGGGAACCGATGCTTCGCGGCCTCCCGCAGCACCGCCAGCTTGCGCTTCGGATCCTTGCCGGACTCGTTCCTGCGGGCGTGACGGAGGGATTGGCGCACCCATTCGGCAACCGTCATGCGGTGGCGCTTGGCGACACGCTTGATCTCGGCGAATTCGTCGTCCTCGAAGAGGACCTGGAGACGGGTTGTCATGGCATGAGTATGAATGACTCATGCCCATGAGTCAACCGCAGGCTGGTGTTGGCGCCAGGTCGCCGGTTCCTTGAACGGCCGTCCTGAGTTTCGTATCTTCAGGCCATCGGCCGGGCGCACACGTCGTGCACGTTGGCCGTTTTTTTGCCCCTTGGTGTAACTGGCAACACGTCTGACTCTGGATCAGAAGAGTCCTGGTTCGATCCCAGGAGGGGCAACTTGGAGTTGAGTTCAACGGGCCTGCCGACCGGCGGGCCCGTTTTGCATTATGAGGTGAATCGCGCTTCGCGGCGCCCCACTAGAGTCGAGCTGGTGCCCACCAAAGTCCTGCTCAAAGACCTCCTTTTCAACCGCGCGAAGGTCGAGCAGCTCGCCGGCGAACTGGCGGCGGTCCACCCCGCGTTCCGGCAGGCGGATTTTGTGCGCGAGGTCGTCCGCCGATTCCCGGAACTCGAACTCAAGGCGCGCATCGCGTGGATCGCGGAGGTGCTCCGCAGCCATCTGCCGCCGCGATACCCCGACGCCGTCGCTCTCATCTTGCGTGCGCTGCCGGCCCCCAATGACCCGACGCTGGGCGATGATGACTTCGGCGACTTCATTTATGCGGCGTACAACGAGTTCGTGGCGGTCAATGGGTGCAGTCGGCCGCACCTCGACGTTTCGCTCAACGCGCTCCACGCGCTGACCCAACGCTTCTCGGCCGAGGACGCCATCCGCGCGTTCCTGAATGCATTTCCGGAGGAGACGATGCGCGCGGTCGCAAAATGGTCGCGCGACCCGCATTACCACGTCCGGCGGCTCTGCAGTGAGGGTACGAGACCGAGGCTGCCCTGGTCACGGAGCATCGGGCTTGGCGCCGATGACACGATTCCGGTGCTCGACCGTCTGTTTGCAGACCGGACGCGATTTGTCACGCGCTCGGTCGCGAACCACCTGAACGACATCTCGCGCCTGCAGCCGGCGCTGGTGGTGAAGACCCTTCGGCGCTGGCGCGCGTCGGGGAAGCAGTCCCCGGACGAGATGGCGTTCATCATACGCCACGCGTTGCGCACGCTGGTGAAGGCCGGCGACGACCGGGCCATGGCGCTCATGGGCATTTCGCCGGGCGCTGCGGTACGGGTGTCGGACGTCAAGGTCTCCGCCCGCGTGCAGCTCGACTCCGCGCTGGAGTTTTCATTCACCTTGCGCGCCGCGGCACCCGGCGATGCAATCGTGGACTACGCCATCACATTTGCCGGGCCTTCAGGCCGCCCGGCCGCGAAGGCGGGCCGAAAAGTCTTCAAGCTCAAGCGGCTTGCGCTCGCGGGGAACACGGCGGTCAGGGTGGCGAAGCGCCACCCCATGCGGAGCGGCATGACCACGCGCACGCTGCACCGCGGCAAGCACCACTTGGCGATCCAGGTCAATGGGCGCGTGGTCGCCGAACGCCAGTTCCGGTTGGTGTAGCCGTTTGCGGGGTAACCGGTACATGTCGCGCTCGCGCCGTAACGGTGTACGAACGCGAACCGTCGCGCGGATCTAAGGCTCGGGTGCGGTCGTGTCGCCCGCGCCGAGCGCGCGTTGCATGCGCACGCTGTCGAGCCATCGGCCGAACTTCCAGCCGACGGACTTGAGCACGCCCGCGTGCGTGAAACCCGCGCGCTCGTGCAGCGCGATGGACGCCGCGTTGGCGCTGTCGCCGATCACGGCGATCATCTGGCGGCAGCCGATGCGCTCGCACTCGTGCAGGAGTGCGGCGAGCAGGGCGCGTCCGACGCCCCGACCAACCAAATCGGCCCGTACGTAGATCGAATCTTCGGCCGTGAACCGATACGCGCGCCGCGTACGGTACACGGTCGCGTAGGCGTATCCTGCGAGATCGCCATCGAGTTCCGCAACGATGTACGGCATACCCTCGTCGGCGACATGCGCGGCGCGCCGGCGCATCTCGGGCTCAGCGGGCGGTTCGAGCTCGAACGACGCCGACCCGTGCAGCACATGGTGTGCGTAGATCGCGGCGATGGCCGGGAAGTCGCCGTCGCGGACGGGGCGAATCGTCGGGGCGGGCCGCATCCGAATAGGTTAATCGAATCAATCCACTCATGAACCACGCCATGACACTCACTCGCCGCTCGGTCGCTGTCGTATTCCTCGCGGTCACGTCGCTCGCCAACCTGGCGCAGGCCCAGTCGGATCCTTCGCTGCTCACGGTGGAGCGGATCTTCAATACGCGCGATTTCCGCGGGCAGGGGTTCGGGCCCGTGCGGTGGCTCGACGACAGTACCTACACGACGGACGGCCAGACCGCCGGCGTTCCCGGCGCCGCGCTCGCGTCGGTGCATGCCCCGACGGGCCGCGGCAGCATGCTGGTCAGCGACGCGATGGTGACCCCCGCCGGCGCGAAGGAACCGCTTGCGATCGAGGAATACGAGTGGAATGCCGATCGCTCGAAGCTGTTGATCTTCACGAACAGCGCGCGCGTGTGGCGCGGGAACACGCGCGGCGACTTCTGGGTGCTGGACCTCACGACGAAATCGCTGCGCCAGCTTGGCGGCCCCGCCGCGAAGGCGAAGCCGTCCACGCTCCAGTTCGCGAAGTTCTCACCGGATGGCCGCCGCGTCGCCTACCTCCGCGAGAACAATATCTATGTCGAACCGGCGGCGGGCGGGCCGATCCTCGCGCTCACGCGCGACGGGTCGAAGACGACCATCAATGGCACCTTCGACTGGGTGTACGAAGAGGAACTGGGCGTTCGCGACGGATTCCGCTGGAGCCCGGACGGGACCCGGATCGCCTACTGGCAGCTCGACACGCGCGGCGTGCGCGACTTCCTGCTGCTCAACAACACGGACTCGCTGTACTCGTTCGTCACGCCGATCCAGTACCCGAAAGCCGGCACCACGAACTCGGCGGCGCGTATCGGCGTGGTGAGCGCGACGGGCGGCGCGACGACCTGGATGCGGATTCCCGGCGACCCGCGCAACAACTACCTGGCGCGCATGGACTGGGCGGCGAACAGCAACGAGCTGGCGATCCAGCAGCTGAACCGCCGGCAGAACGAGAACACGCTGTGGTTCGGGACCGCGCGCACGGGCGAAGTGCGCCGCGTCCTGGCGGACCGCGACAGCGCGTGGATTGACATCTACGACGATCACGTCAGCTGGGGGCCCGGGCCGTCGCTGCACTGGACGGCGGACAAGACGAAGTTCATCTGGGTCACCGAACGCGACGGGTGGCGGCACGCGTGGATGGTGGACCGGACCGGGAAGATGGACCTCGTCACGAAGGGCGCGTACGACGTGATGAAGGTCGTGCGCGTGGACATGGCCGGCGGCTGGCTCTACTTCCACGCCTCGCCCGAGAACGGTACGCAGATGTTCCTGTGGCGCACGCGGCTGGACGGCACGGGCAGCGCCGAGCGATTGACGCCGGCGGGTGTCGGCGGGAATCACGACTATGATGTCTCGCCGGGCGGGCAGTGGGCGATCCACACCGCGAGCGCCTGGGGCTCGCCGCCGGTCACGAACGTGGTGCGGCTGCCGTCGCACGCCGTCGCGCGCACCATCGTCTCGAACGACTCGCTGAAGGCCCGGCTCGCCACGCTGAAGCACGCGCAGACCGAGTTCTTCACGGTGGACATCGGCGTAGGCAAGCCGCTCGATGCCATGCTCATGAAGCCGTGGAACTTCGACCCGTCGAAGAAATACCCGGTGCTCTTCTACGTGTACGGAGAGCCGTGGGACCAGACGGTGCGGGACATGTACCTGGGTTCGCGGTATCTCTGGCACACGATGCTCACCCAGCAGGGCTACATCGTGGCGAGCGTGGACCAGCGTGGGACCCCGTCGCCGAAGGGACGCGATTGGCGCAAAGCGGTGCTCGGGCAGATCGGTGCGCTGCGCGTGCGCGAGCAGAGCGCGGCCGCGAGGATCATCGGGCGGCGGCCGTATGTGGACTCCACGCGCATGGCGGTGTGGGGGTGGAGCGGCGGCGGGTCGTCCACGCTGCTCCTCATGTTCCGCGCGGCCGATGTCTTCAAGGTCGGCATGTCGGTCGCGCCCGTGGCCGATGTGCGCAACTACGACACGATCTACCAGGAGCGCTATGTCGGGCTGCCGCAGACGGACAGCGCGGCCTACCACGATGCATCGGCGATCAACTACGCCGATGGACTCAAGGGCAAGTTGCTCCTCGTCCACGGGACGGGCGACGACAACGTGCACTACCAGGGCACGGAGCAGCTGATCAACAAGCTGGTGTCGCTCAACAAGCCGTTCACGATGATGGCGTACCCCAATCGCACGCACGGCATCTTCGAGGGGCGCAACACGAGCGCGCACCTCTACAACCTGCTGATGACGTACCTCAAGGAGAACCTGCCGCCCAACCCGCAGGCGAGCGTGGTGCCGTAGCGAAGCCGTATTCGCGCCAGCGGGAGGGGACGAATCCTCGGCCGCTAGAATGACAACTGGATCCCCGAGGTGAACACGCGGTCGGTGGTGCCGAACTTTGCCGGCGGGCGGCTGTTGTACTGCACCAGGTACGCCACCTTGAGGTTCACGCGCGCCGAGATCGGGGCGACGAGCACGGTCTCGGAGTTCAGGCGATACGCACCGGATTCCTCGAGGTTCGGCATCCACTCGGCGTTCTGCCCGATATACGTGTTGGCCTTGAAGGTGTGGCGATAGGCCGCGGCGACCCGCGCGGCCGGTGACGATTCCGATGTGCCGTCCGTATTCACTTGCTGGGTCAACACACCGCCGCCGTCCAGCGTGAGCGTGTCGGGTCCCGTCGAGAGGGGCCGCCACTGGATGCCGAGCAGTTCGTCCGTGCGGCGATTGAACCCGGCGAAGGCATTGCGCTCGTATGTGGCGGCCGCGAACGCGCCAACGCGGCCGTTGAACGCGTATTCCGCGCGGGAACCGATGCGCAGCTGATTCGCGCTCTCCACGCCCTTGGTCTTGCCGTACACGTACGCCAGCGCCTGGCTGAGCGTCCACGGGCCGCGCGACGCGGAAAACTTGTCGCCAAAGCTGATGGTCGTGACGTCGGTGTTGCCGGTGGAGCTCACGAAGCCTGCGTCCACGGTGCCGGCACGCTTCCACGCCGCTGGCGCGGCCGGAGCGCCTTGTGCGTCGGCGCGCAGCGACGCCGTCAGGCTGGCGGCAACGATGGCGGCGAGCGTGACGGCGACAACCACGCGGTGTTCCATGAATGGGCGGCCAACGGGCATGCGGTCGGTTCTCCAGTGATGTGCTGGTGAGGTTGCCGCGCGAAGTGTAACGTGAGGGCGCACGAAACCCACTGGAGCCACACTCATGCGACGAATCGCATTCCCTGCCGCTGCACATCTTCTCGCCGCCGTCACCGTCGCCCTGTCGGTGGCCGCGGCGCCGTCGGTGGCACAGCAGGCAGCGACCGCGGGTACGCCCCTCAACTTCAACGGACTCGCCGCCGGCCCGTACCGCCGCCTCGTGATCCAGAACGCGATGGTGATTCCCGGGCACGGCGGCCCGGTCGCCGGTCCGTACGACATCGTGATCGAGGGGAACACGATCACGCAGATGATCCCGTTCGACCCGGTCGCGGCCGAACGGCGCGGCAACACGCAGCGGCCGACGGGCGACCGCGTGATTGACGCGACCGGCAAGTACGTCATGCCCGGGATGATTGACCTCCACGCGCATATCCGTACGCAGCCGATGGAGATCGAGTACCCGTACTATCTCAAGCTCGCCCACGGCGTCACGACCATGGTCAACGCGGCGGACCGAGGCGTGGACAGTGCCCTGGCGCAGGCGCGGCTCTCGGCGGAGAACAAGATCCTGGCGCCGCGCATGTTTCCGCTCACGACGTGGGGAAGCGCGACACGGTTCCCGCGTGAGGTGCTCGAGGACCCTTCGCGGGCGATGGAGGTCGCGCGGGCGATGCGCGAGGCCGGGCTGCGCGTGATCTCGATGGATGCCTGGGGCTTCAACGCCGAGCTGGTGGGCGCCATCGCGAAGGCGGCGAAAGCCAACGGCATGATCACGAGCTTTCACATCCCGCCTTCGACGATCGCGGTCGTGAATGCCGTGAAGGCGGCCTGCCTCGGCATCACCATGATCGAGCACCACTACGGGTACGCCGAGAGCGCCCTGGACCGGACCACGCAGGATTTCGGTCGCGAGTATGAGTTCGGCAACGAGAACATGCGATTTCGGTACGCGGGCAAGGTGTGGACCGAGACGAATCGCGAGCGGCTGCTGGGCCCGGTCGTGGATTCACTCGTGAAGTGTGGCGTGACGATGCTGCCGACACGCGTGGTGTACGAGGCCAACCGCGACGTGGTCCGCGCGACCAGCCTGCCGTGGCACCAGAAGTACACGCACCAGGCCTTGCTCAACTGGAACTACCCGAACCCGGCGTTCCACGGGGCGTTTCACTTCGACTGGACCAGTGACGACGAGTACTACTGGCAGGCCCAGTATGAGCTCTGGGGGAAGTTGATCTTCGAGTTCAACAAGCGAGGCGGGCGCGTGGCCTATGGCACCGATGACAACTACATCTGGGCCACGCCGGGCTTCTCCACCGTCCGCGAGCTGCAGCTGCTCCGCGAAACGGGCATGCATACGCTGGAAGTCGTGCGTTCGGCGACGAGCGCGAGCGCGGCGACGCTCGGTGAGCCGCGGCTCGGGCTGGTTCGCCCGGGGTACCTGGCCGACCTCGCGATCGTGGACGGCAACCCGATCTACAACCTCAAGTTCCTGTACTCGTTCGGCGACCTGATGCTGGACAAGGCCGGCAAGATGGTGCGCACCACGGGGATCGTGCACACGATCAAGGACGGCATCGTGATCGAGAATGCCAAGCTGATGACCGAGGTCGAGAAGATGGTCGCGAAGTCGAAGCGAAACGTGTCGCCCACCAACGTCATTTCCGCGCCGTTCGTCCCGCCGCGGCCGTAGGGCGGACAAAAGCCCCTGCCGCGCGGAGGCCCGTAGAGGCCGCGCGGCAGGGGCCGTGTCATCGTGACGGCTACATGCCGTGTCGCTGGCACTCCTCCGAGATTTCCCGCTTCGCGCGTCGGTCGTCCGCGATCGTGTTCCAGAAATCGTTGAGGAACTCGCGCGAGGACTTTACGCGATTGGGCGCGATACCGGGGATGTTGTCGTAGATCGCGTCAATCTTCGCGCGCTGGGCCTGGAACAGGGCGAACACCGGCTTCCACTCCTCGACCGGCTTGCACGGCCCGCGGTGGAGTCGCTCGGTCACCCGCTTGATCCGAAGCCGTGCATCGGGGAACGCGTATCGTGGGTTCACGAGGCCCGACCAATCGAAGTCGTACGCCACCGGGTACAACGCCTGGCTGGTGGAGTCGCGCATCAGCACGATGTTGTGCAGCCCCGCGATCGACGCGTCGGTGTTGCCGACCATGTACGAGAACAGCATGCTGATCATGAGCTGTTTCTGGTCCACGTCGTCGAAGAGCGCGCCGGTCTGCTCGAAGATCTTGAGCTTGTTGTCGCGCGCCATCTCATCGTCGTCCTCGATGAAGAACGCCCACGACGTCACGTCCGGTGTGGCCTTTGCGGAGTCCTTGTAGGTGATCCGCGCCAGCCGCGTCCGGAAGTGCAGCGGACTGACGAGCTGGTAGGCCTTGTACGCCGCGTATTCGGCGAGGATGTACTGCTCGTAGTCGGCGTTTCCGGGCTTGCAGCTGGTGGTGATCTTGAGGCGCTGCAATCCCTGGAAGAGCGTGTTGTTCACGTCGCGCGTGCGCGCATCCCAGCGGATTGGCGGGAAGTCGCAGTTGCGCTGCTGGCGGCGGAAATGTCCGCGCGCCCGGAGCGTGACCGGGACGTTGACCTCCGCGCCGGCCGAGTCCTTGTAGGTCATCACGGCGCCGTGCGGATTCAGCTTGAGCGAGTCGCGTTCGCGGACCAGCGAGCGGAGCGACGTCGTGAAGGTCACCTCGACGGGCGCCTCCGAGCGAAAGAGTCGCTGGGCATCGGCCGGCGGCGCGGCGGCGAGCATGCTCGCGGCGATCGCGAGCGACAGGGTTGGTGCGGCGAAACGTCCGGCTGGCATCAGGCCTTCGTGGGTTCTACTGTTTCATCTCCACATTTTGCACGAGTCCGCCCGGCACCGCGCGCAGGATCTCCTTGATCACGCCCGGTGTCACGGACTCCAGCGGGGCGACCGAGTACTCGAGGACGCGGGTCCCGTCGCTCTCCTTGGTCTTGCCGAGGTACTTCCAGCGCGCGAAGAGTCCGGCAAACTGCGGCTCAGCGGCCTTGCGGGTCGCGTCCACTTCGGTGCAGCGGAGGCGCAGCATGTACTCGGCCAGCGGCATGGCCTCGTCACCCATGTCTTCGGCGACGCGCTTGCGCCGGCGCCACGCACGGTCTGCGAGCGCCTCAAGTTGTTCCGGCGCGAGTTGGTCGAGCACTTCCTCGTCGAGCTTTGCGACGAACATGCCGGTGCGGTTCGCGGTCTCCAGTGCGCGTTCGAGCGACTTCTCGGCGCGGCGACCCTCAAGCGCGGCGGGCATGCGGCCGAGATCACTCTGCCAGAGCCAGACCGCGAGGGCGTTGTACATCATCGACAGCACCCACGCGACGGGCGGCGACACGGCGGCGGCCATGCCGATGCCGGTCACGACAAAGATGTTGGCGGCGTCCTTGGTGTCGTCCAGCGTCGTGCGGAAGCGCACGGCGGCGACGATCCCGCCGAGCGAGAACGCCAGTGCGATCGAATGCTTGACCAGGACGACGATGCCCGCGACGGTGAAGGGCAGGATGATCAGCGTCTGCACGACCGACTGCTGATACCCCTTCTTGTTGCGGGTCAGCGTGTACACCCAGGCGACGGGCAGTGCGGTGACGAACGCCGTGACCATGGCGACGATGGCGGGAAGCGCCGTCGGCGGGGGTGGCGCGTCCGCCGCGGCGCTCGCGTCCGCGCGGGACCCGCCGGACAGGAGGAAGTCCGAGAGCGCGGCGCCGTCCGTGGTGGCGAGCGCGCCCCACGCGGACGGCGCGTAGGACCGGAGCAGCCATGCGATCGTGCCGGCAAGCGCGTAGTACGTCACCACGCGCAGCGGGACGTTCGTGGCGAACGGCGAGCGATTCCAGTCGAGCAGGCGCATCAGTTCGCCGCCCCGGCGGCGGGTGCCGCGGCGCTCCAGCGCGCGATGACGCGCTTGAGGCCGTCGAGCTCGATCGGCTTTGTCGCGAAGTCGTTCATGCCGGACTGCATCGCGCGCTCCTTGTCCTCGGCGACCGGCGCTTGCGTCGGAGCGAGGCGATGGACTGCTTCAGTTCATCGTCCGCGAGGAGTTCCGGCTTGATGTGGTCGGGCCGTTGCGCCCCGAAATGCGGGAGGGCACCGCTGGGTCCGGCTGTTCCGCCGCTCGATCTCAAGGTTCCCCTGTCCGGCGCCATGGGAACACAATACATGCGTCCGGCGGTATTTCCAGTCCCGGGGCGACCGGCTGGGCCTCAGTATTGCTCGGGATACCGCGCCATGCTGGCGGAAAAACGGGCCCCGAACCTCGTCAGGGCCTCGTCCGGAGATTCGCCCGGATCCTCAGCGGGGAAAAACCTCACCGTTCGCGTCGAGTAGTCCAGCGCGACCGGGACGATCGGGACGCCTGCGCCGTGTGCGACGTGGAAGAATCCGGTGCGCCACTTGGGGAGCTTCTTGCGCGTGCCCTCCGGCGAGAGCGCGAGCAGCATCGCATCCGCCGAGCGGATAGCCGCGACGGTTTGGTCCACCACGTGGTGCGGCGACGAGCGATCCACCGGCACCCCGCCGATGAGCCGCATGAAGGCGCCGACCGGCCCGCGAAAGAGCGAATACTTCCCGAGGAACGACGCGCGAAGCCCAAGCGCCAGCCGCGCGGCGAGGGCGATGAAGAAGTCCCAGTTCGACGTGTGCGGCGCCACGATGATCACGGCCTTGGCCACGTTCGGTACGTCGCCCGCGAACCTCCAGCCCAGCAGGCGCATGGCCATGCGTCCCACGGCCCGGAGCACCGCTCCGCCTTCGCGCGGTACGGCGGGGCCCAGCTCGGGGACGGCCAGCTCGCGGCGCTGGGGCTTCAGGAGTGCGACTCCAGGTTCGCGGCAAATACGCGAAGCGTGCTCAAGTACTCGCTGGCCGCGTCGGCCTGCTTGACTTGCGCGAGCATGGCGGGCCAGACGCCGGACGTCTCCAGCATGTGGGTCAGCGACATGGTCTTCAGGGTCTTGCCGGGAATCGAGTCGAGGTGCGCGCCGATGCGGGGGAAATCACCCATCGTCGCCGCCAAGCGCGCCGCGCCGGCGAACGTCAAGCCGCCCTCGAGGCCGACCGCGAGCGTCCAGGCGAATCGCGCGCGTCGGATGCTCTCCATCCGCTGCGCGAGGGAATACACGAGCGAAACGGGAATCCCGCCGAACGAGTACATCGCCACGACCCACGCGATGATCGCGGCCGAGTAGTACGGCGTTCCCCGGTCCCAGAGCAGCGGATAGGGAATCACGAATGCGGCAACCACGCCGAGCGCGATCGGCGTGCCGAGCCATCCCCGGACGCGAGCGAGGCGATTGAAATCGTTGAGGTGGTACTCGGACAGCAGCCGCAGCGAATCGCCGAGCGTCCCGTATCCTTCACCGGCGCCCAGGAGCAGCTGGTCAATGGCCGGGAACAGGTCCGGCCGGAGCTTGACCGAGACCGCGAGTGGCCGACCCTTGGCGATGCCATCCAGCAGGTGCTGCCGAGCGGCCTCGAGCGCGGGTAGGCGTGACGCCTCCATCTGCGCGAGGGACTCCGGAATGTTCTTGAACGTCCGCAGCGCCACTTCCCACGACCGATAGAAGTCGGACCTGAGGCGGATGTGGTCGAGGCGGCGAAGCGCGCCGATCAGCGTAACGTTCACGGGGGAAAGTTACAAACCTTGGCGCGGGCGCGGTTGTCCCACCGGCATTGCAGTCCGCGCACTCGCAACTCGCCTGAGGACGTCCATGATGAAATCGGTTCTCGGAAGGACCCGCGCCGCTGGCACGCGAACCCCGCGGCTCCCGGCCCGGGCCGTCTATGCGGCCACCATTCTCGGCGTGCTTGCCGGCGCCCCCGTCCGCGTGTCGGCGCAGTCCGTGCCCGCGACCCCGGCTCCGGCGTCGGCGCAGGTCGCGGGACGCTACTCGGTCGATGTGTCCTATGGCGGGCAGGCACTCAACGTGCTGATGTCCCTGTTCAAGCGAGAGGACGGGACGTACGGGGGCAGCGTGTTGGCCGACCAGCCGCCGGAAATCCCGCTGGCGAACCTGAAGGTTGAAGGCGCCAAGGTCACCGCCACCATGCCGACGCCGGACGGCGTGACGGTCACGATGGAGTTCACCGTGACCGGCGACGAGCTTACTGGGACATGGAAGGGGTCGAACGGAGATGGCTCGACGATAAAGGGTCGCCGGATCCCGTAGCGGCCGGTTCCGGCGTGAAGTCCTCGCCGGGGTTCACGAACTGGTCGCGCTCCAGCTGATACTGCTTGTCGTAGAGCTGGCGATACCTGCCGTTCAGCGCGAGGAGATCGGCATGCGAGCCGCGCTCGACGATTTCGCCGTTCTCGAGGACGAGGATCTGGTCGGCGCTCGTGATGGTGGAAAGTCGGTGCGCGATCACGAAGGTGGTGCGGCCCGTACGGAGCGCGCGGAGTCCCTCGCGAATATGCTGCTCGGCCTCGGAGTCGAGGCTGGACGTCGCTTCATCGAGGATCAGGATGCGCGGGTCGGCGAGGATGGCGCGCGCGATCGCCACGCGCTGGCGCTGCCCGCCGGACAGCTTCACGCCGCGTTCGCCGACGACGGTGTCGAAGCCGTCGGGAAACTGGGCGACGAACTCCTCGCAGTGGGCGACCCTGGCGGCCGCGCGGACCTCATCCATCGTCGCGCCCGGCCGTGAGAACGCGATGTTCTCCGCGATCGTTCCGTCGAACAGGAAGTTGTCCTGCAGGACGACGCCCAGCTGGCCTCGGTAGTCGCGCAGGCGGATGGCCGCCAGGTCGCGGCCGCCGACCAGGATACGGCCGCGCAGGGGCCGTGCGAATGCCATGATGAGCGAGATCAGCGTGCTCTTTCCCGATCCGCTCGAGCCCACGAGCGCCGTGGTCGTCCCTTCGCGCGCGACGAACGAGACGTCACGGAGGACCGGGATGCCTTCGCGGTATTCGAACCACACGCCTTCGAACGCGATGTCGCCATCAGCGACCGGGAGCGGCGCGCGCGTGGCATCGCCGTCGTCCTCGGTGGGCGTCTGCATGATCTCGCGGATGCGGTCGAGCCCGGCAAAGGCCTCCGTGATCTGCGTGCCGATGCTGGCCAGCTGCATGACGGGAATCGTGACGAGCGCGATGAAGAACACGTACATGATCAGGTCGCCGAGCGTCATCCGCCCCGCGATCACGTCGCGCCCGCCGATCATCGCGATCAGCAGGTACACGATCCCGATGAACACGATGCCGAACGTCGTGACGGCCGAGGTGCCGGTGATCGTGCTGGCGATGTTCCGGAAGAGCCGGTGCGCGCCGCGCGTGAACACGACCTCTTCTCGCTTCTCGGCGGTGTACACCTTGACGACGCGGGCGCCGCCGAGGGCCTGGCCCAGGCGGCCGGAGACTTCCGCGTAGATCTTGCTCCGCTCACGGAAGGCCGGCCGGAGGCGCTTGAACGCGTACGCCATCACGCCGCCGAACATGGCGAGCGCCAGCAGCGTGGACGACGTGAGCTTCCAGTTCAGCCAGAACAGGAGCCCCAGCGCGATCGAGCCCGTGACCAGGCTGCCGATGAGCTGCACGATTCCGGTTCCAACGAGGTTCCGCACCCCCTCGGCGTCGGACATCACGCGCTGGATCAGGATGCCGCTCTGGGTGGAGTCAAAGAAACTCACGGGCAGGCGCAGGACGCGGGCGTGCACCCGACGCCGGAACTCCGTGATGGCCCGCTGTCCCGCGAGGCTGACCACCTGGGCGATGGCGAACGACGTCGCCGCCTGCACCACCGTGGCCGACGCGACGGCGATCGCGATCATCGGGATCAGGTCCGCGCGCTGCTTGCCGACGACCTCGTCAATCAGCCATTTCGATGACGCCGGAAGCACGAAGCCGGCGGCCCGCCCGATCAGCATGAGCACCATGCCGAGCGCGAGCGGCGTCTTGTAGCGGCGCAGCAGCTGCCGCGTCTCCGCCCACGCGTTGGAGTAGTTGATGCCCTTCTTCTTCCTTGGCTCGCCTGGCGCAGTCACGCGGTAAAGCTAGCGGTGTGGCGCTGTCGCAAGTGTCAGGAAATGAAGCGGGCCGGAGCGATCGCTCGCCCCGGCCCGCCGTCCAACGGGGTGGCCGATTCGCCCTAGAAGCTCCAGGCCAGCCGCGTCATCATGAGTCGGCCGATCGGCGCGGTCCCGACAAACGTCGGCAGGTTCTGGTTGTTGATGTTCTGGATGGAGACCGACCAGGTCACCTTCTCCTTCACCGGGAGCCGCCACGACGCGCTGAAGTCGAACAGCGTCTGCACCGGGACGTCCGGGTAGAGCTTCGTGCCGGTCGGGTTCGGCGGGATGCCGAGCGAGTTCAGGAGGCCTGAATTGACCGGGAACGTATCGGAGTAGCGCGTGCCGAACTCCCACCCGAAACCCCTGGCTTCATCGGTGTACTTGATGTTGCCGGTGGCGCGGTGCTTCGGCGAGTTCGACATCAGCGGGTTCACGCCGCCGACTTCCGGGAACACGATCTTGCCCTGGTTCGAGTAGGTCGCCGCCAGCAACCACCTGTCGTTGACCTGCCAGTCCGCCGCGACGTCGTATCCACGCACGTCGATCGAGCCGATGCCGGACGTATACGTCGCGATGATGGACTGGTCGACGGCGAGCTTCGCGTTGTTGAGCGCGACGGCGCCCTGCGGAAGCGCGGCCATGACGGTCGCCAACGCAGTGGCCGCCTGGCCGGCCTGCGCCTGGGCGGTGGCCGCGGGAACACCTTGCGCGATCAGCGCGCCTGCGATGCTGGCGCCGAGGTAGCCGCCCAGCGTGGCCGGGTCGTAGAAGACCAGCGGGTTCAGCTGGCCGATCGGCGAGCCGACGTCACCGCGGATCTGGTACCAGAAGTCGGCCGCGAGGCGGACGCGCTCCTTGATGATCGCCTTGTAGCCGATTTCCCACGTGTTGTTGAACGACGGCGTGAGCGGGCCGGCGTCGCGGACGTTCGCGGCGGGAACCGCCGCGGAGCCGATCCGGAGCACCGTGCCGATGTTCGTCGGCGTCGGGCGCAGGGCCGAGAGGATCGGCGACATCTGGTTTACGAGGCCGATGAAGCCGGCCTTCTGCGCCGCACCGCCGAACGTCGCGGCCGGCAGGGCGGCCGCGATCGTGGCGAGCTGCGAGACGAAGCCGGGGAAGGCGTTCGCCGCAGAGGACGAGAGCGGCGTGGCCGGACCGCCGGCGACAAACGGCGAGCGCATGCAGAGCCCGACGTTGATGGTCGCATCGCAGCTGCGGTTGAACTGCCATCCTTGCTTCGCCGGGTTGCCGATCGCGCGGAGCGCGAAGCCAGGGGCCTGGTTCGGGTTCGACACCTGGTCGAGGAAGAACGAAAAGCTGGCCGGGGAGTTGAACGCGCGGCTGAAACTGGCGCGCCACGTCGTATTGGCGTTCGGCTTATACGTGGCCGCGATGCGCGGCGAGAACTGGATACCCGTCAGCCGGTCGTTCTGGTCGGCACGCATCGCCGCGGTGAGTTCCACGGCATCGGTGAGCGGGCGCGAGCCCTGGATGTACGCGCCGTTTTCGTGAATGTCCGTGCCGCCCTCGTTGCGCCCGAAGATCGTGCCTTCGGAGCGCGGCTGGGTCGAGATGTAGTCGAGGCCGGAGACGAGCTTCCAGCCGGCGAAGTTGAAGGCCTGCTGGACCTGGCCGACGAGGACGTTCGAATTGTCCACGACCGGGATGCCGGTCCGGAGGTAGTACGACCCGTCGAGATCGGTCGGCGAATCGTTGCCGGAGCTGCTGCCGTTCCAGAAGACCTGGGCAAAGAAGTTCTTGTACTTGAAGCGGTCCTGGAAGTTCATGTAGGTCCAGTTCTTCGCCTGCGCCGCGCCGAACGCGGTGGTCACCTCGATACCGCTGCCGAACTGCGTGTAGCCGGCCGTCATGATGTTTTCCATGTCGGGGTTCGGCTTGTAGTCGAGGCGGGCTTCGCCGGAAGAGCGGCGGAGGCCGAAGTCGCGCACGAGCGGCTTGCCCGCGCGGCCGGCCGGTGCCACGCTCGGGAACGTCGCCGGCTCGTTCGGGTCGTTGTACTTGAAGTCCTCGGCGGAGAAGTACTCGCCCGAGAGCTTGTAGCCGAACTCCTTGTTCGCGCCGAACACGCCGGCGTGGCGGCCCGACACCTTGAAGAGCGACTGCGTGCCGCCTTCCATCGCGAGCGTGGTGCCCTGCGACGTGAAGGGCGACTTCGTGAGCACGTGCAGCACGCCGTTGGCCGAGTTCGGCCCGTAGAGCGACGACGCGGGGCCGTTCAGCACTTCGATGCGGTCAATGTCCTCGCGCGTACCCGTGTACAGCGCGGGAATGTTCGCCCGAAGCGATGGCACTCCGGCGAACCGATAGTCCTGCAGGTTCAGCATCGCGCCCGAGAACGCGTTGTTGAATCCGCGCGAGACGATGTTGCTCTGCAGGATGCCGCCCTGCGAGACGCTGATACCGGGCACCGACTTGAGCAGCGATGACAGGGTCGGGGCCGGCTTGTTCTCGAAGGACTCCGAGCTCACCACCGCGATGGAGGCCGGAATGTCGAGATCCTTCTGCGGCGTCGCACCGCGATTGGCGGTGACCGACACGGTCTGGAGCTTGGTCGAGATGGCCGTCATCGCGACGTCGAGCGTCGTCGCGCCGCGCACCGCGACGCCCTCGATACGGCGCGCCGCGAACCCGATGTTCATCACGACGACGGTATAGGTGCCGTCCACGAGCCCGGCGACGCGATAGCTGCCGTCCGCGGCGGCGTCCGCCCGCCCGGCCACGGTCAGTCCCGAAATGACTTGTACCTTCGCGCCGCCAACGGGCGCGTTGCTCTCAGCGTCGGTCACCTTGCCGGAGAGGGTCGAACTCTGGGCGAACGCCGTGGTGGCGAACGCGACAAAAGCGAGCGCTGCCGTCAGAAGGCCTGCGAACCGTCGGGCCATGGGCACCTCGAGGAGGTCGAATGTCTGCCGGCACCGGCGGTGCCGTGCGGCCGTCGGCGATAGGCTAACCGGCGGCTGGGTAAAAACTTGGCGTTGTCGCGGTCAAAGGCAAGACTCACCCGGAAACGAAAACGCCCGGCGCGAACTGGCCCGGGCGTGTGGCAGCGACCGCGGTCCGCCTAGTCCGCGCCCGACACCGCCGCGGAATCCAGCGCGACCACGCGGCGCACGCCGCGCATGCGAAGGCCCGTGTACTCCATGATGGGCGTCTCGACCACCTGCTTCGAGGTGGACGACGCGTGGATCATCATGCCGTCGCCGACATAGATGCCGATATGCGAGATCCGGGTGCTGCGGAGCTTGCTGAAGACGATCAGGTCGCCTGGCTGCATGCTGGCGGTGTCGTGCGGTACGGGATCGCCGAGCCGCGCGAGCATGGCCGAGTTATGGGGGAGCGACACGCCGAGTTTCGCGAAGACGTAGCGGACCAGTCCGCTGCAGTCCACGCCGCGCTCGGGCGTCTCGCCGGCCCACTTGTACCTGATGCCGAGCAGCGCCCGCGTGTTGTGCACGATCGAATCGCGCTGTCCTTCGCTGAACCGGGCGAAGGGGCCTGTTCGGTTCACCGGGCGGGCGGCGATCGCCGCGACCGGACCGCGCGCCACGTTGGCCTTCGCGGTCGGCCGTGTCCCGGCCTGTGCGCCAGCGTCCGACGCCGCAAGGATCGCGGTTCCGGTCAGGGCGAGGAGGGCGAGGCGGCGGCGGCGCATGGGAACCGGAAAAATAGCCTTCACGGCCGCCGCCCGGAACCCTGCCGGGCGGGCGATTTTCCGGGCTAGCGGAGCCCGAGCAGCTTGTGCGTTTGCAGGGAGAGCCGCCACTGCGGGTTACGCAGGCACCAGTCAATGGCACGCGCAGTGAACGCCTCGCGCTGAGGCCCGTCCATCGGCTGCACGAACCAGTGCGTGAACTCGAGGTGCGCGAAGGCGTCGGGCATGGCGTGTTCCTGCGGAAACACGAGCTTGAGTTCGTTGCCATACCGGAGCGCGAGCGGCGCACCGGCCTTCGGGCTCACGGTAATCCAGTCAATGCCGCGCGGCGCAGGTTGCGTGCCGTTGGTTTCGACCGCCACGAAGAACCCGCGCGCGTGCAGCGCGGTGACGAGCGCTTCATCAACCTGCAGCAACGGCTCGCCCCCGGTGCACACGACCATGCGGTGTGGCGCGTGCGGGCCAGCGGCCGCCACCCACACGGCTTCAATGGCATCGGCGCATACCGCCGCATCGGCGAACTTGCCGCCGTCCGGGCCGACACCGACGAACTCCGTGTCGCAGAACTTGCACACGGCGTCCGCCCGATCCTCCTCGCGCCCGGTCCACAGGTTGCAGCCCGCGAAGCGCGCGAACACGGCGGGCCGGCCCGTGTGATACCCCTCGCCTTGCAGCGTGTGGAAGATCTCGCGAAGCGTGTACATCGGGGTCGGTCAGTGCGCGGACTGTGGGCGCGCCACGTATCGCGTCGGGTCGGGTACCCCGGCGCGCCGGAATCCGGCGGCGCGCAGCTGGCACGCGTCGCAGCGACCGCAGGCCGCGCCCGCGGCGTCGGGGTCGTAGCAGCTCGTGGTGGCGCCGTAATCCACCCCGAGCGATGCCCCAAGTGCCACGATCTCATGCTTGTGCATGTGCTGCAGCGGTGCATGCACCGTGAATGGTTGCTCGCCTTGCACGCCGGCCCGCGTCGCCAGGTTCGCCAGCTGCTCGAACGCGCGAATGAACTCCGGACGGCAGTCCGGATAGCCGCTGTAGTCCAGCGCGTTGACGCCGATGAACAAATCGGATGCGCCAATCACCTCGGCCCACGCCAAGGCGTACGCCAGGAACAGCGTGTTCCGGGCCGGCACGTAGGTCACCGGAATCTCCGCGGTAATCTCGGCATCGCCACGGTCCTTGGGCACGGCGATCGTGCGGTCCGTGAGTGCCGAGCCACCGAACGCACTCAAGTCCACGTGCGCGACTTGATGCCGCACGACCCCGTACGCGCGGCCGATGGCGAGCGCGCGTTCGACCTCGACCTCGTGGCGTTGCCCATAGCGAAACGTGAGCGCATTGACGCGCCAGCCGTCACGCTGCGCGAGCGCGAGCAACGTCGTCGAGTCGAGGCCCCCACTCAGGAGCACGACGGCGTCGCGGCCAGCGCCGAGCTTGCTCAACTGCGCCTCGAGTTCAGCACCAGGCGCGCCTACGCCTGGGTGTTCAGGCCGGCGACGATTTCCTTGAGTCGGCCGGCGCCTTGCAAGAGCGCGCCGGATGCCGCGCTCATTTCCTGGCAGGCCGCGCTCTGCTGCTCGGTTGACGCACTGACCTGCTCGGCGGCGGCCGCGTGTCCTTCGGCGGTGCGGGCGGCCTGTGACACCAGCCCCGACGCCGACTCCACGAAGTTCGCGTTGTCCGTCGCCGCGACGGTGACCGCCTGTGCGGCGGCCTTGGTGCGCTCGGCCGCCTTCATGATGGTGGCGAGTGCGGCGTCCACGTTTCCCGTGATCTGCTCGATCTCGCCGACCTTGGCGTGACCGGCCGCCATTGCCGAGGTGGCGGCGCCAACGCGAGTACCGACCACCGTCGTGAGCTGCACGACATCCTCGGCGGCGACGCGCGCCTGTTCCGCGAGCTTGCGCACTTCATCGGCGACCACGGCGAAGCCGCGCCCGGCGGCACCTGCACGCGCGGCTTCGATGGCGGCGTTCAATGCGAGCAAGTTCGTCTGCTCCGCGATCCGGCTCACGACCACGACAAACCGATTGATGTGGTCAATGGTGGCGTTCAGTTCCTGCACTTCGCCCGCGGCGCGGTCCACGGACCCGCGGATGTCGCCCAGGAGCGCCGTCCCGCGGGCAACCTCGTCGCGTTTTTCCTTCGCGGAGCGCTCGATGTCCTCGGCGAGCGCGCGGACCTCGGCCGCGCCGGTCCGGACGCCTCCGGCGCGTACGCGCATCCGGGCGAGCGACGCGTCCACGTCCTGCAGCGCCTGCACCTGCTTCTCCGCACCCTCGGTGACCTCGCCCATGGCGGCGGCCGTCTGGCCCGCCGCGACCGAAATCTGTTCGGCCGCCGACGAAAGCTGGTGTGCCGATTCCGACACATCGTTGGCGGTACTCGTCGCCACCGTGGCGACGCGCGAAAGCGAATCCGCCGTGGTGTTCATCGCCCCGGCGAGTTCGCGGAACTCGCCGGGCAGGTCCTCGCGCGTGCGTGAGCCGAGCCGTCCGTCCGCGAGGGCTCTCGCGTGCTCGACGAGGTGCCCCAGCGGGCCGCCGATGGATCGGAACGTGCTCAGGACGACCGCGCCGCCCATCACGATCGCGACCACGATGACGACGATGACGATCAATGCCCGGTCGTCGGCCGCCTCACGCAGCCGTCCGGAGACGCGCTGCATTTCGACGGCCCGCGAGGTGCCGAGCGTGGCAAGGTCCTTGAGCAGCTCGTCGCCGGCGAGCCCGGCCGAATCGGCCCGGGCCACGGCCTGCGCGAGCCGGCCTTGCTGGCGATGCTGGCGCGCCTCGTCGAAGAGGCGTTGCACGGCGAGCAAGTTGCGCTGGATCGGCAGCAGGATATCCGTGTCGCGCGAGGTCAGGTTCGGCGAGCCGGCGAGGTCCGCCTGGGCCGTGAGGGCGCCCGCCATGAGCGACTCGAACTGCCGCCAGGTCGCCGTGTCGCCATCGGCAATGAACCGCCTCCCGGCCACCAATGACTGCGAGCTGCTGCCCGCGAGACGCGCGTAGGCCTGCGCTTCCTTCCGCGTCGCGTTCAGCGAAGCGCTCATCTGGTCAGCCAGGGAGACGAGCGCGTTTCGGCCGGTGACGCCCGCCAGCACGAGCAGCAGGATCATCACCGAGAAGCCGGCGAGCAGGCGACCACGGATGGTGGAAAGAAACGCGCCGATGTTCACGGTGGGAATGTGCACGGCGCCGCGTCGGAGCGGAACCGACCGCCGCGCAGCCGCGTCAGCGCCGCGCCGACGGCTGCTGCTGCGTCAGGCAGTGCAGGGTGCCAAGCCCCCAGACAAGGTCCACGGCGTGTATCCCGACGACCTCGCGGCGCGGAAACAGCTTCGCCAGCGTGTCGAGCGCCACCCGGTCGGCCGGGTCGTTGAACGTGGGCACGATCACGACGCCGTTTGCGATGTAGAAGTTCGCGTAGCTGGCGGGGAGTCGCATGCCCTCCATCATCACGGCGCGCGGGAACGGCAGTACCACCACCTCGAGCGCGCGACCGCGCGCGTCCTTCGCGCGCCGGAGGCGTTTCAGGTTGTCCAGCGACCGCTTGTGGTTCGCGTCGGCCGGGTCTCGCTCGTGCGCGAGCACGACGACGCCGGGCGCGACGAACCGCGCGATGTCATCCACATGACCATGCGTGTCGTCACCCAGGCAGCCTTCGCCGAGCCAGATCGTGCGGCGGATCCCCAGTTCCTGCGCGAACAGCTGTTCGTATTCCGCGCGCCCGAGGCCCGGATTGCGCACCTGGACGCGCGACAAGAGCCACTCCTCGGTCACCAACATCGTGCCGCGGCCATCGGTCTCGATGCCACCGCCCTCGAGCACCACACGTCCACGGCCATCGGCACGCGTCGGCTGATGTGCGGGAATGCCCGTGAGCCGCGCGATACGAGGGCCGATAGTCAGGTCACGGCGGTAGTTGCGGTACTTCGCCCATCCGTTGAAGGCCCAGTTCACCCAGCGCACGGACCCGTCGCGCGCGTGGACGCCCGTGGGCGCGGAATCGCGGAGCCAGGTCCGGTCGGTTGGCAGGACATGCAGCCGGACATTGCGCGTTACGCCGTGCGCGCGAAGCGCGCGCTTCGCCATCCGCCGCACCGCGGGCGAGTGGCACAGGATCTCGACGCGTTCGTGCGCGGCGAGCACGCGGACGATTTCGGCGTACACCCACGGGATCGGGGCGAGCTTGCCCGGCCAGTCGTGTTCCTGGTGCGGCCAGGCGATCCAGGTGGCATCGTGCGGTTCCCACTCCGCGGGCCAGCGTACCGCCGATGTGCTCATCCGATCCAGCGATTCAGGATCGGGGCGTAGGCATCGATGCGGCGGTCGCGAAGGAAGGGCCAGTTGCGCCGCATTTCCTCGACCAGCGCGAGGTCGCAGGTGGCAATCAGCGTCGCGTTGGTCGTGCCGCCCTGCACGAGGTAGCGGCCGAAGGGATCGGCGACGAAGGAGTTGCCGAAGAACTCAAGTCCGTTCGTTCCGGGTTCCGGCTCGAAGCCGACGCGATTGACCGCGGCCACGAAGACACCGTTGGCGATCGCGTGCGCGCGCTGCGCGGTGCGCCACGCGTCCACCTGTGCCGCGCCCCAGTCGGCCTTCTCCGCCGGGTGCCAGCCGATGGCCGTCGGATAGAAGAGGATGTCGGCGCCGAGCAGCGCGGTGATCCGCGCCGCTTCCGGATACCACTGGTCCCAGCAAATCAACACGCCGATCGTGCCGTACCGCGTCTTCCACACCTTGAAGCCGCTGGCGGTGCCCTCGCCTTCGGTCGTCGCATCGCCCGGAGCGAAGTAGTACTTCTCCTCGAAGAGCGGGTCGTGCGGGATGTGCATCTTGCGATAGACGCCGAGCAAGGTGCCGTCCGCATCGATCACCGCCGCGGAGTTCCGGTACACGCCCGGCGCCTGCCGCTCATACAACGGTACGACGATCACCACGCTGAGTTCCGCCGCCAGCGCGCGCAGCGCCGCGGTGGTCGGGCCCGGGATCGGCTCGGCGAGGTTGAAATACTCCTGCTTTAGCGCCTTGCAGAAGTACGGCGCGTTGAAAAGCTCCTTCAGGCAGACGATCTGCGCGCCGTTGCCTGCGGCATCGCGGATGCTCGCGATGGTCCCGGCCAGTGTCTGGTTCGGGTCACCGGCGACGCCATCCTGGATCAGCGCGATGGTGACGGTGTGTCGGCGCGTACTGGCTTCCATAAGGTAGGAAAGGTCACCGACCGATCCGGCGGTGTCGAGTGGTGGCGCCCGGCTCCGGCGCCGAAACGTACGCGGGCGGCAATCGGATTCGATTGCCGCCCGCAGGGAGGTCCCGTGAACCGGATCGGCTACTTGGCGAGCGCCGCGGCGACGGCCTTTCCGAGTTCGTCGTACGAGTCCTGTACCAGCTCCCGGAACGGGCGCATCACGTGCGCAATACGACCGTCCTTGCCGACGACGAAGAGCACGCGCTGGTAGGACGTCCGACCAGCCGGCTGCACGTTGTACTGCGGGCCCAGGGTCCTGGCCGTATCGCTGACGAACGACACCGGGTACCCGGCCTCGCGGGCCCAGCTCGCCGTCGTGGTATCGGCGTCCACGCTCAGGGCGAACACCTGCACCCCTTTCCCACCGTTGAAGATCTGCGCGTACTGATCACGGTACGCGTTCATTTGAGCCGTTCAACCACTGGTGCGCGCTCTCGGGAAGAAAGCGAGCACCACTACCTGCCCCTTGAGGGCGGAAAGGTGAATAGGTTGAGCGAGCTTGCCGTCCTTGTTGCTCGCCGGAAGGGTAAAGTCGGGCGCGAGGTCGCCGACTTTCGGGCCGAGGTCGGCCGCGGGGGCTGGAGTCTGCGCGCGCGCGACCGTCGCGACCAGCGCGGCGGCGAACAGCGTCAGGACTCGGGGGGTACGCATGCGGGGGCTTCCTCCGATGCAGGGCGAAGGGGTGAAGTTTGCATCCCAGCGGACGGAACGCAACTTTCCAGACCAACCCTGAGAAACCGTGGGGACCGGCGGATGACAGGTAGTGAAGCGGATCGGGTGCTCGAGAAGCTGGCCAGGGACGTCGAAGCCGCGGTGCACGCGCTGTACCGCGGGGAGGTTCGGCAGCAGACGGCGAAGGCGCGAACGGAGGGAATCCTCCGCGACGCGCGACTGGCACTCAAGTCCGCCGTTGGCGCGGTCGGTGCCGAGTCGGCTGCGCCCGCTGCGACCTCACCGCGTCCGCCCGCGGCGTCGCCGGCGCTTCCGGGCGCGGCAATTGGCTGGAGCAAGGACGAGGGTGAGGCCGTGATGAAGTGCATCAATGCGTGGCTCCCGATGGGCCCGCCTCGCGATGCGCAGCCGGAGAGCAAGTGCATTGCGGCGGCGCGCGAACTGGCGCCCACGTGGGGCCAGCGCGAGCGCGCTCGCGAGGCCGTGCGCCGGCTGCTCCCATAAGACCGCCCGGTCCCGCACGACACCTGACGGATGGCACAAGACCCTCGCACCAGCTCTGACGCGCAGACCACGCCCGTCGGCGTGCGTACGACCTGTCCGCAGTGCGGCGTGCAGCTCGACGCGTTCACGACGACCTGCGGGTCCTGCGGCGCCGTGGTGACCGGCGGCGCCATGGATGCCGAGCGGATGGAGCGCGTGCGTACGCGCCTTCAGGAAGGAATCGGCGCGGGCTACCAGCTGGGCGACATGCTGGGGCGCGGGAACGACGATCTGGGCGGTCGGCGATGCATCCGTCGCACAGTGCACGATCGGAGCGGGGTGCACGCACACGCCGATCGGCACCGGCGCGCTCTACGGCGTCTGGGCGAGCGGTGCCAACAACGTGTGGGCGGTGGGCGCGGGCGGCCGGATCCTGCGGAACACGGGCACGGGCTGGAACGCGGTCACGAGTCCAACATCCCGTGCGTTGTATCGCGTGCACGGGAGCGCGCCCGACCACATCTACGCGGTTGGCGACAGCGTCATGCTGCAGTTTGACGGTTCTCAATGGGCGACCGTCAAGCTGGATAGTCAATTGTCGGACGCCCTGCGGTACGCCGGATCGGTGGCACCGACAAAAGCGGGGTTGTTCGTTCGGAGCAAGGACGAGTTCTATGTCGCTGGGAACCGGAGGATTGTCCGCTGGAACGGCTTCGAGTGGGACTCGTTCGCGCTGGGCAAAGAGCACCGCCCATTCGCAGCGCTGTCCATTGGCCCCAACGGATGCGGTCTCGCGGTGACCAACGCGGACAACATGCCACCGACACCCGCCGCGACCCTCGTTCGCGGCATCGGCCCGTCCGGATGCTTCAGCCAACCGATGGGGGCCCCGACCAGTTGGCCGTAGCGCTGACGACGCTATGCCGCGACTGGGTCAGGGCGCGACGGCCCTGATCGCTTTCGGCACGACGCGCACCGCGACATCGCGGTGCGCGAACTGGACGAGTTCGCCGTCGAGGTCGCAGCGCGGCGGGGATGAAAACGTGAACAGGTAGTTCGCGCGGCGCCGTGCACGCACGAGCCGGTGATGGATATGTGCGCCCCGGAGCGCGCGGAGGAACAGCGGCAGTCGCCAGAGTCCCGTGACGTTGCCGATGTGGATGCAATCCAGCATTCCGTCGTCCACACGGGCCTCAGGGGCAATGCGAAACGCGCCGCCGAACGTGGTGCCGTTCGAGATCACGAGCATCATGGCGAACCGGCTTTCGCCCTGCGTGCCGCCCTCGGTGAACGCGAACCCGGGGTAGCTGAACAACCGCTTGAGCGCCGCCGTCACGTACACGGCGCTGCCGCCCAGCTTGCCTCCGCGCAGCGTGTCCTCGAGGACTTCGGCGTCGAAGCCGAATCCGGCCACGTTGAGGAACCAGTGCCGATGCCCGCCGCTGTCAATGCATCCGGCATCCACCGGGCGTTCGCGGGATTCATCCGCCACCAGCGCGGCCATCGCCGCGGGGTTGAACGTCGGCGCGCCGAGGTTCTTGGCGAAATCGTTTCCCGTGCCGGCGCTGAGGAACGCGAGCCGCACGCGGGAGCCGGCATCGGCGTCGAGCACGGCGCTCGCGCAGCGGCCCCAGGTGCCGTCGCCGCCGAGTATGGCGATCGTGCCTGCGCCATCGGCAAGCGCGGCGCGAACGAGCGTGGCTTCGTCGCCCTGGCGTTCGGTCACGCGGACATCGGTGAACCCGCGGGCCGCGAACTCCGACCGCACGGCCGCCAGCGCTTGACCGCCGCGGCCGCGCCCGGAGGCGGGGTTGGCGATCACGGTGACTCGCGCCATGGGGAAAACCTACCGCGCCAGGTTCCTCAGCACGTAGTGCAGGATGCCGCCGTTCTTGTAGTAGTTCAGCTCTTCCGGCGTATCAATCCGGCTGCGGGCCTGGAACGTCTTCGCGGCGCCGGTTGAGCTGACGGCGCGAACCGTCAACGTCGTCCGCGGCGACATGGCATCGCTGAGCCCTTCGATCGTGTATGCCTCGAACCCCGTCAGTCCCAGCGACTGCCGGGTCTCGCCGTTCACGAACTCCAACGGCAGCACGCCCATGCCCACGAGGTTGGAGCGGTGGATGCGCTCGAAGCTCTCCGCGATCACGGCACGTACGCCGAGCAGCATGGTGCCCTTCGCAGCCCAATCGCGCGACGACCCCGTGCCGTATTCCTTGCCCGCGATGATCACCAGCGGCGTGCCCGCCTGTTGGTACGCCATCGCCGCGTCGTAGAACGACGTCGGCTCGGCGCCCTCCGTCGTCCGCGTCCACCAACCTTCCATGCCCGGCGTGAGTTCGTTCTTGAGCCGGATGTTCGCGAAGGTGCCGCGCATCATGACTTCGTGGTTGCCGCGGCGCGCGCCGTACGAGTTGAAGTCCTTCTTCTCGACGCCGAGCGACTTGAGCCACACGCCCGCCGGCGACTTCTCGGCGATCGAACCCGCGGGCGAGATGTGGTCCGTGGTGATCGAATCGGCGAACATGCCGAGGACGCGCGCGTCGGCGATCGGCCGCACGCCGGGCGGCGTCATCGTCATGCCCTCGAAGTACGGCGGGTGCTTCACGTACGTGCTCTTCGCGTCCCAGGCGTAGCGGCTGCCGGTCGGCACGGGGATCGCCTTCCACTGCTCGTCGCCGCCGAAGACATCGGCGTACTGCTTCTCGAAGTACTCGCGCTTCACGCTGGCGAGCACGGTGTCCTCGACTTCCTTCGGCGATGGCCAGATGTCGCGCAGGAACACCGGCTTGCCGTCGCTGCCGGTGCCGAGCGGTTCGGAATCGAAATCAACGTCCACGCGCCCCGCGAGCGCATACGCGACCACCAGCGGCGGCGACGCGAGGTAGTTGAAGCGCGTCTGCGGATTCACGCGCCCCTCGAAGTTGCGGTTGCCCGAGAGGACGGCCGCAACGGTGAGCTTGCCGTCATCAATGGCCTTGCTGATCACCTCGGGGAGCGGCCCCGAGTTGCCGATGCACGTCGTGCATCCGTAGCCCGCGATCTGGAACCCCAGCGAGTCGAGCGCGGGCTGCACTCCGG